>WNGN01002340.1_pt1 | contig 19062 bp, 16 predicted proteins | sample 5400561 | NCBI WGS metagenome assembly WNGN01 (sample SAMN13153379, study PRJNA577476) | soil metagenome | isolation source: 115 cm soil or saprolite under Garry oak tree replicate 2 | place: USA:California | collected 2016-06-15
CAACGAGGATATTGTTGATGCGATCAAAGCAGCATTGGGGCCAATGGATATTTACTGCCTTGCCGCCGGTCTGCACCCTGACCCTACGTTCAAACTGGGCGTATTTATCAACCCCGACAAAAACTTACGGCGCAGAGGTATCGACGTACTCAAGCGGGGCGTTGATCTCGCCGCCGCGCTGGGAGCACACTTTATCATCTGGCCCGGCGCTGAAGGCTACAACTACAATTTCCAGCGAGAATATGCCTACACCTGGAACCAGTTTGTCGATGGCGTGGGCGAGGTTGTGGCACATGCCGCGTCTAAGGGAGTGACGGTCTTCCTGGAGCATAAAAACAGCGAACCGGCTATGAACATTCTCATGCGCAATATTGCCGCAACCCTCTACACCATTGACCGCGTTCGCCGTTTAGGAGTCGACACTTCGCGCCTCCTGGTCAACATGGACTGGCAGCACCTCATCATGAATGGCGAGAACCTGGCGGAGTATGCGGCGCTGCTCTACTCCGAAGGGAAACTGGGCCACCAGCATGGCAACTCTGGCTGGGGTACATTTGATGATGACAACATGGTGGGCGCATCCTTCTTCATGCAGACCCTCGAACTGGCCATGACCCTGCAAGATGTCGAGTATGGTTCTAAAGGTGAACGCGTGGGCTTCGACCTGTATCCCTACACCGAGGACCAGGTGGCTGCCGTACGACGTTCAGCTCTCCAGTGGGAATTTATCGACGATCTCGCCCGCAAGGTCGATCGCAAGGCGCTTAACGAGGCACGCGCTCATGCCGATGCCGTCGAAGGCTACCGCATCGTCTACGAGATGTTGGGCCTTGATAAGGCCTACATCGAACGTATCATTGCCCGTCGCAAAGGCTAGGGTATTTTCGCAAAGGAGCTGGTATATGCAAGCACTCCTGGGCATCGATCTCGGCACCACAGGTGTCAAAGCAGCTCTCTTCGCCACAGATGATGGGCGTGTGCTCTCCTCGGCCTTTGTCGATTACCCGCTTATGCACCCGCATCCCGGCTGGGCGGAACAGGACCCACATGACTGGTGGCAGGCCACCATCACGGCTATTCGTGGCTGCCTGGCTGGAGGGGTCAGGCATGGCATAGCCTCCACGGACATACGCGGCGTTGGCCTTTCCGGTCAGATGCATGGCGTTGTCCTACTGGACGCGGAACAGCAGGTTTTGCGTCCCTGCATCATCTGGGCCGACCAGCGCAGTGACGCCCAATGCCGCTGGATGACTGAGCGGGTGGGGGCTGCCCGCCTCATAGAGCTTGTCAGTAACCCCGCCTTGCCTGGCTTCTCCGCACCCAAAGCCCTGTGGGTACGCGACAATGAACCCGAAATTTTCGCGCGGGCGCGCACGATGATCCTGCCGAAAGACTATATCCGCTACCGCTTGACCGGTGTAATGGCGATGGAGATCTCGGACGCAGCCGGAACCTGCTTGCTAGATGTGAAACAGGGCAGGTGGTCGCGTGAAGTGCTGGAGGCTATTGAATTTGACCCCGCGCTGCTGCCCCCTGTAGTGGCCGCTGATGCTGTGGCAGGAACCACCACTGGTGAAGTAGCCTCGCTGACAGGCCTGCCAGCAGGAACGCCCGTGGCAGGTGGAGGAGCCGATAATGCTTGCGGCGCCGTGGGCAACGGCGTGGTACGTCCCGGCCTTGCGCTTGTCTCAATCGGTACCAGCGGCGTTGTGCTCGCCCACGCTGCTACTCCCCAGGTTGATACATCGGGTCCTGTGCCGCGCGTCCACACCTTCAATCATGCCGTCCCGCACGCCTGGTACCTGATGGGTGTCACGCAGGGAGCAGGGCTCTCGCTGCGCTGGGTACGCGATAACATCGGCCTGCCGGAGCGCGCCCTGGAGCGCTGGTCAGGGCTGGATGCCTATGATCTGCTCGAAAAAGAAGCTGCTGGTGCTCCCCCAGGGAGCAACGGCCTCATCTTCTTGCCGTACCTGCAGGGCGAGCGCACTCCACACCTGGACGCTTATGCGCGTGGAGGTTGGATTGGCTTGACGGCGAGTCACGACCGGCGTCACCTCGTGCGCTCCGTGCTGGAAGGAGTAGCCTTCAGCCTCAAAGATTGCTTTGCTATCATTCGCGAACAGGGCCTGCAGCTTGAACAGATGCGTGCCACGGGAGGTGGCGCCAAAGGTTCATTATGGCGGCAGATTATCGCTGACGTCCTTGGCGTGGACCTGGTAACGACGAACGCTCAAGAAGGTCCGGCCTTTGGGGCCGCGCTGCTCGCCGGCGTCGCCAGCGGCGTTTATACATCAGTAGAACAGGCATGTGATGCAACCGTGCGCGTAGTGGAACGCACCGAGCCTCACCCGGACGCGGAACGCATCTATGCCCAATCATACGAGACGTACCAGGCGCTCTATCCTGCACTGAAACCGATTATCAGCCGACCAGTATAAACACGGAGAACATTCTTAGAACATGGACATGGTATGCTATGCACATAGCGTTTTCTTAGTTGTTTGTAAAAAGACTGTTATCTCTGTCAAAGGAGACATTGTACAATGGCACCAGATGAAACATCCAGCGTGGCCGCGCCCGTTGAAAAGGTAGAGCGCACAGTAACCGTGCAGGGCATTGCAACGCACCTGTTCGAGGCCGGTCCAACCGGCGCCCCCGCCTTACTGTACCTGCATGGTACCTTCCTGGGCAACCTGTGGCTAGAATTCCACCAGGCTCTCTCCCAGCGCTTTCACCTCTTCGCGCCCGATATCCCTGGCTTCGGTTTGACCGAGCGACCCGACTGGATGCGCGACATGAGCGACTATATCCTGTATTTTCGCGATCTCCTGGATGAGTTGGGGTTGGATAAGCCGATGGTCATTGGGCATTCGCTCGGCGGCTGGATGGCGGCCGAACTAGTCGTCTGGTACCCCGAGCGGGTGAAGAAGCTAGTGCTATCTAACGCTGTGGGCATCCGCGTCAAGGGCACACCCATCGCTCACATATTCGCTATGAACCCACAGGAGTTGTTAAGCGCCAGTTTCGATAACTTTGCAGCGGCTATGCCTTTAATGCCCAGCGAAATGAATGCCGATTACCTGCTCTCGCAGTATCGCCAGCGCACAACCCTGGCATCCCTGGCGTGGAACCCAGGCTATGATCCCAAGCTGGAGCGCCGTTTGCAATGGGTGAAATGTCCAACGCTCATCATCTGGGGGCAGAATGACAGGCTCGTTCCCGCGGCCTACAGCGACGCTTTTCACCGGCTGCTAGCCAACTCAGAATTGGTGAAGCTGGATGGCACCGGCCACATGCCCATGTTCGAGATGCCCGCAGAATGGAGCAGGCATATCGCCGAGTTTCTTTCTAAGTAAGATTCGGGAGATATTGCATGAACAAGTTGACATTCCATTACTTCCACCTGATGCCCTGGCCTTACCTGCCCGCCGATTTTGACGAGAAATACGACTCGACGTGGGTAACGCTGCCCAATTCCATCTATGATCCCGTCAAAGGCCACGCCCTCTACAATCGCTATTTGGACGAGATTGAACGGGCTGATAAATTTGGCTGGGACAGCGTGATCGTGAATGAGCATCACCAGAACGCCTACGGCACCATGCCCTCGCCCAACATTATGGCGGCCGTGCTGACGCAGCGCGTGAAACGAGCGAAGATCGGAATCGTGGGCAACGCCCTGCCCCTGCACGATGATCCAATACGCGTAGCAGAGGAAATCGCCATGCTTGATGTGGTCAGCGGCGGGCGCATCATCTCCGGCTTCGTTCGGGGCACAGGTATGGAATACTTCAGCTATAACGTCAATCCCACTGTCAGTCGCGAACGCATGGACGAGGCGCATGACCTGATTATCCAGGCCTGGACGCGCCCCGGCCCCTTTGCCTTCGAGGGCGAGTTCTATAACTACCGCTATGTGAACATCTGGCCGCGCCCCATCCAGCAGCCTCCTCCTATCTGGCTGCCCGGCACCGCCAGCATGGAGACGATTGACTTTGCCGCCAGGCACAAATACCCTTACATGACGGTGTTCATGCCAATGGACCAGCGCAAGCGGGCCTACGATCTCTATCGCCGCCTTGCCGAGGAAAAATATGGCTACGAAGCGCAGCCGGATCAATTAGCGTTTTGCGTGCCCTGCTACGTTGCCGAGACCGACGATATCGCCCTGAAAGAAGGCGAAAAGTATATCATGTGGCTCTTCAAGAAAGGCTTGAAAGTACGCCCCGAATTCTTTACCCCACCTGGCTATATGAGCGAGAGGAGTATTCGTGCTATACTCGAAAGTGGCATACGGCCAGGCCAATGGGGCAGCTTCCAGGAACTGATCGACACCGGCGTCATCATCGCTGGCAGCCCGGCTACGGTAATTGAAAAGCTCAGCTACTACACCGACGTGCTGCACGCGAACATGCTGGTTACAGGTGGTCACGTGGGCGAGATTCCCGATTATCTTGTCCTCAAGACCCAGGAAATGATGGCGAAAGAGGTCATGCCGCATTTCCGCGAAAAGACCGCTCCAACGCCGCCTTCCGGCTAGCCTGTAGAAGTGACCGCTTAAGCATGGAGATCGGAGAAACGCTGCTCGTCAAATCGCGACAAGAGTGGCGCGACTGGCTAACCGAACACCACCGGGATCACAAGGAGATCTGGCTGGTCTATTATAAAAAGACCTCCGGGAAGACCGGCATTTCTTACGACGATGCGGTGGAAGAGGCGCTTTGCTTTGGTTGGATTGATGGCACAATGAAGGGTATTGACGAGGAGACGTATGCAGGACGCTTCACTCCTCGTCGTCCCAGGAGTCCCTGGTCTGCTTCCAATCGCGCCCGCGTTGCCAGGCTGCTGCGAGCAGGCTTAATGACGGAAGCTGGCCTGGCGGCGCTTCCTCCAGACCTGCACCCGGACTCCCATTAGAAAGAACTAAATACCTCAAACTTGGAGGAGACTGTGGCATGCTCCCAAATCGCCTGTGCGATACACTCATCGAACTCGTAGGTATACCCAGCACGCCCGGTCGCGAGGAACAGGTACGCTCTTACCTGGAGCAGCGACTGGCGGCGCTTGGCCTCACCACGCACATTGATGCGGCGGGTAACCTGATCGCCACACTCCCGGGCGAAGGGAAGCCCCTACTGCTCAATGCACACATGGACCGCGTGCCCCCTGGCCGTGGCCACCAGCCGGTACTACGAGAAGGTGTGCTCTACAGCGATGGCACAACGAACCTTGGCGCCGACGATGCGGCCGGCATTGCCGTTATCCTTGAAGTTCTGACCCGCCTGACGCAGCAAACCCTGTCCCACCCCCCGTTAGTGGTGGTCTTCACTGTGCAGGAAGAGGTAGGCATGAAGGGAGCAGCGGCCTTCGACCCTGAGCCCTGGCAGGTCACAGACGGCATTGTCTTTGACAACGCTTTCGAGGCCGGTGTTGTAGTCTCAAAGGGCGCCGCGTACGAGGCATTTGACGTAGAGATTACAGGCCGTACCGGGCATCCCGGCAAAGACCTGGCGCACACTATAAACGCTATTGAGATCTTGCGCCATACCCCCTACCCCCACGGCTCGTTTGCGCAGGACCAGACACGCATCCTCGTTGGGCACATAAATGGTGGCAGCGCCCGCAATGCCATCCCTGCTACTGTCCACGTCGAAGGTGAACTACGCAGCTTTGAAGCCTCTGATATACGCGATGGCTATATGAATTCCATCCGTGACGCCTTTGAACAAACAGCGCGGCGTTACGGCGGCAGCGCCGAAGTATTCTTCAAAACGCATACCACAGGCTATACCGTTGCCGGGGACGAGCCGCTGCTCAACGTGTATCGCGCCGTACTTGCGCAGCGTAATGCTCAGCTACAGATGCGTCCCACGTTCATCGGTAGTGACGCCAGTAGTTTTCGACCCAGGGTTAAGGCTTTCACTATCTCCACAGGTGTCATGAATGAGCACTCAAGTGAAGAATACGTCCCGGTTGCGCCGCTTGGGCAATTGGTGGATGATACGTTACAATTGATGACCCTGATATGATCCGGAAATAGAGCAATTTGAAGGCTACTTCACTTATTGCTTAGCCTTACGATCGCTTCTCGTAATTCCTGTGCCTTTTGTACAGGCGAGGAATCGTTTGTCCATAAACCCCAGAGCGATTCGGAGGACGCGGCATACTTCAGTTTGCCCGGCGCGCGACCTATCGCAAGTATCTCGACATGCAGGTGAAAGCGCGTGTCAGCAAGCTGGTGCAGCCCCAGCAGGTACGGCATAGGCGCCATGGTGCCATCATCCAGGGCGTTATATCCCTGAACAATCTGCAATAACAGGGCAGCCAGGTCACACAATTCCTCATCCTGCATTCCCCCCAGATTGGCTTCATGGCGCCGGGGATAGAGATGCGTTTCATACGGATAGTGAACATAAGGTGGTAGAAAAGCCTCCCATGTTGCGTTCGCGGCTATCTCGTACTCACTGCCGGACAGTTCTGCACGCAGGCGACAAAAAGGGCAGCCGCGCCCCTGCTGATCATCCTGCAAAACCGTCTCAAGTTCTCGCTCCAAGATAGGTGGGATAAGCGAGACCCCATAAGCCTGACCATGGGGATGATATTGTGTCTGCCCGATTGATGCGCCGCTATTCTCAAAGATCATGACGGTGGGATAACGCGAGGCAAGGTCACGATAGAGATCGCGCCAGAGCAGTGTAACAGCGTAGACTTCGTCAACGGTCAATTGTGTGAACGCGCGGTGATGATCCCGGTTGTAGATGACAACGTAGGCTTCGCCCACTGGCGGCTGAAATGGAGGAAAGTCGTTAGGGTGCAGCCATACCTGGGTGTCAGGCCCGACCTTACCTTCCGTGATATCTTTGCAAAAAGGACACTCGCTTGTCCCTTCGCGGCGATTCATACGATGCGGCGCGTTTATAAGATACTGGCGTAAGATCGGATTCCAGATTAAAGCTCTCTCTTGTTCCATAGCCCCTCTCATCGAGCTCGGCCACCGTTGATCGCCAGGACGACGTTCCCGGTCTTCTGCTCCGTTTCGACGTAGCGGGTCGCCTCGACCACGTCCTCCAGCGGGTAGCACCGATCGATGACCGCCCGATATCTTCCGGCCTCGATGAGCTCCTTGAGGAAGAGGACGTCCTTCTTTGTGTATCGAGGTGGGATCGAGAACATCACTTTCTTGTCTCCGATCCGCGAGGTCCACAGCGCCAACATGAGATTCTGGAACCCGTCGGTTGCCAGGTAGCTGCCGCCCCGCGAAAGTGAGCCTCTGCACCGCCTGAACGAGTGCTTGCCGACTGCATCGAAGATGACGTCGTACATTTGGCCGTTCTTGGTGAAGTCTTCCTGCGTGTAGTCGATCACCCTGTCGGCTCCCAGCGATCTCACGGTCTCGAGGTTCTTGGTGTTGCACACCGCAGTGACGTCGGCTTCGAAGTACTTGGCGAGCTGCACCCCTGCGGTGCCGATGGCCCCGGACGCCCCGTAGATGAGGATCCTCTGGCCCATCCGGAGATCTGCCAGTCTCAGGCACCACAGTGCGTTGAGTCCTCCGTCACAGACCGCCGCAGCCTCCTCGAAGCTCATGCCGGTCGGCTTGTGCGCGATTCGGGCGCTCTCCCGCATGCAGATGAACTCCGCGTACGCCCCGAACCTGAACCCACTGCTGCCGAAGACGTGGTCGCCGACCGCGAACTCGCTAACAGCTGTGCCGACTGCTTCGACCTCTCCGGCCAGCTCGCTGCCGAGGATCCGCTGCCTCGGTCGGCGGATGCCCGAGATGACGCGGCTGAGGAGCGTGACGGCCAGGCCGCTACGTCGGTTGGCTTCACGAGTCGCGCAGTCCGCCCGGGTGACCGACGTGGCGTGGATCTTGACGAGTACTTCGTCCTCCTTGGGGACGGGTCGCTCGACATCTTCGAGTCGCAGGACGTCCGGCGGCCCGTACCTGTCGTAGACAACTGCTCTCATTGGTTCCCCTTCCTTCTCTCGGTTGGCTGCGGGTACCGGATCGGCCCGCCGTGCTTCCACATCCGCCCTGCTCGATAGAGCTCCGTCGGCTTGCAGCCAGTCGCGCCGGGCCGAGCTCGGCGTCAATCTTCCTCTCAGTCTATCTCATCACTCACAGCGTTGTCAAAATTCCGCTCGAGGAACACTCTTGGGCTTTTGCGGTTTTAATGGGATTGGCCTGGATGAGTCTGGTTGAGGTGTCTGCAAGGTCGCCAGATAATTATACATGGCTTTGGGCGAACCCTTGTAGCCTTGGGCTTTTAGTTCTCCATAAAGCTGTGAGCCATTGCGATGCCCCTCTTGCCACCATTTAATACTCTTTCACAAAAGATTTGTCATGTTACAATGGGAATAGTAGAACGCTTATACCAAGGTTTCGCACCAATGGCGACCTTGCACCGCTCAAAAGTTCACTAACTTATAAAAATGACGCCTATCAAACAACGAACTCGGTGAGCAGTGAAAGAGGAAAACGGATGAGTATTTTAAGTGACGCATTTCTTGCCACAGACGCAGAACTGGCAGCAACCCAATTCGAAGGCTCAGGTGGCCCCATTGCTTTCTTTCCGACTTTGCAAGGCAAAGGGATCGACCCCCTCAAGCTCCTACTGCTGGAGGCTATCGTGATGGAACAAGCTATTCCAAACCTCGATATCCTGGATCAGCGCGTTGTTCGAGGAAAGGACGAGTCATCAGAGCAGTGGATTTATCAGTTCCCAGATACAATGGTCGCCAGGCTCGCAGAGCTGACTGCTGCTGAGATCAGCCACTATGGGACCATGTGGGCATCTACGGAGGAATGGCGTGGCCCAAAGGGGATACCCCCGATAGCCGTTATCACACATTACTTCCAGCAGCTCTGTCAACTTGCCATGCGTGCACAAACAGAGGAGAGACACATCTACATGTGGATAGCCCTCTAATGTGCTTTAGGTGCGTGTCAGATATGATTAAATAAAGAAAGAGACCCGGCCTGGAAATGGCCTGTGAATGGGAGATGAGCGGACTGACAATTTTTCTACAAGGAGATAGCATTGCGGCAGATAGAGCAGTGTGCCTTTCAGGCATATCGTACCCAGTTCCAGGAGGAACCCGCGCTAGTCGCCAGCGCTCCAGGGCGGGTCAACCTGATAGGCGAGCATACAGACTACAACGGCGGATTTGTCTTGCCCTGCGCTATCGACCTGCGGGTCGCTCTGGCAATAGGGCCAGGTAGTGCGCAACTCTACTCAGCCGACTTTGATGAGCTGCGCCCGCTCGCCGGAAAGCGCGAGGGATCGTGGGCAGACTACCCTGGCGGAGTTGCATGGGCCTTGAAAGAGCGCGGCATCGACGTACCGGCGTTTCGCGGCGCGTTTGCCGGAGATGTTCCACGCGGTGCCGGGCTCTCTTCTTCTGCTGCCATCGAGGCCGCCACGGCACTTGCACTTGTTGAACTCTTCCTCTTAGGCATTCCTCGCAAGGACCTCGCCATCCTGTGCCAGCAGGTAGAGAATGAGTTCATCGGTGTAAATAGCGGTATTATGGATCAGTACGCCTCATTTTTATGCAGCCAAGGCACGGCGCTGCTGATAGATTGCCGTTCGCTGGACGCGGAGCATGTGCCATTGGACCTTGTGACGGCCAGATTAACGCTTCTCGTCTGCAACACGCAAGTTTCACGCGAATTAGGCGCGACCGGCTATAACGCTCGTCGATCAGCATGCGAACGCGCGGCTCGCACACTGGGCATCAAGGAGCTGCGCGATGCCCAGTTACAGGACTTACACAGGCTCTCGGGCGAAGAACTCAAACGAGCTCGCCACGTCGTTACTGAGAATGCAAGAGTGTTGAAGGCGGTTGAAGCGCTGCGGCTGCATGACTTCGTGGAATTCGGAAGACTGATGTATGCATCGCACCAGTCACTACGCGATGACTACGAGGTCTCGACGCCCGAGCTGGATGCATTTGTCGAACTGGCAAGGCAGTCTGGAGCCATGGGTGCGCGCCTCACAGGAGCCGGTTTCGGCGGCAGCGCCATTGCACTGGTGAAAGTTGAAGATGCAGCCACACTGGCGCAGAGCGTTCAGCAGCACTTCCAGGCACAAGGATTCAAGCAGCCTGTGTTCTACTCATTCCAGCCAGCGGCCGGGGCGGAAGTTGCGCAAATTTAAAAGTCCTTTTCTCGCGTGGTTCCTCCCGTAGGGGCGAGGGTGGTGGAGCGGCGTGGGGAGGGCCTTTATGGTCGCCCGTCGTCCCTGCATCTGCTTCCCGACTCTCTGTCATTGATCAAGACGATGTGGCCGGCACGGGCCACGCTGTCCCCCCAGACAGCGTCCATAAAGGCCCACTCTGCACACCATCTCCGGATGGCGTTCCCACCCGCTCCCTGCTCCCCCCTATGGAGATGAAGCACCGGCGAATTTTCAATCGCCTGTCAATAGCTGGGCCAGCATTGACAGATCAGTATCAATCTCGTTAGAATGTAGGGAAGGTCGTAAACACAGCATTGTTTCCAGCCTATTACAGGGAAGCAGCGAGAATTAAAAGGTATTTAACTGCCAATGACGATTCATCCCGACAACACACCTGGTTCGACAGAAACACCACCAGCAGTGTATGTGGAGGGGCTGAGTTTTCGTTACTACATCTCGGATGACGAACCTGGACCAGCACGCAAAACACCCTCACCCGAAGTAGGACCCATTAACCGGCCATCGGCCATTGAGGATATCTCCTTTTCGCTCTCCAAAGGCGAACTCATGCTCATCGCCGGCCCGAGCGGCTGTGGCAAAAGTACTCTGCTCAAGTGCCTCAATGGGCTGATCCCGCATAGCTACCACGGCGTACTGAAGGGCAAAATACAACTTGAAGGGCAAGCCACAGCGGGTCTCTCGCTGCTCGACCTCGCGCAGCACGTCGGCACCATGCTGCAAGATCCTGATAAGCAGATTGTTGGCAGCACCGTCGAACAAGAGGTCGCCTTCGGCATGGAGAACCTCAACACACCCCGCCCCGAAATGCGCCGCCGCATTCACGAAGTCTTGAAGCAACTGCGACTGGAACAGTACCTAGGAAAATCTACATTTATGCTCTCCGGTGGGCAGCGCCAGCAGGTTGCTGCCGCCGGTATCCTCGTGATGCAGCCCTCCATCTTTTTATTTGATGAACCCTTTGCTAATCTCGATTCCCAGGCTATTGATGAATTGGAGCAGCTCATCACAGACCTGAGAGCTACCAGGCACACCATCATCATCGTCGAGCATCGCGTGGAGGAGGCTCTGCATCTCCTGCCGGACAAGGTACTGCTTATGAAAGAAGGACGCCAGGTCTTCCTGGGTAACATGCAAGATTTTCTGGCCATTGCTGATCCTACCCAGGTGAAACTGCCCGTAGAGTCCACGCTGCGCACTCTGAGCAATCCTGCAGAAGGGCGAGAAGTGCTTGTCAGGCCGATCACTACCAGTCAGGGCAAACACAGTGAAAACGCGGACCCAATCCTGGTTTTTGAGAATGTCCACTACCGCTACAGTGTATTTACGGAGGAAGTCCTGCACGGCATCTCCTGCCAGGTACGTCGTGGGGAAACCATCGCACTACTTGGTCCCAACGGTTCTGGCAAAACGACATTGGTGAAACAGGCCCTCGGACTGCTCCGCCCTACGAAAGGCTCTGTGCAGCTCTATGGTGAAGATACGCGCAATTTGAGCGTCGCACAACTGGCCGCGCGTATAGGCTATGTCTTCCAGAGCCCTGGCGCTATGCTCTTTGCACCTTCCGTGCGTAAAGAAGTGAGCTTCGGACCTGAGAACCTGGGCTTTGCTCCAGAACGCTTAAAGTCCGCCGTGCGCCAGGCAGAGGAAGCACTGGACGTAGCGCAATTTGAGGGGCGTTCCCCCTTCGCACTCAGTTTCGGGCAGCAGAAACGCGTCTCCATCGCCTCGGTACTGGCAATGCAGGGCAAAGTCCTGCTGCTCGACGAGCCGACCGCAGGCCAGGACTACCGCTCCTATACTTCATTTATTGAATACCTGCGCGGATTACCCGAGTTGGACGCCCTGCTCGTGATTACACATGATCTCGACCTGGCGCTGCGTTTCACACAACGCGTCATGCTTTTGAAAGAAGGCAGCCTGGTGGCAGATGGACCACCCTTGCAGGTCCTCGCCGATCCAGCATTGTTAGAGGCCTGTAACCTGCGCCCCACCTCATTGCTGCGCTATCTACTGACCGAACGTAACGCTGTAGCGTAAAAACCTTTAACTATGAAAGGAGGTCTCGAGAGGCACAATCCATTCTTCTCCTCAACACCAGGGATGGTTAGTAATCAGAAAGGAATCTACCCATGTCAGCAACACAAGAGCGTTCACGGCCAAGCATCTGGGCTGTAGGTGTACGCCAGGTCGTATACATGGCGCTTGGCGCCGCCCTCTATGGCGGCCTGAGCTATCTCACAAATTTCCTGCAACTCCCCAGCGTTGGTAATGTCTCTATTCGTCCAGCTATCGTTATTCCCCTCTTCTTTGGCGCCGTCTTCGGCCCCATTGTCGGCCTTATCACCGGGGGCCTGGGCAACTTCCTCGGTGACCTGATTTCTGGCTATGGCGTTTACCTGAACTGGGATATCGGCAATGGCTTGATTGGCTTCTTTGCGGGCCTCGCAAGCCTCTCCCTGTTCAACACTTCTTGTTGCCTACAATGCAGCAGTTGGACGCAGGGGGATGGCCGCCGGGGATGGCGAACGCGTCGCATAGCAGGGCAGGGGCAAGCCCTGCCCCTACTCGGTACGCAGGCGGCGTCCTACCGAGTAGGGGCGACCCTTGCGGTCGCCCTGGAGGTCGTCCGAGACCGTTCTCAGGGCAGGGGCAAGCCCTGCCCCTACCATACTACGTCGGCCTTGCTAAATTATTTGAGAGATCCAGCATGCTTATCAACTTTCCTTACATCAAGCGCGATACGCCTGTTCACAGATTAGATCCACGTGCGAAATTCATACTGCTCTTTTCTTATGGATTCGCTATATCGCAGACGTCAAATTTCTGGATCGTTTTAGCAGGCTTGATTATAGCCGTCTTTTATTACAGCCAGGCCCACCTGAAATGGGTAGAGACAAAACGCGCCTGGACGTTCATTTTGATACTTATAACCATCCTGGTGATAGGCAATTATTTTCTTTCTGGCGGAAACAATATACAGGGCGTCGATGCCAGTGAGCTCACTCACCTGCATGTCCTGTACCGCATCCCATTTATTGGCCTCAAACGCTTGCCGCCTTACCTTGGACCGGCGCCATTGCTCGTAAGTGTAGAGAGCCTGACCTTCTTGATTACTCAAGCCATGCGCCTCCTCAGCATCGTGCTACTCTCTGTCCCTATACCCTACACCACCGATCCAGGGCACATGGGAATAGCCTTCAGAGGCATGGGGGTACCTGATAAGTTCGCCTATGCCATTGATCTCTCGTTCCGTTTCCTGCCGACTGTTGTGCGGGACTTCGGCACCACGCTCGACGCGCAGCGTGCTCGGGGCTTCGAGCTTGAGAAGCTGCGTGGCGGCCTTGTCGGCAAGACGGTGCGCCTGGCGCCGATGATTGTGCCGGTGGTGATCGGCTCTATCATAGGGGCAGAAGACATCATCAGCGCCATGGAACTGCGCTGCTTCGGTATCGGCAAACGCTCCTGGTTGACCGAATTACGTGCGCGCCCTAGCGATCGCGCCATCATCATACTCAGCCTGTCCGGCTTTGCCCTCATCACCATTCTTAACATCCTTGGCTACTTCTATACCCAGGGGCCGCTCCACTCTCTACACATCCAGGGCATCCCACACTTCCTGGTGCCATGAGGGACCGGACATCTTACGTTCGTTCTCTCATCAGGAACTTTTCTGGTCCATGCGAAAACAGGAGAGAAAAGATGTTGACGCTTTATTATTCCCCCCATATGACCAGTGTTGATAACGAGATAGGACACGCTTCCGGTCATGCTGATGTGCCGCTCTCTTCCCTTGGTCGGCAACAGGCACAGGAGCTTGGGCAGCACTACGCGACATTTTCGCTGGATGCGATCTCCTGCTCTGACCTCCTGCGTGCATCGACCACCGCTCAGATCGCCTTCGCTGGGCGTGCTCTGCCTCTTGTGCCAGATGCCCGGCTCCGTGAGTACGACTATGGTGACCTGACGCAGTATCCAGTTGCCCAGGTAGAGGAAGAATTCCCTCGGCGCATCACGGAGCCGTTCCCGCATGGAGAGAGCCTGCTGATGGTTGTCCAACGTGTGGGCGCCTTTTTGCGCGATGCCTTGCAGCAGTACGATGGGAAAACAATAGTGGTCATCGGTCACCGGGCGACCAGGTATGGGCTTGAGTATTGGTGTGGCGATGCTTCGCTCGAGGAAATCGTCCGCACGCCCTGGCAGTGGCGGGAGATTCCTATCTGGCGCTACGAATTGTACGCGCACCACCTTGAGCAGCGCTCTGTTGCCAGGTAGGGACGCGCGACAGAAAAGGAGGCCATTGCTCTCTGGCCTCCTAGATTGTTTAGCGAAGAAACATGCAAAAAATTGGGGATAATTTCAAATCCTGATGATCACTCTACATTGTTATGCTGAGCGCAGCGAAGCATCTCGTTGCCGATCGCGACAGACCCTTCGCTTCGCTCAGGGTGACACGGTGTGACGGTTCACACGGTCAAGTACAATTCGCTCAAATTGAACTATGCCTTAGCGAAGAAACGTGCGAAACATTGGGGCTAACTCATGACGAGAGGGCCTTTTTACTGCTTCGATCAAGGACATCAAACTCCTCCTGGGTCAGCTTGATCATAGCACCCATTACATCCTCTTCAAGGTGCTTCACCGAGGAGGTTCCTGGGATCGGGAGCATCGAGCTGGAGCGCTGGAGAAGCCAGGCGAGTTCGATCTGACTGGGTTTAGCATTATGCCGCCTGGCGATCTGGTCGAGCGGCCCGCCCTGGCGAGCAAGCTCTCCAGCTGCCAGAGGGGACCAGGGAATAAAGCCGATACCCTGACGCGCACAGAAATCAATCATCTCTTCGGACTCGGCAGCCGTCATATTTTCGGACACACGATCCGCCAGATTATAGTGATTCTGAACGGTGACAATGGGCACGATCTTTTGTGCTCGCGCGAGTTGATCGATGGTGACATTCGAGAGCCCGACGTGGCGAATTTTCCCTTCCTCTCTCATCTTCGCGAACTCACCGACAGAGACTTCGAAAGGGACCTTAGGGTCCGGGCGATGGAATTGATAGAGGTCAATGCGCTCGAGGCGCAGGCGCCGCAAGCTGCCCTCCAGGGCCTCACGAAGATGCTGGGGGCGTCCGTCTTGAGGCCACTGATTCGGGCCAGTACGCAAGAGGCCCCCTTTGGTAGCAATGACAAGGTCTTTCGGATAGGGATAGAGGGCTTCTGCAATCAGGTTCTCACTCACCTCTGGTCCATAGGAGTCAGCAGTATCGATCAGGTTGATGCCCAGTTCAAGGGCGCGGCGCAGGACTGCGATTGCTTCTTGCTTGTTTGCTGGTGGTCCCCAAATGCCCTCACCGGTGAGGCGCATTGTACCGAAGCCCAGGCGGTAGACCTTGAGGTCTCCACCAATGGTAAATATCCCGCTAGCTTCCGCCGGTCGCTGAGTTGTATATTGCATTGTCGTTTCCTTTCCTCTCTCATTCGAAATATTCTCTTCATGTTCATTGGTGTGACAACGAGGTCTGCTTGCATTCACCGCACCTAGTATATGGTGTATCTGGTGTCTTGTCAAGTATTTATATTATCTCATCTACTATTACTATGAAATAAAAATAAATTTTCTATAGAATAGGCGGAGCCACCAGCCTCAATACCCCTGGCCTTGTAATGCCGTGACCTTGCCCCGGAAGCGGCGGTAGGTGATGATGAAGTAGATCATGGCCGACACAATCCCTATGCTCCACCAGATCAGGCCAACCGTCAGGCCGTATTGCGAAGCCGAGGCGTTGTAAATAGTCAAGCTGTTGGCCCGGTTGACGGCGGGCAAGACCAGCGGATACAGGCTGAAGGCCGCGCTGCTCAGCATCCCCAGGATGAACGTGCCCGACGAGAGAAAGGCAGCCATATCGCGCTTTGTGAAATTGAAGTAGCCCGCACCAAGCAGGCCCACCAAAGCGATGAGTGGGAAGATGATTCCCCAGGGACGCTGGGCGAAGCTCGTGTAGACCTGCGGCTGCACGAGGAACGTAGCGACGCTGGCGAGGATCGCCAATGGGATCGTGATCAGCCAGCCAGCGCGGGAGATGCGTCGTGCTCGCTCGTTCAGCGTACCTTCCGTCTTGACGGCGATGTAGTTCGCTCCATGCGTCAACAGCACCGCGAAGGCCAGTAGACCGGTCAGGATGGTATACCAGTCCAGGATGCCGGGATTCGCGCTGAACGGATTGAAGTCCGTCCACAGAGGCCCGAAAAAGTAGCCCTGCGAGTTGAGCGGCACGCCGCGAATCACGTTGCCCAGGGCTGCGCCGTAGAAGATAGCGAGCAGTGAGCTGCCAAGGAAGAACATGCCATCCCAGAACGAGACCCAGACCACGTTGGGGAGGCGTGGGCGCAGCACGATGGCGGCGCCACGCACCATCAGCAGCCATAGGACGATGAACAACGGCAGGTAGAAGCCGCTGAAGCTTGAGGCATAGAGCAGCGGGAAGGTGAAAAATAGTGTGCCACCCGCCGCGATCAGCCAGACTTCGTTGCCGTCCCACACCGGCTCGATGGCGAGCAGCACCAGGTGCCGCTCACTGTTAGTGCGGGCCACCACCAGGTGAATGATCCCGGCTCCCAGGTCGAAACCATCCAGCAGCACATACATGATCAGCATCCACGCAACCAGGATAAACCATAGGGTAGGCATCTTGCTCCTCCTTCTTTACGAACCCTCGCCGAGCAGACCGATATCTCCCGCTTCTTCCTGGATTGCCTCCACCTCACGGGCCGTGGGGCCACGCAGCGCCTCGAAGACCACCAGCAGGACGTAAAGCAGGCCGAGCAGGAGGTACATACCGGCGAAGCCGAGCAGCGTGAAGATGATATTGCCCGTCGAGAGCAGCGGGGATGAGCCATGCACGGTTCGCATCAGCCCGAAGACGATCCAGGGCTGGCGGCCAAGCTCCGCCGTAAACCAGCCTGCCGTGTTGGCGATATACGGGAAGGGCGTCGCCAGCATCAGTATCCACAGCATCCAACGGCTCTGGAAGAGCCTGCGCCGCCAGAGCAAAAGCACGGCCAGACCCATGATGGCGATGAAGATGGTGCCCAACCCGACCATGATGTGATAACCGTAGTAGACCATTTCGACCGAGTCGGGACGCTGATCTGCCGGAAAGGTGTTGAGGCCCCGGACGGTTGCCCCCCAGCGCCGGTAGGTCAGGAAACTCAAGGCTTTGGGCACGACGATGGGGTTGTCAATCGTGCCCTTGGCCGTGTCTGGCTGCCCGATGAGCACGATACCCGCCCCGGTTTCTGTCTGGAACAGGCCTTCCATCGCAGCCAGCTTGGTAGGTTGATATTTCGTGACCTGTATCCCTTCCATATCGCCGCTGGGATAGAGCTGGAGGAGGCTGGAGATCACGCCCGAGATCACACCCAATGTCACGAACATGCGGCCATAGTCCAGGTCGCGCTTCTCCAGCAGGTAGTAGGCTCCCAGACCGGTCATCATGAACGCGGCGGTGACCACAGCTCCGCTCATAGTGTGCAGGTATTGCGGCAAAATCCAGGGATTGGTCATCACCGCTACCCAGTCGGAGATGTTGAGGCGGCCACCGGCGGCCGTGTAGCCCACCGGGTGCTGCATCCAGGCGTTGGAGGCGATAATGAAGCCGCCCGAGGCCCAGGTGCCTATCCAGACCATGATCGTGGCAAACAGGTGCCATTTCTGGCCGAAGGGCTGCTCGCCGAAGAGGAACAGACCCAGGAAGGCTGACTCCAGGAAGAAGGCGAAGGCGCCCTCCATCGCCAGGGTCTGCGCGATGATGCCACCGGCGTAGGAGGAGAACAGCGCCCAGTTGGTGCCGAACTGGAATTCCATCGGAATGCCGGTGACGACGCCCATGACGAAGGTGATGGCGAAGATCTTGCCCCAGAAATGCACGGCGGTATTATAGCGTTCATCCTTGCGCACCAGGTAGAGGATCTTGAGGATGACCAGCAGCAGCGCCAATCCCATCGTGAACTGTGGGAACAGGTAGTGATAGCCTATCGTAAAGGCGAATTGTATGCGTGAAAAGATCGTTGATGTATCCATACAACCTCTTTCAGCTCTTTCAAGAGAAGGTCAGCACTCCACGTTGTACGTCAAACAGTTGCCGGTAGAGTCCCTTCATTGCCAGCAACCCGTCATGGGTGCCGCGTTCGACGATGCGCCCATGATCCAGCACGAGGATCTCATCCATACGCTCCATCGCCAGCAGGCGATGCGTGATTTGCAGGGTGGCACGCCCCCGCGCGAGTTCATCCAGGGCGTCCAGCAGCGCGCCCTCGGTTAAGGGATCAAGGTTAGCGGTGGCTTCGTCGAGGATGAGGATGGGTGCGTTTTTCAGGAAGGCGCGAGCAATCGCCAGGCGCTGGCGCTCGCCGCCGGACAATTGCAGCCCCTGCTCGCCAACCCAGGTTTTGAGCCCCAGGGGCAACTGGCGCACAAACTCGGTGAGCTGCGCCTGTTCCACGGCTGCTCCGATCTCCGCCTCGCTGGCTCCGGGCCGCGCCAGCAGCAGATTGGCGCGCAAGGTATCATTGAAAATATAGGTATCCTGGGCGACGACGCCGACCAGGTTGCGCAGGTCGCGCAAGCTGTAGCCGCGGATGTCCTGCCCGTTCAGGCGAATGACGCCGCACGACGGGTCCCAGAAGCGCAGCGCGAGGCGAACCAGCGTACTTTTGCCCCCGCCACTGGGGCCGGCAATCGCCACGCGGCTGCCGGGGCGCAGGTCAAAATTGATATCGCTGAGCACCTCACGCTCACCGAGGTGGTAAGCGAAATGGATATGTTCGAATGACAGGTCGTAGCTCCCCGATTTATCGAGGG
>WNGN01002366.1_pt1 | contig 19062 bp, 20 predicted proteins | sample 5400561 | NCBI WGS metagenome assembly WNGN01 (sample SAMN13153379, study PRJNA577476) | soil metagenome | isolation source: 115 cm soil or saprolite under Garry oak tree replicate 2 | place: USA:California | collected 2016-06-15
CCGCACGTCCCCCTGCCCCTTGCCGCGGATGCGCTCGGCGACTGCCCGGCCGATCGGCGAGATGGAGAGGAGAAACAGCGTGCCGCCTCCGAACAGGAAGACGATCGCGAGAACGCCTTCGATATCCATAATCAGCGGGGCGGCGCGAGACGCTCCGGATCTCGCTCTCGCGCCAGCAGGCGCTCGGTGAAATCCAGACGCTCTTCGACTTCGGCCAGGCGCCGCTTGAGCTCGTCAACCTCGGCGAGCACGCTCTCCGCCGCTTGCGGCACGGCGCCGTGCTTGGCCGCCTGAACGGCCAGCCATTGCTGGTCAGTCTTGGACCACCCGCGGATCCACTCCCCGAGGGCTTTCCCCATCGGCCCCCTCAGAACGAGCGTGGTCCCGATGACGAGCACGATGGCGATCATGGCCACTGCGGGTATCCACTGCTGCTCCATACGACCGTTCCTCCTTTGTGAACTTACCAACCTAGTCGCCGACCGCCAGCACCTTGCGGAGGAACTGCCCGGTGAAGGAGCCCCTCACCCGGGCCACGTCCTCCGGCGCCCCCGCGGCCACGACGGCACCGCCCGCGGCCCCCCCCTCGGGTCCGAGGTCGATCACCCAGTCGGCCGTCTTCACGACGTCCAGGTTGTGTTCGATCACCACGACGGTGTTCCCCTTGTCCACGAGCCGGTGCAACACCTCAAGCAGCAGACGCACGTCTTCGAAGTGCAGGCCGGTGGTCGGCTCGTCCAGGATGTAGAGGGTACGGCCCGTGTCGCGCTTGGCCAGCTCGGTGGCGAGCTTGACCCGCTGCGCCTCGCCACCGGAGAGCGTCGTCGCCGACTGGCCGAGGTGGATATAGCCCAACCCTACGTCGTTCAAGAGCTCGAGTTTCGTGCGGATGCGCGGCTGGTTCTCGAAGAAGTCCAGCGCCTCGGCCACCGACATGTCCAGCACGTCCGCGATCGACTTTCCTTTATATCGGACCTCGAGCGTCTCGCGGTTGTAGCGCCGCCCCTTGCACACCTCGCAGGGGACGTACACGTCCGGCAGGAAGTGCATCTCGACTTTCACCAGACCGTCGCCCTGGCACGCCTCGCAGCGCCCGCCTTTCACGTTGAACGAGAACCGGCCCGGCCCGTACCCCCGGATCTTGGACTCCGGGAGATAGGTGAACAGCTCGCGGATGGGTGTGAACAGCCCGGTGTAGGTCGCCGGGTTGGACCGCGGCGTCCGGCCGATCGGGGCCTGGTCGATGTCGATCACTTTGTCGATGTGATCGAGTCCTTCGATGCGATCGTGCGCACCGGGCATCACCTTGGCGCGGTAGAAGTGGCGGGCGAGTGCGCGATACAGGATGTCGGTCACGAGCGTGGACTTGCCCGAGCCCGATACGCCCGTCACCGCCACGAACAGGCCAAGCGGAAACTCCACGGTGAGGTTCCGGAGGTTGTGCTGACGAGCCCCGATCACCCCGAGCTTGCGCTCGGGGTCAGGTAGGCGACGTCGGGGCGGCAACGGGATCCGCAGCTCGCCCCGGAGGTAGCGCCCGGTGAGCGAGTCGGCGTGCTGCAGCACCGCGTCGAGCGTGCCCTCCACGACCACTTCGCCGCCGTGGCGGCCGGCGCGCGGTCCCAGATCCACAACGTGGTCGGCCGCGCGGATCGTCTCCTCGTCATGCTCCACGACGAGCACCGTGTTTCCGATGTCGCGCAGCTCCTTGAGCGTCGCGAGCAGGCGCGCATTGTCGCGCTGATGCAGGCCGATCGACGGCTCGTCGAGGATATAGAGGACCCCGACCAGCCGGCTGCCGATCTGAGTCGCGAGCCGGATGCGCTGCGCCTCACCCCCTGAAAGGGAGTCCGCGGAACGGCCGAGGGTGAGGTAGTCCAGGCCCACGTTGCGCAGGAACCGCAGCCGGTCATTCACTTCCTTGAGGATCGGCCGGGCGATCTCGGGGTCCAGGCCGGGGCGGCCGTTGCGGCGCAGCGGGATGCTCTCGAAAAACGCCAGTGCATCGGACACCGGCAGGTCCACCACGTCGCCGATGTTCTTGCCGTGCAGCAGCACCGACAGGCTCTCCGGACGGAGCCGCTTGCCGTGGCAGGTCGGGCACGGCTGCTCGACCATGAACTCCTCGAGCTGCTCCCGCACGCTATCGGACGCGGTCTCGCGGTAGCGACGCTCGACGTGTTTCAAGACTCCGTCCCAGCCCGATTCATACTGCCCATGCCAGCGCTCGCTGTCGTACTGGAACGTCAGCGTCTTTCCCGGCGCGCCCGACAGGACGACCTTCTTCGCCTGCGCCGGCAGGTCTTTCCACGGGGCGTTGAGGTCAAACTTGAACGCGCGGGCCAGGCTCGGCAGGATGACCTTGCGGATGTAGCCGCTGGGCTCGCCCCAGGGCAGGATGACCCCTTCCAGGATCGACAGGCTCGGGTCGCCGAGCACGAGGTCCGGGTTCACTTCGCGGCGCGTGCCCAGGCCCGAGCAGTCGGGGCACGCCCCGAACGGCGAGTTGAACGAGAACTGCCGCGGCTCGAGCTCGGGAAGCGACAGCCCGCACGTGGGACAGGCGTAGCGCTCCGAGAAGAGCGTGGACTTGGAGCCCTGAACGATCTCCACCGTCCCGTCGGCCGCCTTGAGCGCGATCTCGATCGAGTCGGCCAGCCGCGAGCGATCGGCCTTGCGCACCACCAGCCGGTCCACGACGACGGCGACGTCGTGATTCTGGCGGCGGTGGAGCTTCGGCACGTCTCTCAAGTCGTACGTCTCCCCATCCACGCGCACCCGGACGAACCCCTGCTTCTTCGCCGCCTCGAAGACGTCGCGAAACTCGCCTTTCCGGCCGCGCACCAGGGGCGCCAGCACCTCGAGCTTCGTCCCCTCGGGCCAGGCGAGCACGAGGTCGGTGATCTGGGACGCGTTCTGCCGCTCGATCGGTGAGCCGTCTTTGGGACAGTGGGGGGTACCGAGCCGGGCCCACAACAGGCGGAGATAATCGTACACTTCAGTGATCGTGCCCACCGTCGAGCGCGGGTTGTGGCCGGCGCTCTTCTGCTCGATCGAGATCGCGGGGGAGAGCCCCTCGATCGCGTCCACATCGGGCTTTTCCATCAGTCCGAGAAACTGACGGGCGTAGGCGGACAACGACTCGACGTAGCGGCGCTGTCCCTCGGCGTAAATCGTGTCGAACGCGAGGGACGACTTGCCGGATCCGGACAACCCGGTGATCACCGTGAGGCTGTCGCGCGGGATCTCGACCGTGATGTTCTTGAGGTTGTGCTCGCGCGCGCCACGGACGATCAGCGAATCGCTGGACATAGACTCGTAGGCTAGAAGGCAAGCGGGTTCCCGGTCAACTCTCCGGGGAGGACGGGGGAGGTTGTGGAGGTTGGAGAAGGTTTGGGGAGGTTGCTCCGCAGACGTTCCAACCTCCCCTAACCTCCCCAACCTCCACCAACCTCCCCCAACCTGCGTCAGCCTTGCCTAACCCCGCCCGCTGTCCTACGTTAGCCCTCCCTATGAACCCCACGGCCCTCGTCGTGCTGACGACGCTCGCGAGCGAAGCCGACGCCCGGGCCCTGGTCACAGCCCTCCTGGCCGACCGCCTGATAGCTTGCGGAACACTCCTGCCCGGGGGTCGCTCGCTGTACCGCTGGCAGGGGAAGATGACGGAGGAGGCCGAGGTGGTCGTCTTGCTGAAGACCGACCGATCGCGCTGGGATGCCCTGTGCGGCGCCGTGCGGCAACGGCATCCGTACGCGGTGCCGGAGCTGCTCGGGCTGCGGGTGGAGCGCGGGCTGGATCAGTATCTGTCCTGGCTCACGCAGGAGGTGGTGGGTGATCCGCAAGCGTGAGCCGCGCTGGCAATCGGCGGCCGATCGCGCCCGGGTGGCGGCCGAGCTGATCGAGGAAGCGGCATCGTTAACGGACGAGAGCACGATCGCCTCGCCCGCCGATGTCGCGCGGGCGGGCCTGCCGCCGCCGATCAGCGCCGAGCTGCCGCCGTCCGCGGCGCCGGGCGGCGAGGCAGGAGCGGTGCCGGATGCCGCGCTGGCGGCGCCCACGCTGGATGATGCGCTCGCCCGCGACCCGGACAACGTCGCCCTACTGGTCGAGCGCGCGGCACGGCTCGGGGCCGCCCAGCACTACCGCGCAGCCCAGCTCGATTACGAGCAGGCGCTGCGGGTCGACCCGGCGCACGGTGAGGCCCTCACCGGCCTGGGTGTGCTGCTGTCGCGCCGCGGGCTCTGGAGCGACGCCATGCCGCCGCTGCGGCGTGCCACGGAGGTCGATCCCGGCCGCGCGGCAGCATGGTATTACCTCGGCGAGGCGCTCAATCACGTTGACGACCTCATGGGCGCCCAGGCCGCCTACGAGCGGGCGGTGGAGCTCGAGCCCCGCAACGCGCGGGCGCTGCACCGCCTCGGCATCGTATTCGATCGCCTGAACCGGCCCGCCGAAGCGACGCGCATGTATCGCCGCTCCCGGGAGGCCGCCGCCCGGTGATTCACGTGGTCGTGGACGACCTCGCGTTCCGCTCCGCCGACGCGATCGTCCGTCCCGCCACCACCCGTCTCGACCCTACCACCCCGGCGGTGCGGCGGCTCGAGACGGTGGGCGGAGCCGAGTTCTCGAGCCACCTGCGGCTCCAGAAGGAGCTCCCGGTGGGCGCGGCGGTGGTGACGGCGGGTGGCGGCGACCTCCCGGCGGACTTCGTGATCCACGCCGTCATCCGCAGCGACACCGAGCCGATCACGCGTGACGGGGTCGCGCGCGCGTGGCGCTCCGCGCTGCAGCAGGTGCAGGAATGGGAGTTCGGCACGGTCACCGCGCCACCGATCGGCACCGGCGCCGGCAACCTGTCGGTCGAGGACGCGGCCGAGATCATGGTGCCGATCCTCAAAGTCCACCTTGGCAGCGCGGCCTTCCCTTCCGAGGTTTCTTTCGTGGTGGAGACGGCGGCGGAGCGGGACGCGTTCGAGGCGGTGCTGCGCCGCAGCGAGGCAGGCCAGTCGTGAGCCGGCGCACGCTGGCCGCGGTGATCCTGGGCGCCTGGATCGTGTCGCTCGGGTGGCTCGTGAAGCGCGAAGTCTTCCAGCCGACGGGCGCGCGCCTGGCGGAGGCCGCGCTGCGCGTGCCGCCCGGCGCCGCGTACTACCGCCTCGCCGTCGCCGAGCGTCAGGTCGGGTTCGCTTCGTCCACCATCGATACCTCCGGCACGAGCATCCGGGTGACCGAGGTGCTCGTGCTGCAGGTCCCGGCTGTGGGCACGCTGCACCGCACCACGGCGATGAGCCGGGCCACGTTCTCCCGCACCCTGCGGTTCGAGGGCGTGGAGGCCAAGTTCGACGGCGACCTGGGCCGGCTCGCCGCGCGTGGCCTCGTGAGCGGTGACACGGTGCTCGCGGTCAGCCTGGAGTCGCCGACAGACTCCGAAACGACCCGCACGCCCCTGCTCCGGCCGGTGGTGCTCCCTACGCTGCTGCCGCTGCGCCTCGCGTTCGGTGGCGAGCTCAAGCCGGGGAAGTCCTACGCGAGCGCCGTGTTCGACCCCATGTTGCTCACCCAGCGACCCGTCGACGTGACGGTCGCGGCGGAGTCCACCTTGGTAGTGCCGGACAGTGCAGGCTTCGATTCGACGACCATGGCCTGGGTGGCAGTGCACTTCGACACGGTCCGCGCCTTCCGTATCGAGGAGCGATCGGGCGGCAGCCCGACGACGGCCTGGATCGACGCCCAGGGACACATCGTCCGGGCGGCAAACGCGGCGGGCTTCTCGATGGAGCGCACCGCGTTCGAGCTGGCGTACGTGAACTTCCGGCATCGCGACACGGCGCGCGTCGTCCGGGCGAGCGCCAATCCCGGACCCGGAGAGGTGGTGGCGACCACAGCGCTCGTCGCGGACGCGCCGCCCCTCCCCCGCCGCGACACGCTGTCGATCTTGCGAGCCCGACTCTCCGGGGCTGCGCCCGCGGGGCCGGACTTCACGACGGGACGGCAGGGGCTGGTGGGAGACACGCTCGTGGTGCGGCGCCAGGCGGGGGCCGAGCTCACGGCGGCCTACCGGCTCCCGGCGCGTGAGCGCGGGCTCGCGCCGTTCCTCGCGCCCGAGCCGTGGATCGAAAGCGACGACGCGCGCATCCGGGCTCAGGCCCGCCAGATCGTCGGTCGCGAGGACGACCCGGCCCACGCCGCCCGCCTGATCCACGATTGGGTGGCCAAGCAGGTCGCGGCGCGGGTGGTCGGGGGCGCGCCCGGAGCGGTGCGCGTGCTCGAGACGCGGAGTGGCGACTGCAACGAGCGCACCGTGCTGTACGTGGCGCTGGCGCGGGCCGTCGGGCTCCCCGCCCGGGCCGTCGCCGGCCTGCTCTACCGCGGCGGTCGTTTCTACTATCATGCGTGGCCCGAGGTGTACCTCGGCGACTGGGTCGCGGTGGACCCCACGCTCGACCAGTTCCCCGCCGACGCGGCGCACGTGCGATTCGTGATCGGCGGGCTCGCCCGTCAGGTCGAGCTGGTGCGTTTGATCGGGAGTCTCAAGCTCGAGGTGCTATGATCCGGCTCGAGAACCTCACCAAGCACTACGGCAGCTTCGTCGCGGTGGACGACGTGTCACTGGAGGTGTCGCGCGGCCTGCTGTACGGATTTCTCGGGCCCAACGGCGCGGGGAAGACCACCACGCTGCGCATGATCGCCGGCATCCTGCGACCCACCGACGGCCGGGTCCTGTTGGGCGGTGACGACGTGCACCGCAACCCGATCGCCGCCAAACAGCGACTCGGCTTCATCCCGGACCGGCCGTTCGTGTACGACAAGCTCACCGGTGCCGAGTTCCTGCGGTTCGTCGCGGCCCTGTACGGCCAGGAGGGCGACGCCGTCGAGCGGCGGGTCGCCGAGCTGCTCGAGGTGTTCGAGCTGGCGAGCTGGAAGGACGAGCTGGTGGAGGCATACAGCCACGGGATGCGCCAGAAGTTGATCATCTCGAGCGCGCTGATCCATCGGCCCGAGTACATCGTGGTGGACGAGCCGATGGTGGGGCTCGACCCCAAGGCGGCGCGCCTGCTGAAGGACATCTTCCGCCAGTTCGCGAGTCGGGGCGGCACGGTCCTCATGAGTACTCACACGCTCGAAGTGGCCGAGGCAATGTGCGACCGCGTCGCCATCATCCAGCACGGCAAGATCGTGGCCGAGGGGACCGTGGACGATCTGCGGCGGCAGCACCGCGCCGGCGACGCTAGCCTGGAGGAGCTGTTCCTCAAGCTCACGGGCGGCGCCCAGGTGCGCGAGCTGGCGGAGGTGCTGGGCCACGCGGGGGGCGACGGCGCCTCGTGACCCAGCCGTCGCTGTGGCGGGTGCTCGAGCCCAAGTGGCGGACCGCTCTCCAGCGGATCCGCGAGGAGCGCTCGCGCGGCGGTTCGGGCAAGCTGCTGCTGCTGGTGGCCGTGGGGACGCTGTTTTGGCTGGCCGTGTTTTGGGTGCTGTACGTGATCCTGCGCTACTTCCGCGGCGTCGAGGAGCTGGGACCGCTGCTCGCGGGCAAGCTGCTGGGCCTGGTGCTGTTGTCGTTCATCGCGATCCTGGTGCTCTCCAACGTCATTACCGCCTTGTCGAGCTTTTTCCTGGCGAAGGACCTGGACCTGCTCGTGTCCGCGCCGGTAGACTGGCTGCGGATCTACCTGGCGAAGCTCGGCGAGACGCTGCTGCACTCGTCGTGGATGGTGGCGCTGATGGCCGTGCCGATTCTCACGGCCTACGGCGTGATCTACCACGGTGGTCCGCTGTTCGCGCCGTTTGCGGTGCTCGCGCTGTTCCCGATGCTGTTAGTTCCCGCGGTGGCGGGGTCGGCCGTCACCCTCGTGCTCGTGAACGTGTTCCCGGCGCGCCGTGCGCGCGACCTGCTGTCGATCGTGGCGCTGGGCGCGGCCGGCGGCCTGATTCTGCTGCTGCGGGTGATCCGCCCGGAGCGGCTCGCGTCGCCCGAAGGATTCCGCAACCTGCTCGACTTCATCGCGGTGTTGCGCACGCCGACGTCACCGTTCCTCCCGAGCGAGTGGGCCACGAAGGCGATCATGACATTCCTGCGCGGCGAGGTGGATCCGTTGCCGCTCGTGCTGCTCTGGACCACCGCGGCCGCGCTCGTGACGATCGGCGCGATGCTGCACCGGGCGCTCTTCGCCCCCGGCTTCACCAAGGCGCAGGAGGGCGCCGAGCGCTTCGTCCGGGGCACGTGGTGGCGCTGGACCGTCGGCACCCTGCTCGGCTTCCTCCCGGTCGCGAAGCGCGAATTCGTGCTCAAGGATATCAAGCTGTTTTTCCGCGACACGACCCAGTGGAGCCAGCTCATCCTGCTGGCGGTGCTGGTCGTGGTGTACCTGTTCAACATCAAGGCCCTGCCGCTGCACCGCGGCGAGCAGGTGGGCTTCTTCTACGTCACGCTGGTGTCGTTCTTGAACCTCGGGCTGGCGGGATTCGTGCTCGCCGCCATCGCCGCGCGATTCATTTTCCCCGCGGTGTCACTCGAAGGCCGGCATATGTGGCTGTTGCGCTCGAGCCCGCTCGAGCTGCGGGCGCTGCTCTGGTCCAAGTACTGGGTGGGCACGATCCCGCTGCTCGTGCTCGCGCTGCTGCTCACCGGGCTCACCAACGTGCTGCTGCAAGTCCGGCCGTTCATGATGGTCGTCGGCATGCTGACCATCGGCGGCCTCACGTTCGCGATCGCGGCGCTGGCGCTCGGCTTCGGCGCCCTCTACCCGCAATTCGAGACGGAGAACGCGGCACAAATCCCCACGTCGTTCGGCGGGCTGGTCTACATGATGACGACGATCGCCCTGCTCGGCGGGGTGATCGTGGCGTTGTGGCAGGCCGTGTACGCCTACGTCCGGGCGGTGTACCAGGGGCAGCCGGTCGTGGTGGACGGCTGGATGATCTCGTGGTTCGCCGTCGCGGCGATGCTGTGCGCCGCCGCCACGGCACTTCCCCTGTGGGTGGGGCTGCGCCGCATGGAGCGGTTCGAGTTCTAGCTAGAGCGGAAAGTTGAGCCCCGCCTCGACGTTGAAGGAGGTGTTGTCGGCGAACACGAATTTCCCTTCCAGAAACGGCTTGAACGGCCGCGCGCGACGCCCCTCCCACCCCGCGAACAGATTGGCGCCCGCGTCGCTGAACCCGGACGAGTGCAGGTACGCGAACCCTCCGCCCAGGTAAAAGAACCCGTACACCGTCGGCGGATGGAACTTGAGATCCGCGTTCAGCCGGAAGGGCGAGTTCGTGGCGCCAGGGTAGAACTCCGCCGACGGCACCAGCGTCCAGCGCCGCCCCACCGGCAGATTCAGCTGGCCGCCTACGAACACATGGTCGCGGTCGAAGTCGTAGCCTATCCGGGGCCCGACGGCCGGCCGGTCGACCAGCACCGCCCGGCCGCCCCGCACCCGCCGCTGCGCCTGCACGGCCGTGCCGACGACGGCCAGTCCCGCGACCACCACCCCGATCCGCAGTGTGAGACGGGTCACACCAGGGCTCCCGATTGAAGGTGGCACAGTGATAGGGAAGCGAGTGGTGAAAATCAAGAGCACGGACGCGGTCGGGGGCTCCCTCCGCGACAAAAATACGCAGTCGCTTCGGGAGCCCCCGACTCGCGTCCGTTATGCTCGCGAGTCCTATTCTATCCTATACGGAATCCCCACTTCATTCGCCCGGTAATTGTCCGGCGTCCCCTCGAGCAGCGTCGCCGCATCGAGTGCGTCCACGAGGAACCGGTCGATCCCCGTGCGCCGCGCGATCCAGCTGCGCTCGTAGGTGCCATCGCCGTTGTCCGTCATCTTCAGGCGACGCCAGCTGGTAACGCTGATCGTGGCATGGCGCACATGCAGATACACGAAGCTCGGCGGGGTGAACCCCGAATTGGTCGTGTTGGTGACCGCCGCGACCACCTTCACCGTGTCCCCCAGCCGGAACCGCGGCACGCGGCTCGTGACGTCGAACAGCGCCGTGGGGTCGGTGACCTCCACGAGCAGCGTATCGTTGCGGTACACCTTCACGTCCGTCACGGTCACGGTCTGGCGGCTCGCATCCACGACCGACCAATCCTGTGGCGAGAGCTGCACCACACGCCAGCCGCGCGGTCTGGAGTCGTCCCTTGCCAGCACGGCGTGCTGGGTCATCTGGTCGGCCAGCGGCTTGGACGTCGGGTTGAACACGCCGTCGGCGCTGGTGTCGACCAGCAACAGTCCGTCGAAGGTGATGTCGTGCTCCACGCGGGCCGTGTCGCCCTGGATCGTCACGTCGCGATGATAAACCGGGCGGGGGCCGCCGGGGACGACGCGCAGCCGGCCCCAGAACGTCGGCGCGGTGTCGGCGGTCGTGGCCGCGAGGTCCGTCGCGAGGCCGGCGCCGCTGGGGGCCGCGTCGGTCGCCGTCGCGCCCGCGCCACCGAAGTCGCTGTCGACCATGGCTCCGAGCTGCTCCTGCTCCGCGGCAAGCACCTGGGCCTGCTGCGAGGAGGGCGCCGTGCCCTCGCCGCAGGCGAGCACCAGCGCGCCGGCGACGGCAGCGGCCACGGTCAACTGGATGGTGTAACGCATGGGTGAGCGTCTCCTCTCGTAGGTGCGTAGTCAGTCGGCACTCCGAGCGGTACAGACGCGATGTCACGGCGGATGTTAAAGCGTGCGGGACGTCACCTTCAGGCAGCCACGCGTGCTCCACAGGAATGACAATAGCGCGCGTCGCGCTCGAGCGAGGTGCCGCAGCGCGAGCAGTAGCCGGGGGCGCTCGCCAGCCGGGAGCCGCACTCGGAGCAGAACTGGGCGTCGGACTCGGGGCGGGGACCGTGGGTGGGACACCCGGGACGAGGGACGGGGGACGAGTGACGAGTGACCGCCGGGGCAAGACCCGTCCCCCGTCCCTCGTCCCCCGTCCCCGGCTCCGCGCGGAGTGCCGCCAGGGCTTCCGCAGTGTACTTGCCCTTCAAGCTCTCGTAATCCGTGTCCGAGAGTTTTCCCGTCGCCCGATCGAATTCGATCTCCTTGAGCGCGCGCAGCGCGACGGCCTGGGGAGAGAGGTCGTCCTCGGGGTCCTCCCCCTCGTCCGGCCCCCGTCCCCCGTCTCCCGTCCCCCGTCCCTCCGTCCCAGGACGAAGAATCGGCTCCAGCACGAAGTAGATCCCGCCTGCGGCGAGCAGGATCCCAGCCGCGAGCTCGAGCAGGCCGCTCAGGAGGGGAGCCGCTCGAGCTCGCGCCGCAGGCGCGCGAGCTCTTCCGGCGTGGCACCCGCGGTGCCGACCAGTGTGGTCCCCGCCGCGGGCGCCGCGGCGCGCACCCAGCGGCGCAGCACCAGGGTCAGGGCGACGCCCGCGGCGACGATCAGCAATGACGGTGTGAAGTATGCCGCGAGGTTGAACCCCCGCTTGGGCGGCGCCATCAGGATCGCGATACCGTGCTCGCGCACGAACTGATCGAGGATCTGGCGCCCGCTCCGCCCCTCCCGCGCCAGCGCGAGCACCCGCTGGTGCATGGCGGGACTCACGGTGCAGGTAAAGTCCGTGGTCCGGCACGTGTACACGTCGAGGTTGCACCCGCAGGTGCAGTGAATCTGCTTCTCGATCGCCTGGATCGCGGCGTCATTGTCCGCGGCGGTAACGGGCGGCAGCGGACGACCCGCGCGGGCGGGATCCCACAGGCGGCCTGAGGGTCCCGTGCCCGGGAGGGAGTCGGGCTGTTGCGTTGTACGACGCCACGACGCTACGACGCTAAGAAAGGTCCCCGCTCCGAGCATCAAAAAGTCGCGCCGATCAACGTGCAACGTAGCGTCGTAGCGTCGGGTCACGGTTTTTCTCCCACCAGCCGCACCGCGTATCCAGCCTGGCTCCGCCGGGCGGCGGGCGACCCCCCCGGCCACATCACGATCAGTCCGCCCAGCGCGACGATCATGCCGCCGTACCACACCCACCAGACCAGCGGATTGATCGTGAAGCGGAACACCGCCTGCTCAGTGCCATCGACCGTGCCGCCGAGCACGCCGTACAGGTCCTCGCGCAGCATGCTCATGATGGCCGGCTCGGTGGACGGCTGGAACGTGGGGCGACCCAGCCCGTCGACATGCTGCCGCTTCTCGGGCGTAAGGAACCCGATCGGCTTGCCGTTGCGACGCACCTCGACCGTGGCCGCGGTGATCTGCCGGTTCAGGGCGTCGTACTGCGAGATGCCGAGGTGCGTAAAGGTGTAGGTGTGCCCGTACGGACTCCGCAGCGACGCCGACTCTCCGGGGCGGAGCGTGGCTTCGGTCTCGGTCTTGAACGCCATGCCGGCGAACGCGACGAACAGGATCACGATGCCGGTATGCACGATGTAGCCGCCGTAGCGCCGCCGGTTGCGCCCCAGCAGCCGCGCCAGGGCGCGCGGGTAGCCCTCGCCGTACTGCCGGTGTCGCGCCCGGGTGCCGCGGGCGAATTCCTGCACGATCGTGGCGGCGACGAACCCGCCGAGCGCGATCGCCAGCACGGCGTAGAGGTCACGCATGCCGCCCACCAGCAGCACCAGCAGTGTGAACACGCCGGCCGTCGCGGGCACCGCGAACTGGCGCCGCAGATTGGGGAGCGAGGCGCGCCGCCAGGCGATGAGCGGACCGATCCCGGTGAGCCGATGAGCAGCAGGTTGTTGAACAGGAAGCTCGCCTCGCGGCTCACCATCGACTCGAGCTGGGTCTCCGCGGTGAGCAACGGGAGACGAGTCGCGTACAGCGCGAAGCTGGCCGCAGCGGCCACGACCAGAAACGCGAGGAAGAAGTAGCCCACGCTCGACTGGGTGAACGAATGCACGCTCGAGATCACGCCCGAGCGCGTGATGAACGTGCCGAAGATCGACAGCAGCCACGAGCCGATGATCAGCGCCAGGTTCCACTTCTTCAACATGCCGCGCTTCTCCTGCACCATCACCGAATGGAGGAACGCGGTCATGGTGAGCCAGGGGAGCAGCGACGCGTTCTCCACGGGATCCCAGGACCAGTAGCCGCCCCACCCCAGCTCCACGTACGCCCACCACATGCCCAGACAGATCCCGATCGAGAGAAACAGCCAGGACAGGAGCGTCCACTTGCGGATCGCGACCAGCCAGTCGGCGTCGAGGCGCTTCGAGAGCAGCGCGGCGATCGCGAACGCGAACGGGATGGTGGTCGAGATGTAGCCGAGGTACAGCATCGGCGGATGGAACACCATCCCCGGGTTCTGCAGCTGCGGATTCAAACCACTGCCGTCGAGCGGCGTGTACGGCAGCCGCTGGAACGGGTTGGCGTGGCCGAACAGCATCACCGAGATGAAAAAGCTCGCCACCAGCGCGACGACGCCCGCCACGGTCGGGAGCAGCTCGTGGTGGCGGCGGGGCGTGAGCACCAGCGCCAGCGATCCAAACAGCGAGAGCACGGTGGCCCAGAAGAGCAGGCTGCCCTTCTGGCCCGCGTACAGCGCCGACCACGTATAGAAGATCGGGAGGTTGCGGCTGGTGTACGCGGCGACGTACTCGACGTTGAAGTCGTGCTGGAACAGCGCCCACTCGAGTGCGAACACGGCGACGAGCAGCGCGCCGCACATCGCGAACACCGCCCGCCGGGCGCTGTGCGCGAGGTCGGGCCGTGCCTGGCGACCCCCCACGAACCCGGCCAGCGCGCCCCAAACCCCGACGAGCAGGGCGAGCCACAGCGCCAGGTTGCCGAGGACCGTCATTTAGGCCTTGGGCACCGATTCGTAGCGCGACCCGCACTTGGCGAGCACGTTGGTCGCGTGGATCACGCCGTCCTGCTGCAGGCGGCCCTCGACCACCACCTCGACCGAGTCCGTGAACGTGTCGGGAGGGAGCCCGTGGAAGACGACGGGATAGCGCGCGCTCCCGTCGGTGACCTGGAAGCTCAGCGTCTGCGTGGCGACGTCCTTGGTGACGGAGCCGCGCACGACGTGCGCGCCCACCTTCATGCCCACGTTGTAAAACGACGGATCGACCGCGATCTTCTGCGACAACTCGGTCGGGGTGAGGAAGTACTGCCCGGTTTGCTGCACGCCCGAGGCCATCAGATAGCCCACCGAGCCGACGATCAGCGCCGCCCCGATGGCGAACTTCGTACCCGCGTTCATACGCAATTATACCTCTCGGCGCCGCGCCTGCTCCAGCGCCCACTGGACCGCCTGCTCCGGCTGCTCCACCCGCACAATCTCCACCGCGGGTCTGAAGCTATCATGAAGCCCGACGACCGGCGTCTCGATGCGCCGCGCCAGCGCGATCTCGGACAGCGTGCCCCAGCCGCCCCCGATCGCGATCACCGCGCCCGCCGCCCGCACGATCAGCGTGTTGCGCATCTCGCCCATCCCGGTCGCGATCGCCACGTCGATATGCGGGTTCGCCGCGCCCGGGTCGTCCCCCGGGAGAATCCCGATCGTGAGCCCTCCGGCCTGCTTCGCGCCCCGCGCGGCGGCCTCCATCACGCCCCCGAGTCCGCCGCACACCAGTATCGCGCCGTGCTCCGCCACCAGGCGTCCCACTGCCGCCGCCCACTCCGCTTCCGTCCCGGTGCAGGTGCTGCCGCCGACGACCGCGACGAGCGGAGCCCTCACCGCCGCTCCCCGTCGCGGAACGGTGGGTGCTCGACGCCACGATCCGTAATGAAGGCGGTGACGTAGCGGGCCGGCGTCACGTCGAAGGCGGGGTTCAGCGCGGCGGCCTCGGCGGGGGCGATGAGCCGGCCGGCCACGCTCTTCACCTCGTCGGGGGCGCGCTGCTCGATCGGGATGCCCGCGCCGTCCGCGAGCGCGACGTCGATCGTGGAGGAGGGCGCGGCGCAGTAGAACGGCACGCCGTGGTGCAGCGCCAGCACGGCGAGCGAATAGGTGCCGATTTTGTTCGCGAAGTCGCCGTTCGCGGCAATGCGGTCGGCCCCGACGATCACGAGATCGACCTTCGCCTGGCGCATCAGCGATCCCGCCGCACCGTCGGCGATCACCGTGCACGGGATGCCGGCATGCACCAGCTCCCAAGCGGTGAGCCGCGCCCCCTGCAGCACCGGGCGCGTTTCGTCGACGAACACCTCCACGCGGCGCCCCGCGTCATGCGCGAGATAGATCGGCGCGAGCGCCGTCCCGATCCCGCCCGTGGCGAGCGCCCCGGCGTTGCAGTGGGTCAGCAGCTTCGCCCCGTCGGGGACGAGCGGCAGCCCGGCCTCGCCGATGCGCCGGCACATGGCGCGGTCTTCCTCCCAGATGGCTGTCGCTTCCGCCTGAAGACGCTCCCAGACGGCCGCCCCACCGCCCGGCGTCGCGGTCGCAACGCGCAGCATGCGGTCGAGGGCCCAGCGCAGGTTCACCGCGGTGGGCCGGGCGGCGCCGAGCAGCTCCGCGAGCTGGTGCATGCGAGCGAGGAAGGGCTCGCGCGGCGCCCCCCGCAGCTCGCGCGTACCCGCGACCAGACCCATCGCGGCGGCGATGCCGATGAGCGGCGCGCCGCGGACTTGGAGCGTACGGATCGCGTCCGCTACGGCTTCGCCGCTCTCGAGATCGCGCTCGATCCGCGCCTCGGGCAGGGCGCGCTGGTCCACGATGCGCACCGCGCCGCTCGGACTCCATGCGATCGCCTGAACGCTCATATGGGCAACGTATCGGCGATGTGTGTGGCGTGCAAGCAATCGCTCGCGTCGAGTTGTGACGTGAGTCGCCGTCCGGTGGGTATCCATCTTCGCCGTCGCTCACTTCTCACCGGAGGCACGATGAGACACTCCCTCGCTTGCTGCGTGGTCGCCGCGGCAATCGCCGCTGCCGCGTGCAGCGACCAACTCGGACCGAGTCGCCGACTGATCCCGAATCTCGGGGCGACGGCCGACTCGTCCGCAGATTCGACCCCGGGCGGCAAGCCCGGGCCCGTGGCGTCGGTGACGGTCACGCCGCCGTCCGACACTGTCCCCGTGGGCGACAGCGCTGGTTTCTCTGCCACACTGCGCGATGCCCAAGGGAACCTGATCAGCGACGGGCACGTGAAGTGGAGCGTGGCCGACCCGAGCGTCGCGAGGATCGAGGGGGAGTTCGGGCAGTCGCTCATCTTGCGTGCCCTGCGGCCTGGCGCCACCGAGATCACGGCCCGGAGCCATGGGAAGCGCGGCTCGGCCCAGCTGGTCGTGGTGGAGTCCCTGCCACCCCCTCCACCGGACTCGGTCGCCACCGTGTCCGTCTCGCCGGACACCATCGTGGTCGCCGCGGGCGACACCGCGGGCTTTTTTGCCACGCTACGCGACGCCCAGGGCAACCCGCTGTCGGGCCGTGCGGTGTTCTGGAGCGTCAGCGACTCGACGGTCGCCCGGATCGAAGTCGCGTCGGGCCAATCAGTCGTGGTTCGCGCGCTGCGGTCGGGCTCGTCACTCGTCACAGCCACCAGCGAGGGCAAGAGCGGGTCGGGGAGTTTGTTCGTGCGGTAAGTGCGAACGCGGAAGGCGGAACGCGGAACGCGGAACAGGTGGACGGAGTTCGGCTCGTCTGTTCCGCGTTCCGAGTTCCGCGTTCCGCGTTCTCGTTGTACCATTCCTTCCTATGGCCTACCAAACCCTCCTTTTCGAGATCCGCGACGCCATCGCGCTGATCACCATCAACCGCCCCGACAAGCTCAATGCGCTGAACGATCAGGTGGTGGACGAGCTGGCCGACGCCGCCGAGCGCGTGGCGACGGACTCGGGCGTCGGGGGGGCCATCCTCACGGGCTCCGGCACCAAGGCCTTCGTCGCCGGCGCCGACATCGCGGATCTCGCAAAGCAGGGCCCATTCGACGGCAAAGCGCGGGCGCAGCGTGGCCAGGCGATGCTGCGTCGCTTCGAGACCTGCGGCAAACCAGTCATCGCGGCGGTGAACGGGTATGCCCTGGGGGGCGGGTGCGAGCTCGCCATGGCGTGTCACCTGCGGATCGCGAGCGACACCGCCAAGTTCGGCCAGCCCGAGGTGAAGCTCGGCATCGCGCCCGGGTACGGCGGCACGCAGCGGCTGCCGCGCCTCGTGGGCAAGGGGAATGCCCTCCACCTCATTCTGACGGGTGACATGATCGACGCCCGGGAGGCGTACCGCATCGGCCTCGTGAACCAAGTGGTGCCGGGGACGGAGCTGTTGGCCGCGGCCGAGAAAACGCTGCGGGGTATCCTCGCGATGGGTCCCCTCGCCGTGCGCCTCGCCCTGGAGGCTGTGGACCAGGGGTTGGAGATGACCCTCGAAGAGGGCCTGCTGCTCGAGGCCAATCATTTCGGGCTGCTCGCGGCCACCGAGGACATGCGAGAAGGGCTGACGGCGTTCCTGGAGAAGCGCCCCCCGCGGTTCCGAGGAAAATGAGTAAGTCTTGCCACGACAATAACTTCTGAGTATTTTTAGCTGCTTATCTGGGGCTCTCGCGGAACGCCCGCGCTGCGCCACGGGAAGCCCCGTGGCGCTGTTCGTCGGGGGGTAGGGGGTACAATGGCGGAGCGCAGACGGGGCCGGCCCACCGCGGTCGGCGAGGCGCTGCACAGCTATCTGGCCAAGTCGGGGCTGGTGAAACGGGTGGCGCAGGCGCAGGTGATTCCCGATTGGCCCCGGCTGGTGGGGCCGCAAATCGCGGCGGTGACCACTCCCGAGAGCGTGACTCCTGACGGCACGCTGTTCGTGCGCGTGGCGACGAGCGGTTGGATGACCGAGCTGCAGCTCCAGGCCCCCCAGATCATGGCGGCGATCAATGGCGGCCGCGGTGCCGGACGGATCAAGACGATCCGCTGGCTTCTCTCACGATAGAGCGCTATGGCGAAGGCGAAACCCCGAGCCTCGAAAGCAAAAGAAAAGGGTAACGGCGACTACCAGGCCGACTCGATTCAGGTCCTGAAGGGCCTGGAGGCCGTGCGGCGCCGGCCGGCGATGTACATCGGGTCGGTGTCGGGCCGGGGGCTGCACCATCTCGTCTACGAGGTGGTGGACAACTCGGTCGACGAGGCGCTCGCCGGCTACTCCACGCAGATCGACGTCACCATCCATGCCGACAACTCGATCACCGTCGTGGACAACGGCCGGGGGATTCCGGTGGACGTCCACAAGACGGAAAAGAAGCCGGGCGTCGAAGTGGCGCTCACGGTGCTGCACGCCGGCGGCAAGTTCGACAAGAGCACCTACAAGGTGTCGGGCGGCCTGCACGGGGTGGGCGTCTCGGTGGTGAACGCGCTGTCGGAAAAGCTCGAGGTGTGGGTCGACCGCGACGGCAAGCGGCACCATATGGCGTTCGAGCGGGGCGAGACCAAAAAGAAGCTGGAGGTCACCGGCAAGGCGAAAGGCACAGGTACAACCGTCTGGTTCAAGCCCGACACGGAGATCTTCACCGAGACGCGGTTCGACTACGCCACCATCGCCACCCGGCTGCGCGAGCTCGCCTTCCTGAACAAGGCCCTTACGATCACGCTCAAGGACGAGCGCAAAGGGCAGCAGAAGGAGGAGACGTTCTTCTACAAGGGCGGGCTCGCCGAGTTCGTGAAGCACCTGCTCGGCAACCGCAAGTCGCTGCACCCCAAGCCGATCGTGTTCGAGACCACGCGAGAAGGTGTCGTCGTGGAAGGCGCGATCCAGTACGACGACGGCTACAACGACAACACGCTTTCCTTCGTGAACAACATCAACACGCACGAAGGCGGCACGCACCTCACCGGCTTCCGGGCCGCGCTCACGCGTACCATCAACGAGTGGGCGAAGAAGGACGGCATCCTCAAGAAGGAAGAGTTCACCCTCACGGGGGACGACATCCGCGAAGGCCTGACCGCGGTACTGCACGTCAAGGTCAAGGATCCGCAGTTCGAAGGGCAGACCAAGACCAAGCTCGGCAACTCCGAAGTCGAGGGGATCGTGAAGAGCGTCGTGAACGACGCCCTGGGCGATTTCTTCGACAAGAGCCCGAGCGTCGCGCGCACGATCATCGCCAAGGCGGTGAGCGCGGCGCGGGCGCGCGAGGCGGCGCGCAAGGCCCGCGAGCTGGTCCGCAAGAAGAGTGGTCTCGAGGGCGGCCTGCTCCCGGGCAAGCTCGCCGATTGCAGCGTGAGCGATCCCAACCTCAC
>WNGN01000895.1_pt1 | contig 19061 bp, 23 predicted proteins | sample 5400561 | NCBI WGS metagenome assembly WNGN01 (sample SAMN13153379, study PRJNA577476) | soil metagenome | isolation source: 115 cm soil or saprolite under Garry oak tree replicate 2 | place: USA:California | collected 2016-06-15
TTGGGCCCGGGCGGCCTTGCGTTGTATCGGCACGGAATCGAGATCGCGGTGTCGGGAAGCTATCTGAAAATGCTCACCTACGTGGGCCAGCTCGAGCGCCTTCCGGCGAAGATCATGTGGGGCAACATGGAGCTTCAGGTCGGTGCCTACCCTGTGGTCACGCTGAAGATCACCTTTTATACGTTGAGCCCGGAAAAAACATGGCTGCTTATCTGACCCTGAGTCTCGCGCTCGTCATCTCGCTCGGCGCGCCGCGCAGCGTCGCCCAGGGCCTGAACGATCCCACCCGCCCGCCGCGGGAAATTCTCGGCGGATCCCCCGACAGGTACGAGTCCGCTGCGAGCTCGTCGCCCGCGCAGGTCGTGATCATCTCAAAGGACCGCCGACAGGTAACGATCAATGGCCGGACGGTCAACCTCGGCGAGCGCTACGGAAACGCCACTGTGGTGAGGATCACCGACGAGGAGATCGTCCTGCAGCGACCCGAGGCGACTGAAACCATCAAGCTCTATTCTTCGGTCCACCGCAAGAGACACTGGCCTGCCGCGCGGGCTGACAATGCCGGCAAGCAGGAGGAGGAAAACCGTGAAGCGAACTAGCCTCGCCGCGATAGTGGCTGCCCTGCTGGCTTCCTGCTCCCCATTCCGCGTGGATCAGGGCGTCCTTTCCGAGATCGAGAGCGCCGCTGCGCAAAAAGGGAGCCAGCCGGATGCCGTGCGCGCGGCGCTGCTCCCCCCGCTCCGCGCGGAGATGCCCAAAGTACCCGGGGCGCCGGTCGAGCCGCGCTTCGATCTCGTCGTCAATGCCGCGCCCGCGCGGCAGGTGTTCATGTCGATCGTTTCCGGGACTCGCTACAGCATGATCGTGAATCCCGCCGTGAGCGGGATCGGGACCCTCTCGCTCAACCTCAAGGACGTCACCGTGCGGGAGGCACTGGAAGCCATCCGGGAAGTCTACGGTTACGAGTTTCGAATTGACGGCACCCGCATCTATGTCGAATCGGCCGGCCTTCAGACCCGCGTATTCCAGGTGAATTACCTGATCGGGCTGCGCTCGGGCCGCAGCGACGTGCGGGTGAGTTCAGGCGCGATCTCGGGCACACCACAGGTGGGCGGGGGCGCGGTCGCACCGGCCGCGGCGGCACCCGGAACGCCGGGGCAGGCGACCTCACCGGCGTTGGGCGCGTTCGGCCTGAGCTCCATAGCGACCGCCTCCCTGGACGCGAGCCGCGTGTCCATGGTTTCACAGAGCGACTTCTGGAACGAGGTCACGAGCGCACTTCGGTCGCTGATCGGAGCAGGAACAGGCAGAAATGTCGTGGTCAGCCCCCAGTCGGGCGTGATCGTCGTGCGTGCAATGCCTGATGAGCTGCGAAATGTCGAAAAGTACCTGAAGGCGATGCGCCTGTCGGTTGAGCGCCAGGTGATGATCGAGGCCAAGGTCGTCGATGTGACGCTGAACAACGCCTATCAGGCCGGAATCAATTGGGCCGCGTTTCCAAACAGCCGGCGCGTCACTGCCGGCGTGTTCGGGTCGAACACGCAGCTCGGAACGACGGGCAACCTGTCCGTGGGAAACCAGGCCATCACCGTCGATCCGACCGGGCGTACCTTGGCCACGGGCATTTTGGGAACGGGCCTGGCGGGCACCGCCGTGTCGGCGGCTGGCGCGGTGGGCGCGGGGGTGTTTGGGCTCGCGGTTCAGACCAAGGATTTCGCTGCCTTGCTTCAGTTTCTGGATTCGCAAGGAAACGTCCAGGTCTTGTCCAGCCCGCGGGTCGCGGCTCTCAACAACCAGAAGGCCGTCCTGAAGGTGGGAACTGACCAATTCTTCGTGACCAACGTCACTGGAACTCCCGTGACGGGCAACACGGGTCAAGTCATCGCCATCCAGTTGACTCCCACTCTCAACTCGTTCTTCTCAGGGGTGTCCCTCGACATCACGCCTCAAATAGACGAGGACGGGAACATCCTCCTGCATATTCACCCGCTGGTGAGCAACGTCGTGCAGCAGGACCTCACGTTCAATTTCGGAGGCGTCGCCAACGCCGCTGACACGACGCTTCCGCTCGCGAGGAGCTCCATCAACGAAACCGACACCATCGTCCGCGTCCAGGACGGAAACATCGTCGCCCTGGGCGGACTGATGAAGGTCGATGTCGCGAACGACCGTTCCGGCATTCCGGTGCTGCAGGACATCCCGGGCGTCGGGGGATTGTTCGGGAACACCACGAGAACCCGGACCAAAAGAGAGCTGGTCATCCTGCTGAAACCGACCGTCATCAAGGGCGAGAAGGACTGGGAGGAGAGCATCGAGCAGACCCACGACCGGATGCAGAACTTCGGGAGCGGAGCGCGGCTGTCCCCGTTCGAGAGACCGTAGTGATCTACCTCTCCCACTTCGGTCTGCGCGAACCCCCGTTCGGGATCACTCCCGACACGAGCTTTTTCTACGCGTGCGCGAGCAGCCAGGAGGCGCTGAACACGCTGCTCGTCGCCGTCGCGAACGGCGAGGGTTTCCTAAAGATCACCGGCGAGGTGGGCACGGGAAAGACGCTGTTGTGCCGCAAGTTCCTCGCTACGCTCGACGACAACTGGGTCAGCGCGTACGTTCCCAACCCGAACCTCGAGCCCAAGACACTGCTGCTCGCACTCGCCGAGGAAATGCGGGTCAAGCTGGACAGCGGCCTCGACCAGCATCATCTGCTCAAGGCGCTGACCCTCGCGCTCCTCGATTTCGCGCGCCAGAAAAAGCGCGTCGCGGTCTGCTTGGACGAGACCCAGGCAATGCCGCTCGAATCCCTCGAGACGCTGCGGCTGCTCACCAACCTCGAGACCGAAAAACGCAAGCTCGTCCAGGTGATCCTGTTCGGCCAGCCCGAGCTCGACGAGAGGCTTGCGCACGACTCGATTCGGCAGCTGCGCCAGCGCATCACCTTCCAGCACCATCTTGGAACTCTGACGCGCGAAGAAACGGAGTACTACCTCGCGCACCGCCTCGCCATCGCCGGCTATTCGGGCGAAGGCGTGTTTGCTCCCGGCGCGGTCAGCCGGATCTATCGTGCCAGCCGCGGAGTCCCGCGGCTCGTCAACATTCTCGCCAACAAGGCGATGATGCTCGCCTACGGCGAAGGCTCGCGAAGAGTGACCGCGCAACACGCGCGTGCTGCCGCCGCCGATACACCGGCCTCGTTCTCCCTGTCGCGCGCCTGGCTGTGGATTGCCTTCGCCTGCGTGGCGTTTTCCAGCATCGGCTGGATGATCCTGCGATGAGCCTCATCAACAAGATGCTGCGGGATCTCGACAGGCGCCACGCGGCCCAGGGGGGAACCACGGCGCCTGCGGGCGGTCTGTCGCGGCACATGCGTCCGGTGCCCGAGCGCACGCTCGCCTCCGATTTCTTCTGGCGAACTATGGCGATGATGATGCTCTTTGCCGTGGGCTGGGTCGCGTGGCTCGTCTGGCAGCTGACGCCGCCGCACCCGATAGTCACCGAACTCGCCTACCAGTCCGCGCGCGCGAGGAGCGCGGCGCCCGCCGATGTCGCGTCGCCGCGTTCCGATCCCGCTCCCGCGCTCCAAGCGCCTGCCCCGCAGCCAGCGCCCCCGGCCGCAGCGATTTCCGCATCCGCGCAGGCGACTCTGCCGCAACGCTCGGACAGGGTAAACGTCGACATGCTGCGGCTGGCGACCGAGTTGACGACCCCCGTTCCGCAGCGAAGCTCGAGACCTTCATCTTCCCGATCGGGCTCGAGAACTCCCGTTGGCGCCGCGAAGGCCGTCTCGGCGCAACCGGCTCTTGCCGGTGACCTCGCCGCCGTGCCGGGCAAGATCGACCGGCGTTCGAATACCTCGTCGCGCAACCGGGCTGAGAGCGAATTCCGCCGCGCGGTCAACCTGGTGAACCAGGGCCGAATCGCCGAAGGGATGGACGGTTTTCGCCGCGCTCTGGAGATCGATCCGGGACACGAAGCGGCGCGCCAGACCCTGGTCGCGCTCCTGCTCGAGACCAAACGCGTGGACGAGGCCGCCGTTTCCCTCCAGGAGGGCCTCGCGCTCAATACCGGGAACACCGGATTCGCCATGCTGCTCGCTCGCATCATGGTCGAGAGCAACGATATCCCCACGGCGCTTATCGTACTGCAAAGGCACCCCGCGCCGCCGGACCGCAACCCGGACTTTCACGCGTTTGCGGCGGCGCTCTACCAGCGGCTCGATCGTCACAAGGAGGCGATCGAGCAGTATCAGACCGCGTTGGGCCTGGCGCCGTCCGCGGGCGTCTGGTGGCTGGGTCTGGGGATCTCGTTTCAGGCCGTCGAGCGTCGCAAAGACGCCCTGGAAGCCTTCACGCGCGCCAAATCGGCTGGGAACCTCGCTCCCGATCTTCTCGGTTTCGTCGAGCAACGGCTCAGGCAACTCCAGTAGTTGCGTCCGGAATGCAGGACCGCTATCGCGAGGTCTACGATAGTTTCAAATGGGAGGTGCCGGCTCGATTCAACATCGGCGCGGCCTGCTGCGGCCGGCATTCACCCGATCGCTCCCGCTACGCCCTGTATTGGGAGGATGAGGCCGGGGCCGCCGTCGCCTACACCTTCTCGGATCTGCAGCAGCAGGCGAACCGCCTCTCGAACGCGCTCGCCGGCCTCGGCGTAAAGCACGGCGACCGGGTCGGGATCATTCTGCCGCAACGCCCGGAAACGGCGATCGCGCACATTGCCTGCTACCAGATGGGCGTCGTGGCAATGCCGCTTTCGGTGCTGTTCGGTCCGGATGCCCTCGAATACCGTCTGCAGAACGGTGAAAGCGTCGCGGCGCTCGTCGATCCCGCATCGTTGCCCGGTCTGGCCCAGATTCGCGACAAGCTGCCGCTCCTCGAGCACGTAGTCGGCGTCGCCGGAGCGCGGGAATCCTGGGTGCAGCCGTGGGAGAAGCTCCTGGACAAGGCTTCGCCGCAGTTTGCTCCGGTCGATACGGCGGCGGGCGATCCGGCGCTGCTCGTCTACACCAGCGGCACGACCGGTCCGCCCAAGGGGGCGCTCATGCCGCAGCGGGTCCTCCTCGGAAACCTCCCGGGCTTCGTGCATTCGCACGATCTGTTTCCGCAGGCGGGCGACCTGTTCTGGTCGCCGGCCGACTGGGCCTGGACGGGCGGCCTGATGGACGCGCTGCTGCCGTCGCTGTACCACGGCACGCCGCTGCTCGGCTACCGCGGTCGCTTCGATCCCGAAAGGTCTTTCTGGTTGATGCAAAAGTACGGCGTGCGCAACACCTTCCTCTTTCCGACTGCGCTCAAGATGATGATGAAGACGGTGCCGCAGCCGAGGAAACGTTATGGGCTTTCGCTGCGCTCCATCATGAGCGCCGGCGAATCGGTGGGCGAGACGGTATTCGAATGGAGCCGGGAAGCGCTCGGGGTCACCGTCAACGAGATGTTCGGCCAGACCGAGATCAACTACATCGTCGGAAATTCGCATACTCTGTGGCCAGCCAAGCCCGGGTCGATCGGTCGGCCTTATCCCGGACACCGCGTGGCTTGCATCGGTGAAACGGGCGACGAAGTTCCGGTCGGTGAAGTCGGGGAAGTGGCGGCCTGGGACGAAGACGATCCGGTGTTCTTTCTCGAATACTGGAAAAATCCGGAGGCGACCAGAAGGAAATACACCGGCAGATGGTGCCGCACCGGGGATCTCGCGAAGCGTGATGAGGACGGCGATTTCTGGTACCAGGGCCGCACCGACGACATGTTCAAGAGCGCGGGCTATCGCATCGGTCCCTCGGAGATCGAGAACTGCCTGGTGAAGCATCCCGCGGTCGCGAACTGTGCCGTAGTGGGCAGCCCCGATCCCGAGCGCACCCATATCGTGAAGGCCTTCATCGTTCTCACGCCGGGGTACGAGGCTTCGGCTGCGCTGGAGGTCGAGCTGCAGCAGCACGTGCGCGGCAAGCTCGCGCCTTACGAATATCCCAAGGAAATCGAGTTCACGGACAGCTTGCCGATGACCACTACCGGAAAAGTGCAGCGGCGGGTGTTGCGGCTGCGCGAGGAAGAACGAAAAAAGCAGCAGCGTTGACCCTGCAGCACGTCCTCCCCTATGCTTGCCGGAGTTCGTCTCGCCGGGATTCGACTGCATGAAGCTCTATACGTTCTTCCGCTCTTCCGCCTCGTTCCGCGTGCGCATCGCGCTCAACCACAAGGGCTTGAAATACGAGCACGCGGGCGTGAGCCTGCCCAAGGGCGAGCACCTGGAAGCGGGCTACAAATCGGTCAACGCTCAAGGCCTGGTCCCCGCGCTCGAGGACGGCGGTCACCTCCTGACCCAGTCGCTCGCGATCATCGAGTACCTCGATGAGGTCCACCCCGGACCGAAGCTGTTGCCCGTGGCTCCCCTCGACCGCGCGTACGTGCGCGCCTTCTCGCAGATCGTCGCCTGCGAAATCCATCCGCTCAACAACCTGCGCACGCGGAAATACATCAGCAAGACGTACAAGCTCGACGAGGAGGGCGTGAACGCGTGGTACCGGCATTGGATCACCGAGGGCTTCCGGATGATGGAAGCGTTTCTCGCGCAGGAACGAAAGCACGGGAAATACTGCTACCGCGATCAAGTCACCATGGCAGATTGCTGCCTGGTGCCGCAGGTGTTCAACGCGATTGCCTACAAGTGTGACGTCAAACCCTATCCCGCGGTGATGCGGATACACGAGGCGTGTATGAAGCTCGACGCTTTCGTCCTGGCTCAACCCTCAAAACAACCGGACGCAGCTTGATTTGTGGGGAGTAGGTTTCCTTTTATGAGCATATTGATTTTTCCTTATCACGGTTTTAGCAGTCGAGGCAAATCGGTTCTTGGCGTTCCCATTTGAAAACGAGCTGATAGTGATTTCCTTGCCTGCGGCGCTATTGGTGAAACGCACTAGCTTTTTCCTGGCACGCGAGGGAGCAAGCGGACAAATGAAAACCACGATGGTTGCTTTCGCTACTCTATTTGCGACCATTTCCTACGCCGCGCCCAACAAACAAGAGTACGAGCTGCAAGAACGCTGCGGCAAGGTCGCACGGGAATCTTTTGAGCGAGAGTGGGGAAAGGGTGGCATTGTTAAACAAGACGGCCGTACGATGGTGGTGGGTTATCAAAATCACTACAACACAAGACTCAACAGATGCTTCTACTTGCAGAGCACTACTATGTATCCAAAGAAAGGGGATCGAGACCAAAGCTCAACGCTTTTAAAGCTCTTATTCGATATAAACGAAAACAAAGAATATGGTCAGTTTATGGGGAGCCCGTCAGCGAGGGTGCCCAATGACTGTCATGTCCTGGACAAACGATGTGATTCTGAGAAGGCGTGGGATCTACTTGTTAAGCCTTACATGGAGGATTAAGGAGGCAACCACGTCGCCCATGTTCGGCGTCGCGCGCGTCATGGGTTTGGGTTGGCGGTCGCGTAACCCATGCCTGCGCGGTTCGCGGTATTGAACCGAGAGGGGCTGGACGCGAAAATCACGCGGCTCTGCGCACCGCTCGAATCCAGCTAACATCTCGCCAGTCCCTCAGCTACCCCGATAGCAGTCTTCGGCGGATAATGTATCTCGCTACTTAGAACTGAATCGCACGCAAAGCGAGGGAACAATGACCGCCAACGAAAAGGATCAAACGCAGTTCCTAGCAGGACTCCGCAATATTGGCGGAGAAGTCATCGACGGATTAGCAAAGATTGGAATCACGCTCGTGCATAAAAACGTCGACTGGTCCCCGTGGAGCCCCGGGCGACCAATTCCAACTACCGCCCTCCAAATTTCTTTCGAACCGGACGGGTTCCCACCCACGCGCTATAAATTTACGAGAGAGCAAATCGTTGATTCTTGGGAGAGCCTTGAAGCGAACGTCCGCATTCTCACGCGCAGGATTGTGAAAAATTATGCAGACCTGAAGGCGGCATCGGGAAAACATGGGCGGTAAAAGTTCGATTTGGCAGCGTGTCTCGGGTTGGGCGTCATCTTGGGTTGCCGAACCCACCAAGCGAAACATACTTATGGTGGCGTGCTTTGTCGTGGGAACTTATTTCCCTTGCGGATAGCTATCAACCCGCCGAAAAAAGCATCAGCGGTGCCCTACGTGGACAAGATTACGTTGGGCACACGTCATACCGTCAACCGCGAGCGTCGGTGTTGGCTTTATCGTTTGTGGTTTTCTTCTTTGGCGCCGGCGAAAACAAGGATAGGTAGCTCCCATCCAACGGGGCAGAGGCCTAACGGGGGGCGGTTTTGAGCGAATTTCTCTGGCTGACGAAGTGTTGCAGAGCACTCCACGCGCTCCACGCCGCTAGGGCGAAAAATGCAGCGAGACTACCTGTCGACCCCGTTGCGCTCGAGGAAAAACGCAAACGAGTTCTCGACGCGACTACTCGCCTGGACACTCCGAACCCCCACCTGAATGAGCTCCGCGCTAAGCTCGTAGAGCTTTTGGCCGTCCAAACCAAATCAAAAGATGAATTCATAAATTGGATAACCGGACTAAGCACGGCCGCGATGTATCTCGCGCTAACCAACCTCGACTCTGGTCCCCAATCTGTCCGACTCCTCCTCCTCCTATCAGGTCTTGCTTCCTTCGGTGAGTTGTTTGCGGCAATCGCCTTCAAATACTTTTTTGCCAACGTGCGGTTTAGCGACCTTCAACTGGAGGTCAACATTCAGCGGAATCTCTTCCAAGGTCACGACATCAACACTCATCTTACCGACCTCGCCAATCAAGGAACGGCGATTACCGACGCCGACAGGCAACAATTCCTGCAGAACATGGACGAAAGTCTCAACCTAATCGACCCGAGCAACCTTCATACTTACCAAAAGCCGGTTGAGGCGAATGAGACTCTGATGCATTGCTCGTATCGATTGTCGGTAGTGCTTTTCATTTTAGGGATCGCCCTCCTTGTCGTGCGCTATGCGCTCGGATATTTCTTAGGTTCGGCGGACGCTCTTCCTGTCTAGACTTTCGCCCACCCTTAAACCGATTCGGAATCCCGGCCGATATGTGTCCGTAGGTCCCGCGATACCTAAACGTGAGTACAGTCATGGTCCTGGCATGGACGTTCTCACCTCCCGATTACTTCGAGGAGCCATTGAATATTTCCTGCCACGGTTGCACCATAAGCATTGCAGATGGCAAAGCGGAGGCAAAAATAGATTCCGATCTCTACGATGCCGATCCTTCCATACGTCAGCGCCTACATGATGATCTAAACGGAAGGTTTCTCGGTGCGCAGATGCTGACCCATCGAGCCTACGAGCTGTCAGGATCGACGAGGACGGTTGTGCACCCCGACGGGCACAAAGACATCTTCGTCGAGCTTAAAGGCGTAAGCGGTGTAGTCTTTGCGGGTACCCTAGATGTTCGAGTTACTGACGCGAATGGAAACGTAGTCTCCGATTCGAGGCGCGACCGAATCGAGAGGAAGAAGACGCTTGCGGAATTGGTGGCTAAACACTATTCCACTGACGTCCTGCTGGCCTCTCTCCTTCGGAGCGATGACGCAGCGGTGCGCGACCCGGATAACGAGCTTGTGCATCTCTATGAAATACAAGAGGCTCTTCGCATGAGGTTTGGTAGCGGCCTCGCGGCGCGAGCGGCGCTAGGTATCAGCTCTTCGCAATGGTCTCGCATGGGGCGACTCTGCAACGACGAGCCCCTTAAACAAGGGCGCCACCGCGGCGCGGCTGCTGGAATGCTGAGAGACGCGAGCAGGGGAGAGTTGACCGAGGTTCGCGAGATAGCTCTGGCCATGATTGAAGGCTATCTTCGCTTGCTCTGAGCCAGCTCGATGCGCTGAGCGATTCTGGGCAGATCTGAGGCGTTTCGAGGGGTCGAGATCGCGCGTCGCTCTCCCGTGCATCCAGGATGACTCTTCCCGCTGCGCTTAGGTTACTCGCAGCCCCTGGCGCCCCGAAGACGAATCGAACGTCCGACCTGCCCCTTAGGAGGGGGCTGCTCTATCCACTGAGCTACCGGGGCGTGGATGGATTGTACGCGAACGCGTCGCAGGGACTGATCTGGCGTAACGGCACTCATGGGCTAAAATGAGCGACGCACGGCATGGGGACCACAATATGACTCACCGAAATAAGCTCCTGGCGGCGTTCGGATTGGGCGTGTTCGCCGCCGTGCTGCTGCTTGTCTTGAGCGCTTATCTCAATCCTGCGATGTTAATCACCCTCGCCAACCTCCAACTCTGCAACTGATTCTCCTCTGACGCGGCCCCCGACCGGGGTCGGCACCAAGCCTTCCGTGAGCACGCCAGACTTCGTCGAGCTGCTCGATTTCTGGTTCGGCGCGCCGGATTCGCGTGAGCGCGGCCGGCCGCGCAAATTGTGGTTCCAGAAGTCGGAACCCCTCGACGCGGAAATCCGCTGCCGCTTTCTCGCCACCTGGGAGCGGGCGGCGCGCGGCGAGCTCGAGCGCTGGCAGGCGACCCCGCTCGCAACGCTCGCCCTTGTCGTCACGCTCGACCAGTTTCCGCGCAACATGTTCCGCGGCACGGCGCGGGCGTTCGCGAGCGATTCCCTGGCGCTCGCCGCGGCGAGGGAAATGATCGCGCGGGAGTTCGATCGCCTGCTTTCACCGGTCGAGCGCCCCTTTGTCTACTTGCCCTTCGTGCATGCGGAGGACCTCGCCGCGCAACGCCGCTCTCTGGCCTTGTTTCATGCCTCCGACCGGGAGAACGTCGAGAGCGCGAGGCGCCACTACGAGATCATCGCGCGCTTCGGCCGCTTTCCGCACCGCAATGCCGCTCTCGGCCGCGAATCCACCACCGAGGAGATCGAGTTCCTCAAGCAGCCGGGATCTTCGTTTTAATCGGCGAGCCGGGTCGGGATCACGACCTCCGAATGCAGGGTCCGGTGCACCGGGCATTTGTTGGCGATTTCCAGGAGTTTCTGTCGTTGCGCCGGGTCGAGCGTGCCCTCGAGTCCGATCAGCCGCTCGATGCGGTCGATCTTTCCCTCCCTGGTTTCGCATTCGGCGCAATCGACGGCGTGGATCTTCTCGTGCTTCAGCGCGACGCTGATCCGCTCGAGCGGAATGCCCTTAAGATCGGCGTAGGACCGGAGGGTCATCGCGGTGCAGGCGCCGAGCGCCGCGCAGAACAGGTCGTAGGGCGACGGCCCTGAATCCAGGCCTCCCGCCGCAAGCGGCTCGTCCACGCGGATCACGTGGCGGCCGACGATGACCTGGTTGGTGAACTTGCCTTCGCGCGTCTCGCGCACCAGGACCCTGCCCGGCGCGGCGGCGGGGAGATCCTGGGGTTTCATTTGAAGGTAGCGTTCCGCCCAAGCGGCCAGGACGTGACCGGCGTAGAGCGCGTCCTCGCGCCCGGAAAGGAGATGGTCGGCGGGATCGAGCGAAACGAAGCTCTTCGGATGTTTCGCAGCCATGAATATCTTCGTGGCGTTGTCGATGTCGACGATGGTGTCGCGAGGCGAGTGCATCAACATGAGCGCTTTTCCCATCCGGGCGACGATCTCGCCGAGCCTCTGCCCCCGGATGTCGTCCAGGAATTGCTTTTTGATCAGGAACGCGCGCCCGCCGATCTCGACCTGCGCTTCGCCTTCGCGCTCGATGGTTTGCGTCGAGCTCCCGATCAGACCGAGCATGTGCTTGGGATCGAAAGGCGAGCCGATCGTGGCCACGGCGGTGCATTCGGGAATGTCCGACGCGGCGGCCAGCACTGCGGTCCCGCCGAGGCTGTGGCCGATCAGAATCGCCGGCGCACGATAGTGCTTGCGCAGATGACCGGCTGCGGCCACGAGGTCGCCGGCGTTCGAGGAGAAATTCGTGTTGGCAAACTCGCCCTCGCTTCCTCCGAGCCCGGTGAAGTCGAAACGCAGCACGGCCACGCCGCGCTCTGCCAGGGCCGCGCTGATAAGAGTCGCCGCCTTGGATTCCTTCGAGCAGGTGAAACAGTGCGCGAACAAGGCGTAAGCGAGCGGAGGTTCCGCGGGCGCGTCCAGCCGCGCGGAAAGCAGGGCGCCGGATGCGCCGGGAAACCTGATCGCCTGAGTGTTGGGTGCCATGGCCGCTCCTCCAGGGAGAAATGCCCTCCGAGTGTTGCATAAGGCGCGGTGGGGACGCCAGCGCCCGCGCCGCGAGATAATTGGCGCCATGTCCTCGCACGCGCATGAAATCGATTCGCCCTCCCCCTGGGTGCGTCGCTGGGCCGCGCTGATCCGGCCCGGCGGGCGCGTTCTCGACGTCGCCTGTGGCCATGGCCGGCACGTGCGCTATCTGAGCTCGCTGGGCCTCGCCGTCGTCGGCGTCGATCGCGACGAGGCGGCGCTCGCCGCGCTCAGGGGAATCGGCGGCGTCGAGATTCACGTTGCGGACATCGAGGCGGGGCCCTGGCCTTTTGCGCCCGGCGGATTCGACGGCGTGGTCGTGACCAACTACCTCCACCGACCGCTTTTTCCGGATCTCGTCGGCGCATTGCGCACCGGCGGCGTGCTGATTTGCGAAACCTTCGCGCTGGGCAACGAGCGCTATGGCCGACCGAGCAATCCGGCGTTCCTGCTGCGGCCCGACGAGCTGCTGCACAGCCTGGAACCCTTGGCCGTGGTTGCGTTCGAACAGGGGCTGGTGTCCGCGCCGAATCAGGCGGTGATCCAGCGCGTCTGCGCCGTGCGGGCAGACAGGAGCCCGGCACCGCTGCCTGCCGTCCCGGCGCCGTCCGGCGGGTAGGCGATTGCGCTAGAATGAGGCGTTCAAACGAAAGGCGAAGCCCTATGCTCTCCGGGTCCCTGGTTGCGATCGTTACACCCATGCAGGACGACGGGCGCCTCGATTTCGAGCGCTTCAAGTCGCTCATCGATTTCCACATCGAGCAGGGCACCGACGCCATCGTCGTCGTCGGCACCACGGGGGAATCGCCCACCGTCGATGTGGACGAGCACAAGGAAGTGATCCGGCTCGCGGTAGCGCACGCGCGCGGCCGCAAACCGATCGTGGCCGGCACCGGCGGCAACTCCACGGCCGAGGCCATCGAGCTCACGCAGTCGGCGAAGAACGCCGGCGCGGATGCCTGCCTCTCGGTCGTGCCGTACTACAACAAGCCCACGCAGGAGGGCCTCTACCGGCACTTCCGCACCATCGCGGAAAGGGTGGACATTCCGCAGATCGTCTACAACGTTCCCGGCCGCACCGTCGCCGATCTCGCCGGCGAAACCACGCTGCGCCTCGCGCAGATTCCGAACATCATCGGCATCAAGGACGCCACCGCCAGCATCGAGCGCGGCTCGGATCTGCTGCGGCGCGCGCCGAAGGATTTCGCGGTCTACAGCGGCGACGACGCGACCTGCCTTGCGATGATGCTTCTCGGCGCCAAGGGCGTTGTTTCCGTCACCGCCAACGTCGCCCCGCGGCTGATGCACGAAATGTGCTCGGCAGCGCTCGCCGGCGACCTCGCGAAGGCGCGCGAATTGAATTTCAAGCTGCTCGGACTTCACACCAAGCTCTTCGTCGAGGCGAATCCGATCCCGGTGAAATGGGCGCTGGCCCAGATGGGACTGATCGGCATGGGCATCCGCCTGCCGCTCACGCCGCTCTCGCAGCAATTCCACGAAGTCGTCAGGGAGGCCATGCGCCAAGCCGACGTCACGCCCGTCGGCGGCTTGCGCGTCGTCGAGGGAAAGGCGGGATGACGCGGCACGGCTCCGCCGCCGTAGCGGCAGTGCTGGGGCTCACGCTTGCCGGATGCGGCACGCTGTTCGATTCCGCGAAGGTCGATTACAAGTCCGAGAAGAAGCTCCCGCCGCTCGAAGTCCCGCCAGACCTGACCACGCCGGCTCGTGACGAGCGCTATCAGGTCCCGGAAGGGAGCCCGACCGGGGCGACGACTCTTTCGGCCTACAACGCCGAGCGCAGCGGCGCGCCGCGGGCCGGAGCGACCGCGATACTGCCCGAGATAGACAAAGTGCGGATCGATCGATCCGGCAGCGAGCGCTGGCTGGTCGTGCCGGAGCCGCCCGAAAAGATCTGGCCCGTCGTCAAGGATTTCTGGCAGGGGCTCGGCTTCGTGATCAAAACCGAGGTCCCGGAAGCTGGCGTGATGGAAACCGACTGGGCCGAAAACCGCGCGAAGATCAAAGACGATCCGATCCGCAACCTGATCGGCGGCATTCTCGACGGAGCCTACTCCACCGGCGAGCGCGACAAGTTCCGCACCCGCCTTGAGCGCGGCGCACGGCCCGACACCACCGAGATCTACATCACCCATCGGGGCGTGACCGAGGTCTATGTGAACCAGTACCGCGACAGCACGGTGTGGCAAGCCCGGCCCCCGGACCCGAGCATCGAGGCCGAGTTTCTGCGCCGGTTGATGGTCCGCTTCGGCGTGGACGACGCGCGCGCGCGAGCGCAGATCGCGGTGAACAAGGACGACGGGCGGGCGAAGATCGTAGCGGCCGAGAGCGGGGTCGGGAAGCTCGAACTCGCCGAGCCGTTCGACCGGGCCTGGAGGCGCGTTGGACTGGTGCTCGATCGCGTGGGCTTCACCGTCGAGGACCGCGACCGCTCGAAGGGTTTCTACTTCGTGCGCTACGTCGATCCGGAGGCCGACGCGCTCGACAAGAAGAACGACAGTTTTCTCGCCAAGCTCGCCTTCTGGCGCTCCGCGCCCGATCCGAAGGCCGAGCAGTACCGCGTGTTCGTGAAGGATCGCGACGACTCGAGCGAAGTGCAGGTTCTCAGCAAGGAAGGCGACCCGGCTTCCTCCGATACGGCGCGCAAGATTCTTTCCCTTCTCCAGCAGCAACTGAAATAGCCTTGCGCGGATTGAAACGGATCTAGGAACCAAGCGTGCGCTTCGCTTCGCTCGGTAGTGGCAGCGAGGGCAACGCGCTGGTCGTCGAGGTCGCCCGGACGTGCCTCATGCTCGACTGCGGGTTTTCCCTGCGCGAAACCGTATCACGTCTGGCTCGCGTCGGCCTCGAGCCTTCCGATCTCTCCGGAATCGTCGTCACGCACGAGCACGCCGACCACGGAGGAGGTGTATTTCCGTTGGCGAGCCGCTTCGGTATCCCGGTGTGGCTGACGCACGGTACGCTCGCGGCCCTGCGCGAAACGGGCGCCGACGCCGAGGAATGTGCGTTCAATTTGATCGACTCGCAAGGCGGCTTCTCGGTCGGCGACGTGCTGGTGCAGCCCTTCACGGTGCCGCACGATGCGCGCGAGCCGGTGCAGTACGTGCTCTCCGACGGCGCGAGCCGGCTGGGCGTCCTGACCGACACCGGTTGCTCGACCGCGCATATCGAATCGAATTTGTCCGGTTGCGGCGCGTTGGTGCTCGAATGCAACTACGATTCCAGTATGCTTGCGGGCGGGCCTTATCCGGCTGCGCTGAGGGCGCGCATCGCAAGCCGCCTCGGGCACCTGGATAATCGAACTTCGGGGGAGATACTCGCGGCGCTCGACCGCAGCCGGCTCAAGCACGTGATCGCAGCGCACCTATCGCGAACGAACAATACCCCGGAACTGGCGCGAGGCGCGCTCGCAGACGCATTGCGCTGCGAGCCCGGGTGGATAGCGGTGGCGACCCAGGACGAGGGCTTCTCTTGGCGCGATCTGTAGGTTCTACAAGCCGGTCGTATTCACCGACACCGTCGGGAGCGACGTCTCCCAGATCTCCTCGAATCGCTCGCGCATCGGCTGGCACTCCTTCGGATCATTGATCACGAGCACTCCGCGCGCCTGCGTCCTCACCGGCCGGCGCACCAGATGGTCGCCGTCGGCGAGCACGAAGCAATCCTGCACCTTGGCCGCTTCTCCGTGCGTCTGGAAGATGAGGACCGCGGACGTATAACTTCCCATCAAGGCGATCAATCGCGGGCAGCGTTTGGTGACGTGTTCGATGTCATGAAGCGCGACGTAGATGCGACGCGTACGGCTTTCCCGAAGGAACCGCGTGAGCGTCTCGATGCGGCTCGTCGAGTTCATCTCCAGCTCCGAGAGATCCGGATCGAAGATGCGCAGCTCCCGGCGCGCGAGGCCAAGCAGCCTGCTGAAGCCCTCCAGATAGTCGCTCCTTGTCTGGAGCAGAACCCGCTCGGGAACCGCGTCGGCTGAGGACTCACTCATGGCGTTCTCCGATGCGCAGCCAGCCGGCGAGGTACCAATCGTGCAACAGTCCAAGGAGCGGCCCCGGGAGGCGCTCGCCCGGCGGCAGGACGCGCTCGTCGGCGAGACGCGTGAGGAATCTCCGCAAGCGTCCGGGCGGCTCGACCCGCTCTCCGTTGACGAAGAACTCCCGCTCCCGGAACAGCATCCTGGTGCGCAGGTCCAGGCGCACGCCCCGGGCGCGGCACAGCGCGGCGAACCTCGCGGGCGCGCTGGGAGTGCGCGGCCGCGAAAACACGGTCTGCGGGCCGGGTGCCGACAGGTACTCGCCCAGAAAGCGCGCCACGTCCCGAACGCGCCAACGAATTCTCCGGGCGACGACGGCGGCCTGTTGCACCATCCTTTTAGGAACCTCCGCCGGGCGCCGCTGAGGCTTCGCTCCCCGATCCGCGTAGGTGCCGTCGAACGCGACGTGATCCTGGAGGAAGGCGAGAAATTCCCGGGCGACTTCCTGATGGGACGGCGCCCGAAAGCCGATCGAATAGGTGAAGGAAGGCTCCAGCGCGACGCCGTCGTGCGCCCACCCCGGAGGCAGGTAGAGCATGTCTCCCGGTTCGAGGAGCCATTCTTCCTCGGCGCGGAAGTTGCGCAGGATCTTGAGCGGAGCTTTCGGGTCGAGTTCCGGCGCGCGCTGTTTGCCGACACTCCACCGGCGCCGCCCCGGACCCTGGAGAAGGAACACGTCGTAGGAATCGAAGTGCGGCCCGACCCCGCCGCCTGCGGCGGCGTAGCTCACCATCACGTCGTCCAGCCGCGCGTAAGGCAGGAAGCGAAAGCGCCGCAGCAACGCGTCCGCCTCGGGCAGCTCGAGATTGAGCCCTTGCACCAAGAGCGTCCACCCGGACTTCGGCAGGCGCGCGATCTGGGTGCGCGAGAAAGGTCCCTGCTGCATGCGCCAAGCGCCGCGGCGGCGGCATACGAGTCTCGATTCGACGTCGTCCCGTAACGACAGCGCAAACAATTCAGGCGCTTGCACCACGCCCTTAAAGTCGGTAATCGCGTTTCGGACCAGCAGCGGTTTCTTTTGCCAGAATTGTGACAGAAATTTTTCTCCGCTCAGCCCACCCAGCAGTTGCATTCTCATCGCCGCGATTATAGTCTGTTGATGCCTTGAAACCGGCGAGGAAAACTTGGAAAGAGCAGACCAAGCGTCGCTCAGGACGACCGAATGCCCGCCTGATGTGCTGCAGGCAGGGCAGCCGGCGCCGCTTTTCTCGCTTCCCGACGCGGACATGGAAACGGTGGAGCTCGGCCAGTTCCGGGGCAAGAAGCACGTCGTGCTCTATTTCTATCCCAAGGACGGCACGCCCAACTGCACGCTGGAGGCGACGGATTTCTCCGACCACGAAGACGAGTTTTCCCGCCACGACTGCGTAGTGCTCGGGGTGAGTCCGGACGATTGCCTCTGCCACGCCGGTTTCCGGGACCAGCACGGCGTTTCGATCCGCCTGCTCGCGGACACCGAGAGCGAGGTGTGCAGGAAATACGGCGTGGTGCACGAGAAGGAAGCCAACGGATCCAGGAAATCCTGCATCACGCGCTCCACTTTCGTCATCGACAAGCACGGCACCGTGAGGCACGTGTTCTACGGCGTCAATCCGCGCGGGCACGCCGCCCAGGTGCTGGATCTCGTCAGATCGCTGCGTTGACCGGAGTCGGGCCGCGAGCCCATCCGAGCACTTGATCATCGCAAAAGACACGATCGTCGCGCTCGACGTCGAGATGTCCGACATCTGCGGCGAACTGATTCAGCGCTCCCAGGAACCTCTGCAGTACCTGCACGGCGGGTACGGGAACATATTTCCGGTGGCGGAGGCCGCCCTCGAAGGCAAGCAGGTCAAGGACCGCGTCGAGGTGCGTCTCGAGCCCGAGGATGCCTTCGGCGACTACGACGAAAGTCTTCTGAGAGTCGAGCCGCGCAGCCGCTTTCCCGAGGTCCTCGAGGTCGGGATGCGCTTCGAGGGTGCGGCGGGCGGCGACGACGCGGACCTGTTCTTCACGGTCACCGACGTGGCCGAGGACAAGGTCGTGCTCGACGCGAACCATGCGCTTGCCGGCATGGCGCTCAAGCTGTCCTGCACCGTTGTCGGCGTGCGTCCTGCCACCGAGGCCGAGATTCGAAACGGCTCGGCCGACGATCCCGAATCGGTGATCCTTCGCATCCTGCCCTGAATTTCCCCGAAAGCGGCGCTGCGCGTTTTCCCCTATCATCTGGCTTCGCACCGCGTTCCTGCGGAAATCGACCGGAGAGGAGGGAAGGCATGTCCGGCATGCTGGGCGTCGTCTCGGTCGGCCTCGGGACTCTGATCGGGTTCGGCTTGCTTGCGTTCCTCGTGATCGTCTTCATCCAGGACATCACGCAAAAGAAGCACACCGTCCTTCGCAACTATCCGGTCATCGGGCACCTGCGCTATTTTCTCGAGAAGCAGGGCGAGTACTTCAGGCAGTATTTCTTCATGAACGATCGCGAGTCGCCAACTACGCGATGGGCATGAACAAGGAAATCGACATGATCGCGCACTCCTGCGGCTGCCGCCATGCACGCGACCTGAAGCGCGAGCACGTGCGCATCGTGCAAACCGCGGGCCACAGCGCGGCGCTCAACATCCTGTATCCGTACCCGAGCCGAACACCAAGCGCAAGGCCGCCTGATCCCTCGCGCGGGTGGTACTATTCCCTGTAGCCGCGGAGAGCACCGAGCCGGCGCTGCCTCGATGTGCTAGATTGCTCGCACCTTACCTCTCGTTCAGGAGATCATGATGAATCTCAAACGCGGCCTTGTCGTCGTATCCCTCCTTGCCGTATCGCTGCCCGCCGTCGCGGGAGACATCAATAACATCCAAGCTCTCAGTCAGCCCAATTTTCGCCTGCTGTCCGAAGACCTCGGGGCGGCGCTGTCGTAC
>WNGN01008472.1_pt1 | contig 19058 bp, 21 predicted proteins | sample 5400561 | NCBI WGS metagenome assembly WNGN01 (sample SAMN13153379, study PRJNA577476) | soil metagenome | isolation source: 115 cm soil or saprolite under Garry oak tree replicate 2 | place: USA:California | collected 2016-06-15
GAACCTGCAACAGTTTACCAGTGGTTCTTACCTCGTCGCCTTCTGCGACTTTCGTGGTTTCGCCCATTAAAATAGCGCCGACTTCAGTTTCTTCGAGGTTCAATGCGAGGCCGAACACTCCGTTTGGAAATTCGATCATCTCATTAAGCATCACGTCGCTCAGCCCCTCGATGCGCGCGACTCCATCCCCTGTTTCCCGCACCACGCCGATGTTACTTTTGGTCGTTGAGGTTTTTAGTCCTTCAATTTTTGTTTCGATCTCTTCAAGTATGCTGCTCATGATTTTCGGTTGATTAAAGTTGTCGCTCGAGCTGTTCCAGCCGATTGCGCACAGTTCCATCCCACACATCGCTCCCGACGCGAACGCGCATTCCGCCGAGAAGCTCAGGATTAACGATAAACTCGGCGGTCAGATCGCTGCCGTATTTCTTTTTCAGATTAGCAACGAGTTCCGAACTTGTCGTCGAATCCAGTTCGCTTGCCGTTTCAACTCGAGCGCGGCGCTTTTCGAGTTCGAGCCGCAGCAGACGTCTGTAGTTCTTCAGGACGTCGATGTAATTGCGCGGCTTCTTTTCAATAAGCGAATCGACCAACGATCTGGTCCTCCCGGCGTCGAGCTGTCCATCAGTGAAGCTTGCTCGAAGCATTTCGCGCGAGAGCTGACGAATTTCCTTGTTGATCTTCATCAGGTGAGTTGGCGAGCTGCTTCTTCCTGCAGGCGCTGTTGGTCTTCAGGCGTTAACACCTTGCCGGTGACTTTTGCCGTGGTATCAACTACCAAGCGCCCAAGCTCGCGCTTTAAAGATTCCATTGTGCGCTCGTGCTCAATCGCACTGGCCTCGCGCGCCTTGGCAATGATTTGCTCGGCAGCAGTAATCGCCTCCTGCTGCTTGCGCTCGGACAGATGCGCGGCGCTTTCGCGCGCTTCGTCTATCATTTTTTGCGCGTCCGCGTTCCCCTTCGCGACAATTTCCTGGTAACGCTTCTCGGCTTCAGCGAGTTCCTTTTTGATTTTCTCGGCATTAATCTGGCCTTCCTCGATCTTGCGCCGACGCTCCTCGAGCACAGCAAGGATTGGTTTATAAGCGAAGCGTTGCAAAAGGAATGCAACAATGCAGAAGCTGATGACCTGCGACAGAAACAACTTCCAATTCCAGCCGAAGGTTTCAGCTGTTTCACGCAAGATGTCGGTGATGCCTCCGCTGCTGGCGGCAATAATCAGGTTCATAAACTAAGTCTCGGGTGCAACATCGATTGCTCCCTACTGAAAATTAGTGAACGAGATACAGCGCGTAGAAAACGATCGCCTCGGTCAACGCGATGGCGAGAATTCCGTGCACGAGCACTTGCGTGAACGCACCGGGATTGCGACCGACCGCGCTGGTCATTCCCAAACCGGTCAAGCCGATTCCGATTCCGACGCCCATCGCGGCAAGCCCGACGTGAATGCTTCCGCTCAGTTCTGCTAGTATTGGTAGTATCATATTTTTCTTAGTTGGTTTTGCGATCTCGTCACGAGATCGTCGAAAAATCAGTGCGCGTGCTCCGGACCCTCCTGATGTTCTGCAATCAACATTGTGAAAACCGCAGTCAGCAGCATGAAAACGAGCGCCTGCACAAATCCCACGAGCACTTCGAGGAAATAAAACGGAATCGGCAGAATGGGCGACAGCCACGGGATCATCGTGGACATCGCTTCGAGAATGCTTTCGCCAGCATAAATATTTCCGAACAATCGAAAACTGAGCGCAATCGGTCGAAATAGAATCGAAATCACTTCGAGCCAGCCGACGGCGAAAAAAATGACGATCATGAGGATCTTCACGATTCCGGATGACTCACCTTTTGGGCCGAACAAATGTTTCAAAAATCCGCCGACACCGTTGGCCTGAATCGCCCAGACAAACCACATCACGAAAAATATGGCCGACATCGCGGTCGTCATGTTTAGGTCCGCGTTGCCACCGCGCAGCAACGGTCGATCGACGTGAAAATTTCCTGTCGCGTCGTAATGGCCCCAACCAACAGTTCCGATTCCTGGAATCAGTCCAAACCAGTTCACGAACAGAATAAAAATGAAAATCGTCGCAAAAAACCAAAATCCTTTGGCCACTAATTCACGGCCGATGATGTTTTCCAAAAAATTGTGCAGGCCCTCAACTAACCACTCCCAAAAATTTTGAATCCCGCTGGGGATTGCCTTAACCCGACGGGTTGCGATTTGTGAAAAAATGATGATGCCGGCGGCGACGATCCAGGTCACTAGCATCGAGTTTGTTATCCCGAAACCGCCGAGCTGAACAACCATCTGCGGTTTTAGCGAGACGCCTTCGTGCTCAGTCGCGGCCGCTTCAGCTGCAAAGGCCGACGTGGCAAGCATTGCGCTGGAGGCCAACGCTAGGATCGATATTAGTAAACAACGGTTGCGCATTTTGTAAGCACAGCTGTAGCCGGCATCGGTGATGCCAGCCTGCCGAGGTGATCCGCTTTCGTCCCACACTTGCCACACTACGGCGAAAATGCCGCCCCGGCTACAACTTGAACGCGCATACGAAAGCGTGTTTTGCGCCGGAAGACAAACAAAATCTCTGACGCGAACTTATTTCGCCGGCAGGCTCTCCGCAAACCGTGGAGCAAGCCGGGTCACCGCCCTCGATTTCACGGGCTCAGCAGCGCCATTCATGGTGATCGCTTCTTCGTAGAACGATTCTAACTGATCAATCTGGGCATCCTGTCCGAATCGTTCGACTACGGCGGCGTGGGCGCGTTCTTCCATTTGCTTCAACAAGGTGGGCGAACTTGTGATTAGCTGCATGGCATTCGCTAGTCCGACGTGATCCTCCTCCGCAACCAGGAACCCGGTGCGCCCGTGATCAACGGCTTCCGGAATTCCACCGTGGCGCGTCGCGACGACCGGCAACCCGGTTGCCATCGCTTCCAAGACCGAGTTCGGAACACCTTCCTGGTCTTGGTTTGGGGATATTTCGCTTGGGTGCAAAAACAAGTGCGAACTGGCATAAAGCTTCAGCAGCTTCGGTTGGGGCAGAAATCCGACAAAATGCACGTCTCTGAGGATGCCCAGGCCGCCGGCGAGCATTTCTAATTCCGATTGCAACGGCCCTTTTCCAGCGATGAAAAACTCCGCGCCAGGATTGTCCTTCTTGAAAATGGCAAAAGCGCGCAAGCTCGTCGCAACGCCCTTCTTCGGAATCAACCGGCATGCCTGGACCACTCGCCATTTACCGTCTCGCGGAGATTCTCTATCCACGAACGGAAATTCATTTAGCGGGATGCCCGTGCGATTGATGCGCAGCTTTTCCGGCGGACAGCCCAAATGAACCAGCCGGTCAACCAACGATTGGGAACGCGCAAACACAAGCGGAACCGCATTAAAAAGACGGCGCAATTTTGCCGGATAATCCTTGATCTCGGGTTTCTGCGCGACATCGGCGCCGTGAAAAGATACGACGCATGGTTTATCCCACTGCTCGATGAAGGGAAGCAGGTGGACGCCGGTATGGCCAAAATAAATATGCATAAGATCGGCACCGTGCCGCTCCAACAATGAGTCGAGCGTCTGGTACTCGCCGCGGTAAACGATGGGGGGCCTGCGTTCCACAAATTTCAACCAGCCGTGGACGAGCAAGTTTGTGCGCCGCTTCGGAATGATTTCGATACGCTCAAATGGAAATCGCTCAGCATTCTGGACCTCCTTAGTGACCACGAATGTATCGACGCCGCGCAACGCTCTTAACTGCCGGTAAATGTGCAACATCTCCGACTTGAGAAAACTGGAGCAATAGCTGGCGACAACCCGTTTGCCCATACGATAGCGCCCAGTTTCGTTACGGATTGCGGCGTTGTCCATCTTAAATTGCCCCGGAAACGACATCTTGGGCGTTTGGCATTGGCGCTGCCAATGTCTTCTTTAACTCAGCTGTTCCCTCTCCTTTTGCGGCTGACGTGGCAACGATTTTGGTTCTGGGAAATCTCTCTTGCAACGCTCTGAGGTTCCTCTCCGTATCCGGCAAATCCATCTTGTTCGCAACAACCAGCCATGGACGCGACGAAAGCGCCGGATCGTAGAGATCAATTTCCCGCCGAAGGTTCTGCAAATCTTCTATGGGATTGCGTCCTTCGCTTCCGGCTACATCAATCACGAATACCAAAATGCGGCAGCGCGTGATGTGGCGCAAGAATTCGTGGCCCAATCCGACCCCCCGGTGTGCTCCTTCGATTAAACCGGGAATATCCGCAATGGTCGCCCGCCGGTAACCTGGCATTTCCATTACACCGACGATCGGATGCAGCGTCGTGAACGGATATGCCGCAACCTTCGGTCGCGCAGCGGAGATTTTCCGCAACAGTGTCGATTTGCCTGCATTCGGATAACCAACGAGTCCTGCGTCCGCAATCGTTCGTAACTCGAAAAGGAAATACCCCTGCTCGCCTTCTTCACCCTCCGTGTATTGGCGCGGCGCGCGGTTGCGCGAGCTCTTGAAATGCACATTGCCTTTACCCCCTGCTCCGCCTCGACAAAGCACGAATTCTTGGCCGTCGCGGGTGAGATCGACGATCGGAATTCCCGATTGTTCTGCATTGGGCGTTGAACGTTGCGCTCCTTCTACCGCATAAACGATTGTGCCAACTGGAACCTTCACGATCTTGGTCGCGCCTGCGCGTCCCGCCATTTTTTTTCCCATCCCGTGCCCGCCGTTCTTTGCCTTAATGATCGGCTCGTAAAAGAGATTGGCCAGATTATCAACATGCCGGTCGGCCCGGAGGATCACGTCGCCTCCACGCCCGCCGTCGCCACCATCGGGCCCACCTTTCGGCACAAATTTCTCGCGACGAAAACTGACGGACCCTCGCCCTCCCTTTCCCGCTTGTGCAAAAACTTTGATCCGATCGACAAACATGGCTTCACCGCGCTACATTGTTAAAGCGTTAAACTGTTGAAGTGGAACAGAGCCAATCCTAAAACGCTACACCCTTCAACGATTCATAAAGCGCCTTGGTTTTCGCTGCGATTGCAGCCCAACTAAAATTCTCTTGGGCGCGTTTGCGGCCCGCCTTACCAAATCGTTCGCGTAATTGCGGATCTCTCATCAATTGGTTGACGCACCCCGCGAGGTCTCGCGCGAACTTTTCTGGGTTTGTTGCTTCAAATGGACTCTCTTTCATTTGTTCAAGTGGAACCAAGAATCCGGTCTCACTATCTACAACGACTTCTTTGATGCCGCCGACGGCGCTCGCCACAACCGCACTCTCGCAAGCCATCGCTTCAAGATTAATAATGCCGAACGGTTCGTAGATTGAAGGGCAAACGAACACCGCTGCGTGAGAGTAAAGTTCGCAGGCGGTCTTTTGGTCCACCATTTCATTGATCCAGACGATACCAGGCCGCTGTGCTTTTGCCCGCTCCACTGCGGTCTTCATTTCTTCCGCCATGCCCGGCGTATCCGGCGCGGCGGCGCAAAGCACGATCTGAAAATCGCGTTCCATGAATGGGATCGCGCGTATGAGATGCTGAAAGCCTTTTTGGCGAGTGATCCGGCCGACGAAAAGCACATACGGCTTGTTTGGATCGATGCCGTATCGGTTGAGCGTAGCAGTTGAATCAACCTTCCGATACTGGTTTAGATCGATCCCGTTGTGGATGACATGAACCCGCGCAGGATCGACCTTTAACAGCCGCTCGATGTCATGTTTGGTTTCTCCAGAAACGGCGATGACCGCATCCGCCATTTCCAGCGCAGTTTTCTCTACCCACAGGGAAAACTCATAGCCGCCAGCGAGTTGTTCGCGCTTCCAGGGCCGAAGCGGCTCGAGTGAATGGACCGTGATGACAAGGGGAATTCCGTAATTCTTTTTGGCCAGAATCCCGCCAAAGTGAGTGTACCAGGTGTGACAATGGACGAGATCGGCATCGATGTTTGCAGTATTGAAATCGGTACACCGTCGCACGGCGCCGAAGGCAGAGCGCAACGGCTTTGGACAGGTAAAATCGCTAGTGTCGAGCTCGAAGCCGATGACCTTGAGCTTGCCTTCTTCAAGGCGTTGGTCGCCAAAGCATCGCACTTCCACCGGCATCGTTTTCGCCAGTTCGCGCGAGAGATAGCCCACATGCACGCCTGCGCCGCCGTAGATGTGCGGCGGATATTCGTTTGTGAGAAACAGGACTTTCACCGCCGCCTATAGAATGACGAAGGACGAATGTCGAATGTCGAACGAAGCGCGAATGATCAAATGATGAATTCTCTCATTCGGTCGTCATTGGGAATTCGTCATTCGTCATTTCCGCGAGCACAGCGGCGCAGGTGAAACCTTCTGCGTCCAATTCCGCCCTGCGTCCTTCCAGATATGCCCGGTCCTGTTTCATCTCTTCGCTTTCAGCGAGCTGGAGTTGATTGAAGTTTCTGGCAACCCAGCCATCAGCGACGTGCACAAGAAGCAGTTTCGCACCAGTCATGCGCGCCAGAGGCTTGATGTGTGTAAGAATCGTCTCATCGGCGGGAGTATTCTCGAGTGGAATGAGAATGTGGTGATACATCGTCACAAATTTACTTGGGAACCGGCAGCCCCAGAAGCCCATAGAGCGCCTTTAGTACCGAATCGGGCACAAACGTGTCCATCAGCAACTTGACGTTAAGCACGATAATTATCCACGCGACCGTCCAACCCAGAATCCGTATCCATAATCGATTTGCGAACTCGCCCATATTCGCTTTTTCGCTCGTGAATCGCATGAGTGGCCACACCGCGAATCCGAGCTGCATGCTCAACGCGACCTGACTCGCAATCAGTAATTCAGTGGTTTTGCCTTCTCCAAAAATGCTGATCACGAGCACCGCGGGAACAATGGCAATGAGCCGCGTGATCAGTCGCCGCAACCATGGGGTGATGCGGAAATTAAGAAAACCTTCCATCACAATCTGGCCGGCCAGCGTACCAGTCAGAGTGGAATTTTGTCCCGACGCAAGGAGCGCAACGGCAAAAAGAATACTCGCCGCGCCGACGCCCAGAAGTGGGGTGAGGAGTTTGTAGGCGTGCTGAATTTCCGCCACGTCCTGGTGACCAGACCAATGGAAAGCCGCGGCTGACACCACCAGAATTGCCGCGTTTATAAACAAAGCAAACATGAGCGCAAGGCTAGAGTCGATAGTCGCGAACTTGATCGCCTCGCGTTTGCCGACGGGCGTTTGTTCGAATTTGCGCGTCTGCACGATAGACGAGTGGAGATATAGATTGTGCGGCATCACGGTCGCACCGAGAATCCCGATGCTCACATACAGCATTTCCTGGTTTGTGACGATCCCCGGCCCAGGCAGGAAGCCTAGTGCAACGCCGACGATGCTCGGTCTGGAAAAAATCAACTCAGCGGCGAAACAACTTCCGATCATGACAATCAGGGTGATGACAATGGCTTCGATGTAACGAAAGCCTTTTGTTTGAAGATACAAGACCGCCAGCACATCCAGCGCAGTGATAATGCAGCCCCACACGAGGGGAATACCGAAAAGGAGTTGGAGACCTATGGCTGAGCCCACGACCTCGGCAAGATCGCAGGCCGCAATAGCGATTTCACACAGAATCCAGAGAGCCCACACTGTGGGTGTCGAGTAGTGATCGCGGCAGGCCTGAGCCAGGTCGCGGCCAGTGGCTACGCCCAGCTTGATGCACAAGTGCTGGAGCAGAATCGCCATCAAGTTCGAAATCATGACGACGGACAAAAGCGCGTAGCCAAACCTTGCGCCTCCCGCCAAATCCGTAGCCCAGTTGCCTGGGTCCATATAGCCCACGGCTACGAGAAATCCCGGGCCGGAGAAAGCGATCAGTTTCCTCCAGAACGACGCCGTCCCAGGCACAACAACACTGCGATGAACCTCTGGCAGGGAGACTTGGCCGCTCCTTCTTCGCCATCCCACGCGAGATTCTGGTGTAATTGCGATATCGTGTTCTGCCATCAATTTCGCGCCTTAAATTCAGGCTACCAACACCGGGTACCTTCTCAAATGCGAAAAGTCGGCCTCCCCATCTTGCGCGCCAGCTAGTCCGCGCGGTATTCTAGCAATCCAGCGAGGTCACTACTCGCGAATACGTGCCTCAGGCGTGGGTGTATTCACCGCACCGTCGCTCAACTTCTTAAAGTGAAGTTGCTTCACGCGGCGGCTATCAGCTTGTGAAACAGTAACCAAATAACCGTCGATTTTAACTTGCTCACCTGTCTTGGGCAGATGGCCAAGTAGATGGGTAACATAACCGCCAATGGTGCTTACGTCCGCGCTTTCCAGGTCAAATTTTGCAAGATCGTTCAACTCATAAAGTCCGAGCGCACCGTCAACGCTGAATTCGTTCGCATTGATCTCGCGAAATTCTTCCTTTTCGAAGTCGAACTCATCTTGAATGTCGCCGACCACTTCCTCAAGGACGTTCTCCAGTGTCACTATGCCGACGGTTCCGCCAAACTCATCCACCACCAGTGCTAGATGCGCGTGCTTGCTCAGGAATAGCTTGAGCAACTTCTCAAGCGGCATCATCTCGGGCAGGGGGATTAAATCGCGCTTGATCTTCAACAAATCAGGATGCGGGTCGCGCATCATTGGAAGCAGCTCCTTGATATGTATGAGGCCGACTGTGTTATCGAGATTTTCGCGACACAGGGGAAATCGAGTGTGCCGGGATTCGATCGCTTTTTTCACATTGGTGTCGAAATCATCCTCCAAGTCGAGGTAAATGATTTCACCACGCGGGGTCATGATATCGCGCACGACACGGTCACGCAGATCTAAAACGTTAAAAACCAGCTCGCGCCCGAGCGGAGTGACGTCCGCGGATTTTTCGCTTTGCTCGAGGATCAATCGCAATTCCTCTTCGCTGTGTGCAAGCTCGCTCGCGGGAATTGGTTGCAGCCGGAGCACTCTGTGCAAAAGGAAATTCGAAGATTTATTCAGGAGCCAGATGGCCGGTTTAAACAAAACGTAAAACGCACCGAGCAGCCGCATCAGGCGAAGTGCCACCGGCAACGGATTGGAAATTGCGATGTATTTCGGTGCGAGTTCTCCAAACACAATGTGCAAAAAAGTGATCCCGGCGAAAGCGAGCGCGATGGCAATCGAAGTTGCTACAGCGTAGGAGTAGATATGCACGACGGCCAGGGCCGGCTGCAGAATCGACACCAGCGATTGCTCACCAATCCAGCCGAGCGCGAGACTCGCCAGCGTTATGCCTAATTGCGTCGCCGAAAGATATGCATCTAGGTGCGCGCGAACGTGTTTGACGAAACGGGCGCGCAGATTGCCCTCTTCCAAAAGCGCGTCGAGCTGAGTGGTACGCACTTTTACAATCGAAAATTCGCAGGCGACGAAGAATGCGTTCATCGCGACAAGCGCTGCGATGGCTGCCAGCTTTCCGAGGAGCAGCATGGGTGGATCCCAATGGGGCGCAATGCTTCGGGCCATCGACGTTGCTGCCAGTGAAAATAACAAGGGTATGTTCATTGCTCGGATGCGCGGTCCGGCATCCGAAAACCTGATATCGCTCCTAGTTTACCAGCTGGACTTGGTAACGCCAGGGATGAGCCCTTGCGAAGCCAGCTCACGAAAAGTCAGGCGCGACATCCTGAACCTGCGAATAAAGGCGCGCCGACGCCCGGTGACTTCGCAACGGTTGACCACACGCGTCGGACTAGCGTCACGCGGCAACTGCGCGAGCGCCGCATAATCTTTTTTCGCCTTTAGCTCCGCGCGCCGGGCGGCGTATTTTTTCACCGTTGCGCGCTTCCGCTCATTGCGATTGATCCAGGCAGTCTTGGCCATAAGAAGTGTCGACTATAACGCCAGCCTTACGATTTGCAACGGGTGTGCAGGGGTTCCTATCCCAGAGCGCCTGCTCGTCGTCTTTGTTTCACGAGCGCGCTCGTGGATCCGCGCCCAGAGGGTCGGCCAGCACTGCGCTTTTGCCTGACGGATTGCGTCCGGTTGAGGCTATCCTGCAACACCTTCACCAGATCCACCACGTTGGTCGGCGCTGGCGGGGCTGGCTCTTTCGTAGTGATCTCCTTGTGCTGCGCCTTTTGTTCGATGATCTCCATGAGTGCCGTCCGGTATTCGTCCCGATATTTTTCCGGTTCCCAGGAATCGCTCATACTTTCGATTAATGCTTGCGCCATTTTCAGCTCTTTGTCGCTCACCGCTGTCGTCGAGCCGTTCTTCAAAACGTCGGCAGTCAATATTTCGCTGGCAAAGTGCATCAGCTCGAGAATCAGGAACAAACCGTCGGGCTTTACTGCAGCCAAATGTTCACGATTACTGATTACAACTTTGGCGATACCGATCTTGCCGGTGCCACTGAGCGCCTTGTGCAAAACTGTGTAGGCTTTTTCACCGCCTTTTTGCGGTTCGAGGAAATATGGTCTGTAGAAGAACTTGGGATCGACCTGTTCCAAATCCACAAAGTCCGTGATGTCAATGGAGTGCGTGGACTCAATCCGTACCTTCTCGAAGTCCTCATCCTTCATGACAACGTAACGGCCACGTTCGTATTCGAACCCCTTTACGATTTGGTCGGCTGGCACTTCTTTAGAGTCGGCTTCCGCCACCTTTTTGTATCTGATTGGGCTGAGATCGCTGGAACGAAGCTGTCGAAAGCTAAGCTTTTCTTCGCGCGTGGCCGGATAAACCGCCACGGGAATATAAACCAGCCCAAAGCTGATGCTGCCTTTCCAAATAGGTCGCATAAGAAATGCTTTTCCCATAGCAGGCTATCCCTGTCAATCACGGAGGCCTCAATACCACCGGGCGAAATTGCCTTGCAAGTTCCCGAAAGAGCTTGATCTTGAGACTAGCGTATGAGCCTCCTTGCCAGCTTCATGAACTTGGCAGGGCCAGACTTAATTGTCATTCTGCTGATTATTCTGGTCTTGTTCGGAGCAAAGAAACTGCCCGAGCTCGCTCGCGGAATGGGTCAGGCGGTAAAGGAGTTTCAAAAAGCAAAGGACGAATTCAGCGATGAACTCCATAAGGCCGGAAAGTCCGAGACCGACGTCGCCAAATCCGACGTGAAACCGGCGCAATCGACTGTGGCGCGGATCGAAAACCAGCCTGCCGCGACGGAAGTACGCCCGGATCCAACTCAGGCCGTCACTCCCGGAGACAAAGCCGACCAGGTTTAAAAGGGACTAAGCGCACGCGTTCGAATCCCAGGCATTTGACCCGGTGCGTGATTTGCAGCAAAATCGCGGCTCGTTATGTCTGAGCCGGATTTGCGCGTCCAAATTAAAGAAATGCTGGTCAAAAATCTGATGCTGCAAGTTACTCCTGAGCAAATCGGCGATGACCTGCCACTTTTCGGACCTGACGGACTCGGCTTGGATTCCATTGACGCACTCGAGCTAGTGGTGAGCATGGAAAAGACATTTGGAGTCGGTGTGCCCAGCTCCGATGTAGCTGGGAAAGCACTTCGGACTGTTAATACAATTCACGATTACATTCTCGAAAAACGTGCCGCCGCCGCGTAGACTGTGCCGGTTACCGCGCAGGTCATCGATTCGACGTGAATATTCTCTACGTAGAGAGTAGCCGCAGCTGGGGCGGCCAGGAGTATCGCACCTGTCTGGAGATTAACTGGCTGAATGCGCATGGGCATCAGGCGTGGTTGGTCTGCAATCCATGCAGTCAGGTTCACTCCAAGGCCTCTGAACTCGGCACCCGGCTGATCACGATGTCACTACGGAGCCGCGTAGACCCGCTGTGTTCGTGGCGTCTCTGGAGATTTTGCCGGCGAAACAAGATTGACGTGCTCAAAGCTTACAGCTCGAAGGATCATTGGATTTGTCTGCCGCTCTATTTTTGCGGCATTCCGCTGAGTCGTGCGCGCTGTATCACTGATCCAATCGGCAGCAAAAGTCGCGCGTTTGTTTTCAAGCATGGCTGTTCGCAAATCGTGGCCGACGCATCGGTGATCAAACGCCAGCTGGTAAAGGAACATGGGATTGATCCTGCGAAAATTGAAGTCATCGGTTCAGCGGTCGATCTCGAAAAATTCAAACCGCCGCGTGACCCGACGAAATTTCGTCATGAAATCGGCATCGACGATAACACTCCCCTTATTGGGAACATAGGCATGATTCGGCCCGACAAAGGACAGCTTGTTCTAGTTGAAGCGGCCCGTCTCGTTCTAGAGAAGCGTCCTGATGCTCGCTTTGCGATTGTAGGCCAGGGCACGGGAATTTTGAAACGCGGCATCAACGTAAGGAACGCTATCGATCAGGCCGGATTGGCCGACAAAATCATTATGGCCGGATACCGCTGGGACACACCCGACGTTTATGCGGCGTGCGACATGGTGGTGATAGCTTCGCTGCGCACTGAGGCGTCTCCAATCGTCTTGCGTGAGGCTTTCGCCAGCGGGCGTCCTGTCATCGCCACAAAGGTAGGCGACATTCCGGAGATTCTGAGGCATCGCCAAAACGGCCTGCTCATAGAGCCGGGTGACAGTCAGGCGCTTGCGGCTGCGATCATTGAATTCATTTGCGATCCAAAACTAGCTGAGCACTGCGCGGCAAACGGTCTTCGCTACGCAACCGAGCATTTTTCGTTCGATAATATGATGGAAACAAAACTGCGGGCCGATGTTGCGTTGACTCTAGTAAATGCAGGAAGCAATCCAGATTCCGCTCGGTGTGTCGAGCGGGAAGAGTCGCCGAAGCAGTCCGCGAAGGAGATCGGCGGCTAGGAGGATATCAGGTCCTCAAGGATTTCACGCATGTGGCGAATGGGCAGCGAATAGTGGCCCGCACCATCAACGAACCGCGCCTTGCAGTTGGGCAAACGTTTTGCGACTTCTTCGGCTAGGTGAACTGAAAAAGCCCGATCTTGCTTTCCATGCCACAGTCGAACCGGAACATGCACGTCCTCGAGTGCAAAACCCCACGGCTCGGCGTAGATCTGGGCGTCCGCTATTACGCCTTTAGCCGAAGCTCGCCATGCGCGCCGCTGGCTTTCAAAAATAGCTTCGAACGCCGCTGCGTCGCGTAAGCTTTCAGCGTCGCACGGCCGTCGCACGGCCTTAACAATAGCATTTTTAAAACCAGCGGACGAAGACGGACAGGCGGCCGCAATGACAGAAACGGCCGGGCCAGGTAAAATAATCTTCGCAACAGTTCCGGTCGGGTTCGATACAGTGCGAGCATCCAACGGTACAGCGGGAGCAATGCCTTGGTATCGCTAACTTCGGCGATCGGGGGAGCGCCGCCGACTATGGCGATTGCTCGCACTCGCTCAGGCATCGCCGCAGCCGTTGCATAGGCGTAAGGCGCGCCGCCGGAGATCGCGAGCATTCGAAAGTCGCGGATAGCGAGGTGATCAGCGATTCGTTCTACAAGCCGCGGCCAATTAGTTAACTTGCGATCGGGCTGCAAGCTAGAACCACTAATGCCCGGTCGATCGGGTGAAATGATGCGAACACCAAGATCGCGCGCGGATTCGTCTGTAAGTCGCGCCATACTTCGTGAGCTCGGCCACCCGTGACAAAATATCACCGGCTGTCCACTCGCGTTGCCGTATTCTTCAAAAGCGATGACGGCACCGTTTTCGAGTTTAATCAAATCTTCTCGAAGCATATCTTCAGAGACTGGCCGTCCATTTTTTACCGCTTGTATTGCAAGCCTCCAATCTGTAGTCCAAAGTGTAATGCGAACAGGGCGGCATCGCCTTTCGAAGTATTGGTTATGAATGATTACTCACAACCTGTTCCGGGAAAAATCTCGGTGCACGGCAACGGCCTTGGCGCGCCATCACCGGAGGAAGTGGAAAAGCGCGCAAGGGAAATTGCGCTGATCGACGAGCGCAACCCTGACGAATTTACCGAGGCTGATTGGAAGCAGGCCCGCCGGGAGTTGATGGGCGAGGAAAACAATAGGCCCCCCGAGGAGACCCCCGATAACGCAGATTTGACGGAAGAGTGGACTGTGGTCGCCAGCTCCAAAGGTCACCGTTTGCCGCGTCCCGGTACCGAGGAAGAGGAGACAGTTGGCGAGCATTGCGTAATTGATGGTCTCGAGGAAGCCGCTCACGACCAGATGCTCGAAGCGCGCCGGGAAGAACTCCAAAAAGAGGGAGACATTCTTTGAGCCTTGCCTCAGCGGAGGCCGAAACCGAAACGGTCGCGGCCGAGCGATCTCATTTGCACTCGAGCCCAGCGCGTGCGGAACGCTTGCTTGCTCGTTTTCATCAAGTCAGAAATTTCACCGATGCGCTGTGCGCCGGTCTCGAACCAGAAGACTGCGTCGTGCAATCGATGCCCGACGTTAGCCCGACAAAATGGCACCTCGCCCACACAACCTGGTTTTTCGAGACATTTATCCTGAAAAAATTTGTCCAGGGATATCGCCCCGAAATTCCGGAGTACGCTTATCTTTTCAATTCGTACTACAATGCGGCCGGTGACATGCACCGGCGCGATCTGCGTGGATTAATTTCGCGGCCAACAGTAAGGGAAGCACAACGCTACCGCGCTTCGATCAATTCACACATCGACACTCTGCTTTCCAATGCTGATGAAAATTTGCTCGATGAAATCGAACCGATTCTCGTCCTCGGCAGGCATCATGAGCAACAACATCAGGAATTGCTCATCACGGACATCAAGCATGTGTTCGCCCAAAATCCGCTCTATCCTGTTTTTCGTTCTGGTAGGGCGCGTCACTCCTTGCGCGCCGAAGAACGGACGGCAACCCCGATGCGTCGGGGTCCCTACCGTTTCGTCGATTTCGAGGAGGCAACCGTCGCGATTGGCCATGATGGCCGTGGCTTCGCCTATGACAACGAAGGGCCGCGGCATCAAGCGCTGGTTCCCGCATTTTCGCTGGCCTCGCGGCCCATAACGAACGCCGAGTACATCGCATTCATCGAAGACAATGGTTACGGGCGGCCGGAGTTCTGGCTCTCGCTCGGATGGATGACCGTGAACGAACAACGCTGGCAAGCGCCGCTTTACTGGACCAAACACGATGGCGCCTGGTGGCATTTCACATTATCAGGTTTTCGCCCCGTCGATGAGTCCGAGCCGGTGACGCACGTGAGTTATTTCGAAGCCGACGCGTATGCGAACTGGGCGGGCGCGCGTCTGCCGACAGAATTTGAGTGGGAGCGCGCTGCACTGGATTGTCCGGTCGACGGAAATTTCGTCGAAGACGAATTGTTCCATCCCGCACCGACGGCTGTAGCGTCCGCTGTCTCAACGGAGAAAACGGCGCAAGATGAAGATCTTCGCCAAATGTTCGGGGACGTCTGGGAATGGACGCGCAGCGCGTACTCACCGTATCCTGGTTACCGCGCGGCGCCAGGCGCGATCGGCGAATACAACGGAAAGTTCATGTGTAACCAGTATGTTTTGCGGGGCGGTTCCTGCGCGACGTCACGCAGTCACATTCGCCGCACCTATCGCAATTTCTTTCAGCCGGAAAAACGCTGGCAGTTTACAGGAATCAGACTCGCACGCGATCCAGCATGAATTGGTAGGGCGCGACCGCCGGGCGCGCCGCTTCTTTTCCAATCTCACAATGGCCGGAGATTCCTTAACCGCACCGCAGCAGATTTCCACGCTAGAGTCGTCGGATTTTCTTGCCGACGTTATTGCCAGGTTTTCCAGTAGTCCGCGTACACTTCCATGCAAATATTTCTATGATGAGCGAGGAGCGGCGTTGTTCCAAAAGATTTGTGAGCTGCCAGAATATTACATCACCCGCACCGAGATCGATATTCTGGATCGAAATCGCACGGAGATCGCGTCGCATCTCGGACCAAATATCGGGCTGATCGGACTCGGCACGGGCGCCGGCACGAAAACCCGCATTCTGATCGAGTCGCTAAAGAATCCAGCTGTTTACATCCCTGTTGATATCTCGGAAAAGCAATTGCGGGAATCGACCGCTCTTTTCCAGAAAATTTTTCCCAACATGGAAATTCTGCCGGTTTGTGCCGACTACCTGCAGCCCGTGGTGTTGCCTAAACCGAGTCACACAGCTGCGCGTAATGTTGTTTATTTTCCCGGATCGACCATCGGCAACTTTGAACCGGGTGAAGCCATGGAATTCGTGGGCCGCGTTGCCAATGTTTGCCGGGAAAATGGCGGACTGCTCATTGGCGTTGACTTAAAAAAGGATCAGCGTGTGCTGGAAGCCGCTTATAACGACAGGGCCGGCGTCACTGCGCAATTCAATTTGAATCTGCTGGAGCGCGTGAACCGTGAGCTGGGCGCAGATTTCGATCTCGATCAATGGCGGCACCGCGCGATCTACAATTCAAGCACCGGTCGCATCGAAATGTATCTCTTCAGCGACATTGATCAGTTTGTTCATTTTGACGAACACAAGTTCCATTTCCGGCGAGGCGAAAAGATCACCACCGAATATTCCTACAAATACGCGCCGGAAGAAGTTGCGGCGCTCGCCGGCAAAGTCGGATTCGAGTTTGTTCGAATGTGGACTGACGATGCGCGTTTGTTTGGCGTCTTTTATTTTGTAACCACAACGTGACGCAGACAATCCTGTCTGCGTCCAGGTGTGTTTGCAGACCAAGAACTTGCAGACAGGATTGCCTGCATCACTCGTCAGTATGAGCGCGCTGATTCGACTGATCGACGCAAGCAAACGCTACGGGGATGCGGCCGCGTTGCATCCGATCAATCTCTCGATCGAACGCGGCAAAACTACTGTTGTGATCGGCCCGAGCGGCTGCGGAAAATCAACTTTGCTGCGGTTGATCATTTGCTTAATCGAGCCGGATTCCGGCTCAATCGAGTTCGACGGGGCATCGGTTACTGCCGATAACGTCGCTGCTCTTCGCCGCAGGATCGGTTACGTGATCCAAGAGGGCGGCCTGTTCCCGCATCTAACCGCGCGCGCTAATGTCGTCTTGATGGCGAGGCACGTTGGAAAATCCCAGGAGGAAATGCAAAGCAGGCTTTTGGAATTATGCGAACTAACAAGATTTTCCGACAATTTGCTCCCGCGATATCCTGTTGAGCTTTCCGGTGGCCAGCGACAGCGCGTCAGTTTGATGCGCGCTTTGATGCTTTCTCCACAATTGCTGTTGCTCGACGAACCACTCGGCGCATTGGATCCGCTCGTACGCGCTGCGCTGCAAAAGGATCTTAAGGAAATTTTCGCGCGTTTACGGCAGACGGTGCTGTTCGTTACTCACGACTTAGCGGAGGCCATTTATTTCGGCGACGAAATTGTGCTCATGAATGGAGGTAGCATCGTGCAAAAAGGTTCGGTAACAGATCTTCGCGAAAAACCGGCCGACCCGTTCGTTTTGGAATTCATCAACGCACAACGCGGTCTTGCAAGTTTATGAATCGAACCAGGAAAGGAAAGCACTCCGGTCGATCACTTCTGGTTTCCTGGGTTCCATATTTCCTTCTGATCTTGTCCTGCATCCCTGTTTTCCTGATTAATTCTTCGTCTGCTGCTGAAATTGTCATCGGTTCAAAAAAGTTTACCGAGTCTTATGTGCTGGGGGAAATCGCCAAACGCACCCTGACCGATGCCGGAATCCCAGCGGAACATCGCCAAGGTATGGGCGGCACCATCATTCTCTGGCAAGCGCTGCGTGGCGGACAGATCGATGCATATCCGGAATACACCGGGACCATTGCGCAGGAGATTCTAAAAAGTGATCACGCGTCATCGTTCGATGAAATTCGCGAATCTCTTGCAAAATTTGGAGTGGGCATGACGAACCCGCTCGGGTTCAACAATACTTATGCGCTGGTGATGCGCCGCAGCGAAGCGCAACGCCTCGGTGTGCACACAATCAGCGATCTACGAAAACACCCAGAGTTAAGGATCGGATTCACGCACGAATTCCTCGATCGGCGGGATGGCTGGCGGCCGTTGCGCGAGCGTTACGCGCTTCCGCAACAGAATGTCATCGGCATAGACCACGGGCTTGGTTACAGCGCGCTCGCTAACGGATCGATTGATGTAAAGGACGCCTACTCGACGGATGCAAAAATAGAAGAAAATGATCTCGTCGCGCTGGAGGACGATCTTCATTTCTTTTCGAACTATGAGGGGGTGTTGTTGTTCCGATTAGACATGAGCGCGGATGCGATTGCTGCGTTGCGGCGATTGGAAGGAACCGTGGATGAAAAACGGATGACGCGCCTCAACGCGGAAGCGGAACGCACAAAAAATTACACGAGAGCGGCAAACGTGTATTTTGAACGCGGCGCAGGATCGGGCAATACCGCGGGCGAATCGTTTCCGCAGAAGCTCGCGCGCTGGACACTTCGCCATCTGCAGCTGGCTGGATTTTCTCTAATACTCTCGGTGATCTTCGGCATTCCGCTTGGCATCGTTGCCAGTCGTGGTGGAGCGATTGGGCAGGCTATTCTTGGTTTTGCAAGCATTGTGCAAACAATTCCATCACTCGCTTTGCTGGCTTTGCTTGTGCCTCTTCCCTTTTTCGGAATCAGCGTACGCACGGCCATCGCCGCCCTCTTTCTTTACGGGTTGCTGCCGATCGTGCGGAACACTGCAAGCGGCCTGCAGGATATCCCGCGATCGTTGCGTGAATCCGCGGTTGCATTGGGACTCAGCCCGTTTGTCCGGCTTTGGGAAATTTACCTGCCGATGGCGTCGCGCTCGATCCTCTCCGGAATCAAAACCAGTGCCGTGATCAATGTGGGGACTGCAACACTCGCGGCATTGATCGGAGCCGGAGGCCTAGGCGAACCGATTTTGAGCGGCCTTAACTTGAACGATCACGTAACTATCCTTCAAGGTGCGATTCCAGCAGCCCTCCTCGCGCTGCTGGTCCAATGGTTTTTCGATTTGCTTGATCGTGTTCTCATTCCAAAAGGGCTCCGAATCTAGGTGAAATGGTAGCGCGCGACCGCCGGGCGCCCACGACGGACGGCTCGGCGATCCGTCCCTACCAATTTCATCGAGCCTTAAACGCGATGTAAGGTACGGATATGCCAATTGCTTCGATCAATCCGGCAACGGGGGAAAAGTTGAAGGAGTTTTCTCCGTTCGACGATGCCGAAAT
>WNGN01002054.1_pt1 | contig 19051 bp, 18 predicted proteins | sample 5400561 | NCBI WGS metagenome assembly WNGN01 (sample SAMN13153379, study PRJNA577476) | soil metagenome | isolation source: 115 cm soil or saprolite under Garry oak tree replicate 2 | place: USA:California | collected 2016-06-15
ATCCACGGCAACAAGAGCCAGCCGCAGCGCATGAAGGCCCTGCAGCGCTTCAAGGACTGCGAGCTGCAGGTGCTCGTCGCCACCGACATCGCTGCGCGCGGGCTCGACATCGAGTCGCTGCCGCACGTCGTGAACTACGACCTGCCGCACGTCCCGGAAGACTACGTCCACCGCATCGGCCGCACCGGCCGGGCGGGGGAGAGCGGTCAGGCCGTGTCGCTCGTCTCGGGCGAAGACCGCACTCTCCTTCGCGACATCGAGCGACTCATCGGCAAGAAAATCGAGCAGCAGGTCATCGCGGGATATGAACCGGGCTCGGGCTACCACCACGCGCAACCGGAGCCGCAGGGGCGGCGGGGACAACAGCGCCAGAACCAGCCGCGCAACCAGGGAAACCAGCGCAACGCGCAGCGGAACCAGGGCAACGGCCAGCGGCGGCCCGTTGGCCCGATGCGCGGACCGCAATCGCCTTCGCAACCTCGCCAGAGCCAATCGCCCCACCGCGACCATGGACGCGACCACTCGCAAGGACGTCGTCAGGAACACCGGACGGCCGCGCCCGCCATGCCCTCGGAAAAAGCCCAGCAGTCGGTTCGCCAGGAACAGCTCGAGTACCACCGCCACCAGCAGGCGGATGAGCAGCGCAGAGAAGCGAAGCCCGCGAACGAGCGGGGGAAAGAGAAGGCTGTGCCGGCGCTGTTTGGGGTGGTTGGGAGGAAGGTGGCGTAACGCGTTCTATGGTTTTTCCCCTCCTCGCTTGAGGAGGGGTTGCCCGCGTAAGCAGGCGGGGTGGTGCTATCCTCCTTGCCAAGCAAGCAACATCCAAGGCAACGCGAGGAAACCATTTCAGAAGGGGAGCCACGTGGCTGAAAAGCCAGAAGAGCTTGCCCGCATCGAAATCGACAAGCTGCTTGCTGCAGCCGGCTGGGCAGTCCAAACAGTAAAAGAAGCCAACATTCATGCTGCACGCGGCGTTGCGCTCTGCAATTTTCCCTTGAAGGATGGTCACGGGTTTGCCGACTACATGCTCTACGTGGACGGCAGAGCTGCGGGAGTGCTTGAAGCGAAGAAGCAGGGTTTTACGCTCTCCGGTGTGGAAATTCAATCCGACAAGTATGTGAGAGGTTTGCCGGACGCTCTCCCCGCGTGGCGGCGTCCTCTGCCCTTCGCCTATCAGTCAACCGGAATCGAAACCACCTTCACGAATAGCCTCGATCTTGAGCCGCGCGCGCGGCGCACATTTGCGTTTCATAAACCCGAGACACTCGTCGAATGGATGAATTACGCCATCCCTTCGTCGGGTGAAGCTCCCGGAAGCTTTCTCGCCCGCCTTTCCCTGGGAATGCCTACTCTCCGTGAAGAAGGTCTCTGGCCCGCACAGATCATAGCAATCAAGAACCTCGAAAAATCTCTCGCTGAGAACCGCCCGCGCTCGCTCATCCAGATGGCGACCGGCTCGGGCAAGACCTACACTGCGATCAGCTTCATCTACCGCCTCATCAAGTTTGCCGGTGCTCGGCGCGTGCTCTTCCTGGTCGATCGCGGCAACCTCGGCGACCAGACGCTCAAGGAATTCCAGCAGTACGAGTCGCCGTACAACAATTTCAAATTCTCCGAGGAATACATCGTCCAGCGCCTCACCTCCAACAAGCTCGACACCACCGCGCGCGTGTGCATCTGCACCATCCAGCGCATGTACTCGATGCTGCGGGGGCGCGAACTGGCCGAGGAGGACGAGGAAGCTTCGATCGAAGGGCTGGAGAAGGTATACAAGGAGATCCCGCCGGTCGAGTACAACCCCAAAATCCCGATCGAGGCCTTCGACATCATCGTCACCGACGAATGCCACCGCTCGATCTACAACCTCTGGGCGCAGGTGCTGGAGTATTTCGACGCCTATCTCATCGGCCTCACCGCCACGCCTTCCAAGCAGACCTTCGGCTTCTTCCACCAGAATCTGGTGATGGAGTACCCGCACGAGCAGGCGGTCGCCGACGGCGTCAACGTCAACTACGACGTCTACCGCATCCGCACCCAGATCGGCGAAGCGGGCTCCACGGTCGAGGCGGGCTACTACGTCGAGAAGCAGGAACGTGACACACGCGCCAAGCGCTGGGAAGAGCTGGACGAAGACCTGTCCTACGAGGCGCGCCAGCTCGACCGCGATGTGGTCGCGCCTGACCAGATCCGCACCGTCGTGCGCACCTTCCGCGACAAGCTCTTCACAGAGATCTTCCCGGGCCGCAGCTGGGTGCCGAAGACCCTCATCTTCGCCAAGGACGACGCCCACGCCGAGAACATCGTCGGCATCGTGCGCGAGGAGTTCGGCAAGGGCAACGACTTCTGCCAGAAGATCACTTACCGCACCACCGGCGCCGACCCCAAGGAGCTGATCAAGCAGTTCCGCAACAGCCCCATGCCGCGCATTGCCGTCACCGTGGACATGATCGCCACCGGCACCGATATCAAGCCGGTGGAGATCGTGATGTTCATGCGCGCGGTGAAGAGCCGCTCCTTCTTCGAGCAAATGAAGGGCCGCGGCGTGCGCGTCATCGGTGCCGACGACTTGAAGGCCGTCACCCCCGATGCGCCGGCCAAGGACCACTTCGTCATCGTGGACGCCGTGGGCGTGTGCGAGGAGGAGAAGACCGACTCGCGGCCGATGGAACGCAAGCCCTCGGTCTCCTTCGAGAAGCTCCTCCAGGCCGTCGCCTTCGGCAACACCGAGCCCGACGTGCTCTCATCGGTCGCCGCGCGCATCGCGCGCATGGAATTCCGCACCAGCGCCGAAGACGAAGCGAAGATCCGCTCCACGAGCGGTGGCCTCGGCCTCAAAGACCTGAGCCGCGCTATCGTCCAGGCGCTCGACCCGGACACGGGCACGCCCGCGTCCGTGCAACAGGCAGTGAAGCCGCTGATGCAGCCCAGGCTGCGTGAGCTGCTCGCCGACATCAAGCGCAAGAACGAGATCATCATCGACCACGTCAGCCAGGACCAGGTCATCGAAGCAGGCTTCTCCGCTGCCGCACTCGCGCGCGCCCGCGGCATCGTCCAGTCCTTCGAGCGCTTCATCGAAGAACACAAGGACGAGATCACCGCGCTGCAGGTGCTCTACAGCACGCCCTATAAGCAGCGCCTCAAGTTCGAGGACGTCAAAGACCTTGCCGCCCGCATCCAGGCCCCGCCGCACCTGTGGACCGAATCACAGCTCTGGCAGGCCTACGCCGCGCTGGAGAAAGACAAAGTCAAAGGCGCGAGCGGCCGCCGCATCCTCACCGACCTCGTGTCGCTGGTGCGCTTCGCCATGCATCAGGACAACGAACTCGTTCCGTTCCCCGAGCGCGTCAACGCCAACTTCAAAGCCTGGCTCGCACAGCAGGAAGCGAGCGGCAAGCGCTTCACCGAGGAGCAGCGGCGCTGGCTCGTGATGATCCGCGATCACATTGCGGCGAATCTTGGAATCGAACTTGACGACTTCGAGCTGGCGCCGTTTGCGAAAGAGGGTGGACTCGGAAAAGTGCATCAGCTCTTCGGGGCGGAGCTACCGAAAGTGCTTGAGGCGCTGAACAAGGAGTTGGCGGCGTGAGCAACATTCAACCTCACGTCGCGGAGAAGTCAGCGACCTACGAGGTTCTCAAGGAACTCGAACAGTCAGCTCCTTGGCCTCGCGTGCCGCTCACCGAAGCGGTCGATCTCAACCCAAAGCCGGAGCGTGGTTCGCTGTCCGACGATCTTCAGGTGTCGTTTGTACCCATGGCGGCCGTCGAGGCTGGAACGGGCGCTATCGATACATCGGCAGTCCGCAAGTATTCTGAGGTCAAGAAGGGATACACGTATTTTCGCGAAGGCGATGTCTTGTTCGCCAAGATCACGCCGTGCATGGAGAACGGCAAGATGGCGGTCGCGCACGGACTGCGAAACGGAATCGGATTCGGTTCAACCGAATTTCATGTGCTGCGCCCCCACGAGGGCGTCGATGCGCACTTCGTCTATCACTTCGTATCGAGCGTGCGATTCCGCGCTGAGGCAGCTCATCACATGACCGGTGCGGTTGGCCAGAAGCGCGTTCCCGCCGCGTTCCTCGAACAAAGCGAGATTCCGCTTCCACCGATCAATGAGCAACGCCGCATCGTGGCGGAGATTGAAAAGCAGTTCTCTCGTCTCGACGAAGCCGCCACCAACCTCAAGCGCGTCCAGGCCGGCCTCAAGAACTACAAGGCCATGGTCACTGAAGAAATCGTAGGCAGCGCAACTGCCCGCGAAATGGCAATTGCTGACATTGTAAGTGAAGACTTCAAAACAGGCCTGTCCATTAAGAAGACTGAGTCAGGGGGTATTCCTTCGCTCAAGCTGAGCGCATTGAGAGATGGGCGAATTGATTTCAAGCAATCGAAGATGCTGCCAGTTCGTATCGAAGACGTGCGCCAGATTCTTCTCCGGCCCGGCGACTTTCTTGTAACGCGTGGGAATGGAAGCATCAAACTGGTGGGCGGCGGTGCACTCGTCGAGGCCGTGCCCGGGGCTGTTATCTTTCCGGACCTACTGATTCGCCTCCGCGTGCGAGCAGACACTATTGAACCGCGTTGGCTAAACCTAGTTTGGCGTACCCGAAGCGTTCGCAAGCAGATAGAGCAGAAAGCCAAGACAACCGCAGGTATCTACAAGATCTCGCAGCGCGATCTCAGATCCATCAAGCTTTCCGTGCCGTCGCTCAGCGAGCAAAGACGCATCGCCAAGGAGGTTGAGCGACGCCTAGCCGAGGTAGGGAATCTTGAAGCGCAGTTGTCGCAGGAACTCACGCGTGCGGCGCGTCTTCGGGAATCGATCCTGTCCCATGCGTTCTCTACTACTCGACCCACATAGCTCCACGGGCAGATCGACGCACTAGTGTGATGGACGCCAGTTCGTGGACCTGTTCTGTCCTATGACAATTCAGATGAGATGTTCGGACGGCGTCTCAGAATCGCTGCATTCGCCGTGTTCCACATCGAGTGTGTGTACACGCATACCTAGCCTTGTTCGCACGATGCGAGCAACGCACGAGCGTATGCGTCCGCACCATCTTGAACCCAAGCTTTAGTGACCAAGAGTAACCAGAGAGCGGACGAAACTACAGCAACAAACAAGGCTGCGACGGTATCCGCATCAAAGTCCTCAAAGTTGAAGCCGTGGCGGCCGTAAGCGACAGATGCAACCAGAACTATTTCGAGGAGCAGTAAGGACAGCGCGATTGGCTTTGCGGCAAGCGTGTTCCGCCGAAAACCGTAGTAAACATTTTCATCGAAAATGAGTTTGTACTTCTTCGTATCACGCGTGTCCTCGAGGAGCCGTTTGACCGCGGAGGCGTATGCATGGTCGGCCTTCTCTGGATCACGAGCTTCCTCGTCCGCTGATGGCATCTTTAGATGTGGCACGTGCGATTCGAGAAAGCTGTGATATCTGGCCTTGGTTATCGGATCTAACCGTGAGTCTCGATGCCGTAACCAGGCTGTAGTCGAAATTCCGCCCCATGCGGCGTACAGGCGTTTTTCAAGGGCTCTGCCGTTCGCGCGGATGACATGTGCCAGGAAAAACAATGTAACGGCGACAAGGCCGAGCGAACCGAATATGCGGGCGTAGGTGGCATAGATGTTCGGAAATACGAGTGCGACTACGGCGGCGGCAGGCAGCACCACCAGTAGCGTCGGCAGCAGCCGCGCGCGAAGTCCATAGTCGTCAAATAAAGACGTGATTCCGAGCATGACTAGTTATCGTGATTCAGGGACCAGCCGCCGTCGTCCTTGAGTTCCAAGATCAATGAACCATGTTCGTCAGTGCGCTTCAACTTGTTGCCCTTGTTCGACCCTGTCGAATACTTCTCATAAAACTCGAGTGCCTTGTCATCTGGATGGCCATGGGCATTGTCTTTGCCGACCGAAATAACGGTCATGGCTGGTGACATGGCACGCAGATGGCTCGTGTAATAGTTCTTTTCATCACCGGGGTCATCAAAGAACGTCACCGACCCGTGGTGGCTCGCTAGGAGAATCGAACACACAAGTTCGCTATCTTTGTAATACTTACGGATGTCCTTCCAGGCTACTGCATCGCTATCGCCAGTCAACATCGCGCTGGCGGGATTGCTTCCGGCGGATGGATGTCGATGAACGACTTTCATGACAATGCTTTGGGCATTCGCGTTGTCCGGCAAATCGTCGTTTTTAGAATTGAATATCCGTAGGCGAACAATCCCCTTGTCCCAGTACTTTCTCGGCTCGATCTCGGTATACCCTACGTCGCGCCGGAGAGTCATGTATTCGCGATACTCGGCGCTGTTAGGAGTTCCTCCAGTCACTCCGCTGTCCCAAACATGCGCGATTGGATACCACTCATGAATTGTGCTGACCCCGCGCATGTGATCGGCATCACGATGAGAGTTGATGAACGTATCGATCTTCGATTTGTGGCGGAGGTACCTGCTCAAATATTCGAGGACATAGTCCGCGTTTTCATTTGTAACGTTGCAGTCGTAGAGCAGGACCTGTGCGTTCGGAAGCCGAAGCAAAGTCATGTTGCCCTGGCCTACGTCAATGAAGTGGAGGTAGGTACTCATAACTGTATATCGTCTGTAGTTTCGTCGCGATAGTTGCGAGCCCTCGTTCGGGTGTCTGGCAGGGTGTCAGCTACCCACGCTGCCGATCATCCATTGTTCTTCATCGACGAAATCGATCAATCCCCGTCTCCTTGCCATGCGTCCGGTATTGCGAGGGCTAGGGATAGTCCGATATCGCTTCGAATTAGCATCAGATGTGGGGCGGGTGTCTTAGCATACGTTATCGCATCTTTCTCGAATTGTTCGATGTCGATCGACGAGGGCCTCGAGCTTCCTCTAGGATGGGTGTGCCAAGTGCCGAGGAGACTGATTTGCTCGCCGGAGAATTTTCTCAGCTCTAGCTCTTGCCCGCTTCCTCCCGCGCTTGAAAGCCGTACACGAGAAGCGCTTGCTTCGCGTGCCGGCACAGAGAACGCCGCAGTGACATAGATTGTGCGGAGCGTCAGATCGTAAGTACCATAGAGATATCCTCCAGTCTCGATGGGCGTTGTCGCATCGCGCTCGCCGTCGATTGTAGTGAGAACTGCTTTGCGTATCCGTACGTTCCACGATGCGTCGCCAGTTTGTCCTACCAGCACCTCGGGTGCTTCCTCGGGGAACCAGTGCCACCTCTTGAAATGTCCGTTGTTGTCCAGCATCGCGATTCCTATACCGGGCGGATGATCTTCCAAGCGGATAATCTTTCCGAGACTCGCCATAAAGTTGGCCGCATGAAGTGCCACGCGACTATCCGACATGCGCATCGACGCAGACGCGCAACCGATGCCCGTGTCTAGGCGAAAGTCTTCGTTGCTGGTAAGCCATGCAGCGATCTCCGGTATCTCCTCCCGCGCCTCCTTTCCGAGCGTCGGCACGAGCGCTCTCAAGTCGTCGATTCTCGGGCGCCGCCCTTTGCCTTCGTGATAGAGCAGGCCCAAGAGTCCGCCGTGGGCAAGCTCGACCTTTGCGACGCGCATCACATTATCTGCGTTACATAGGCGCCGCATGACTGAAATGTCGGCCGTGGCGTCAACGATCACGCCTTTGGTGCTTCCACAGATGTCCTCTTTGAGAGAGCCGGCAGGTACGCGAGTGAAGTTCTGCCGGAAAGCCTCTACGTGGCAGTGAGGGTTGATTGCGACTAACCGGGTCTGGAGCTCAGTCGCTTTCGGAAAGTGAACTGAGTCGGCAGTCAAGTTATGCCGCGCGAGATTGTGGGGCGCGAGACGGTCGTGATCGACGATTTTCAGTGAAGGCGCGCCTTCGCGCACAAAGTGTTCCGCCAGCTTTGAACCGAGCGCGCCCCCGCCGATCAATACCGTATTTCCCGGCTGAACGGAATACCCAGCAAAGCGGTTCAAGTTGCGGCTGTTGGCCTCGGCAAGAAGCCGGATCTCGGAGATTGAGTCTACTTGATGCCCAACTCCTTCCTTCTTCAGCCAAATCGAGAAACCGACCAGTTCCAGGTTGGCAGCCGCGCCCTCGGCGAGGCCAGGAATGGATTTAATCAGTGGTTTTGGTCGCCAAGTTCCAATCAGGAGAACAAACGCAGGCACGCCACCTGCGTCGGAACGTTTCAGATTGTGAAACAGCACTCGTTCGACGAGGCTCTTGCAGCCTGCCACTTCGGCGTATCGCAATAGCGAGTCACGGTCGCCCACTGTCTCCCAGAACCGCTGCGTTACTGGTCGATTGCGTGGACCCCATACGCTGAACCATCGAGCGGGAACTACGTAGCGTTGTTTCGACGTAGTCACTGCGCTCAATTGAGATTTATCCCAGAGATCTTCGATCTGCTTTTCCTTCGCGATCAGCTGGAAGTGAATCCGCTTTTCGTCGTGTTTGTCCTCGTCGAGAATCGCAAGGGCAAATCCTTGTGCGATTCCGGCTTTATCTTTCTTCGAACCGAGTGCGAATTGCTGGAAAGCGCTGATATCGAGCGTGGCTGAGAGCTCGCGCAAGCGCGGGGTAGGCTCCCAGCCATCATGCTCTAGTGCTCCCGCCGCAGCGTCGCGTAGCCAGGTGTTCAGCCGCTCGAGCACGCCGCGGATTCCGAGGCGCGCGTAGATGGCACTCAGAGACTCGCGCGCGAGGCACAGGGAGGCGGGGTCACCTGAACTGATGCAATTCAGGTGAGGAAGATCGCGCGGAAAGTCATCTCGATCGGAACGCACTCGTGGCACCGTATCCAGCGAAGCGTTTTCTGGAAACCACAGCGCGATCTCTTCTGGGTACTCAATGCGGGCTTCGACGATACGCGCCGGCCGGTCCCACCGGAACTGAAAGCAGACCACGTGCTTGCAGTCGACGCGCTTGGTTTCGTAGCAGCGAACGCTGGCCTTGACGACCGCAGGCCAGGTTTCTATGAAGGACAGGATCAGCCGGAGCGGAGCAGGCAGGTCAGCCGGAGTGACCGGTTGACTGCCGCCCTGCCCGGCGACCCAAGACACCTGATTAGCCGTAGGTCGGCGAAGTGGCGGCCCCGGCGCCCAAGGATCTTTTCGTGGTGGAGGCGGTGCCTGCGGTCTTCAGAACAGGCCCAGAACTGGTCAGGTCGAACACGACCGGCTCCGGTTTACCGTCCTTGTGGGTATCTGGGTTGAGGAAGCGTTCCTCGTGTCCCTTTTCCTTCGCAGTCTTCAACATTCCGAGATACTTCTGCTTTGCCTCCCAACTGGGCGGATTGTCATCATTGCGTTTGATTTCCTTGCTGCTCGAAACAACGAATCCATCGCCGTCGAATTGCTCCAAAGCTTGGAGCGCGTCATCTGAGTACTCGTAGCTGTCGTCGTCCTGTTTCCGTGCCATCGCGCCGCGCGAGCAGTGGTGGGGCGCGAGGAGGATGTGGCGCTTGAGCTGATCTGTTTTCTTCTTGTAGTCCTTCCAGATCCGATCCCAGACCTCGACGGTGGCGTCGCCGGCGATCAACGCGCGCGTCACCCCGCCATTCATTTCCAAGGTCCAGCGAATCACGAGGCTGCTGTCATTGCTGCTCGCGTGTTCTTCGGAACCTTCTTCGTCTTGGATATCCGCTTCAGTCGGAGTCGGTGCAATCAATTCCCAGGAAATGTTCGAAGTCAGTGAGCCAGTCCAGTGCTCGCATTCGGTGTCGAGCGTCTTGATCCGGTTGCCGTCTTTGTCGCCTTCAGCCTTCCCTCGCAGGGCGAGTCGGCGGTTGATCTCCTTGAACACCGGCTTCGATTCCTCGGTCTCGTAGTTGGGCTGCTCGGCGTACGGGCTGATGAACATCTCCTCGATCAGAATCAGTTTCTCATCGGCGGCTTTGCGATCCTTGTACTTGTCCGGATCACCGCAATAAAAGAGCGTGGCGAATCCACGCAGGTGGTCTGCATCCGGGTGCGTCAGCACGAAGAGCGACAACCGATAGTTCTTTGACGACACGAGACAGGCCTTTTGCAGATCAGGCGCGAAGTCGTAGTCATCTTGATCTGGATCGGCGGCACTGTCGCGGTAGTTCATGTCGGTCAAGATCGTCTTCTTGTCCAGTTCGATCAGGACGGTGTCGCCGTTGCCCACCGGGAAATAGGTCAAATTATTTGCAGCCATACAGTGTGTCTCCTCTACTATCGCTTTTTAGCCGAGCTTGCCTACGAACGGAATCGACCTCTTCGTAAGCGAATCCGCAATCAAGTGTGTCAGGTACGCGCCGCCTGCGACTAGGGCGAGTACTCGCAAGATTTGTTCGAAAGGTTGTTCCGGTTGCCACTCATCCACTCTGTATAAACCGTAGCCGAGAATTGCCGCGAAGGCGACGGAGTGGAAGAACTGTCGATGGTTGGGCGACGTTGCCGGTTCGACCAAATCCGGGAGGCTCGCGAAAAATGCCGCAAGACCACCACCGACGATGGGGTGCGGGAGGCGTTGAGCTTGCGCGTTCGGTTTGACACAGGCAAGCACGCCGCCTACACCAACAGTCGCGATGAGTGCGTGAGCTTTGGCATTCATGTCACTTCTCCCGGCGCACGCCCTTGAACGGGGCCTGATTCGACTTCTGGTCCATGAAGCGACCTGTATCCGTATCGCGCTTTACCCAGCGGTCGGTCTTAGGGTTGTGGGCCTGCGAACGGTCGCGAACCGCACCTTGGCGGTGGCCGTCGCCTGGGGGAGGATTTTTCGCCATGTTCCACTTCCTTTTCATTGTTACGCGCTGCGCGCGCGAAAATCGCAGCCTGCCAATTTCCGTAGTCAATGTCAAGATGGCAAACATAATAACCAGAGATAGTCGTAATGGAAAACATGTTTGCCACATTGACAAACGTCTGAAGGCTTGGTCATAATGCCGCCGTGAAGCGCGTTTACGTCGAGTTCGGACGCAACGTCCGTCGCTTGAGGGAGCGAGAGGGACTCGGGCTTAGCCAGGATGCGCTGTCGAAGCGTGTCGGGCTCAGCCGAACCTCAGTTACAAACATCGAAAAAGGACGCCAGCAGGTTCCGCTTCACGCGCTCTATGCGTTTGCTGACGCGCTCGGCGTTGAGCCGACCGCGCTCCTGCCCGATAAGAAAAACCTTTCTCCAGAAAGAAAGCAAGTAACCATCGACCTCGACAAGCTGCCGTCAGATGTGGCGGCATTTGTTGATCGATTGGCTTCAAAGGAGTCTTGAAATATGTCGCCCACAAAGAAGCCGGAAGCAGAAGCAACAGCCTTGCTGACAAGATTCAAACTCAAAAACAAGCTCCCGATTCGCGTTGACAGTGTTGCAAAGTCTCTTCGCGTTGAAATTAAGCATGAGCGGTTTGACGAGGACCTATCAGGTGTGCTGGTGAAGGAAGCCTCTCGAACAGTTATTGGAGTTAACTCGTCTCACGCGATAACCCGGCAACGGTTCACGATCGCACATGAGCTCGGGCACCTCGTACTTGAGCACAATGGCGAGGTTTTTGTGGACAAGACGCTTCGCAATCAGGCCATGGTGATTCGACGCGATGGCAAATCGTCTCTTGGCATTGATGAGGACGAAGTCCAGGCAAACAGATTTGCCGCCGAATTGCTAATGCCAAAGGATTTAATCGCCGAACAGGTCGCTAAGACCTTGGGGAAAAAGTCCAAGCTGACACCTGATGAGCTCGTTCGAGCATTGGCCCGGACATTCCAAGTCAGCCAGCAGGCCATGGAATACCGCCTCACTAACCTTGGCTACCTTATTCCAGGCTGAGGATGTCTGACCGCAGCTATACGAACGTGTAACTCCGCATAGACCAGGATGCCGAAAAACGGATGGATCGCGGCGATGTTATCGAACTGCATTACATCACCGCGATCGCGAATGTGCCCTCGATATCACAGCATGGCATTCTGTCGCACAATTTGGCCGATCAGCTTGCTCACGATTCCGTCGCGATGCCGGAGATCCAGGAACGGCGCAGCAACAAACAGATACCCGGTGCGAGGCCGTTGCATGAGTATGCCAATCTGTATTTCGACGCGCACAATCCAATGTTGAGCAAGTGCCGTGCACGCAATGCGGAAATCTGCATCCTGCGCGTCGACGCGTCGGTATTGGATCGGGCGGGGGTGATCGTGACAGATCGCAACGCAGCCAGCGGCTGGGCGCGCTTCTGGCCTGGCGCCGATGGCGTGGCGAATATCAATCGGGAACGGATATTCGCTCGATTCTGGTTACATCAAGATGACCCCTACGAGGAAATGCGACACAAGTCAGAAAAGTGCGCGGAGCTGCTGGTGCCGGACCGGGTGGATGCACACTTGGTTGTAGGGGCGTATGTCGCGAATCAGACTGCGCAGATGAAATTCCAGCAACTGAACACAGGATTACCCGTGCAAATTCGCGGTGACATATTTTTTTAGGGGAGCGCATGAAAATCCTGGTTGGCGACATCCTAGAGTCGAAAGCCGAGACACTAGTCAACACGGTCAACTGTGTAGGTGTCATGGGTAAGGGCATCGCCCTTGAGTTCAAGAACCGTTTCCCGGAAATGTATGCGGATTACATCGAGCGATGCAATCGCGGCGAAGTCAAGCCGGGTTTGCCGTATTTATACCGGACGCTACTTCCGCCTCAAATCATCAACTTCCCGACTAAGGATCATTGGAAATCCGTGTCGAAGATTAGCGACATCGAACGCGGGCTCAAGTACGTTGTTGCGCACTACAAAGAATGGGACGTGAAGTCGCTTGCGATTCCGCCGCTTGGCTGTGGCAACGGCCAATTGGAATGGCGAGCAGTCGGCCCGCTGATTTACCGGTACGCGAAACAGATGGACGTTCCGGTGGAGATGTACGCGCCGTACGGGACAAACCCTAGGGAGTTGACGCGGGAGTTTCTTGAGAGGGGTGGCGAAGCGCTCGAAGGTCGCTCTGCGCGAAACGGCGACTCCGGGTTGGATGCGTCATGGGTTTCACTGGTGGAGATCGTCAAGCGCATCGAGCAGCAACCCTATCATTGGCCGATCGGCCGGACGATTTTCCAGAAAATCGCATATGTCGCCACTAGTGAAGGGCTACCGACCCGTTTGAACTATCGGCGCGGGAGCTTTGGCCCGTTCTCTCAGGAACTGAAGAGCGTCGAAGCGAAGCTGATTAACAACGGTTTGCTACAGGAAGAGCGGCAGGGAAAAATGTTCATGGTCAAGGTGGGGCCGAACTTCCACTGAGTTCAGCAAAGGTACGCGTCTGCCTTTGAACAGTGGGCAACGATTCTGGACAAGACCGCAGATCTGTTCACGCGCGTGAACACCGATCAAGCGGAGGTGATTGCAACCGTGCTCTTCGCCGCACAAGAACTGGGCCGGGCTCAGGGTGGGCGGCCTAGCGAGAAGGACGTTTTGCAGAGCGTGATGCAGTGGAAGCAAAAACGTCGTCCACCGCTTGATGAGGTCACCGTGGCCTTGAATGTGAAGGCAAGTCCTGATTTGCGTTTGCCCGAGGAAGAAACGTTGGCTGCATAGGTGCGCGTTGTGGTCGCGCCCGTGAGCCGGCGCTGTTACACCAAGGGCAAGCACGCTCGAACGCCGGTGCTGAAGAAACCATGAACACCGCGACGATCGTCCAGAAGCTCTGGAACTACTGCAACGTCCTGCGCGACGACGGGATGAGCTATGGCGATTACGTCGAGCAGTTGACGTATCTGCTGTTCCTCAAGATGGCCGACGAGCGCACGCAGGCGCCTTACGACCAGAGGAGTCCGATTCCGGCCGGGTACGACTGGCCGGGCCTGCTCAAGCGCGACGGCGACGAGTTGTTCGATCACTACCGCCACACGCTGGAGAAGCTCGGGGCGGCGAAGGGGCTGCTCGGGCTGATCTTCGGCAAGGCGCAGAACAAGTTCCAGGATCCGGCGAAGCTGCGGCGCCTGATCGTCGATCTGATCGACAAGGAGAACTGGTCGGCGATGGGCGCGGACGTGAAGGGCGACGCCTACGAGGGGCTGCTGGAGAAGAACGCGCAGGACACGAAGTCGGGCGCGGGGCAGTACTTCACGCCGCGGCCGCTGATCCAGGCGATCGTGGAGGCGGTGGCGCCGCAGCCGAAGGAGACGATCTGCGACCCGGCCTGCGGCACGGGCGGGTTTCTGCTCGCAGCGCACGACTACATCGTCGAGAAGAATCCCAATCTCACCAAGGACCAGAAGCGCCGCCTGAAGGAAGACGCCTTGAAGGGCGTGGAGCTGGTGCAGGGGGTCGCGCGCCTGTGCGCGATGAACCTGATGCTGCACGGCATCGGTGGGCTGGAGGGCGAGCCGATCGAGGTCAACGACTCGCTCAAGGCCGATCCGGGCGAGCGCTTCGACATCGTGCTGACCAACCCGCCCTTCGGCAAGAAGTCGAGCTTCACCGTGGTCGGCGAGAACGGCGAGGCGTCGAAGGAGAAGGAGACCTACGAGCGCGACGACTTCTGGGCAACCACCTCGAACAAGCAGCTCAACTTCGTGCAGCACATCAAGACTCTGCTCAAGGTGAATGGCCGAGCGGCAGTGGTGGTGCCGGACAACGTCCTCTTCGAGGGCGGGGCGGGCGAGACGATTCGGAAGAAGCTGCTCGCCGACTGCGACGTGCACACGCTGTTGCGCCTGCCCACGGGCCTGTTCTACGCGCAGGGCGTGAAGGCGAACGTGCTCTTCTTCGACAAGAAGCCCGCCTCCGAGACGCCGTGGACGAAGAAGCTCTGGATCTACGACCTGCGCACCAACAAGCACTTCACGCTGAAGACCAACTTCCTCAAGCGCGCGGACCTGGACGAATTCGTCGCCTGCTACAACGCGAAGAACCGCCACGAGCGCAAAGCGACGTGGTCGGAGAAAAAACCAGAGGGCCGCTGGCGCGCCTACGCATACGACGAGCTCATCGCGCGCGACAAGGCGAGCCTCGATATCTTCTGGCTGAAGGACGAGTCGCTCGAAGACTCCGAGAACCTCCCGCCGCCCGAGGTGATCGCGCAAGAAATGATTGAAGACTTGGAAGCGGCGCTGGAGCAGTTGCGGTTGATTGCGTCAGATCTCGAAGGAAAGAAATTAAGGGAGGCTGAGACATAGTCATGGCAAGAACGAAAAAAACCTTCTTGGTGTCCCAGTATCTTGAACGGGTGTCATACAAGGCGCTTGAGCGCTATCAGGATGTGCTCAAGGACTTCACGCGGCGGCGCAATGGGGTCTATGCGCTATATCGAGGCGACCGACTGTATTACGTTGGACTGGCGCGCGATCTGCGCGGTCGGGTGAATCAGCACCTGAAGAACCGTCATCGAGGCGCTTGGGACCGTTTCAGCATGTATCTCACGATCGGCGACGAGCACGTACGGGAATTGGAGTCGCTTGTTCTCCGTATCGTAAGACCAAAGGGGAACAAGCAAATCGGGAAATTCAAAAGGGCCGAGGACCTACGGCGGACTCTGCGTCGTCGCGCCAAGCAGGAGATTGAGCGGGAGATCGAAGAGTACTTCCCGCGCAGGATGGTCGCCAAGGGCGCAAAAGGCAAGCATGCGTCGCATGATGAGCGTGGGCGCCCTGTGTTAGCCGCCTTTCCACGTAGACCGTCGCGGCTTCGTGCCGCATTCAAAGGGAAAAAGATTCGCGCGCGAGTGCTGAGAAGTGGGGCGATCAGCGTAAAGGGCGCGCGTTTCAATTCACCATCGATGGCCGCGTATCACGTCATTGGGCGCAAGCGAGCGATCAATGGCTGGTGGTTTTGGCACTACGAACGGGCCCCGGGGGACTGGGTTCGACTGAAAGAGTTACGAAGGTAGCGAGCCGATGACGGGGTGGAGTCTTTGTAAGGGCTGAGGTTCATGCGTTACTGGTGGGTCAATCAGAATCAGACCTACCGACACGAGGTGCCGGGCGGCTATCTATGGTCTCCCAAGCGTAAGGCGAATGGCGATCGCAATCCTTTCTATGACTTCATGCGCGAAGTTGCGCCGGGCGATGCCGTATTCTCCTTCGCCGATACTCAAATACGGGCCATTGGGATAGTTGCGTCGCACGCGTACGAAGCGCCCAAGCCGCTCGAGTTTGGCCAGGCGGGAGCCTATTGGGGCAAGATTGGTTGGCGCGCGGATGTCCGGTTCGCCGAGCTGCGCCTGCCGATACGGCCGTCTGAGCACATGAACGTGCTGGCAGCGTTGCTGCCCGAACGTTACTCCCCGCTGTTACCGACCGGGAGTGGACTGCAAAGCGTCTACCTGACCACGATGTCGGAACCGTTTGCCGGTGCGCTCGTCGATCTGATCGGAGCGGAGGCGCGCACTTTGATTCTTGGGCGCCGCGTCGCGGAGGAGCGTACCGTACAAGCGGCGATCGGTTTAGTCGAGTGGGAAGAGCACGAGATGAATCGGCTGCGAACTGACGCTAATATTCCCGATACCACTCGGGAGGCAGTCGTGCTTGCGCGCCGCGGGCAGGGCTTGTTCAAGCAGCGCGTGATGCAGATAGAGCGCGCGTGTCGGATCACCGGAGTCACCTGCGAAGAACATCTACGCGCCAGCCACTGCAAACCGTGGCGGGACGCGACCAACGACGAGCGGCTCGACGGCGAAAACGGGCTGCTCCTGACACCGAATGTTGACCATCTGTTTGATCGTGGCTTCATCGGATTCGAAGAAAACGGGGATGTGGTGATCTCGCCGGTTGCGCACGCGGATTCTCTGGCCCGGATGGGCCTCGATACTTCACGCGTATTCAACGTTGGAAACTTTTCCCAAGGCCAGCGCCGATACTTGGAGTTTCACCGGGAGAATGTGCTGCTGCGATCACGCTTTCTTGACGATGGTTAGAAGAGGACCTTTAACGTGTCTACTTCCAACCCCTCCTCCGAAACCACCACTCGCCATCCCAACGAGGGCCTGATCACGCTCGCGCACGTGATCTACGCGCTGCACGCGTTCAGCGCGCTCACGGGCCTCGCGAGTTCGGTGCTGGTGCTGACGGCGTTTCTCACGGGCTGGCCGTCGATCATCGCGGTGATCCTCAATTACGCGAAGCGCTCGGAGGTGCGCGGGACGTGGCTGGATTCGCATTTCGGCTGGCAGATCCGCACGTTCTGGTACGCTCGTTCATCGCCATTCCGGTCGCGCTGGTGGTGTGGATCGTGACAGGGCTGTGGGTGCTGTACCGCATCGCGCGCGGCTGGATGACGCTTTCCTCGGAGAAGCCGATGCCGCTGCAGGAACGCGTGCTCTAGGCGAGCAGTTCCAGGCTCTGGAAGCGCAGGTACAGTTCGCGGCAGGCCCAGGCGTCCGTTGCGGCGTAGGTGATCTGCGCGGCGGAGAGCTCGCGCGCGGCCCAGTTCGAGGTCTTGGTGCCTTTGGGGATGCGGAATCCGAGGAGCATCCCGGCGAGGTTGCGAACGCCGGTCTGGCCGAAGCCTGAGCGGCGCGCGACGATGCCGAGGTCGAGGATGTTCTGCTCCTCGAACGGGAAAACTTTCTTCAGCGCGCGCAGGTCGTCCTTGAGCGACACGCCGGCCTTGACGACGCGCGGATCGGAGAGGAGCGCGGCGACGACCGGGAAGACCTCGGTGCGGCGCAGTTGGAAGAGGTACACCGCGCGGGCCGTGGCGACCTGCACCAGGCAAGGCAGATGGCTCTCGCCCTTCTTGAACGCGGGCCGCGTCTCGGTGTCGAGCCCGACGATGCTCTCCTGCCTGAGGTCCGAGCGCGCCTCGTCCAGATCCCCGGGCGTCGCCACCAGGCACACCCTGCCCTCGTAGCGGCGGATGGGCAGCTTCGCCATGTCCTCTCGGGAGATGGCGCGGGCGATTTCGCTTTGCAGTTGAACGGGGGCCGCGGGATTCATGGAGGCGTACGTGCGCGACTGCTTCAATCCGGCTTGCCCGGTTCTCTCCTGGGGAGGCGCGATATCCGCATGCGCTTGGGTTGAAGCACGACAAAGGCGGTCTGCATCCGCGAGCTTTCGCGCTTCACTGCATCGAGCACTCGCCGGGGCAATTCCGATCGCAGCCCGGCCGGATATCTGATGAAGATGACGCCGCAAGTTTCCTTGCCGGCGGCGAATACCAGTTGTCCGAAATCCTTGTCCTCGGTCAGGAGAACTCGGCGCCCGCTGGTTGCGAGACGGATTACTTCCTCGTCACGCGCGCCGGGTGACCGCTCGGCGATGGCCAGGACATCGTAACCCGCCGCGCGAAGCGCCCTGACAACGGCGAAGTCGCAGCTTTCGTCGGCGAGAAATCCGGCCAAGCGGCGCTCTCGTCCCGCCGCCCGGGACCTCTCAGACGGTTTCTTCGTGCGCGAGCGCGTCGGCAGCGTAGATCATGGCCGCCCGCACGTCCGCTTCAGTGAGGTTAGGGTAGGCGTCGAGCAGGTCCTTCTCTCTCGCGCCTTCCCCCAGCTTGCGAAGGATCAACTCCACCGGGATCCGCGTGCCGCGGATCACCGGCTTGCCCAGCATGATTGCCGGATTTACCTCGATTCGGTCTTTGGCGGTCATGGATCGCTCTCCGTGGACGCGTTTGACGTCTATTCTAGCCCGCGATTCGCGAAAAGGTAACGAACCCCAAGAATAACGTTTCCTCCACGGCTTGGAGGCAAGGGTACGAGAACGGCCTCGCGGGAATCAAGCCATGACCCGCGCGCCGCCGTTTTGCGCGAGCGGCGCGAGCTTGGGGAAATCGGAGGTCTTGAAGAGGGTCCTCACGTGCTTGTACTTCTGTTCGAGCGTCTTCCTCCCGCCCTGCTCGCGGTCGACGACGGCGAGGATGCCGACGATCTCGTAGCCGGCTTCCTCGAATTCCTTGCACGCCATCAGGGTCGACGAGCCGGTGGTGATCACGTCGTCGATCGCGACGATTTTCGTCCCGCGCGGAAGCTCGTTCTCGATTTTGCGGCGGGTCCCGTGCTTCTTCGGCTCCTTGCGGGCGATCGAACCTTTGAGCACTTTCCCGCCGGTCTGGTACGAAAGCATGATGACCGCCGCGGTGATGAAGTCGGCTCCCATGGTCAGGCCGCCGATCGCCGTGGGTTTCACGGGAAGCTTCTCGATTTCCCT
>WNGN01005399.1_pt1 | contig 19023 bp, 16 predicted proteins | sample 5400561 | NCBI WGS metagenome assembly WNGN01 (sample SAMN13153379, study PRJNA577476) | soil metagenome | isolation source: 115 cm soil or saprolite under Garry oak tree replicate 2 | place: USA:California | collected 2016-06-15
GCGCTATTTTGAAAAAGAATACGCTGTCCACACCAGAGCCATACGGTTACCATGATAAAAACGCCATGTATACATCCGACCACAAGCCAAACACTACCCCTCCCTCACGAAGCCGTAAATGGCCTTCCCCTACTTCTCCGTCTTTTGTCGTATTCGCGGTTTCTTCGTCTTGCATGGGAAGATTGCACCTTCGAGGTCGGGGTCTGACAGAGGCCCATTAGCCATATCCCAAAACCTTGACATCAGCTTAGGGATGGGCCGGGATAGATGAAAACAGGAGACCAGACCGATAGTATCGCTGGCTGAAACAGGCGTAAGAAAGATAAATATTTGGCTATCCATAGGTTGACAGTTCTGGGCGGGCTTAAAGGATGCACGAACATGGTGAACAATTCAGGGCATCATGGATTCAGTCGCTCGATAGGGTTGACTCCAACATCCGGCTATGTGATCTTTCGAAGGAGCAAGATACGGGTGTCTTCCTATGGGCTTTGTTCGACACCCTGCGACGGCCGTGGGAAGCGTTGGCTGAATCTTCAGCTAAACTTATTAGTTTGAAACGCGGCAAATATTTTGCCCGCGTAGTAGCCTAAGACTTTGGGCAACCGCGTTTCCCGCGTTTTGCGGATGGTTGCGGTCCCGAGCAGCGAAGATGCGGGCACTTATTCTTTCTGACCCTAATGGACCTAGAAAGCCACAGACCAACTGGTTGCAGGTCCTTCTTTCCACGCGTTGAATCCCGTGGAATCGATTTCAGAGACCGAGCGACCCCCTCCCACCCCTCCCTTCCGCAGAGTCGTTTATGTTTCGGGACGAACAACAGTTAGACTAGATTCCACTCGTCTCCTGGTGTTGGGCCTTGGCGAAGATCCGAGATTCAATTGATCCGAACTGTGGTTACAAGTGGTGTGTGTGGGGTCAGATCGTGATTGAGAAGACCCAAAATAGCGCGTCAAGCTGAGAAGTTGGAAAGTTGAATAGCTCAGCCCTTATTGTTGATTTCTCTGATGATTCTCTCCGCTCCTTCTTGCCAGGCTCAGTGAGAGAGTGGAGTTTCTCTTGAGACTCTGAGATTGGTTCTGACTTGATAAACTCCCTACGTTCTTTTCGTTGGAAGTAGGTATTCAACCAACTGTAGATCATTGGTTTCCGAGCTCTCTTTAGAGCGTCATGAGACTGTCGTAAGTCAGTCCTTTCGAATGATGAAGAAGGATGATCACAAGGTGGAGCCTTGAGATTGAACGAATGTTGCTCACCATCTTCTCCGTTAGTTCACTTGAGAGAGTGAGAGATTCAAGTGTGATGTGCGAAGCCGGGGTGTGTGGTCTGCTGGGGCTGGCTGGCGCTTTCTTTCCGATCTTTATGCTCTGTAACAGGTGTTCGTGAATGAGGCTTAGTATCTTCAACCATTCAAAAGACCCAGAGTATGTGTGTGCTTGTGTCTGTGGATTTTGGCTGATATGCTCTTCTGAAAACTTTGGTAACGAAAAGATATCGTGCGAGATACCCTGTTGGAATGGACTAAGGAGCTAGAGGTTTGCGGGAGTGTCGAGGGTCTGGCACGGGACTCTGGATTAGATTCCTAGTCATCCTAGTCTTAGCGGTGGCGTGGCTACCAGTAGCTAGAGCGCCTTCTAGGCAGGCGATATTGACGTTGGATGGTGTTGGAGCGAGCAATTGTCAGCGACCGTTCTGTGTCCACTCGCAACTGTTGACAACGTCCTCAGGTAACGATGTTATCGTCCTAGTCGTCGACACCCGTTGCAATACTGGAATAGCCGGTATTACAGACAGCAGCGGTCTCCACTTCGCCCTCCGTGTTAGTCACGGGAACGGCTGTTACGGGAGTCTCTGGGAGTACTACGCCATCGCAAACGCAAAGCTAAACCAGGACAATGTTACTCTCCTTGCCGACCAGTGCTGCAACACGATTATAGACATGCAGGTCTTCGCGGTTCATGGGGCGAACACGCTCGCTGTCTTCGACCCAGACCCGTCCACTCCGGCGGCCGTGTCTTGCCCGGGAGAAGGTTGTGGCGACTGCACTGCCAACTTTGGCAAGGGAACATGCTCTGTCTCGATACGTACTTCGACCCCCGATTTTGTATTTGCTAGCACCGCGGTCAACGACGCACCCCCTTGCGCGCCTCAAAATCAGACGGGACAAGTGCAGGGATTCACGAGTCTGATGCCGAACCAGAACGGAAGATTCGAGGCCGACTACGCAATGACTAGCCTTCGGCAGAGCACTGTCGTGTTTGCCTGTAGTGGCACGGACGCGTCAGTGATCCTGGTCGATGCTATCTCATTCAACGGCGCATTCGACACATAGTCAAGGGGGGACAGGCTTCTCTTCTTTATCGACTATTCGCGTTGATTGGTGGCATGTGTACTCACGTGTGGACATAAGCTATTTCTGTTTTTGAGTAAAGATAGTAGCAGATGCGATTCCCCTATCCTCTTGACGATTGCGAGTGCGGACACTACCGGGTCACTCACGATAGCTATACGAGTCTGAGAGAGAGCGTCTGCAACGCATGTCGCTGTACCGGGTTCCGTCTGAAGGAGTCATACGGTGAAGGGAGCGAGGTGAAGAACCAGGCTTGATGGGGGAGCCAGAAGTGGCGGTTACGGCCAAGAATGTCGAGTTCAAATGTCCAGAGTGCGACCAAGTAGCGCAAGTTATCTACGTAGGCGGTCCCCGAAGTGGAATGATACAGTGTGCTGGCTGCGGCAAAGTTCTCTGGCATGGTAAATCTTCAGCAACAATAGTCTGAAGAGGAGCTTCCTCAAAAGCGAGTTTCTTGGAGCCCGCAGGAATGGCTTGGAACCCTGCCCTCTGTGTAAGGCTACGAGCTGCATTCCGAACAGAAGCATCTACTTTTTTTAATAGGTTTGGGTACAAACCTTTTATTCTCACTCGCACTCAACGCGAATGTCTTTCTGACGGAAAATGAAGGTCTATCTGATATGTACAAGCTGCAGTCGGTCCATAGAGCACGACATCCACGCGATAGTGGACTTTGCTGAGGTTAGATGCACTCTATGCAATAGAGTGGTACTGAAGAGAAAGTACGCGGACGATCAGGGGCAAAGGATTGTCAACGTAGGGATACAAGGTCAGCCCTCTCGCGCCCACCAATGAGCCGGGTCCTCGAACATGGATATGCACGACCCACCAACATGCCAGTCATGGCTCTACGGATACAATAGGAAGGCGGGTTCTGTTTCTTGCTGATCCGTCCATAGAAACTCATCTTAGAAAAAAGAAGGTCGAAGAGGACATAGTTCTTGGTCCTAGATTGGTCAGTTTCTTGCTCTCTTGCCGCCTATTTGTCGCTCACAACATAAGGAGGATGGGACGATTGGGGCCTTCCTCCATCTCGATTGCGATCTGCTAGCTTAGGTGGAGGCTATTTCGATGTTGAGATACCACTGTAGGAGCAGACAGCCTGGCCCGAGGCGGTGTGGATATCGATCGTCCCGGACGAGCGTCTGTGGACCCTTCTGTCCAGTGTTGAAGAACTGTTAGATCACGAGGTTCGACATAGGTTCCCGGAAGCCGGCGTGACGGAGACCTCGTTCGGAGGGGCGAACCCGGTAATTGAGCCGGGTGCCGTGTATGCCATGACGCGCCGGATGGCTCTGATGGGGCTTAGAGTATGAGTACAGTCGAATCGAAGTGTGGGTTACAAATCGGAAATGAATACTGCAACCGCAACCAAGGGCCGGGTTAGAACATGGCCGCGGAGACGAAGGAAAGAGAGTCGTGGACTGAACAAGAAACTTCGGGGAAGGACGTTAGCCCCTTGAGCCAGCTTAAACTATCAAGAGTTTACCGATTTATCGATCAGCAGACAGGGGCGCCTCAGATCTCAGACTTTCCCGACTCCAATCCGGCAGGGGATACTCCTCTAGAGATACGGATGAAACACTTTACGGAGATCGAAAACTTCAGCTTTCTCGCATATGTCCTCGGACATGAGCTCGGGGGGACGACTCCTAGGCCCATTAGGACAGTAGGGGACTTACAAGTCCCTGACGAGGAATTTCAAAACTTCGTCAACGAGGCAAAGACTTCCACTCTGACCGACGAGGAACTGGCTGACACGGTGCTCGACGTGGGAATCAACTGGGAGCACTTCGTCGCCTCAAACGACAACCTCCTCCTCCCCGAGCATCCCCTGAAGATAACCGATGTTCAGATGCAGGAGAAGATTGACGCGCTCGACTTCATCACAGAAGCACTAGTCCGAGAGATCAATCTCCGCAGTATCGAGAAGCAGACGGGAGCCAAAACTAGGAAGAGCCACGAGTAATGCAATATTCCTGGTAGGCATAGCCGGCACTCGTATCAGCGTCATTTCTTTCGAGTTCTACGGAACCCGCTAGGAACATATCTGTCAGCATCTGCAACAACCAGCGACCTAACGGTTACTACTTTCGCCAGTCCCAGAGAAGAATAAAACCTATCTGCCTTCTTCTCCCAACTGCTTGTTCTCTTTCTGGTTGAGCTTGGGATCCCAGCGAAGCAGTGCCTTAGCTATCATTCCTTCTTTGGTTACAAAAAGCGTATTGTTTTCGAGAATCGTGCAACTTTGACGGCTGGCGCTGTTTGGCTAATGACTGGTGACAATGCAAGTTTCTGGAAATGTAGCAATTGCGGATACATTAACGATACGAGAGATATCTTCTGCGAGAACTGCAAACGCGGGGTCCGTCCAGAACACTCAGAGATTGACGATTATCTTGCCAACACAGTTGTAAGAGAAATGTGGAAGAATCAGAAACAGAAAAACAATAGCAGGCACTAATGTACTTCTTCGTCTGAATAATGGTTTCGTGAGAGGATTTGTTGAGAAGAGCTGGCCCGGCAATCGCACTTGCTGTGGTAGCACTGTCGGTTGCTGTTGGTGCGTCCTATTACTATGCATCGCATAACGGACCCTCGAGTTCGGATCACTCTCAATGCAGCGACCCGGACTCAATATCGAGCCACGTCTACAATCCATACCGACCCCAGATCATCAAGTCGTGCATAACAGCCTCGGGAGTCGTAGACAACATCCTCCAAGAAGCGGATGGCGACTACCACCTACGACTAGCCCTCGACTCACAATACAGGAACCCCACGAACAACGCAATGACCAGTATCAGAACTATGACCTTGTCGTTGAGATAATCTGTGCACTACCCGTAACTCAGCCCAATGCGGTATCGGCCTGCCAGAACTATACTAACAACATCACAATACCCAGCATCAACCACCACATCACAGTTACCGGACCCTACGTCTTGGATACGTCCCACAATAACTGGGCGGAGATCCACCCAGTCCGCACCCTTACAATATCTTGACCTTCTGAGAGAACGTGAAAGAGGATTTGACTCCAACCCGGAAGGATATGATGGTTCACGTCCAATACCAGGAGGACCTACTGTTGAACATGGAAAATCCTCACTATTTTCCGCAACAAGAGTAGACTAAGGTTATTACCCCTAATCCCAGAACAGGAGGGCTCATGTCCAAGTTCATAATGTCACTAGGAGACGTCGCGTATGAGATCCTTCAATTGGAGGCCGCGAGACGATATATCACAGTACAGGAACTGTTGAGAGCTGTAATTATTCCTGAATGGGTAGAACAAAACCCGCCCGCTCAGAAGATACTAGGCCCACGCCTAGTACCCCCGCTAATTCGATCATGATATGCCAGTCTTGCCACAAGTCGATACTCGACGGAGAAACGCGGCACCTCAGATATGATGATAGGGCGGGAATGCTAGAACCCGTCCACGACAAGTGCTCGAAGGGCATCTGATAGGGTGGCATGAAAGACTATCTCAGTTTTTCGTGGCTCATGATGTTCTGAACACTCCATTTGCATCGCACTAATCGAAAGGTTTTGCCATCTAATCTCCTTGACCTCTGCCCGCACGCAGAGACTCCTTTCACAAGTATCCATTTGTGCTGGTTCGTGGACGCAACTCCAATATGCCGACCATAGGGTATGGGCCGTAATAATGGATAATCGATGAAGCGGGAACAGAGAATACCTCAGGATAAGTGTACCCACGCCCAAGCCTTCCGCAACAGGGATGGAACCATGGAGTGTTCCGAATGCGGCAATACATGGGAGTCGCTACAATCCTACGTGTTGAATTCTCGAATGAAACTGTCGAAAACCTACACCATAACTCGCTAAGTATCGCCTACCAATCATTGCAACTGGAGAGTTCCTCTCGACCACTTCCAAATAGTCTGTAGAACACGATTCTATGAGTTGTAATCCGTCCAGCGTGCGGGAGGTAGAGACTTTCCGCGGGCTAGTGCCAGGTGTTACTGACACGCTTCGTCTTGGGTACAGTCAGAGAAAAAAAGGTCTATCACCATGGCTCTCCACGGTAGAAAAAATGACGAAAAATGAACAGACGAGCTACATATTCGCCAAATGCAAAGGAGAACGTGCACACGCCATTTCTCAGATCGAGCACATTCCGAACGTCGAATCTGCCACGCCTGTAACGGGGAGATTCGACCTGGTGATCAAGCTGGGAACCAACGAGCCGACCAAGGCCTTCACCACCATGGAGAAGATCAGGGACATCCCAAGCATCACGAACACTCAGACAACCATCTCGTTCGAGAGCATTATCAACAGCTCCAACAAGGCAGACAGCGAGAGCCCCCTAGCATTCGCTCTCTTGAAAGTCAAAGGCAGCTTCGATACGATTCTGCGGAAACTCAAGACCATTCCGAATTTTGCAGAGGCACACGTCATACCTGGAGCGTTCGACATACTTGCGGCTTTCAGGGCAGACAGCTCCGAGGAGCTTCTGGAAAAGTCCGTTGAGAAGATAGGCAGCATCAACGGAATCACGGCCAGCGAGACCCTCATATCATACAACCTGCCCGGAAGAACCGAAAGGTTCTAGACCAGAACCATCGGACTCTCCAGAAACCTCCTTTTTTCTCTCGACCAAGACCAGCGAACGCCCTAGACGAGTATCCGGGCCAGCATCTTCTGGTCGCTCACCTTCTCGCTGGTGAAACCTCAGTGGATGCGCCGGAAGGGCTAAACCTACCTGGAGTCACTGCCTCCCGGTGTGGCATTGAATCGGACCAGACGAGCTTCTCAGGATAATATTACGATTGGCGCCTAACGATCGGGTCTGTCAGAGCGACCATTAGGGTCGCCAATGTTTGAGAGAGGCAGATCAGGAACAGACTTCATCGATCGGTTCCCTTGACAGCGTCTTCATTCTTTCACTATCATGCCCATAGAAATCAGGTGAAGGAAGGTTTTCAGAAACGCCTTCTGCACTATCGGTTCCAGCGCCTGTCCAGTCTTTACGTATTCTGCCGTCCAAGAGACGAGCCTTGAGGATTTTGTCAGGAGAACCATCCTGATCTTGCCGTCTCTTGTCAAGTAGCGCTCACCAATGACTTCATCTTCAGCATCACCTGCATCGATCGGAGACACCATGCCAACACAATTATTGGATTGATGCCAAGCTCGCAATAATAGTCGAGTTCAACCTAGCTGAAGACAAGTCAGTGACAAATCCATTGCATGAAGTGGAGTGGCTCTGAAGGGTCTGCACGAGATCCGTTATTCCTTACTGGTTAGAAGTTGGAATATAGTAGATTGTCTAGGAGGCTGCCGTTCTGCGTCTGTATGCTGCCCTGCCGTATCTGTAGCGTAGATAGAGAACTTGTAGTCCAATCCCTATCGCCGCGAATACGCCCCCGACCGTTATTGAAGTGAGGCTGTTGTTCGTGAACCCCCACCACGTGAAAGCTGCGGCGAGTATGAGCGCGATTGTTGGGGGATTGGGGCCTCGAATATCCAGCATTTTTCCATCCCAACAATAATTCCGTCTGTGGCGCTCTTAAGCAGGCTGATACTACGGTCTAGGACTCTATTACCATCACTAGCGAGAATCCGTTACATGCTTAGGGGTTAACACGGGTCCCTCCAAACCCTGCGGACCAATGTTACATTACTCTTAACCTCGACCAAGAAATAATGCTATTCTAGGAATAATCGCCATGCAGACAGCGATCGTGGAAACGTTCCAGTCGACTATGAACAAATGCTTCGCTACCGTTGTAGAAGATATTCTAGGCCGGACGGTTAAGGAGGAGATATTTCTGCTACTCAGCAGGAACGGGATCCGAACTTCAGAGATCGCTAGCCGGTTCGACGATGTGGTCGGAGTCCTCACGAGTTCCTTCGGAGACGGCGCTCGCGTTCTGGTATTCAAGACTGTGACTGAGCTCTACAAGAAGTATTCCCAGCAAGCCGGTTTCAATTTCGGCGAGTCTCTGAGAGACCAGATCACACTGTTGAGGGAGAGAGTGACCACGGACCTTCTGAAGCCCAAGACACTATCCTAGCATCGACAACTCGATCTATACCACATCGCGGAAGCCACCGGAATAACTCACCCGATCCACATTTCCCACCTCCCAAAATAGACTAAATTCTCTAGAGCCAGTATGGACTCGATTATCTAGAGAGAGTCGGCGACCATTGAATATGCGAAACTTGCGGTACCAGAGCGCATGTCCGGACCGTGCGCGACTCCAAAGATTCCATCAACTATAGACGCGAGCTTGAACATGCTCCAGTCCGCAAGGCAAACGAAATAGCTAGAACCAGTAGCGCCCTTGTCCAAGAGCCGATAAGAGTCTCCATAATTCCTCGGCCAACGCAGAGATCTTCCCCAGAATTAGAGAAGGACGAAGGTCGTAATTTACGGATACTCGTTGGTGGGAACTTCCCGCGCTCGTCCGGAGAGACGATCTAGAAGCGGGATCTTCACGGTTCCTGTAAGCATTGCAGTAATTGGCGCAGGCTTTTGGGGACAGAAGGTCATCAGAGAGATTCTGACCCTTTCGCGGAAAACAGGCATGGTCAGTCTGCGCTCCATCGTTGATAGCTCTCCCTCCGCCTTGGAACGGTGTCGCAAGAAGGTCGGACCATTGGACTACAGGACAGATTATCAGAGTCTCCTCTCAGATCCGGACCTCTCAGCAGTTCACATTTGCACGCCAAACTCGACCCATTTCGAGATAGCATCCTCGTTCATCAAGGCAGGAAAAAACGTCTTGGTGGAGAAGCCCCTCGCCCTCAGCTCCAAAGAAGCCTACCTCCTCGTCGAGCAGGCCAGAGCCCAGAGACTAGTGCTGTCAACTGGGCATTCTCAAAGGTTCAACAACGGACTCAGAGCGCTAAAGAGCACTCTTGAGCCATCGATTCTCGGGGAGCCCAACTATCTCGGTCTAGAATGGACAGGCATCTCACCACCACAAGATCAAGGAAACGTGATTACTGATCTAGCGCCACACACCTTCGACATAACCAACTCTCTCACAGGGCTATGGCCCGACAAGATTTCGTGCATCGCAAGAGGATACAGGAACAAGGAGAATGAAGAGGTTGCCTTCATCACATGCGAATATGAGAGTGGCCTTAGTGCTGAAATCGAAGTTAGCATTCTTGATCCCCGGCAGCGAAGAAACCTGAGAATTGTGGCCGAGAAAGGGAACGCAACTCTAGACCTTCTAGAACAAAAAGTGGTTCTTCAGCACGAACACGGAGTCGTGAAGATTCCAATAATTCCAAGTAATATTCTGAGAGAAGAAATCGAACATTTTGCGAACTGTGTCGGTCGCAATAGACTTTCGCAGACCTTCTCCAACGAAAACGATGGACTGCTGGGCGCACACGTAGTCACTTGCCTTGAGGCAGCGAGAGAATCCCTGTCAGAGGAACAGTCAGTGAGGGTCAAGTTCCCCTCTATGCACGGTGAGTCGGCGGTGATGAACTAAGATATGACTGCGCATACGAACTATCCTGATACCGCAGAATCGGGCGAAACATACGACGTGGAACGAAGTTCCGTTCACGCTTCGTTGGAGGGTCAGGTTAGCGGGGCCTCATCACCGGAGAACGGAAGATCCATTCTCGGAGTCGAGGCATCTGGTTCAGTTAGGAGATAGCGTTTGGTGTCTTCTGTTCGTGTCTACGCCCGAATGCACGTGGTGGGAGAAGAATCTGTAAGAGGTTTCTTAACGAGTCTCTCGAATCCTCTCCTCGCGCAACTAGGGCTGGTTCTTCCTCGACTCTGTGATCAGTTGTTTGCCCTGGTTGCGCACGGCCACGCTGATGAATGGGGCTTCCCCGCAAATGTTCGATCATCAAAGCTTGGGGAGCTTGTAGCCCACATGCCGGGCAGGTGTAGATGACTGTATGAGAGGCTGAGGTTACATTCGAATTGTCCATGGTCGCCGCGGATGGTTTCGGCGCTGTTCTCAGGTGTCCTTTGCGACCCGTTCCAGACCTGACTCTTCGAGTCTTCTTCTGCTGCTGCTTCCTGTTGGCTCTAGGCCTTCCCGCTAGATGCCTTCCTGCACTTACTGTATTACGCGAAGCTGTCTTCTTTCCATTACGCTTCATACGGACGAGTCCCGAGATAGCCCCCGTAACTCCTTGCAGGAATCCAGTGATCAACGCTTTCATGCCGCCAAGCCCGCAAAAGATCGCTATGAACTAGAAAGGGATGGACCGGTGATTCCCGATTGCTACTGGTCCCAGGAGATAATGGTAACGGTCGTCGTAAGGGTCAGACGATTCTCTCTGGCGAAGAGACTTCGGTTTCTATCCTTGGGTAAAGTGCGCACACACGTTGGAGCTCCGACCGCAAGAGGCTGATCACGTATTGTCGGGAATAATTGTGTTTAGGTATTCCTGATACACCCAGTTTACACTCTAACAATATCCTAACCTCGCGCTTGGTCCTCCTGACCCAGATTCGGGAGCCGTGTTCCTGTTATTCTGGAATCGGCGTGTTCGCGCTCCGGTTGACACTGAGGATGTTTAACAAAGTGAGATGTTTTCCACGCATGGCAACCGATAGCCATCGCGGGCTATGAACAGTCTAGCAGAGCTACCCGTAGCTATAGTCGCTCCCTATGCCTGCTACTAAAGCTAAATATGAGAAGCCGCCGAAACGCTTTGTCGGAGAGCTGATTTGTTCATTTGAATAAACGTCTAGTCCTCCTGATATCTCTCGCCCTCACCGTTTTCCTGTTTGTTCCCTCAATCCCTAGGGCTCACGCGGTCACGGGTCTCGTCTGCTTGACCACAGCAGCAGCCAACGCCTGTCCCGCTAGTCCGCCCGCTTTCGGTCCTTTTACCATCGGCACAAACTTTAGCATCGGTCTCTTCATCCAGAATTCTAACGCTATGGCAGGCTTCGACATCTACGTAAAGTCCGACCCCGCGGTCCTGACTCCCACTAGCGCTAGTCTCGGTCCTCTGATCGTCAATCCATCATTGACGAGTATCTGCGTTAACGGCATAGCCCAGACTGGCTCGTGTACGGTCAACACTGCAAACGGAAACGGTGTCGTCGAGGCTACTACGATAGAAAGTTCGGGCGGCAACGAGTGTGGTGGCATCTCACCCTGTTCCGGTATGGCATTCTTCATTAACTACACAGTAGTGGCATCGGCCGCGAGCACTCCTCTATCGTACCCCGCGGCTCCCGGATGTGCTGCCAGCAGCGTGTCTTCACCACCGAACATGTGTGTTCTCGTAGCTGACAATGTTGGAACTACTATCCCTGAGAATATCCAAGCCGCGACAGTCATCCAGACCACGTCGGCAGACTTTACGATCACCGCGGTTCCGAACAGCCTGTCGGTCAACGCCGGCTCCTCCGCGATCTCCAACATCACCCTGACGAGTGTCAACGGACTCAACGGCATAGTTACACTCTCAACAACTCCCCCGCCCGCCTGCCCGGCATGCCCAACTTGGGGCATCAACGGCACCATGATCCAACTTCACGCTGGAGGAACAAACTCGTCCACTCTCATCTTCTCCACAATCTCATCGACTCCGATAGGTAGATGGATCGTCAACGTCACCGGAACCTTCGGGAGCACGTCGCACACTGTTACCGTCGTCTTCACGATAATGTCATCCGGGCCACCTCCCGATTTCCTAATATCCGCCAACCCCGTTTCGCTCATCGTCCCGGCCGGCATCAATGCTAGTTCGACGATCACGTTAACCAGCATCAACGGGTTCAGTGGAATGGTTCAGCTGTCCACAACATCTCCGCTCTGCCCCCAGCCACAGTGCACGACATGGTTCGTGACTCCGACCCAGGTTAGTCTTGCCGCAGGCGGAAGCGCCAACGCCTTCCTCGTAATAATGGCGGCAAACATGGCCGACAGTGGAACTATCAGCATCAGTGGGACGAGCGGCGGTCTAGTACATCAGACCACCGTTGCGTTCCAAGTCCAAGCAGCTTCAACAGACTTTAGCCTCACCGCCTTCCCGTCCTTCTTCAGAATACCCGCGGGGACCACCGTTAGCTCCCAGATCCAGCTCTACCCCAATGGATTCTCCGGCAGCAGCTTCAGCGTCGCACTGTCCGCTGCAGTTTCGCCACCAAACGGCCTGACAGCAACTCTCAACCCGACCATCGTGACCCTATCTTCGTTCAGTGTCTACTCCACACTGACAATAGGCACTCTCGCTACTACACCCGTCGGCAACTACACTATCTCCGTCACGGGCAGTAGCAGTGGCTTCACGCATTCCATAATAGTTTACGTGCAAGTTCTACCCCCGCCAACGCTCAAGGTTACGCCGACGAGTGGCACGGTCGGAGCAAAGGTTCTGGTTCAAGGCTCAGGATTCCCGGTCGAGTTCGGTTCATCCGAGATCATCGTTAGCTTCGACGATCAACTCGTTGGATTCATATTCATCCCTACAACCAGTTTCAATTTCACATTCAACGTCCCCGTAGCTCAGGCCGGGGCTCACACGGTCAAGGCCTTCGAGCCTTTCTTCTTCAGTGGCTCCGGCTCGATAATTGCAACCGCGCCCTTCCAAGTATTACAGAGCCCCACGGGCTTGACGGTCAGCCTAGACATTGGAACAATCTACTTCCCTGGAGACGGCGCAACAGCTTTCATACTCGTCAACCAGAACGGCCAACCAGCCTCGCCAGCAGACCTCCAGGTGACAGTCCAGCTCATCAAACCAGACGGCTCCATTCAGCTCCTAACAGCAACCAAGATCTCCACAGGCATCTATCGCGCCGTCTTCACAATACCCGCAGCATCAGCCAACCCGCTCGGAACCTACGGTATGATCGCAAACGCCCACTCGTCAAGCCTAGGAGACTCCACAGCCCTCGGAAGCTTCGAAGTCAAACCGACCTGGTTCGCCCAGAACTCGGCCTCGCCTGGAAGAAGGGCTACCTCAAGAAAAAGGACGACGAACAAATCCTCCCGGCCTGAATCTCTGAATCAAATAGGCCTCGAGCTTCCCTGATCAATAAACCATCTTTCAATCCGTGCCACCCAATAAACCCAAGAACCAGACTGAGCAACTAGTTTCACTCCATGCGATTTCTGTTGAAGTGTTTTCGTCTTTCGGGTCGTCTTGATGGCCAAGAAAGCAATGATAGCAGCGGCGACAGTCTGCGCAACTGCTGTGTAGATTATGGTCGCAGTGCCGCATCCTGGCAAGATTTGCGCTAAGAGAATTGGGACAAAGTATCCGACGTATGTGGGATCGTGCTTGATCCCTATTCATCCCCATGTCGGATAGAAGAGGATGGTCCGCGGGGCGGCAGTGTCTGTCTAGTTGAGAAAGCTGGTGTCGAGAAAAAAAGTGGTAATTGTTGCGTTCCCAGGTGCCATGTCAGACAAGGAGTGAGATGATGAAATAGATAGTCAAGACAGCTATGCCAATTGCACCGACGATGCGTTTTGGGGTCCAGAAGCCTTGTCTTTGTTGGCGGCTGCGTTCAGCTTCCTTCTCCGTTATCCAGCGCGTCATGACTGCGCCTACAATCAAGCCAAAGGCAAAGCCGATGCCAATGAACGCTTGTATTGATGATTGATCTAACAAAGCTAGTGCCTCGTTTGGATTACGTAGGTATATGTGCCGATACTCCACCAGAAGTGGGGTGTAGCTCCGTCGAAGCCGCTGCTACAACAGGCATTTTCAACATTAGTCCAGTCGTACGGGACCCAGAGAGAGAAGCTCTTGTCAGAGTTCATGTCATTATTGTAAAGTTCACCGTAAGAATACGCTATGACCGCGGACAAGGCAGTTGCCACTATCAGTAGAAGATTTACGAGAGCTGCAGATATGAAGCCGAATAATACAGTGATTAACAAAATTGCAGATTGTCCGTCGATGTTGCCCCGATTTGTTTCCAGTTCCTGCAAAAGTTGGTTTCTGTTAGGCGGTCATTTCTGCTCCATGCTGCGATAGAGTTGGAGCGCCTGGGTCAGCCTTTGGCGCGCTTCGGGGCTGTAAGGTTCGCATTGGAACATGATATGCTGGACGCCGAGTTCCGCATAGCCGCGCATTGCCTCTGCGATCTCCTGCACTGTACCTGTCAGGGGATTGTCGAAGAAGCTCGGTTTCTTTGCTTGGAGATCGGGGAACCAGAGGCCGATGAATGCTGTGATGCCCAGGGTCGCCGGGTCGCGGCCGATCTCGAGGCACGCGGCTTTGACCTTGGCCAGCCGCTCGGCTATGGTCTCAGGTTTGCCCATGTAGCCGGTGTTCCAGAGGTCGGCGTACTGTGCGGTCAGCTTGAGCATGCGCGGACCCCCTTCGCTTCCCACCATCAACGCTGGCCCATCTGACCTAGGTCCTCGTGGCACGATCTCACAGTTTGATGCCTGATAGTATCGTCCCTTGAAATCGACGTGACCGTCACGCAATAGCGGCTTGATGATCTGCAGGGCTTCTTCAAACCGACTTACGCGATGATCATACGGCAAGCCGAACGCCCGGTACTCTGGCTCGTTCCATCCCGCGCCAACGCCGAGGATAAACCGGCCGTGGCTGATCTCATCGACTGTTGTCGCCATCTTTGCCAGGATGGCAGGGTTGCGGAAGGAGTTGCACGTCACCAGCGTGCCTAGGTCCACGCGCCGTGTCGCCTCGGCCAGAGCCGACAGCATTGTCCAACACTCCCAGATTCCCCGGGTCGGTTCACCAGGATTACGATAGAAGAAATGATCAGGAAGCCAGATACTATCAAAACCATCAGCCTCCGCCTGTTGCGCTACAGCGCGGATCGAATCGTAAGGACGCTTGAGATTGTTTTCGCGCTCGTTCGCGAGAAAGACCATCAGCCCAACCTTCACTGCTTTATCACCCGAAGAAATCTGCCAATACAGGCGCAAGAACCTTGGGCCTTACACCATGCGTTTGGCCGGCCAGCGTACGGAGTTGCGCATTTGGAACGGCTTTGCTGATTGCTTGAGCCGCATCGCGCATAGATGGAGTTCCCGCACCGCCGTACATGACAAGAGTGGGAATAGTAACGCGAGATAAGAGAGCGGTAGGCAAAGAATAGTCCTCACCTAGAACGTCGCTGTCATGGGCTAAGGTTGGGGCCATGGCTACCAGTCCTCGCCACATCGGCAAGCGTCGCATAGCCTGAATCTGCTTGTCAGACACGCCTACAAGTTTGATGAACAGGGCCACCGCATCAGCATTGCGTCCAGATTTGAGCAATTTCTTGAGCAGTGCGTTGTACTCTTTAGCGGCCTTGCGGGCATCAGGGTCTAAAGCGTAGGGCGCTTCGTATATGGCTAATTTCCTGATGTGTTGGCGAAGTTTGATTGCAGCTTCGAGAACGATGGCCGCACCTGAAGAGTGACCGTAGAGGCATACTGGTCCACCAACCTCACCGATTAACGCGGCTACATCTTCAATCTCACGTTGAGGTGTATATGGCGCGGTATCTGTGCTACCGCCGCGTCCGCGCCGGTCATAGCTGATGACTGTGAAGCGAGCCGCAAGCAGCTTAGCAAGACTGGCGCCAGACTTCCTTGAATTCAGAGCTCCGAGCACCAGTATTACAATTGGCCCAGTGCCTACTTTGTCGTATGCGATCTTTGTACCGTCTCTAGATTTCACGGTGGCTGTCATTACTTCTCAGCATTCCCTGCCGCCTTGTTTGCTGTTGTCTTCGCGGGTGTTGGCCAGAAAGATCATCAGCCCCAATCATCTAAGCTCAATCGAATCTTCACATGCAATATTGGCTATCTCTCGCAGTGAGGAGTGAAGGTAATCGAACGCCGAGACTAGCGTGAAGGACTACTCCTGAGCAATGTGACTTGACGAGCGTGCTCGCGCAATTATAGACTCGACCACCTTGGACTTTGCGTCAGCGTAGTTCTGGACGTAATCCCAATCTTTCTGGGCCAGTTCTCTCTTGGTTCTCAGGTAGAAGTCTCGGTCATCCGGATTCTCGCGGAGCCAGTCTCTGAAAGTCAGCGTCCTCTTTATCTCCTGATCGCCTTTACTTAACACGTGAAGGTTGATGTTCGTGTCCGGACCCTTGAACATTCGATGCTCATGCCAATCAGGTTCTCGGATTCTCAGCACGTAACCCGCCCCTTCGAGCGTCGGGAGATACGATTTGTCGTCTGCAGAACTCTCTACAACGAGGAGTATGTCGATGATTGGCTTCGCAGGAAGCCCTGGTACTGACGTTGAGCCCACGTGCTCTATGGCAAGAGCCTTCGAGCCTAAGGCCGACTTTATTCGCTCGTGCTCCCGGGCAAATAATAGTGGCCATGCTGGATGATAGTCGACAAGGGCAATCTTCCCGCTCATCTGCTTCGGGGGTGGGCCGACCGTTATTCTCCGAATCTGCTCTTCAGTCATCGGTTCTGGAATGTCATGCGAATCATCTTCGCTCATGGAGATAGACAGTATGCAATTTTCGTTGCGATCCTAATAAGAGCCACTGGGAGATCGCGGGATCAGCTGGTGGAGGCATTCTTGAGGAGGTCTGTGTTTGCCGCACTTGCGGCTGTGGTGATCGCGGTTGGGGCAGGTGTGACTGGTTACTACGCTATTCATAGCGGCTCTCCCGGGTCGGATCAGTCTGGTTGCATTGACCCGGATTCTATATCGAGCCACGTCTACAATTCGTACCGTCTGAATGTCATCACGTCCTGCATAACCGCTTCCGGAGTCGTAGAGAATGTCATCCCGGAAGCCGACGGAGATTACCACGTGCGATTGGCTCTCGATACTCAGTACAGTAATCTGACCAATAGCGCGAACGACCAGTATCAGTACGGCGACCTGGTCGTTGAGATAATCTGCGCACAACCCATAACCCAGTCCGATGCAGTCTCAGCCTGCCAGAACTACACCAACACCATAACAATCCCCAGCGTCAACGACCACATCACAGTCACCGGACCCTACGTCTTGGACACGGACCACTACGACTGGGCCGAGATCCACCCAGTCTACACTCTAACACTATCGTAAGTTCACCGACTAGTCGTTCGCACATTTCTCGATTGCATGTGCATATCATATTAAATACGAAAAGATGTTTTTCCTCCCACGTAGCCGTTGATACGTTCTGAATCCGTGGTCGGCATTATCTTGCCACTAATGCTGATGATTGGTGTGTACGCTTTCCCGTCAGCTTACGCACAGCGCTCTGCATCGGGTGGGCCTCAGACTTGGCATGTGTCGGTTGGTGGTCAGTCCCCGGATGGGGCCGTTCAGGGTGAAGCGTACTATCCTCACGTGATAACAGTAGATGTTGGAGATACCGTGGTGTGGACCCTCAGTTCTGGTGAGCCTCACACGGTCACCTTCTTCGGCGTGGGTCCTCTTCCTGAAGATTGCGCTGCTGCCTCCGACTTTGCACCTTGTCCAGTCCCTCCACCCTCACCCTACGATGGGACAAGTTTCGCTGGCTCGGGACTGATGCTTCCTCCAGGATTCAACTGGGACAATAACTTCCCACTCCCTCACGGTAATGATACGTTCTCGCTCACCTTCGGCAACCCGGGAGCCTTCGTCTACCTGTCCGTGGTCCAAGCTGGAATGCAGGGACTGGTAATAGTCCACCCTGCTGCCGCGCCCTATCCATTCACACAACAGGAATATTCCGTCCAGGCCCGACAGCAATTGCAGGCTGACCTCACCTCTGCACGGCAGGCCCTCGCCTCGATCCGGGAGCCCCAGACTACGACGGGTCCGGACAATACTGTAACTCACTTCGTTACAGCTGGCATAGAGGCACCTGAGACCGCGACTGTGGCATTGACAGCTGCGGAAGGATCCAGCGTAACCGGAATGGCCTCGCTCGATGTTTCAGTTTCTAGCTTATCTTCGACAATGGCCGTGATGGTGAACTTGTCAGGTTTGACTCCTGGCCAAGCTTACTCCGCTGGTATCGACTATGGAGTTTGCGGCGCAATAGCGCAGACTAGTCCGTTCCTGCTCGCCCCGTTCGCCCTGAACGGCATCACGGCTGGGCCGGATGGAAGCGGACAGAGCTCTACGGAAATCACAACCCCGATCAGCGCTAACGGGATTCAGAATATTCGAATTCAGAGCTCAGGCTGGTTTGTTAGTGTGGCCCGGGCGGTCGGCGAATTAGGCGCTAACCAAGTAGCTTGCGGAAATGTGGTCTTCCATAACGCAGAGGTGGTGAGATTTGTTCCGGGAACGGTCCGCGTTCACGTGGGGGATACAGTAGTCTGGAGAGCACCTGTCATCTCGGTCCCCTTCATAATATTCCCTGCCGGACAGACAGTTCCACCTTTTCCAGATTTCGCCTTTGCCAGTCCGACAGGCAATGCAACCACCTATGATGGATCAACCTTCTTCAACTCGGGAGGTCTTGCCCAGTCAACCTTCGTGCTGACATTCACAGCTCCGGGGTCTTTCCAACATGTTGATCCGCTTGAGCCAGGAATGTTCGGTACGGTAAAAGTCCAAGCAAACCTTCCCGACGCACAGGTTCAGGGAGTTTAGTCCATGCAATCCGGTGGAACCGTTGCAAGCAGATACCTTCGCATCGGCGGGATTCTAGCTATTGTTGCGGCGACGCAGTGGATCATTGGAGTATTCATCGCCCAAGCCTACTACCCTAACTACAGTATTACTCAGAATGATCTTAGCGATCTGGGAGCTACCTGTCACAA
>WNGN01001527.1_pt1 | contig 19016 bp, 16 predicted proteins | sample 5400561 | NCBI WGS metagenome assembly WNGN01 (sample SAMN13153379, study PRJNA577476) | soil metagenome | isolation source: 115 cm soil or saprolite under Garry oak tree replicate 2 | place: USA:California | collected 2016-06-15
GCCGACAAGATCCTCAAATCTCGAGCCGCCGTCCAGGGCGAGCGAAAGCAAGTCACGGTGCTCTTCGCGGACGTCGCCGGCTTCACGGCGCTGGCCGAGCGTCTCGATCCCGAGGACGTGCATCAGATCATCAATCGCTGCTTCGAGCTGATCACCGCCGAGGTCCATCGCTTCGAAGGCACGATCAACCAGTACACCGGCGACGGCGTCATGGCCCTCTTCGGCGCGCCGATCGCCCACGAGGACAGCCCGCGCCGCGCCGCTCACGCGGCGCTCGGGATCCAGAGCGCCCTGCGCGACTACGGCAAGCAGCTCCAGGCCGAGCGCGGCGTGCTCGTCCAGATGCGGATCGGGCTCAATACCGGGCCGGTCGTCGTCGGCAGCATCGGAGACGACTTGCGGATGGACTACACCGCCGTCGGCGACACCACGAACCTGGCCGCCCGCATGCAGTCGGCGGCGCGACCCGGCAGCGTGTTGGTCACCGAGGCCACGCACAACGCGCTCCATGGCTACTTCGAGACCCTCGACCTCGGAGAGCTGACGGTCAAATGGTGTCCCTCGTGGGCGATGCCGGCATCGGAAAGTCGCGTCTGCTCCTGGAATTCCGACGCGCGCTGGCCGACGTCGGCGAGGACGTCACCTGGCTCGAGGGGCAATGCGTCTCGTTCGGCCAATCGATCCCCTTCCTGCCGCTGTCCGATCAGCTCCGGCGCAACTTCGGCATCGAAGAGTTCGACGGCGAGCCCGAGATCATCGCCAAGGTCGAGCACAGCATGCGCCGGATGGGCGAGCTGGAGCCTCACACGCCCTACGTCCGGTATTTGCTCTCCGTCGATCCCGGCGATCCCGCCATCGCGGCGATGGACGCGCTGGCGCGACGTCGAAAAGTCTTCGACGCCGTGCGCGCGCTGATGCTGCGCAGCGCCGCGCAGCATCCCGTCGTGCTCGTGGTCGAAGACCTGCACTGGGTGGACCACAGCACCGAGGAATACCTGACCGCGCTGATGGATTCGGTGGCCAGCGCCCGCGTCATGCTCCTGATGACCTATCGCGTGGGGTACACGCCGCCGTTCGGCACTCGCAGCTTCCAGACGACGCTGACGCTGCAGAACCTCACCGAGCGCGACGCGCTCGTCATGGCCAGCCGCGTGCTCGGCACCGACCGGTTCCCCGAGGAGCTGCGCGCCGCGCTCACGGCCAAGGCCGAGGGCGTCCCGCTGTTCGTGGAGGAAGTGACCAAGACGCTGCTCGACCTCGGGGTGATCCAGCGGGACAACGGCAGCTACCGCATCGTGCGGCCGATCGGGGACGTTCACGTCCCCGATACGATTCAGGGGATCATCATGGCCCGCCTCGACCGCCTGGGCGAGGAGGGCAAGCGGGCCGTCCAGCTCGCGGCGGTGATCGGCCGGCAGTTCTTCGTCCGGCTGCTGCAGCGGATCTCCGGGTTGACGACCGAGGTCGACGGTCTCCTGCGCGAGCTCAAGGCGCTCGAGATCGTCTACGAGCAGGGCCTCCTGCCGGAGCCGGCCTACATCTTCAAGCACGCAGTGATCCAGGACGTCGCCTACAACAGCCTCCTGGTGCAGCGGCGCAAAGAATTGCACCGCGCCGTGGGCTACGCCATCGAGGATCTCTACGCCGATCGTCTCACCGAGCATTACGAAGAGCTGGCGCACCATTTCCAGCACGGCGAGGAGTGGGCCAAGGCGTTCGAGTACCTCGCGCGCTCGGGCAATCGGGCCAAGGACGCCTACGCCAACGACACCGCCCTCGACTTCTTCGGCCGTACGCTCGACGTCGCCGCTCGGGTGGTACCGCCTCTGCCGGCTCAGCGGTTGATCCAGGTCCACCAGCACCGCGGCCGTGTCTTCATGCTCCTCGCTCGCTACGACGACGCCATCAGCGAATCGGAGCGGATGCGGGCCCTGGCCCGAGAGGCCCACGACCGGCGGGCCGAGGGCGAGGCGCTGGCCGATCTGCGGGGGCCGCCTGCTCGACGCCGATGCGAAGTTCGAGGAGTCGCTCCGGATCTGCGAGGCGGCCGGGTTCAGGGACCACATGCCGCAGAATTTCGTGTGGCTCGGAGCGAACGCCAACTGGCGCGGTGAATGGGCGAAGTCCATCGAGACGTCGCGGCGGGGCGTAGCCGTGGCCGTCGAGGTCCACGACGGCCTCTCCGAGCTGTTCTCGCTGTCATTCGCCTGCCTCTCCCACATCGCGCTCGGCGACTACGCGGAAGCCCTGGCCAAGCTCCACGACACGCTCCGCAAGGCCCGCGACCGCAACAATGCCTTCTTCCAGGGCCGGCTGATCAACACCCTTGGCTGGCTCTACCAGGAGCTGGGCGACTTCCGGCGGGCTCACGAGCACAATCGCGAGAGCGTCGACATGGCCGCTCGCATCAACAACTCCAACGTCGAGATCAGCGCCGCGATCAACATCGGCCTCGACTATCTGGCGTTCGGCGAAGCGACGCGCGCGGTGGGCCATCTCGAGGAGACGCTGACGCGGATCGAGAAGTTCGGGTACGGCGCCCACCGCTGGCGCTGGACGATCCACGCGACCGCGTATCTCGCCGAGGCGTTGCTGGCGGCCGGGAACCCGGCCGCCGCGCAGGTCCAGGCCGAGCGCGCCCTCGCCCAGGCCCACGCCACCGGGTCCATGAAATACGTCGGCAAGTGCCATGCGCTGCTCGGCGAGATCGCGCTGGCCGAACGACATCCGAGTCGCGCGATCGAGGAGTTCGGCCGAGCCCTCGACGTCGCGCGCCGGCTCGAGTATCCGACACTCACCTGGCAGGCCGCCTACCGTCTGGCGTCCTCGGAGTGGGCAGCCGGCAAGCAGGCGGAAGCCTTCACCCACGCCCAGCTCGCCGCCGAGACGATCGCCGCCATTACGAGCCGCGTCCCCGAGCCGGCGCTGCGTGAGACCTTCCTGAACTGGGCGCCGGTGAACGAAGCCCAGGCCCTGCTCGACCGCCTGCGCCGCGGCTAACCCGAGCGCGCGCGCGACCACAGCGCGCGGGCTGCCACCGTCGCCTCGCGCCGGATCTCGTCCTCGTCCACCAGCGTGGCGCGGCCCCCCTCCACGACGACGCGCCCATCGACGATGACGACCTCCACGTCCCGTCCCTGCGCCGCGTGGACCAGATTGCCGAGCGCGCTCGTGCACGGCGTCAGATGCGGGCGCCGGAAGTCGACGACGACCAGATCGGCCTTCTTGCCGACGGTCAGTGATCCGAGATCGTCGCCAAGCCCCATCGCGATCGCGCCCTCGCGCGTGGCCATCGCGAGCGCCGTCTCGGGCTGCCAGTCGTCGGTGACGTGGCCCTCCTGGACGCGCGCCATCGCGAGCGCCCAGCGCATCACCTCGATCATGTCGGCGTGCATGTTGTCGGTGCCGAGCGCCAGGCGGGCGCCGGCCCGCCGAAGCTGGGGCGTGGCGGCGATCATCCCGCCGGTCGCGTTGCCCTTCGGCACGTGGGCCACGGTGACGCCGGCGCGGCCGACACGCGCGACGTCGGCGTCGTCGAGGAAGATGCAGTGAGCAGCAATGAGCCGGTCGTCGAGCAGCCCGGTGTCGTCGAGCAGCTCGGCGGGATGGCGCCCGCTCCGCGCTCGAACGCGCTCGACCTCGATCCGGCTCTGGGCCAGATGCGTGTTGACGCGCAGGCCGTGACGACGGCTGGCGTCGGCCACGCGCCGGAGCAGCGAGTCCGAGCACGTGTCGGGTGCATGCGGTGAGAGCTGGACGCCGATGCGACCGTCGGCCTCGCCTTGCCAGCGCTCGGCCAGCGCGAGCGCAGCCCCGAGCGTCTCGTCGCCGATCTTTGCGTCGTGCTCCCAGCGGCCGTCGGCGACCTTCGTGAAATCCACGTCGTGGATTCGGCCGCACGTCACCACGCGCCCACCGATCTCCGCCATGGCGGAGACGGTCACGTCGGCATGGACATAGGTGTCGTTGATCAGGGTGGGCACGCCCGGCGTGTAGGCGGGGGCGAAGCCCATGTCCTCGGCCATACCGCGGCACATCGTCAGGATCGCGTGCGTGTGGACGTTGACGAAGCCCGGCGTGACAACTCGGCCGGGCAGCGTCAGCGTGCGCGCGGCAGTGACGTCGCGGGGAACTTCGGACGCCGACGTCACCAGGGCCAGGCGGTGATCGCGAATCGCGATCACGGCGTCTTCGATCAGGGGTCGCGCCGGATCGACGGTCAGCGCGGTGACCTCGCGGAGCACGAGATCGTAGCCGGTGGCGCTCATCGCAGAAGCCGCGAGAGAAAGCGCCGCGTCCGCTCCTCGCGCGGCGTGGAGAAGAATGGCTCGGGTGGCGCCTCCTCGATGAACGCGCCGGCGTCCATGAAGATCACGCGGTCGGCCACCTGGCGCGCGAAACCCATCTCGTGCGTGACGACGACCATCGTCATCCGCTCCTGGGCCAGTCCCTTCATCACGTCCAGGACCTCGCCCACGAGCTCCGGATCGAGCGCAGACGTCGGCTCGTCGAAGAGCATCAGCTCGGGAGTCATGGCCAGACAGCGGGCGATGGCGACGCGTTGCTGCTGGCCTCCCGAGAGCTGGGCCGGGCGCTTTTCGAGGTGCTCGGCGAGGAAGACGCGCTCGAGCTGGCCGGCCGCGATCCGGCGCGCCTCGGCCAGCGGGCGACCGAGCACGCGGTGAGGCCCGATGGCCACGTTGTCGAGGGCCGACAGGTGATTGAAGAGGTTGAAGCGCTGGAAGACGAAGCCGATGCGCCGGCGCTGGCTCGCCAGCTCGCTCTCGGTGAACGGCCGCCACCGTCCGTCACGCATCTGGCCGCCGATCGGCTCGTCCCGAAGGACCACGGACCCGGCCGTGGGCGCTTCGAGCCGGTTGATGCAGCGCAGGAAGGTCGTCTTGCCACAGCCGGAGGGGCCGATGATCACGACGATCTCACCCTCGGCGATCGTCAGCGAGCAGCCGGCCACGGCCACCCGATCGCCGAAGCGCTTGGTGAGCCCCTCGATCTTCAGCAGTGTCGGCGCCACGGGTCCGCGCGTCGTCAGGCGACGTGCAGGCGCCGCTCGAGGGCGCGCGAGAGCCAGGCCAGCGCCGAGATGAGCACGTAGTAGTAGAGCGCGATGAGCGCGTAGATCTCGAACGGCACGAAGTGGACGGAGATGATCGCCTGGCCCGCCCGCGTGAGCTCGTACACCGAGATCACCGACAGGAGCGACGAGCCCTTCACGAGCGTGATCAGCTCGTTGGTGAGCGGCGGCAGGACCGGCCGGAAGATCTGGGGCAGGAGGATGAAGACCAGCACCTGGCGGGGCGTCATGCCGATCGAGCGCGCGGCTTCCGTCTGGCCGCGGTCGATGGCCTCGATGTTGGCCCGCACGATCTCGGCGATGAACCCGGCGGCGTTGAAGGAGAGCGCGACGACGCCCGCCCAAAACTCCGAGAGGTTGATCCCGACGACGGGCAGCGCGAAGTAGACGAGGAAGACCTGGACCAGCAGCGGCGTGCCGCGGACGAAATCGACGTAGCCCCTGACGAACCAGCGAATCGGCGGCAGGCCGCTGAACGAGCCGAGCCCGAGGAGGAACCCGGCCACCGTCCCGAAGACGATGGCCAGGACGGAGATCTTCACGGTGGCCACCACGCCCTGGGCCAGGAGCGGGATGGCCTCCCGGATGATGGACCAGTCGAGCGTCACGCGGCGATCAGAGCGCGGGCACCTTGTCGGCGAGATTCATGCGGAAGCCGAACCACTTCTCCTGCAGCTTGCCGAGCGTGTCGTCGGCGCGCAGCTTGCGGATCTGCTCGTTGAGGAACTCGACGACCTCGGTGTCCTCCTTCCGGCACGCGATGCCACACCAGTTGTCGGCGCCGAGGCCCTTGACCATCGCGTACTTTCCGGGCGCATCGCGCAGCACCATGGCGAGCGTCGGCACCGTGTTGTAGACGGCGTCCACCTTGCCCTGGGCCAGCGCGATGTACGCCGACGGATGGTCGTTGAACACCTTGACCTCGGCGAAGCCGTTGCCGGTGCGCGCCTTCACCTCGTCGCTCTGCTTCTTGGCCAGGATCTCGCCGGGCGAGCCGAGCTTGATGCCGACGACCTTCTTGGCCAGATCGTCGAGCTTCGTGATCGATGAGGCGTCGCCGGCGCGAACGAGCAGCGCCTGCGAGGCCTCGCCGTAGGGAATCGTGAAGGCCACGCGCTGGATGCGCTCGGCCGTATAGGTCATCGCGCTCATGATGACGTCGAACTTCTTGGCGTAGAGCGACGGGATCACGCCGGCCCAGGCGGTGTCGATGAAGTCGGGCTTCACGCCGAGGCTCTTGCAGAAGATCTCGGCGAAGTCCACGTCGTAACCGACGATCTGGCCGTCCTTGCGGAACGTGAACGGCACGTAGGCCGCTTCCACGCCGATGCGCAGCTTGCCCGAGCCCTTGATGTCGCCGAGCGTGAGCCCGGACGCGGTCGCCGTCCGTGGCCGGCCGCACACGCCCGCCAGGCCCACCGCCGTGATGGAAAGGAACCGTCGCCTGTGCATAGATCCTCCGGGCGCAGGAAGCGCGCCCGCATTCTACTACTCGGCGACGGTGACTCGGAGGACCTCCTCGACGGTCGTCGTACCTTCGAGCACCTTCAGGAGTCCGGCCTGACGCAGCGACTTCATGCCCTGGGCCTGCGCCATCGCTCGGATGTCGGTGACCGGCGCGTTCTTGAGGATGAGGTCGCGGATCTCCTGGCTGACCGGCATCACCTCGTAGATGGCCACCCGGCCCTTCATCCCGGTGAAGTTGCACGCCGCGCAGCCCCGGCCCTTGTAGAACTGCGTCCGGCCCACGCCGGTGAGCACGTGGCCGTAGGGCAGCAGCGAGTCCTCGTTCACCTCGTACGGCTCCTTGCAGTCCTTGCAGACCTTCCGTCCCAGCCGCTGCGCCATCACCAGCAGCAGCGACGAGGCGACCAGGAACGGCGGGATGCCCATGTCGATGAGTCGGGCGATCGTCGAGGGCGAGTCGTTGGTGTGCAGCGTCGAGAACACCAGGTGGCCGGTCAGTGCCGCCCGGATCGAGATCTGCGCCGTCTCCAGATCGCGCGTCTCGCCGACCAGGATCACGTCCGGGTCCTGGCGCAGGAAGGCCCGTAGCGCCGCTGCAAACGTCCGGCCGATGCCGTCGTTGATCTGAACCTGATTCACGCCCTTCAGGTTGTACTCGACCGGGTCCTCGGCCGTCATGATGTTGTGCTCGGGTGAGTTGATCGTGTGGATGGCCGAGTAGAGCGTCGTCGTCTTGCCCGAGCCCGTCGGCCCCGTGATCAGGACCATCCCGTAGGGCTGCCGGATCACCTTCTCGAAGTGCTCGAGCGCCCCCGGATCGAAGCCGAGCTTCGTCAGGTCGAGCTGCAGCGCATCCTTGTCGAGGATTCGGAGGACGGCCTTCTCGCCGAAGATCGTGGGCAGGACCGACACGCGGAAGTCGATCTCGCGCGTGTTGTAGCGCAGCTTGATGCGGCCGTCCTGGGGCAGCCGGCGCTCGGCGATGTCCAGGTTCGACATGATCTTGATACGCGACGTGATGGCGGCCTCGAGCCGTTTCGGCGGCGACAGCATCTCGTGCAGCACGCCGTCGATGCGGAACCGGATGCGGAAGACCTTCTCGTACGGCTCCCAGTGGATGTCGCTGGCGCCCTTCTGGATCGCGTCGACCAGCACCATGTTGACCAGCTTCACCACCGGCGCCTCGTCGGCCGACTCCTTCAGCTCGAAGACGTCCATCTTCGGGCCGTCGTCGTCGCCCACGACCTCCACGCCCTCGAGGTCGCTCGAGATCGTGTGCATCGCCTCCGCCATCGACCCGGCGCCGCTGTCGTAATACTTCTCGATGGCTTCGCGAATCGCGCCCTGGGCGGCCACCACCGGCAGCACGCGCAGGCCGGTGATGAAGGTGACGTGGTCGATCGCGTGCACGTTGACCGGATCGGCCATGGCGACCGTCAGGCTGTCGCCGTCGCGCTGGATCGGCAGCAGATCGTAGCGCCGCGCGATGCCGCCCGGGAGGAGCTGGAGGACATTCATTTCCACGTTGACCGAGGACAGCGTGATCGACGGGACGCCGTACTGCTGGGAGAGGAAGCCCGCGAGCTGATCCTCGTTGATGAAGTGCATCCGCACGAGGATCGAGCCGAGCTTCTCGCCCGAGCCCTTCTGCTTGCGCAGCGCCTGGGCGAGCTGATCGCGCGTGATGAGGCCGCCCGCCACCAGGAGGTCGCCGAGCGGCATCAGGCGTGCGCGCGGCTCCGATCGCACGGCCACCGGCTTGACCGGCGGCTTCGCCGGCACCTTGCTGGCCGGCGACGCCGTCCTCACCGCCGTCGGCGCCGCCGGGGCCGGCGCGGGCGATGGCGCCGTTGCGGTGGCGGTCGCCGCGGTCGGGTTGCGACGGGCCCGCACCAGGCGAGCGGTGACGCTCGCGAGCTTCTCGCGCTCACCGAGCTTGACGTAAATTTCCGCGAGGGCCTCGAGGGCGCTCACGTCGGCCGGATTGGCCTCGGTGATCATCTCGAAGACCTCGGCCGTCTGGCCGAGCTCGCGACGCTGGTCAGGGGTCAGGTCGGGCATGAGCGATTAGGGCAGCCGCGGCTCCCACGATGGCCGCACCTCCCCGGGCCGGAGTGGCGTGGCGAATTCACCCGTCCGCTTGGGACGGCTGCGCGTCTCGGCGAGCACGGCGGCGACACCCTTGCCCGCCTCCTTGGCGAACAACCGCACCATGCCCACCGTCGTGCGCTCGTCGAAGATGGCGAGCAGGATCGCCTCCTCGTCCACCGTCGAGACGTGGATGGATTGCTTGATGCCCTCGTGGAAGAGGACCGTGAACTCGGTCTCACCGAGGAGCTGGGCCATGGCGCTGGTCGAGCTGAACGCGGCCGCGGCGAGGGCAGAGATGGAGACGGTGTCGAGCGCTCGGGCCACGCCGTCCATGGCGAGGAGCTGGCCACTCCGGTCGATGAGCAGCGCCTCGATCGCGGCCGACTCGCTCAGGAACCGCTGGAGGATCTCGCGGATCCGTGTCGCGTCGTTTTCCTGGATGACCATGTCTCGCACCTTCGTCATCTTGCCCCCTTCCCGCCGTCGCCGAACTCGCCGGCGAGGACCATGCGTGACACCGTGTTGAGGGTGTCGAAGACACCCTTGCCTTCGACCGCGACCGCCTCGAAGAAGGGCACCCGCCGGGCCCTTCGATTGAGCAGGTACTCGAGGTAGTCGATCGGCGCGATGTTCAGCAGGTCGCGCTTGTTGTACTGGATCACGTACGGAATCTCGTCGAGCGAGGACTGATACCGCTGCAGGTTCTCGTCGAGGTTCTTCAGGCTCTCGACGTTCTCGGGCAAGCGCTCGTACTGCGAATCGGCCACGAACACGACGGCGTCGACGCCGCGCAGGACGAGCCGCCGCGTCATGTCGTAGTGGATCTGGCCGGGGACCGTGTAGAGCTGGAAGCGCGTCTCGAAGCCACGGACCGCGAGCGCCGACACGGGCAGGAAGTCGAAGAAGATGGTGCGGTCGTCGCCGGTGGCGAGCGACACCATGTTGCCCTTGTTGGTGTGGGGCAACGACTTGTGGACGTACTGGAGGTTGGCCGTCTTCCCGGCCACACCCGGGCCGTAGTACACGACCTTGAAGTTGATGACCTTCTCGGCGTGATTGATGATCGACACGCCCGCCTCCTCAGCGCGCTCCCAGTCGCGTCACCGCGCGCTCGAGCTCCAGGCGGGCCAGCCCCAGGCGATCCACCGGGCCGCCGCCGGCGACGAGGAGCGCGGCGGCGCCGCGCCCGGCGTCGACTTCTCGCACCACGAGTCGGTCCTCACCCATGCGCAGGATGAAGGACTCGAGCGGGCCCAGTGCGCTGCCGCGCATCGCCTCGCGCAGGGCGCGCGCATAGTGAGCGAGCGGCCGCGCCGCCAGCCCTGGCGCCAGGAACATGTAACAGATCAGCGACGATGAGCGGTCCTGGAGCACCGTGGGCACCACTTTCCCGAAGGCCCGGAAGGATTCGCCGAGCGTACGGACGTGGGACGGCACGGTGGTGTCGCGCAGGTCGTCACCACCGTCGCCGTATCCATTCATCGAGCTCGAGCGTCGGCCGTTCAACGCCCCGGCTTCGACCGCTCGCAGCGCCACGCGCTCGAGATAGGCCAGCGGCGCGCCCGGAGCGACGGCCACGGCCAGCAGCGGCGCCGACTCGGCCAGCACACCGAGGGGGGTCAGCACGATCGCGCCCTGAGCGCCTCGAACCGTCGCTTGCGAGGCCGGCGCGGGTAAGCGTCGATCGTCGAGGAGTGGCGCCAGCATCGCCGCGCTCTCCACCACCGCGTCGGCGGCCAGCTCGGGCGACGCCACGCTGAGCACGGTCAGGCGGCCCACGCGCCGCTCCTGGACCTCGAGCGCGTTCAGGATCGGCTTCAACAACGCAGCGACACGGCTCGGCTCGGCGCGCCGGCGACGCTCGATGAAGGGCGCGCGCGGCGGCTCCGGCTCTTGCTCGGCAACCGGCACGACCTCGCGCTCGGTGGCGGCGGCGAACCGAACGCGCTCGGGCTCCGGCTCGCCTTCCACGTCGTTCTCGACGACGACCTCACGTTCGGCCGCGACGATCGTGTCGGACATCACCGGCTCAGGCTCGGGCTCCGGCTCCGCAGCCGGCTCTCGCTCGAGAGCAGCCTCCCGCTCGACGACCGGCGCGTGCTCGAAGCTCGGCGCTCGCTCGACCAGCGGTGTTCGCTCGATGACCGGTGCTCGCTCGAGCACCGGCTCGCGCTCGACGGCGGGCTCGACCGAGACGGCCGGCTCTTCAAGCTCGGGCTCGGGGGCTCGGGTAACGTCGAAGCGCTCGATGGTGAGGGACCGCGCCACCTCGGCGACCGGCGCGGCCGGGCGCTCCTCGGACGGCGGCGGCACGTGGGGCTGGAACGGCGGCGGAAAGTCCTCGATGCCGCGCACGTCGACGATGGGAGAGGACAGCGCGAAGGCGTCGCCGGGTAGCTGACGGATCACCTCGTCGAGCGGGAGGGTCAACACCCCTTCCGGGAGCCGAGCCGCGATGTCAGCGTCGGACACCGCCACCGCCTGGCGCGGGAACTGCTCGGCGACCACGCTCCACTGCACGCGGGCTCGACCCTCGGCGAGCTGCGGCCCCAGCAGGCGGCGTGGAACGAGCAGATGGCCGGGCTCGAGCAGGTTCGCGCCGAGACGATCGAGCGGCAGGCGAAACGCGTCAGCAGGAAGCTGACCCGCGATGCGCTCGAACGAGATGCGCACCATCTCCTCCGCCGGCTCCGAGTGCGGCGGTCGAGACGCCTGGGCCGGCGTGACGGTGGCCTCTTCGCGTCGTGGCCCTTCCTGCCGCTGAACGGGTTGAGGCGCCGGCGGTGTGACGTGCGGCGGCGGAACTGGAGACGGCGCGGAGACTGGTGGCGTGGAGACTGGCGGCGGCGTGGCAACCGGCGACTTCGCGACGATCGGTGGCGGCGTGACGACGGAAGGAGGAATGACGGCGGGCGGCGTGACCGCAGGCGCGGGCGGCCGCGGCGGCACGATCTCGGCCTTCACGGAATGTGGGGGCGACGCTGGCGCGACCAGCGGTGGCGGCGCCGACGCGACTGGTGCCGACAGGAGAACAGGCGCTGGTGCAGGCACCGGGCGGGGCGCGGGTGCGTGAACGGTCGCATGTGCAGGTGAGCGCATCGCTTCGGGTGCACGCTCCTCTGCCCGGTGAGGGCGCTCCTGGGAGCGCTTGCTCTTCTCCTTTCGCGACCGCGGCCGGGATACCGCGAGCGGCGCCAGGCTCGTCGCGACGGCGAACATCTGTAAGCCGACCAGCGGCGGCAGATCGATCACGCTGAGCCCCACCGCGCGCTCGGCGGCCATGCCCATGACCTGCACCAGCACGGCCGCGGTGGCGATGACCAGCATCACGTGGAGCGCGCAGCGACCGACGAAGATGCCGAGCGCGCGGAGGCCCACACGACGAACGAGCGCCGTCAGGGCCAGGAAGAGATAGAAGCCGAGGGGCGCGACGAGCGCGTGCATCGGAGTCAACGTGAGCGGAGTTCCCGCGAGTTGCCACAGATCGTACTTCACGACCGCGTACGCACCGCCGCCATAGACCACCAGGCCGAACAGGAGGGACGAGAACACCGACCCGCGCGCGGCCATCAGAGGGCCCGCTCCAGGTCGGGCAACGCCTTCCTGACGACGTAACGCGCCTTGCCGAGGGCGGAGGCGTCGGCCACGACCACGGCGAGGAGCGCCGAGCGGCCGACGGCGTGCAAGAGCAACATGCCGTGCTGATATTCGAGAATCATTCCGAGCAGCCCCCCTTGGGCGAGATCGCGGCCGATCCCGTGTGACGACTCCGCGACGCACGCGCTGAGCGCGGCGGCGACCTCGGCATCCAGAGCGTGGTCACCGGCCGACTCGATGAGGAACCCCTCGCGATCGGCGAGCGCGGCCAGTCGCACGCCGGGCGTGGTGCACAATGATTCGAGCCGCGACTTCAAATCGTCTCCAGAGAATTCCTCACTGACCTCGAGCGCCGCGATCGGCTCCGCCGCGGCCCGACTGGCCGCCGCGCGCGGTGGTTGCTGCGGGACCGGCGGCGGGGGTGGAGGCGGAGGGGGTGGCGGTGGCGGTGGCGCGGTCGACGGTGTCGGCGCGCGCTCGGGCACCGGGGGAGGCGCCACGCTCGCGCGGGGCGCGGGCGGCGCCGGCGACGCCGGAGCGGCGGTGATCACCCGCGAGCCGAGCAGGCCCTCGATCTTCCGCACCAGCTCCTCGGCCGCGAACGGCTTGAACATGACGTCGTTGGACTGCACCTCGGCCGCGCGCGCCAGCACCGTGCTGTTCACCACGCCCGAGATCAGGAGTACCGGGATCCGCGCCACCGCCGGGTGCGCGCGCACGAACTCGCAGACCTTGTATCCATCCTTGTCGGGCAGGATCACGTCGCAGACGACGATGTCGGGCCGCTCCCGCTCGATCCGCTCCATCGCCTCGGTGCCGGTGGCCGCGGACAGGACCTCGACGCCTCGCCCCGTCAGCGCCTTTTCGACCACCTTCCGCACGCTGAGGCTGTCGTCCACGACCAGGACCTTCGGCATGATCGCTTCCTCCTAGTTGCTCGACACGCCGGCGGCGGTGTCGGCCCGGCCCTCGTCGATGCCGGCCGCGGTGCTGAGGAGCAGCGACTCCACGCTGCGCTCGATCGTCCGCTGGAATGAGGTGGCCGCCTCCATCGGGTTGAAGAAAAATGTCCCGCCCGGCGCGCGATGCGACGTCACCACCAGCGCGGTGAACGCCGGCTCGCCGACGAGCTGTCCGAACTCCGCGTGGACGATGCGTCCGCGGTCGAACACCACCGTGCCTTCCCCGGCGGCCAGCGCGAGGACCAGATGCCCGGTCTTGCCGCCGAGGGCGATGGCCTGGGCCACCTCGGCCAGGTCCATGACGTCGAGCGAGCCGCGCAGCCCCTCGGGCGCCGCCGCCACCGCCACCGGCCCCGGCTCAGACTCGGACTCGGGGATCGTGCGCGCGGCCAAAAGGCTCCTGACCTCGGTCACGATCGTCTCCGGCGAGAACGCGCCGACGAGGATCCGGTCGGCCCCACCCTCCTCGAACGCTCCCGCCGGCACCTCGTCCTCGGCGTCGGCCAGCACGACGAAGAGAATTCCCGTGAACTCGGGGTCGCTCCGCACGATGCCGCAGAGCTCGTAGCCGTCGATGTCGTGGATGCGCGCCCGGCTCACGATGAGATCGGGGCGGTCGCGCTCGAGCATCGTCAGCGCGAACGAGCCGCTGATCACCGCGGACACGTCGGTGAGCCCCGCCACGGCGAGCGCCTGCTGCAGGGCGGCCACGGTGCCGCGATCGGGATCAATGAGCAGCAGCCGCGCCATCGCCCGCCGCCAGCGTCGAGACGTCCACGAAGGTGACACCCTCGGGCACCCGCGAGCCGCCGGGCGGGCCGAATTCCAGCACGGAGTCGATCGGCACTCCGATGTCGGCCCCACCGCTTCGAGTGAACAGACAGAGGAACGGCGGCAGGCCGGTGGCGCCGTCGCCCAGTCGACGACGCAGATCCACGAGCGGCACGATGCGGCCGCGATGCACGGCGACGCCGAGGATCGCCAGGTCGTCGCAGGGTACCGGGGTCACCATGGAGATCCGCGCGATCTCCGCCACCTCGGCCCCGTTCACGGCCACGCGTCGATCGCCGAGGGCGACGACCATGAGCGCGCGGGGGTCGGCCGCCGCCGTCATACCGCCACCTGCCTCGGCCAGGCGCGGGCGAGCAACCCGCGGGGCGCGATCACGACGACGACGCGGTCGTCGAGCAGGGCCAGCCCCTCGAAGTGCACGCGCTCCTGGCCGCGGAACACCGGCGGCAACGCCGTGAGGGCACGCTGATCCAGGCGGGCCGGCCTCCCCACGGCGTCGACGACGAGCGCCGCCGTCCGGCCGGCCCCGTCGTCCATGAGCAGCACGCGCCCGGTCCGCGGCCCTGCCGGCAAGCGAAAGATGCTCCGGAGGTCGATCACCGGGAACGTGGCCCCGTCGAAGGCGATGGATCGTCCCGCCTCGCGTCCGGCCGGGAACAGATGCCGCACGCGGGCCGTGTCGATCGCGTAGTCCACGCACGCCACCGTGAACAGCGCCATGCTGCGCGTGCGGCCCGGTCCACCGTCACCAGCGCTGCGGCCCCAGTCAAACGGCACGCCGGCCTCGCGTGACCGCACGCACGATGTCGTCGACATAGCCGTTGAGCGTCGGGGGAATGTCGTCGAGCGGGAGCACGGCGTTCGCCGCGCCCGCCTCGGCGGCCGCCCGCGGCATGCCGAACACGACCGACGTCGCCTCGTCCTGGGCGATGATGAGCCCGCCCGCTCGGCGGATCGCTCGCGCGCCAGCCGCACCGTCGCGGCCCATGCCCGTGAGGATCACGCCGATGCTGCGCGCGCCCACTCTCCGCGCCATCGACATCATCGCGAGGTCGGCCGACGGGCACTCGCTGTCGCGCGTCGGCGGCGCGTGGAGCGCGACGCGCCCGCCCGGGGCCAGCGTCAGGTGATGCGAGCCGGGGCACACGTAGACGACGCCTCGCTCGATCCAGTCGCCGTGAACGGCCTCCTTCACCCGCAGGGCGCACCGACCGGCCAGCTCACCAGCGAAGGCGGTGGTGTACGGCGCCGGCATGTGCTGGACGATCAGCACGGCGGCCGGGAAGTCGCCGCCCAGCCGGGGAACCAGCGAGAGCAGCGCGGCCGGGCCGCCGGTCGACGCCGCCATGAGCACGCAGGGCGTTGCCTCCCAGTGCCGTCGGTCCTCGTTCGGTGGCTCACTCGACGTGGTGACAACCGCGGAGGGTGGCGCAGCCGTCGCTCGACTCGCCGTTCTCACGGGACGGACCCGCGACGCCATGCGGACCTTGCTGACGATCTCGTCGCGGAGGGCCTCGAGACCGAGATCGACGGTGAACGAAGGCTTGGCGACGAAGTCGACCGCCCCCAGCTCGAGCGCCCGGATGGCGGCCGACGAGTCGCGCCGGGTGTACGCGCTGATCATCACGATGGGCGTGGGCCGCTCGCTCATGATCCGCTCGACGGCGGACAGGCCGTCGGCGCGCGGCATGTCGACGTCCATCGTGACCACGTCAGGGCGGAGGGCCGACACGGCGTCCACGGCCTCCAGGCCGTCGGCGGCCGATCCCACGACCTCGATGTCGGGATCGCGGCTCAGGATCGTGTTGATCACGCCGCGCATGAAACGTGAGTCCTCGACGACGAGCACGCGGATCATGGCGCCGTCTCCAGCGCCGACGCGGCGACGAGAGCGTCGACGAGCCGGACGAGCGTGTGCTCGTCCACGGGCTTGGTGACGTAGTGACTGACCCCGAGCTCGCGCGCCAGCGCCGCGTGCTTTTCGCCCGCCCGCGTCGTCAGCACGACGACCGGCACGTCGCGCATACCCGGGCGGCGCCGGATGTCGCGGATGAGCTCGTAGCCGTTCAGGCGGGGCATCTCGAGGTCGGTGACGAGGACGTCCACCTTCAGCTCGCCGAGCCGCTGGAGCGCCTCGAGGCCGTCGTTGGCCGTGACGACGGAGAAGCCGCCGCGCTGGAGCATCTGGCCGACGAACTTGCGGATGCTGATCGAGTCGTCGACCAGGAGGACCCTCCGCCCGTCGACCACCGGCCGCGCCGGGGGCGCGATCTCCTCGGCGGTCACGTCGGCGCCGGCGGAGTGGTCGGCCAGACGCGTGGCATCGAGCAGCAGGATCACCCGGCCCTCGCCCGAGATCGTGGCGCCCGAATACGGCCCGATGCCTTCGAGGAACGCGCCCAGGCTCTTGATCACGATCTCTTCCTTCCCGAGCAGCTCGTCCACGGCGACCGCCAACCGCTTGCGTCCTGCCCGCAGCACGAGCACCGGAACGGCCGTGGCCTCGGAGCGGCGCGGCAGCCCGAGCACATCGGGCAGGCGGATGAAGTCGACGGGCTGGCCTTCGACGACGACGGTCGGGGTGTCGTCGATCGGCCGGACGTCGTCGGGCCGGACCCGCATGACGAGCTGCACGGCGGAGACGGGAACCGCCAGCACCTCGCCGCCGACCTTGACGAGGAAGACGTCGGCGATCGCGATGGTCAGCGGCAGCTTGATCGTGAAGCGGGTCCCCGTCCCGACCTCGGTGTCGACCTCGATGTCGCCGCCGACCCTGGTCACGTTGGTCCGCACCACGTCCATGCCGACGCCGCGACCCGCCGCCGTCGTGACGCTCGCCGCGGTGCTGAAGCCGGGCAGGAAGATCAGGTCGAGGAGCTCGCGGCGGCCCATCGAGGAAGCCGCCTCGGCGTCCACGAAGCCGCGCTCGACGGCCGAGGCCCTGAGATGGTCGACGTCGATGCCGCGGCCGTCGTCGGCCACCTCCACGTACACCGCGCCGCTCTTGTGATAGGCGCGCAGACGCACCGTCCCCGCGGCCGGCTTGCCCCGCGCGAGGCGCTCGTCCTCGGGCTCGACGCCGTGGGTGATCGCGTTCTGGATCAGGTGCAGCAGCGGATCGGCGATCTGCTCGATGATGGTGTTGTCCATCTCGACCGTCTCGCCGCTGACCTCGAGCGTGACGGCCTTGCCGGCCAGGCGGGCGGCCTGGCGAACCTGACGCGAGACGCGCGTGAACAGGCGCCCGACCGGCACCATCCGGGCTCGCGTGATCTGGCGCCGCAGATCGCCGGTGAGGCGCTGGACCTGACCGGTGTCGTCGCGCACGGTTCGCACGACGGCGGCGAGCTGGGCCTGGATCTCGGAGACGTCGCTCGAGATCTCGCCGACGCTGCGGGCCAGGATGTTGAAGTCGTCGTACCGATCGAACTCGAGCTCATCGAACCCGGCCGGACCTCCGGCCACCCTCACCTCGTCGATCCGTGGGTCCAGGTACTTGCGCTCGAAGTCGCGCACGACGGCCGTCATGCGCGACTGGCTGAAGACGAGGAGCTCGTTCACGCGCTCGAACTGGCTCAGCCGGCGCTCGAGCCGGCTGCGCGCGATCACCAGCTCGCCGACGAGATTCATGAGGGCGTCGAGCCGGTCGAGGTGGACCCGGATACTGGGACGGATGATCGGCCGGGGCTCGGCGGCGTCTTCTGCGACCGTCATGTCGTCGGCGGGAATCGGCGCGAGCGGAAGAGGTGTCAGCGCAGTCGCGGCCGGCGCGAGCGCCGTCGGCTCGGCGGGAATCGGCAGCGCGTCGAGTAGACGCCGGGCCTGCTCGACCAGCATGTCGAGCTCGGTCGGCGCGCCTTCCGCCGACGCCAGCATCGCGCGCAGGGCGTCGGTCCCCGCGAAGACCGCCTCGATGACGGCCGGGGTCAGCTCGATCTGCGACTCGCGGACGGCGCCGAGCAGGTCCTCGATCCGATGGGCGAGGTCGCCGACGACTCGGCAGCCCACCGTGTACGCGGCGCCCTTCAGCGTGTGGACGGCGCGAAAGAGCGCGGCCAGCTCGGCGTCGCTGGCGCCAGCGCGCTCGAGCTTCAGCAGCGACGCGGTCATGGCGTCGAGGTGCTCGGCCGCCTCGGGGCCGAAGTACTCGAGGACGTCGGGGTTCTCGGCGAAGAAGCTGGCCAGCTCACCCAGCCGTGGCTCTTCGACATGAGCCGCCGGCGTCGGTGTGTGCGTGGTGGCCGTGGCCATGAGGGTGGCGGTGTCCTCGTCCCCGCCGGCCGCGATGGCGTCCAGCGCCACTTTGAGATCGGCGATCAGATCGTCGAGGACCGCGGCCGCCTGAAGGCGTTCGGCCGCGGGGGCCGGGGCCGACGTCTGGACGATCGTCTCCATCGTGGAGGCGATGGCCGAGACGCCGGGAAAGCCGTTGAGCGCCGCCGCACCCCTGAGCCGGTGGGTGAGCACCAGGAGGGGCTCGACGCGGCCCTCGGCCACGAGCGCGGGCGCGTGCTCCTCGATCTCGCCGAGCGTGTCCCAGGCCTCCATGAGGAACACGCTGACGAGAAACTGGCGATCGGGGACTGCGTTCACGCAGGGATCCTCTGGAACACGACGCCGGACGGGCGGTAAATCGCGCGGAAGTTGTCCACGGGAGGCGTCACGCCCTCGGCGTGGCCGAGGAAGAGATAGCCGCCGCGGCGAAGCGCCGCGGTGAGCCGGGTGAGGATCTGGTCCTTGGTCGGGCGCATGAAGTACAAGCAGACGTTGCTGCAGAAGATGGCGTCGAACTTTCCGAGATAGAGCTCGCGCCGGATGTCGTGGCGGAGGAAGCGCACCATCGCGCGCAGTTCGGGCCGCACGGTGAAGGCCGGCCCTTCCGGCTCGAAGTAGCGCTCGAGATAGAGCGGAGGCACGCTGGCCACCGACAGTGGCCCGTAGACGCCACGGCGGGCCGCGGCGAGCGCCGCCCGCCCGACGTCCACGCCGAGGATCTCGACCTGGCGATGCGCATC
>WNGN01000905.1_pt1 | contig 19013 bp, 16 predicted proteins | sample 5400561 | NCBI WGS metagenome assembly WNGN01 (sample SAMN13153379, study PRJNA577476) | soil metagenome | isolation source: 115 cm soil or saprolite under Garry oak tree replicate 2 | place: USA:California | collected 2016-06-15
GCAGCAGGAAGCATGGTATGCTATCATCCACGCAGCAGCAAGGAGATCAGAGTGTGGTAACGCGCATCCTTTTGGTGGACGACGACCCGCATCTCGTCCCATTAATCCAGCGCGGCCTCGCCTATGAGGGCTTTGAGGTATATACCGCCATGGACGGCGAGTCCGGTCTGGCTGTCGCCCGGACGCTTCAGCCGCACATTGTGCTCCTGGATATCGCCATGCCAGGTCTTGACGGCTTCGAGGTCTGCCGTCGCCTGCGGATCCACGACGATATTCCAATCATTATGCTTACGGCCCGCGACGAGGTCACGGATAAAGTGAACGCTCTGAACATCGGTGCTGACGACTATCTCCCCAAGCCTTTTGCGTTCGACGAGCTGCTGGCGCGGATCCGGGCGGTGCTGCGTCGCTACAAGGCAGGAGGTGAACCTTTTTTCTATGCTGACCTGGAACTCAATCAGGCCACGCGGGAGGTATGGCGGGCTGGAAACCTGGTGGAGCTGACATCTCAGGAGTACAAACTCTTGCTACTCTTCATGCGTCATCCCAGACAAGTACTCAGCCGAGAGCAGATTCTAGAGCGCATTTGGGGATACACTAGCGAGATTGACACGCACGTGCTGGAAGTGTACATCGGTCATCTGCGCCAGAAACTGGAGGCCCAGGGTGGTTCTCGCCTGATTCACACAGTGCGCGGCTTTGGCTATACGTTAAAGGAGTAGGGGAATGTATATCCGTACCCGCCTGGCTCTATTGTTCATGCTCATCCTGTCCGTGGTGCTGACGGCTTTTAGCGTGACTATCTACCAGCTCACGAAGAGTAATCTCCTCACGGAGATCGACACAGATGTGCGCCAGCGTGCCGCCATGTTAAATCTCGCCACACATCCCTACCCTGAAGAAACCACTATGCGTGTGCCGAAACTGGATGTCTTCGCCTCACCAGACATCTACCTCCAGGTTCTGGACCAGCATGGGGGAGTGCTAGCCAGTTCAGGCAATCTGGGTAACAGAACCTTGCCCCTGATGCGGGATGCGATCGCAGCTGATCAGGTGAGAGAAGTGCGTGTGGGCAGCATACTGCTCTTCGTGTATGGCCAGGCAGTGCTCGTCCACCACAAGTTGCTTGGATATGTGCTCGTTGCCTGCTCGCCCCGAAGGATCTATTTTGCTCTTGGGAGCCTGCTGCACATCCTCATTCCCGGGGTGATTGTCACGCTGGTACTGGCAGGGCTGGCGATCTGGTTGCTGGTACGCCAGGCGATGCGTCCCCTGGAGCGGCTGGCGACGACTGCCGCTGACATCGCCGCCGCTCAAGATCATTCCCGCCGTCTCTCTCCACAAGGATCACCAGACGAAATCAACCGCCTGGCGCACACGATCAACGGCATGCTCCAGGCCCTGGAGGGCGCTTACCAGCAGAGGCAGAAGGTCAACGATCTCCAGCGCCACTTTCTGATCGACGTTTCCCACGAGCTGCGTGCCCCCTTGACAATCATGCTTTCCTCCCTTGACCTGATCAGAAGAGTAGGAGCGACGGACCCGGACTTCCAAGCCCATTCCCTGGAGCGGATGCGTGTGGAAGCCGAACGCATGGCCCGTATGGTGGCGCAATTGCTCATCCTTGCACGCTCCGATGCCGCTGTTGCGGCAGCTCACGAACCCGTACTGCTGGGAGATATCGTGCTCGAGGTCTGCCGCCAGAGGCCTCCGACCGACAGCGCCCTCGTTCTGGAGTGCCGGGGTATGGAGTCTCTGGAGGGTGTGCTCGTCTGGGGCAACCCGGACTACCTGAGGCAGCTCTTTCTGATCCTGCTGGACAACGCCTTCAAATACACTACCGCAGGCGAGAGAGTGGAAGTTATTGGAGCCCTGAACGAGGAGACAGTAACTGTCACAGTGGCCGATACTGGCATCGGCATTGCCGCGAGCGATCTGCTCAGAATTTTTGACCGCTTCTACCGGGCCGAAAACGCTCGCTCCCGGCCTGGTGCGGGTCTGGGCCTTGCCATTGCCCAGCGTATCGCCGAGCAGCATGGCGGGGAGATCCAGGTTGAGAGCGAGCTTGGCCAGGGCAGCCGCTTTACTGTCACTTTCCCGTTGCTCGAGTAGGTGAGATTGCCGTCGAAATGTCTCTTCAGTACAGCGGGCCATTGGAACAGATTGAAATTGAGCGTCGTCTTCTATTGTTCTTTCATACAGTGAAGACTCCTCTCTCCCCAAAAGCAGGTGAACCGGTTCAACATCGGGAGACTATAAAGAAAAAAGACCAACACGCTATGGCCTGCTTTCCACAGGTGAGCCCCCACCGCAAGCACATCAGCCGCACGCGTGTGAAAGCCAGGACAGACGAGAATGGTAGTGGTCGCCTCTGGATAGGGTATGTTCCATCCGCTGACTTTATAATCTCCACAGAGTGGTGGAAAGGTCACTGCTTCAGCTGGAATATCCAATTCGAATGGCGATAGGGTATAGCGATCAAACAGGGTCTTTTTCTTGGGGTGGATAATTGTTGCTACGATAAAGAATGCTACAGCTACAATGATGCCTGCTATTACCACACTTCCACCCAGGCTACCGAGGATAATCTGTTTGCGTGAAGGACAAGGGATATGTATTAGCCGCAATTGAAACATAGTATCACCCGAACTTTCTCGTCTCCATTGATTTGAAAGGTTGTTTACCTTATACGTAACCACCCATTCCGCTGAGGTTTTATTCCTCTTTTAGGGGGAGATCGTCGATGAAGCATCCAGATTCATGGCTCTCGATATAATCAGGCATTTTGCCTGATTCCGATAGCCTCTCGTATAATAGGAGCAGGATCGTGGCAGACCACACATCGAGCATGCGGATATACCGATGCTCGGGGCGATGCCTTGAAGCAAGGAAAGATCGCATGCTCGTAACGCGTGACCTTTGCTGCCATAACATGTGCAATACTACGCATCATATTGAGCATACACCAAAGGCCAGCGCAAACACTGGCACAAGGTGCATGAGACGACTGCTAAGAGCCGAGGAGGGAGATCATGAGTAATGTGCCAATTGCCGACTATGCCCTGCTGTCAGACTGTCGCTCAGCCGCACTGGTCAGCCGCGCAGGCTCCGTCGATTGGCTGTGCTTTCCCCGCTTCGATGGGCCGTCGGTCTTTGCCCGGCTGCTGGACGATCAAGCGGGACACTGGTCAATCTATGCGGTTGGTGCCTCCGAGGTGAGTCGCCGCTACCTTGAAGGGACGATGGCCCTCGAGACCACGTTCTGTACCCCAACGGGCGTCGCTGTGCTGGTCGATGCGATGGCGATCGGTCGCAATGAGCGCGGACACGAACTGGGTGTCAACTCGCCTGGGGTCGTGCTCCGTTCAGTGTCCTGCGAGAGCGGTACGGTGGAGATGGAGCTCGAATACGCACCCCGCTTCGAATACGGCCTCATCTATCCCCTCCTGAGACCAATTCAGGGAGGTCTAGTCACCCGTGGCGGCGCGGATGTCCTGGTGCTCTCCTCACCAATAGCTTTACAGGTAGAAGGCTCGCTGGCACGCGCTCGCTTCACCCTCCAGGCTGGTGAGCAAGTAGGCTTCGCATTGCAGCACCGGGCTAGCTGGGAGGGTGCCCCACAGGTGTGTACACCGGCGGCGATGACCGATTACCTTCACGACACCATCGTGGGATGGCGCACCTGGTCAGACATGCATCAGCGATACGCGGGACCGTGGCGGGATCTCGTTCACCATAGTGGCCGTGTGCTGCAGGCGCTCATGTTCCGTCCTACGGGAGCAATCGTCGCCGCGCCGACCACCTCGCTGCCCGAATCCATCGGGGGTGAGCGCAACTGGGACTACCGCTACACCTGGGTCCGTGACGCCAGCCTGACGCTGGAGGCGCTCTGGGTCGCTGCCTGTCCCGATGAAGCGTACTGGTTCTTCGCCTGGATGGCTGGCGCAGTGGCTGCGCAGATTCGGCGGGGTGCTGAGCTCCAGATCATGTTCGGAGTTGGCGGCGAGCACGACCTCAGCGAGCGCACACTCAGCCACCTGACTGGATGGCGTGCCAGCCGACCTGTGCGCATCGGCAACGGGGCCTGGAATCAGCGCCAGCTCGATGTCTACGGTGAGCTCCTCAGCGCGGCTCGCCTCCTCCGCAACCAACTCGGTGAGCTCGATGAGGTCACATGCACCTTCCTGATCGAGGTTGCCGATACGGCGGCAGCACGTTGGCAGGAGCCTGACCAGGGCATCTGGGAGGTACGTGGAGGCCCGAGGGATTTCCTCTACTCTAAGCTCATGTGCTGGGTGGCACTCGACTGTGCCATCGAACTTGCCGACACATTGGATGCGCTTGACCGGATTGATGGATGGGCAGCGGCGCGGGAGCGGATCCGCGCCGCTATCCTCGAGCGCGGTTGGAGTGAGAAGGCCGGAGCGTTCACGCAGGCGTTTGGCTCCGATGACCTGGATGCCTCCGCGCTCATGATACCGATTGTGGGATTCCTGCCCGCTACCGATCCACGCATGCGAGCCACCATCGATGCCATCGCCGAACGGCTCACCGATACGCATGGTCTGGTCTACCGTTACCGCGCCTCCGATGGGCTCGCGGGCTCGGAAGGGACATTCCTGCTCTGCACGTTCTGGCTGACCCACGCGCTCGCGCTGGCTGGCGAGGTCGAGCGGGCCAGGGCGACCTTCGAGCGGGCGGTTGCTTATGTGAATGATGTTGGGTTGCTCGCCGAGGAAGTAGACCCGGTGAGTGGTGAATTGCTGGGCAACTTCCCGCAGGCGTTCAGTCATATCGGCCTTGTGAATGCGGCCTGGGCCATCTCGCAAGCGGAGTAATGACTGGCCAGAGTTAGGTGAAATGCAGGAGCCAGCAACCCCAGAAGAGCAACTACATTACCCTTCCAGGCGACTGGGTGTCTTCCCCTGGCTCCTCCAGCACTGCATAGTGCGGGCAAAATCCTCGACCGCCTGTGGACCTGCCACCTCCAGTCCTTGCTGAAATTTCACTGGATCAACATTGCGATAGCCCATGAATTCTGCGTAGAAGCCCGCCAGGCGTTCCCCGGCTCGCCGGCGTGCTCGCACATTCAGTAGATAGTTCAAAACAAGCTCAATGGTTGAGGGATCGGTCCAATCGGAACGGAAGAGCACCCTGCCGCTACGCCCAATGATATAGGTCATATTAGATAGTGCCCCGTACATCTTGTGCCCTGTCCCCAGCAGATCATCGACCAGGATGGGCCGTTCCACCTGACCACGCTCCTTGAATGCCCAGGCATGGGCTAGCTTCTGCTCCATACTGCGGTGCGAGCCATAACGCTCTCCTGGATGGGCCTCCCGTGCATATTTATCCGCTTTGCCAACATGCTGCTTTCCCTTTTGGGTTTCCCCGCCAGGTCGGTTAGGTGTCCTAAGAGGTGGTATGGTCTCGACCTCCTGCATCTTTAGATGCGATCTACCAAGCGCCAAAGCGGCGCACCTCGACGAAACACTGATCCCTTTTCTGATAGGGACGCCCTCGGGTAAAGGTGATCTGTGCTTGTTCACAATACGCCACAATGACCTCATTGATGAATTCTGAGACTGATAGGTGATATCGGGTGCATGATTATTGCTACCCGCGCCGCAACCTTCGATCTCCTGACGACCCGCTATCTGGCAGATCACCCAGCTGCGACGGTGCTGCACGTGGGCTGCGGCATGGACAGCCGTGTTTTCCGAGTCGATCCGCAGGCTTCTGTCTGTTGGTTCGACGTGGATTACCCGGATGTGATCGACCTGCGCCGCCAACTGTTCCCCGAACGGGACGCCTATCACCTGATCGGTGCACCGCTGGAGGATTTGCGCTGGTTGGACGAGGTTCCACGGGATCGACCCGCGCTGCTTATCGCCGAGGGGGTGCTGCACTACCTGAGCGAAGCGGAGGTGAAAGCGCTCCTCAATGCAGTGGTCGGTCACTTCCCCAGCGGGCAGATGATCTTCGATGTATGCCATCCCTCGGTGGTGAGAAGAGTGGGTTCGAAAGTCGGGAGGACAGGTGCAACCTACAAGTGGGGACTTGACGATCCGCAGGACATCAAGCAGCTTGAGCCAAAACTTGAGCTCATCAAGGAATTCAGAACACGCGAACTGGTCGGGTTTTCTCGGTTCCCGCTCTGGGTACGTGCGCTCTTCCGCGCCATGGAGGTCAACACCGCGCTGCGCAGGATGGAGCGTACAGTAGCTTACCGATATGAGGATGCAAGCTCGGAATCACGATCCTGAGCAGGGTGAAACGGAAAAAACGTATGGCAGCGGAAAAAATGCAATTCACAAAGCACCCCGAAAGGACAATCTCGCGGTGCCTGTTTATTACTTCTCTGTCTTGGTCTTTTGGGAAGAACGGGACCGTAAACTGGTCTAAGGGTTGACGTTCTGTTACAGAGATTCATTATTACATTTTCATCCTGTTGATTTAATTTGAAAACTGATCTGAAAAGTCATGTTCTCGGCACAGTTCTTCACTATTGGCTATTCCAGGGATATACTGGTAGGAGAACTTCACCTCACCAAATGCACCGTAACTTACCTACGAATATCGGCTATGGCTGTTATCTTCACCAGGAATTATCATAAGAAAATTTATCTCACCAAACGAAGGTTTTTTGGCACGAATGGAAGAGATTTCTCTTTGTCATGAGCGAGGTTGCAGAGAAAACCCGTAACATGGCGCTTCTCTCAGATATATTGGCGTTGGGTGAGAAAAACGCGCAAGAGAGATGAGCTATGAATGTCTCGCTATCAAGAACGGGTTGTCACGCCACATAATGGTTTGTTGAGTCTCAGTATGTCGTGCCGGGCAGATGTTTGCAAAGTCTCAGAAAATCGTACCGGTGATCTTCACCCGAATTTGTGGAGTCCCCAAAGAAGAGAGTTAGCACATCAATTGTTCATATATGAGGGGACTCATATACTGGAGGGTGGAATGCCTCCGTGTCCGATTGTAAAAGGTTTCGATGTAATCAAAGGTGCTGCTCCTGGCTTGCGCTCGTGTCTGAAATGACTGGCTATCAATGCATTCACCTTTGAAACTATGAAAGGAACTCTCCATCGCGGCATGATCGTAACAGTCAGCAGTCTGACTCATACTGACGATCATGCCTTCTTGCTCCAAAAGAGCCTGATAGTTCTCACTTGTGTACGTGCTGCCACGATCAGAATGGTGGAGCAATCCAGCCTGTGGACGGCGCCGAGTGATCGCCATACGCAGCGCCTGGATCACCAGCGTCGCGTCTTGTGTGGCTGCCATGGACCATCCTACCACCATCCGCGAAAACAGGTCAAGCACCACCGCCAGGTACAACCAGCCTTCCGCAGTCCAGATGTACGTCGTGTCGGCCATCCACCTGGTGTTCGGCTGCTCAGCACTGAAATCCCGCTGCAGCAGGTTGGGAGCCAGCTGCGCACCTGGTTCACTTTTCGTAGTGATCGTGCGATGGCGTGGGCGTTGGGCGAAAAGCTCTTGTTCTCGCATCAAACGAGCGACTCGTTTCCGAGCGCATTTGATCCCTTGGTCCTGCAACTCTGCATGCACCCGTGGGCTGCCATACACGCGGCGATTGGCTTGGAAGACGGTCTTTACTTGTTCAGCCAACTGAGCATCTTCTCGGCTGTGCCGGCTGGGCGGGCGCTTCGACCAGGCATAATACCCGCTCACCGATACTTCCAGCACCCGGCACATGAGGGTGATCGGATATTCCTGCCGATGCTGCGCAATGAACTGATATCTCATGGCTTTTCGCGCGAAAAGATGCTGATGGCTTTTTTTATCTGACCAATGACAGGCTGGTTCGTGATCCATGCCAACGCGTGGAACCTCTATCGGAAGCGCCGTTGTCCAGAAAAATGTTACAGATATTTTTGCTCTGTGCTGGTAAATCCTCTAGAGGCTGACCAGACCGTGTTCGAATCTATCTAGTCGTGCTCGAAAACATCAAACCCAGTCCAGTTGACAGGCGGATTGAATCCTTTAGAACGCATAATCAAAACATGTGGCTCTACATTTACCCAAAGGCTATCGGCTACTTGCAAGAGAAGCGCAGCGAAATACTGTGTAGCTCGGTATTCTAAGGGAGGATACTTCTTCTGCAACCATAGGTTTACGTTGGCGCCACGGAGCACAGGGACCGGGTGCGTAGTGCCGGGCTGTTGTTCAGCACTTTTTATAAGGTTCATTAATTGCTGGGACTGACCAGATTGGAGTGCAGTTAGGGCTAAATCAACGATCATGGCGCTTATAAAGAAAAAATGAACTCCCATAAATCGCACTGGTGGGGAAGGCGCCTAGCCGTTAGTACGGCGTCTAAAATACCACAGGCAAGCCAGTCCGCATCAAGCTCTTGCTTCCATGTCTTAGATTCTGGTCCATCATGTCTAGAACGCCCCTCATTGGCGTTTGAGGGCTGCACATGTCCTAGAAGAATATGAGAGTATTCATGAGCAGCGATAAAGAGGGCTCCTGTTTGGCGAAGGTGCTCAGCCAGAGAGAAGATTTCCTCGTCGTAGGGGTGGAGCGGTGGGGGTAAACCCCATCCTAGGAAAGCAGAAAGGGTACTAAAAAAAGATTCCGTAACGGTTGGGTCACCATAGTGTATGGCCTTACTCAGGGGCATCTCCCGCCCAGATACGGCATACTGTTTAGCCCCTTCTTGCGCCTTTTTAGGGTCAATCGCTTGCGCGAAGTTATTGCTGATGCTGTAGAGGAAGTCGAAAAACGCTGGGTCAAATACAATTAGGTATGTGTTTGTGTGGGGAACGATTAGTGTCCGGGCGTTCACCTGCCCAGTAGGGAGCGTACTGAAGGTGACTCGACCATTCAGCTTCTGAAGTTCACCTGAGAAGCTCAATTGTGGAAAAACACGATAAAGTGCTTCGATATCCGATTGTCCTCCATCTGCCTTCCCAACCCCTTTTCCCTCTTGTTCTTCGTTGACAGGGCCATACCGTCTCAAGCGCTTTCGTGGTCTTTCACCACACAGCAAACCAGTGTCGAGCCAACGACAAGAGGACGACCGTCGTGAGGCCAGGAGCGACGAATCTGTCGCCTCGGCATTCCGCGTGCATGGCAATGGCCGCGACCCGGTGTCCGAGAAAAGAGAAGATGCGCCTCTTGCACACAGATGGAAGCTTCGCATACCAAGCCTGTTTTTCACTGAGCGTCTTTCCTTCAGTTCCCTCTCTCTGGCCTGGATCTCAACGGTGCTGTTCTTGCGGCACCTCTCCATCAAACCTCTTCGGTCCCTTTCTGCGTCTGGTCGTAGAGCCATTGAGTATGCCAGCGCAGATACTGCCTGACCGGAGCCATGCCCTCATAGCCCATCAATTCTTGTAAGCCCTGCGGGTCTCCTCCTGCCTGTAGGTACCGTAACGCAAAGCTGTGGCGTAAGTTCTGAGGAGTCATCACGGTCTCGCTGCCTCCTGCTCGTGTGCGCAACCGGCTCATTAACGAGGTCAGGCTGCTTTTGGTCAGCCCACGACCCCCTTCAGAAACAAAGAGCGGATCATCGCCCGTTTTCCTCCTGGCCAGAGCGTTCTTTTTCCCTGGATAAGCCTGATCCAGATAGGAGAGGAGATGGCTCAGGCAGGTTGTTGCTATGGGTATCCGGCGCACCCTGCCTCCTTTTCCCCTCACGAAGAGGATGCCCACCGTTGGATCCACATCAGCCAGGTGCAATGCGCAGGCCTCGGCAAGTGTGATCCCCGTGTCAAAGAGTACCCAGAGCAGGGCTCGATCGCGTTTGGTGGTGAGCGCCTTGCTTTCTAAGGGACAGCTTGCCTGGACAAACTGGTCAAACGTTTCCGGCGACACTACGTGAGGGAAAGGAAGACTGGCGCGGGGAAACGACTCCTCGCTCATTGGGGAACAAGGGAGCATGCCTTGGTGCACAAGCCAGGCACAAAACGCTCGCACGGAGCGTGCGTAGGTTTCGATGGTACTCGGTGAGCGCCCTCGGCCAGCAGGAGTTGGCGTTTGACCCACCGAGGCGATCCAGGCGCCCAGATCCGTTTCAGTGATCTGACTGACGTGAAGGAGATGGCGTTCCAGCAGCAGATAGTCTTGTAACTGATGCAGCACCGTTTGATGCCATTCCAGCGTTTTCGGACGATGCCTGGCCTTGCGATGGGCTTGCAGATAGGATTGGATTGCGCGTGCGATGGTGAGATGGTGAACTCTCCTCAGTGAGGGAGCGCGAGACTCCTGTTTGGCTGAAGCGCGAGTGATATGAGGGGGCTGGACAGCCTGGCTTGATGCGCTCTCCGCGAGTGTTGGAGGGTGAACTCTCAAGTGCGTCGCCTTTCCCAGTGGATGTATCGCTGGCTCTTGTGCGGTCAGGTAATGGTGAGATGAGTGTGTACTCGTTTCCCTTGAAGAAGGTGCAACGGACTGCATGGGCCGAGAGGGGAGAGAGACGATAGCCGTTGATGCTAGCGCTGTGTCGTGAGGTGGGCGCACCTCTGCATGGATGACTTCTGTCTGCTGGGGCTCCTCTCTTGTGGTCAGCACATACGCCCGGATTCGGCGCAGGCCACGTTGTAAGGTGCGAAGGTGTTGGGGCCGATAGCGGCCGGGAAACAATGACTGGAGTTCGCGAAAGATATCGCCCCCGCTGCGAGTGGGATTCGTTTGCACCCAGAAGAGGATCTGCTCCCACTGCCCGGCAAACGGATCTTTGCTGGTGCGTCGCCAGTCTAACACATGTACGCTCTCCTGTGGCTTCTGATTGTTGTGCGGAGAAACTGATCCCTCATCATGTCCCATTCCTTCGAGCAGGCAAGACGTTATCGCATGGCCTTCGAGATCAAACTTCAGCAGAGATGGCAGCGGCGCCTGTTGCTCTGGAGCGGAGCCGCTGACCGCATAACGAAAAATGGCCTGTTGCAATTGCTCCACCTGCTGGAAGAGACGGATGGGATCGAGTGCTGTCGCCCAGTATAACGCCTGCTCGCTGGTTTGACCAGGGATCACAGACACGCTTGAGACCTGGCGGCAACGTTCGAGAACGCAAGGGAAAAAAGGGGATGGTGGAACTGGCAGAGGAAGATTTTGGTGAGGCAATGCTTGAAAATGAGGCAGGATGTCGCTGCACGCCTTTTTGCACATAAAAACATCGTCTCCTTGCTTGCCAAATCACTGCCTGGTTGTCACCAGGCGGCTTCTCACCGGCCAGCAAAGAGACGATGTAAATAGAAGAGCGGGAGACGGGACTCGAACCCGCGACAGCCTGCTTGGAAGGCAGGGTGTCGCAGGATCGCCGTTCGCCTGGTATGAAGTGGCTTTGGGGGCCGATTGAACAACTACTTCCGAATTTCGTGCGGCTCTGACAAAAGATGTTGCACACCTCAGGCAAAAGATGTCACGTCCTCGCGAAGGCAGGATGCTACAACCTCAGAGCGCTCTAGAACAACTATACCAGACCCCTTGCGCAAACACAAGGGAGGCAGGATGTCTACCCACACATAAAAACTGAAGATGATCTTATTTCATAGGCCAGCGTCTCCACCCCACTGGGGCAAGTTCGCTTGCAAAAAGCGGTGGAAGCAGCGTCTTGATTATCTGCTCTTGAAGAGCTCATTTTCAGAGCGGATGGTCCAAGTAGCCAGCACAGGAGCGAAGCTTCGCTTCTTGCTTCCCATCATATGGCAACCTCCTTCAGATGACCACTGCACTCTCTTCTCTCTCACCATGTTCTTCACTTTTCAACCGGCTGAGCAATGGTGCGAACGAAACAAAAGGCTTCTCGATGGGCAAGTACATCTCAGCCACCAGAACGGTTTCCATCCAGCCTGTAGGGTTGTGACGATTTTGTGCGGACACAGCAGTTCCCTGTGATGCAATCGTGAGAGCGATGCATTACAGTATCAATGTAAACGCAGGTGGGAGCGGAGCGTAACGACAAGGGCGTCAGCCAGGAGGTGCAAGATGAACGTACAAAGCACAACAATGAACTGCAATACGTGCCACAACCAAACAGACGAGCGCTGCTCGTATTGTCTTCTGCCCGTCTGTCCTGAGCATGGGGGGCACGTCCAACCCTGGTTCACGCATCGACAGGTGCTGGTCTGCACTCCTTGTCAAGCAAAACTCCAGGAGATTGCCCAGGAGGAACAGAGCCTTTCCTCTTCTCGTCATTGGATACCAATGTATGGTAGACCGGGCGATCCTACTGCTGGCTAGTCCCTTTTCCCGCGTTTTCGGCGCAACAATCACGCTCAAGCTCTCTGCACCCCAGAGCTTGCCAGCAGGAAGCCGTGAGGGGTGCGCATATCATGTACTATTCTCTGCAACAGCTTGTTGTGAGATCTGCTGCGAGAATATCTCTGGAAAGGAGAAAGAAGTCTTATGTCAAGTCAACAGAATGCAACGGTACGATGGGGCATGTTCGCCATCGAAATGCTTGCAGGAGCATGGACGCTGGTGCATCTCATCTGGAGTATGGCTGGTATCACAGCTGACGATTATTGGGGGGTGGCTTTGCCCATCCTGTTTCTCCTCGCCCTGATTCTGGCGTTCGTGCAGTATTCCCAGGAGCGGCATGCTTTGGTGACTGCTGCTTCGACGGAGCAGTTTCCTGAGCCTGCGATCGCGAAGTTTTTCCTGGCTTCAGCGGGCTCTGCCGGGATGTGGTTTGTCGTGCGCATGTACGTGGGCACCGGGTGGCTGCTGGCCGGCTGGGAAAAGGTGATCTCGCCTGCCTGGGGCACCAGTGGAAAAGCCCTGAGCGGCTTTGTCGCTGGCGCTTTAGCCCAAACGACTGGGGCGCATCCGGCAGTACAAGGATGGTACGCGTCGTTTTTACAGAATTTCGTGCTTCCCAATGCAGGTTTGTTCTCGTTCCTGGTGACCTGGGGCGAAGTGGCGGTTGGGTTAGGTCTCCTCTTAGGAGTGCTGACAGGGATAGCAGCCGGTTTTGGGGTGTTGATGAACCTGAATTACCTGCTGGCTGGGACAGTCAGTATTAATCCGGTGCTGGGGGTTCTTGGATTATTCCTATGCTTCTCGTGGCGAGTCTGTGGATGGATCGGCGTTGATCGGTGGTTGCTGCCTGCGTTGGGATTGCCCTGGAAACCGGGAACCTGGTTCCAGTCTCCAGGGTCGGCGGCAGCTGCTCCGCCGTCCTAATCGCTCACGGAGTTTTTGTTCTGATAACGAGTCGTCTCTTGCTGCATGCAGCAAGAGACATTTTTATGCGAGAGAAGGCGTGGTGAAACATGTCCTTGTGATGTATTTGTGAGGTTAACAGTGCATGATTGTGAGTAGTATGTGATACGAGGAATGTATGCTTGACCCTGAGCGAGTCTCTTGCGCAGACTGCTTACAACGTAATAACCTTTTACATGAATCTAGATATCTGGAGGCACTTTATGGAACGTAATTGGGTGACCATAGAAGGCAACGAGGCAGTCGCCACTGTCGCACACGCGCTGAGCGAGGTGATTGCGATCTACCCGATCACGCCGTCGACCCCGATGGGTGAATATGCTGACGCCTGGTCGGCAGCGGGGCGCGTCAACCTGTGGGGCACGGTGCCATTGGTTGTCGAGATGCAGTCGGAAGGCGGCGCTGCCGGGGCCATTCACGGAGCACTCCAAACAGGGTCGCTGGCAACGACCTTCACAGCCTCGCAGGGCCTGTTGCTGATGATTCCCAACATGTACAAGATCGCCGGTGAGTTGACGCCGACCGTCTTCCACGTGGCAGCGCGTTCACTGGCCGCACAGGGGCTCTCCATCTTCGGCGATCATGCGGACGTGATGGCGACCCGCGCCACCGGCTTTGCCCTGCTCGCCTCAAATTCGGTGCAAGAAGCGCAGGACCTGGCCTTGATCGCACACGCGGCGACGCTCTCGGCGCGTGTGCCCTTCCTCCATTTCTTTGACGGATTTCGCACGTCCCATGAGATCGACAAGATCGAGCTTTTGCCCCACGAAGCTATGCAGGCTCTGATTGATGATTCCTTCGTCAGAGCCCACCGGCAGCGTGCGCTCTCGCCAGACCACCCCTTCATTCGCGGCACGGCGCAAAACCCGGACGTGTACTTTCAAGCCCGTGAAAGCGTGAACGCTTCCTACCAGGCATGTCCGGCTCTCGTACAGGAGGCGATGGACCGCTTCGCCAGGGTCGCCGGGCGGCAGTATCACCTGTTCGACTATGCTGGAGTGCCGGACGCCGAGCGGGTGCTTGTGGTGATGGGTTCAGGGGCCGAGACGGCGCAGATGACGGCGGAGTACCTGGCCGGACAGGGCGAGAAAGTGGGGGTGGTCAAAGTCCATCTCTACCGCCCATTCTCGGTGCGGCACTTCGTGCAAGCATTGCCGCCTACCGTCAAGGCCATAGCCGTGCTGGATCGGACGAAAGAACCTGGCAGTATTGGAGAGCCCCTCTACCTGGATGTGGTCACGGCGGTCAACGAAGGCAGAGATACAGGCCTCATCACTGCATCACCACGCATCACCGGCGGGCGCTATGGCCTTTCCTCCAAGGAATTTACCCCTGCGATGGTCAAGTCCATCTTCGAGGAATTGCGCCGCGACGAGCCGAAAAACCACTTTACCGTGGGCATCAACGACGATGTGACCTACAGCAGCCTCGATTACGATCCCGGCTTTGCTATCGAGGGTGCAGACACGGTGCAGTGCGTATACTGGGGATTGGGCTCTGATGGCACGGTAGGGGCGAACAAAAACTCGATCAAGATCATCGGCGAGGAAACCGACAACTACGCGCAAGGCTACTTCGTCTACGACTCCAAGAAATCAGGGTCGGTGACGATCTCACACCTGCGCTTTGGACCACACGAGATGCACGCTCCCTACCTGATCGGCACCGGCCAGGCCAACTTTGTCGCTTGCCACCAGTTCTCGTTCCTGGAACGGTTCGATGTGCTCAAATACGCCAGGCCGGGAGGAGTCTTCCTGCTCGCCAGCATGTATGGACCAGAGGAGGTGTGGGGGCGCCTGCCACGCGAGGTGCAGCAAACCATTCTTGACAAGCAGCTGCGCTTCTACGTGATCGATGCCTTCAAAGTGGCCAGCGACATCGGCATGGGTGGGCGCATCAACACTGTGATGCAGACCTGCTTCTTTGCCATCAGTGGGATCCTACCCGAGGCGCAGGCAATAGAGCAGATCAAACAGAGCATTCGCAAGACCTATGGCAAGCGCGGCGAGGCGGTGGTGCAGAAGAACTTCCAGGCGGTCGATGCAACGCTGGAGCATCTCTACCAGGTGAACGTTCCGACAGCGATTGCTGACGCGATACATCTGGCCTCCGCAGCAGGCACGGCAGAACCAGTCCCAACCAATGGGCACGGGCGCGGCAAACCCCTGCCGATGCTGACCCGGCGACCACCAGTACCAGTTGAAGCGCCTGATTTTGTGCGGCGGGTGCTCGGTCCGATGATCGTCGGCGAAGGCGATTCGCTGCCAGTGAGTGCTCTGCCCCGCGATGGGACCTACCCATCGGGGACGGCCCAGTGGGAGAAGCGCAACATTGCTCTTGAGATTCCTGTCTGGGACCCTGACATCTGTATCCAGTGTGGCAAGTGCGTGATGGTCTGCCCACACGCGGTGATCCGCGAGAAGATCTACGATGCGACTCGCCTCAAGGAAGCTCCTGAGACGTTCTCGTCGACGGATGCTCGCTTCAAAGAGTTCCCCGGCATGCAGTATACGCTGCAGGTGTCGCCGGAGGACTGCACCGGCTGTGGCCTGTGCGTGGAGGCATGCCCGGTCAAAGATAAGCGACAGGTGGGGCACAGAGCCATCAATATGGCGCCGCAGCCTCCACTGCGCGAGCGCGAAAAGACCAACTGGGAGTTCTTCCTCACCCTGCCAGATGTGGATGGGACGGATCTCAACCTGGCAGCCATTAAGAACTCGCAGCTCGTCACGCCATTGTTTGAGTTCTCTGGCGCCTGTTCAGGCTGCGGCGAGACGCCCTACATCAAGCTGGCGACCCAACTGTTCGGCGACCGCATGATTGTCGCCAATGCTACGGGCTGCTCATCGATCTACGGCGGCAACCTGCCCACGACGCCCTGGACGATGAACCGCGCAGGACGCGGCCCGGCCTGGTCCAATTCGCTGTTTGAAGACAATGCCGAGTTCGGCCTGGGTATGCGCCTGACGCTCGATAAGCAGCGGGAATACGCGAGCGAATTGCTCACCCGGTGTGCCGGTAGCGTGGGCGAGGACCTGGTGCAGGAACTGCTGGGCGCCGATCAAGCGCACGAAGCGGGGGTAAAGGCGCAACGGGAGCGAGTCGCCATCTTGAAGCAGCGCTTGCAGGCCACGGGTGGTGCACATGACCTCGTACAGAGCCTGCTGAGTGTGGCCGATGCGCTGGTGCGCAAGAGCGTGTGGATCATCGGCGGCGATGGGTGGGCTTACGACATCGGCTTTGGGGGACTCGACCATGTGCTGGCCTCGGGGCGCGACATCAACATCCTGGTGCTCGATACCGAGGTCTATTCCAACACAGGTGGCCAGGCCTCCAAATCCACGCCACGAGGGGCGGTCGCCAAGTTTGCTGCGCGCGGCAAAGGGACGCCGAAGAAGGACCTGGGCATGCTGGCGATGGCCTATGGCAATGTGTACGTGGCCCGCGTGGCGATGGGCGCCAACGACCAGCAGACGCTGCACGCCTTCCTGGAGGCCGAAGCCTATGACGGCCCCTCGCTCATCATCGCCTACAGCCACTGTATCGCTCAAGGCATTGATATGCGCAAGGGACTGGAACAGCAGAAGCTGGCCGTGCAGAGCGGCTACTGGCCGTTGTATCGCTGCAACCCGGCCCGTGCCGAGCAGGGCAAGAACCCGCTGATCCTCGACTCCAAAGAGCCGGCGATCCCGCTGGAACAGTACGCCTACAACGAGACGCGCTATCGCATGCTGTTGCAGAGTGACGAGAAGCGTGCTGAAGAGCTTATGCAGGCAGCCAAACACGATGTGCAGGCACGCTGGCAGCAGTATCGCGAGTTGGCTGAAGAACACCACAATGGGTAAGGAGGATTCTGATGACAGCGCTTGATTTCACCACGAACTACCTGGGCCTCGAGTTGAAAAATCCGCTCGTGGCTTCGGCCTCGCCGCTCTCCAAGAAGGTCGAGAGCGTGCGTCGCCTGGAGGATGCTGGCGTGGCTGCCGTGGTGATGTACTCCTTGTTTGAGGAGCAGATCACCCATGAGAGCCAGGAACTGGATCATTACCTCGAACGCGGCACGCACTCGTACGCCGAGTCGCTGAGTTACTTCCCTGACCTGGACACCTACAACCTGGGGCCGGAGCCCTACCTGGAGCACCTGCACCGCATCAAATCGGCGGTGAGCATGCCGGTGATCGGCAGTCTGAATGGCGTCTCATCCGGTGGCTGGGTCGAGTATGCCCAGAAGATCGAACAGGCGGGTGCCGATGCCCTGGAACTGAACATCTACTACCTGCCGACCGACATCGACCTGAGCGGGGCGGACCTGGAAGAGACCTATGTGACCCTGGTCAAAGATCTTCGAGCGAAGGTGAAGCTGCCCATTGCCGTCAAGCTCAGTCCCTATTTCACCTCGATTCCCAACGTGGCAAAACGCTTAGTAGAAGCTGGAGCTCATGGCCTGGTGCTCTTCAACCGCTTTTACCAGCCCGATTTTGACCTGGACGAATTGAAGGTGGTGCCCGACCTGGATCTCTCCACCTCACACGAATTACGTCTCCCCCTGCGCTGGATCGCTATTCTCTACGGACGAATAGCAGCCGATTTTGCCCTCACCAGTGGCATCCACACGGCGCGAGATGTGCTCAAGGCGATGATGGCGGGCGCGAGTGTGGCGATGATGACCTCGGAGTTGCTGGCGCATGGCTTTGGTCGACCACGACAGATTCTTGCAGAGATCCAGCGGTGGATGGAGGAGAACGAATATACGTCGATTGCCCAGATGAAGGGCTGCATGAGCCAGCGCGCTGTGGCGGAACCGGCAGCCTTTGAGCGGGCCAATTATATGAAGGCGCTCAACTCGTTCGACTATTACCTGCCCTGAAGGAGATACAAGGGTAGAAGGGATTGGAGGTTGTGGTGGCAACCGGGCCCTTCTCGTTGCAGCATCACGATAGGGGCCTGCAGTAGCACAGTTGCGACACAAATTACCTGTCTGGAGTTACAAGGGAAAAGACATAATTTCAAAATTTACAGGATGGGTCGAGAACAAAGTGGGCAAGCTGTACGTGTCTCCGCTCCCCGACGGGATTGGCAACTGTGTGCATCTTCCCATGCACGATGGCTGTCCTGACTCGCCCCATTGCCCCACCTGCCCCAAGCTCCGCGCAAACAAGCGACATCTGCCGGTCTGGGAGAACAAAGCCACGAACTTACTCATCACCGTGGAAGCGTTGCGAGCCAATCCTGCCTACGCACGAGCCCGGCAAAAGCATGAGCAGGAACTGGCTCATGCCGAAAAGGTCATCAAAACCATCAAAGAGGAGGGCTTCTGGGATGGACGTGTTCACAACAGCAAAGCAAACGAGAAGTGAGCAGTGCCGAAAAAACGCACAGGCGAAGTCTGAACAAAAGCGCCAAGCCGCGTTTGCTGCTATTCGAGAGCTTCAGCAGGAAAAGCAGCCAGTGACAAGATCGGCGGTGGCCAGGCGAGCCGGCGTGTCGGTGGTGTTTCTCCGAAGTCATCCTGACTTGCTTCATGCCATTGAGGAAGCAGAACAGCGGCACAGGCTTGCTCCTCCAGAGAGTGCCGCAGACAAAACAAAGGACCAGGTGAATGCCGCTTTACGCCGCCGGTTGGGTGACATGAGGCAGCAGCTCGCGGCAAAAGACCGGGAGCTGCGCGGAAAACAACGAGAAATTGATCGGCTGTATGGAAAGCTGGCAATCTCAAGCCCACTCACCGATGTGGAGCTACGAAGTGCTTTCGCTGATGCACTAAACCGCCTAGCTCAACAAGAAAAGCAAGTAGGAGAATCGAACTAAGGGTG
>WNGN01002518.1_pt1 | contig 19011 bp, 19 predicted proteins | sample 5400561 | NCBI WGS metagenome assembly WNGN01 (sample SAMN13153379, study PRJNA577476) | soil metagenome | isolation source: 115 cm soil or saprolite under Garry oak tree replicate 2 | place: USA:California | collected 2016-06-15
GGGCCGACCCCGGGAAGCTCCTCGATGGCTTTCACTGCGACAGCCACCTTTTCACCTCTCTTCCCCTCATCCTTGGCCATACTTAAGGCGGTAACACGGGGAGATGGGTGAAACTATCGTTTTTCACGTGTGAAGAATGGGGACAAACTCCCTATTCTCTAGTAGAACCGGATCGCCATGTCCGGAGCCCCGAGGAAACGCGCCAAATCGTAGGCTTCCTCCTTCGCCTTCGCTCGCGTTTCCTTCTTGAAGGTGGCAAACATCGTGACCTCCACTGCAAGCTTGCGAGGGTGACGCCGATAGGACCAGGTCCCGGCGACACGACCATCCACCAGGACGATCGGAGCAAGCCATCCTTGATCCTTGTACACCTGTTTGTAGTGGGCTCGGTCCACGAGGTAATCTCGGTCCCGATGCCCGAGTAAGAAAGGGTCGAAGCTCGGAAGCAGCCGTACGATTCCGGGCTCCGACGACGCCTTTTCCAAGTCCGGGAGATCCTTCCTCAACAGGAACCCGCGCCGGCGGCCCATGTCCACCTCGACGAGCTCGTCCCGGAGCCGGTCCAAGATGACTCGAATCCGCCGAACATACACGCCGGACCAGGACCACAGATCCTTCGCATCGGCCGGGCCGAAGGCGTGGAGATGCCGTCGAACCAGCGCGTCCTCGGCCTTCTCTTCCGACGGCATCGACAGTGGCTCACGAAGCCATTCATCCACTCTCGTGAATGTGATTTCCTGTCCGTGGCTCGGGCCGAAGCACACGAGGCCACGCATCACGGCGGGACGGACGAGTTGCCACGAGGTGTTAGAGCCCAGCGTCTCCCGTCCCCAGCCCCCATCGAACCAATCCTTCGTCTTCGTCCCCAACTCCTTCGCCAACAAGCTAACGAGCTGGGCCCTCGTGACCGGGCCCTCTTTGAGCGCTTCGATGATCATCGCGGTGGTCTCTTCCTCCTTCAAACCGGCTCCTTGGATCCATCGCTGCTCTCGCGGCAGCCTCGTCGGCATGAGACCTCGGAGATACAGGAGGAGTTCGTTCGACGGAAGAAGATGCAACGCCCCCCGCATCGACCATGTCTTGACGATAGTCCGCTTCCGCATGAGGGCTTGCTCGACATCATCGACGGTCAGATCTCGCAGGCGCGCCCAGAGGGCGATCCGAGCCATCGCGCTCACCTGGGCTTGGACTCCGCAGACATCTCCAACGACGCCCGCGAGCCGACCGCGGGGGGCCCGGAGGTCCAGATGGTGGCGGTGCATCCGGAAAGCGGAAACCTGAGCCTCACTGAATGAGGACATGTCCATTCGATTGGCCACGTTCTTTCAGACGCGAGAAACCGCGCTCATCATCCTAAGTGTTTGGGGCGTCCGACCGTGTCCTTTTAAACGCGCGGAGTCCCATCCTCTCCACCGATCCAGGTGATTGCCCATGGCCAGCATGCCCGTCGATCCTCCCGTGCCCGTCGTTCCGTTCAAGAACTGCCCGATCGCGACGAGCTTGGGCGTCCTTGGCCGGAAGTGGAGCCTGCTCATCATCCGGGATATCGGATGGAAACGGGCCGACCGGTTCAACGCTCTCCTCCGGACCATCCCAGGACTGACACCGAGGATGCTCGCCCTTCGGCTGAGCGAACTCGAGGACGCCGACATGATTCGGAAGGTCGAGGAACATCACTCGCCCAACCTGGTTCGCTGGGCGCTTACGAAGAAGGGAGAGGACATCATGCCGGTGTTGATGCGCCTCGTCGCCTTCGGATCCCGATGGTTTCCGGAGCGGGTCTTCGAGGACGAGCAACCCCGGACGTTGGCCCAGATCTACCCGGAGAACGCCGGCAACCATCCCTGGATTACCGGGGCGCCGGACTAGCCCACGAACGCACTATACTTTTTTTCACGTGCGCCCTCATTTAGTATACTAATCATACCGGCGCGCCATGGAGAACGGCGATCGGGGGTGGCGTGGACTGTACCAAGCCGGCGGCATCGGGATGATCGCTGCGGGCCTCCTCGTCCTGGTCACGTTGCCGCTGATCCCGACGCTCATTCCCAGCCTCGCCCCGGCGACCGTGCAGTCGGGCCTCGAGAGCATCCAGTCCCAACGTCTTCTCTTTGGGACCACGTGGGGCCTCTACTTGGTCAGCGACTTGCTCTACCTCATCCCCTTCCCGGCCCTCTTCGTCGTCCTGAGACAGCACAGCCGCGCGGCCGCGCTGATCGCGCTCATCTTCAATTCCTTGTTCGTGACCATCGACGTCGGGGTCGACATTCCCCTGCGGTTGTCTCTCATTGGTTTGAGCAATTCGTATGCATCCGCGAACCCGACGGGACAAGCGGCGTACGTGGCGACGGCTCAGCTCGCCATGGACTTGGCGAACATCACGGCGCTAATCGCGACGTTCGTCCAGTTCGCGGCCGTCATCCTCGTGAGCTATGCCATGCTGCGCGACACGCGATTCCGAAGGAGCGCCGCGTATGTCGGCATGGCATGCGGAATCTTGGCCCTCCTGTTCATCCCGACATTCGTCCTCGGTTCCCAGCTCTCGGGGCTCTTCAACATCGGCGGCTTCGTGCTCCTCGTCATCTGGAGCGTCATGGCGGGCTGGACCCTCTACCGGCTGCGTTAGTTGACCGGCCTGTCTGGCCCTCGAGACAGACGAGCCGACGAGGCGGCTTCGCCTCCCTCCTCGAGATCGTAGGCCTTCGACGCAGGGCACATTTTTCCACCAGCCCGCCATGCGAGACGCGATGCCGGGCCGCTTATCCTTTGACCGCGTCGCGGCGATTTATGACGAGACGCGTGGCCTCGCACCCCGGGCGATGGCTCGCGTCCTCGCGGTCCTCGTGGACCAACTCCAGGGGAAACGGGTGCTCGAGGTCGGGGTCGGCACGGGCCGCTACGCCGTGCCGCTTCAGAAAAGTGGAATTCGCGTAGTCGGCGTGGACATCTCGCGTAAGATGGTCGAGTTCGGCCTCGCAAAAGGTCTGCGGGATGTCGTCTTCGCGGACGCGGCGCGCCTTCCCTTCGTGTCGGGATCGTTCGATGTCGCCACCACGAACCATGTGCTCCACCTAACTCCGGATTGGCGGGATGTACTGAGAGAAATCGCGCGCGTCACGCGGGAGTGGTACTTCACGGTCATCGAGCGTTCGGACCGCGTCGACTCGATCAAACGCGAATACGACGCCCTCGTCAAGAACGCCGGGCACGATTGGTCTCATCCCGGGTTCCACGAGAAGGACTTGCCGGGACTCCTGAAACCGGACTTCATCATGCCGGTCGGGCCGTTCCGCGAGACCCTCCTCGGGGACTCTCTCTTGGAGGAACTGGATCGGCGGACGTACTCGTCACAATGGGACGTCCCAGAGGAGATTCACCGCGGTGCGATGGAACTCCTCCGAGCCAAATGGAAGGGGAAAGAGTTCCCGCTCTCCTACACGATCGAAGTCACGTTCTGGCGCTCCGAGCGACTTCCGGAGATCGCGAAGGCTCAGAGGTCCTGAGGCGCGCCCGCAAAAACGACAAGAGCCTCTTTCTCGAGGAAGTGAAGGTTCCCGGGAATCACGAGGCAATGCAGCGGAGGCCCGAGGTCGCGGTCCGCGAGGTCGGCGATAGGGGCCGCGAACGCGCGGACCTCCGGCGAGCCCACGCGACTCAAGACGCAGGCGAGCGTCCGCGGGCCGAATTCGGACGTTCCGACCGCGGAGGCCATCTGAAGCAAGGAGGCGATCGCATCCCGCGGTGCAAGGAACGATCCGTCTTCCCGCAAGTCCAGCAGGACAAGAGTATGGAGGCCGGCGCGACGATTCTCCAGGATCGCCTCGAGCGGGCTCGTCGGCGCGAAACCGGCGGACGGGAACGGGACGGTCGTCGTGCGCCCGAACTTGTAAGCTTGGAGGCCGAGCGCTCCAGCCGCCGACGTCAGAATCGAAACTCCGTGGACAATCCGCGTCCGAATCTTCGCCGCCGCCGCCCGGAGACGGAGATCGACATGAGTCGTGGCCGACATTGGATCGCCGGGAATCAGGAACGCGACTGTCCCGCTTGCCGCGGCGGCGAGGAGGACTTGGCCGTCCTCCACCTCCTTGCGGCTGAGTCGATGGATCTGGCGGTCGATCAGCTTTTCCACTGCTTCGATCGAGCCACCTGGCAATGCTGACGTGTAGAACTCGGCAAATACCAGGTCGGCAGCGCGTGCCTCGTCAAGTCCGCGAAGGGTGATGCCTCGCTCGTCATCCAACCCGAGTCCGATGAACACGAGTTCCCCCATCGAGGCGTGAGGATGGCGGGGGGGCTATTCTCTTTTCCTCCGTAATCGCGCGCTTGGCTCCGTCGAGACGACCAGCACGACGGATTTGTCTGAATCCGAAAATCCTTAACCGCCAGCCGTGGAATCGCGGAGTCGTGCGTGTGTGGTGTATCGTTGTGCCGCGGGAACGCGGCGAAGAGATTCGGCGCCGACTCGTCGATGCTGGCGTCTTGCAGAAGCACCTCCGCATCGTCCAGGAAGGAGACCGTGTCTTCCTCCCCACAAAGGAGCGCTTGGACATCGGTTTCCCGACGGAACGGCGCGAATTCGACGAGGGATTCGTGGCGGTACGGAGCTACAAGGACGTCGTCGATGTGCCGGAACCGCTGCGCCGATCCCTTCCGAGTTCGTTCGACGTGATTGGCGACATCGCGGTCCTGAAAATTCCCGAAGAGTTGCAGCCCTATCGCGAGAAGATTGGACTCGCGATCCTCCGATGGAATCCGAAGATTCGGGTCGCGGTGCACGATCGCGGGGTGATGGGCGAGCGCCGAGTTCGATCGATCGAGGTCATCGCGGGGGAGCGGCGGACCACGACCGTACACACGGAGCACGGCCTTCGCTATCGTGTCGACCTCGCCCGGGCGTATTTCAGCCCCCGGCTGGCCTCGGAACGCAGGCGGATTGCGGATCTCGTCCTCGAGGGCGAAGTCGTCGCAGATCCATTCGCCGGCGTGGGCCCGTTCGCCATCCTCATCGCGAAAGGACGCCGGCCGAGGCTCGTCCATGCGTCGGACGTGAACCCGGCGGCGGTCGAGCTTCTCCGCGCGAACATCGGGGCCAACCGAGCGGACCGAATCGCAGCGCACGAAGGCGATGCCCGCCGTATCCTCGAGAAAGTCGCGCCGGTCGACCGCATCATCCTCGACCTCCCGCATACGGCGTTCGACCACCTCCCGGACGCGTTCGCGGCGATCGGGGCCCGTGGGGTCGTCCACGTGTATCGGATCTTGGAGCGGGCGGACGAGCCTGCCGCGGAGGACCGAATCCGGGCCGTCGCCGTAGAGGCCGGGTTCCAGGTCGCCGCTCTGCGAACCCACCCGGTCCGCGCATACTCGCCGACGCAACGCCACGTCGCGTTCGACGTCACGGTCGTTCGAGCGTCACACCGCGCTGCCCCTGGTACGTCCCCGAGCGCTTCTCGTACGTCTCCGACGACGGGGACTCCAGCGAGAGGAAGACGATCTGCGCGAACCGCTCGCCGATCGGCAGCTCGAGGACATCGGAACCGCCATTCAGCGCGCCGAAGGTGAGGGTCCCGGAAAAGCCGGCATCGATCATGCCGAAGGCCGCCAGGACCCCCCGGCGAGCCCAGGTCGTCCGGAGCCAGAGTTGGCCTGCGACATGTCGGCCGAGACCGACGGACTCGCGCGTGCTGACCGCGAACCGAGTCGCTGGCGGGATCCGTGCGACCCCTTGACTCGTCCGAGCGTTCGAGGATGGGATGAGGACCTCCTCGATCGTGACGTCATAACCGTTCGGCGTGAGGTTCTTCTCGTCGAACGGCTCGATCCGCAGCTCCCCTTTCGCCATATACCGGCGAATGTCTCCGTCCGAAAGGAGGGCCATCCGGTCGAGTATCCGAGCGTCTCCCATTAAGGATTACGAGAATCACGGATGAGAGGCGGGCCATAGGGTATTTACGGCGTGCCCAAGTCGGTCGAGTGTCAAGAACGACACAGGAGACCCAACATGTGCGCCATGACTTTGGAACGCCAACCCGGCCGAGAAAGCTGCCCCCACGCGGATGCTGAAATGATCGGATCCAACGTGAACGCGGAGTTCATGCGGTGCAAGGCCTGCAACCAGATCTTCGTCTTGCAAGCCGGCCGAGTGTGGGCGATCCGCTCCACGCGCACCCCGGTCTATGCGGTCCGCTGATCGCCGAGCCAACTCGTCCCCGCAGCCTCCGAAAGTTTATGCGAATAGCGCAGCTTAGGCCGCGGGAGGCGGCGTGATGGATTTCCGGCTGACGGAAGAGCAGAGGCTCGTCCGCGACACCGCGCGGGACTTCGTCGACCGGGAACTCATCCCCCACGTCCGGGACTGGGAGGAGAAAGGCGAGGTCCCGAGGTCCTTCTACCGCAAGATGGCGAGTCTCGGCTACCTCGGCGCCCCCGTGCCCGAGAAGTACGGCGGGGCCGGCATGGACTACGTCTCGTTCATGCTCCTCGTCGAGGAGATCAGCCGCGGTTCCTCGTCCGTCCGCACGACGGTCTCCGTGCAGACGTCCCTGAGCGAGACGTCCCTCATGTGGTTCGGCTCGGAGGCGCAGAAGGAGAAATGGCTCGTGCCCCTCGCGAAGGGGGAACGCTTCGGCGCGTGGGCCATCACGGAGCCGGAGGCCGGGAGCGACGCGGGAAACCTGGCCACGACCGCGAAGCTCGAGGGAAACGAGTGGATGCTGAACGGCCAGAAACGGTTCATCTCGAACGGCAGCATCGCGGACTACGTCCAGGTGTATGCGAGAGAACCGGGGACGAAAAGCCACGAGGGAATCTCGCTCTTCCTCGTGCCGAAGGACGCGCCCGGTTTCAAGGTCACTCACGTCGAGACGACGACGAAACTCGGCCTGCGGGCGAGCCCCACCGCGGACCTCGCCTTCGAGGATTGCCGCATTCCGAAGGAGAACCTGATCGGCAAGAAGGGCGACGGCTGGAATCAGGCGATGCGGACGCTGAACAGCGGTCGGATCGGCATCGCGGCCGGGGCCGTCGGCGTGGCCCGGGCGGCGCTCGAGGCTGCGTCGAAGTACGTGCAAGAGCGAAAGGCGTTCGGCCGCCCGATCGGAGACTTCCAGCTCGTGCGGGAGATGATCGCGCAATCGGCGGTCGAGATCGACGCGGCACGACTCCTCACCCTCCGTGCGGCGCACCTGCGGGATCTGGGACAAGACAACACGCTCGAAGTCTCGATGGCCAAGCTGTATGGGGCCCAGATGGCCCAGCGGGTCACGGACTGGGCCGTTCAAGTGCACGGCGGCTACGGGTTCAGCGGCGAGTTCGATGTGGAACGCTACTTCCGCGACGCACGGATCCTTGGGCTCTACGAGGGCACGAACGAGATTCAGAAGTTGATCATCGCGGAACGGATTCTAGGACCATCCTCGAAAAAGTGAGAGGTCCGACGCATGGCGGCCTCGGCCGGTGATTGCATCTTCTGCGAGATTGTGCGTCGGGGGGCTCCTGCGAGCATCGTCCGCGAAGACGCGTCAACGCTCGCGTTCATGGACATCCAACCGATGAACCCGGGGCACGTGCTCGTGATTCCGAAAGCACACGCCGCGTACATCGAAGACCTGCCGCCTGCCGCCATCGGGCCGATCCTTGAGGCTTCAAAGGAAATTTCCCGGGCGTTGCGCACGAGTGGAATCCGATGCGAAGCGGTCAGCTTCTATCTCGCGAACGGGAAAGAAGCGGGGCAGGAGGTGTTCCACACGCACATGCATGTGATCCCGCGGTGGCGCGGGGATGGCCTCGGGCTTCGCGTGCGCGCGGATCGTGGCCGCGTCGCCGATCGGAAGGAGCTGGACACCCTCGCAGCGAAAATCCGAGCTGCGATGGATCTGTCAGGGAGCTGAAATCTGTTCCGTGATTTTCCGAATCGCATCTGCGGAGAGGACTTTCCGGGCGGTCGGGAACAGGCTCGTGTTCTCCTTGCGGAAGTGGTCCCAGAGGAACTGGACTAGGAAAATCCCGTGGCGATTGAGTTCCTGGATGGCGGGCCATGAATTCGGATTTCGGCGCAATTCCTCGCGGGCTCCGCCGAATTTGGCGACGCCGCGTCGAATCTCCTCGTGCTCGTACATGACGACGGTCACCAGCGTCCCGTAGCGGCCAATCGCCTTCTCGATCGTGGGGAGGACCGCGTCGTCCTCGAGGCGCAAATGGGGCATCAGTTCCTCCGCGAAGAATCGGACGGCCTCATCGAGGATGATTTCATTCCCCTCGCGTGTCTCTCGCGTCGCCATCATCTCGTCCAACGTGGCCTCGAGTTCGGTGAGTTTGTCGACGAAATCTTCGTGCACCCCGATCAGCGGGGCGAACGGATCGTCGGACGTCTCGTCCATCGCCCGCGACTACCGTCTGTCGGCGTAAAAGCCTGCGCCTCACGGCGCGAACCGCGCGGGCGTCCGCGGAAAAGGAACCGCGTCGCGAATGTGATCGAGCTTGCAGATCCACTGGATGAGGCGCTCCATCCCCATGCCGAAGCCCGCGTGCTGAACGCTTCCGTACCGTCGAGTGTCGAGGTACCAGTCGTACCCTTTCGGGTCTTCGCCTTGTTCCTTGAGGCCCTTCCGGATGGTCTCGAGGTCCGTCTCGCGCTCGCTGCCGCCGACGATCTCGCCAACGCCGTCGCCGCCGATCACGTCGAATGCGAGGACGAGGTCTGGATGCTTCGGATCCCGGGCCTTGTAGAAGGCCTGGGTGACCCGCGGATAGTGGGTCACGATGACCGGCTTCGACTTGCCCTCGGTCAACGCGCGTTCCTCCAGGGTACGGAGGTCTTTGCCCCATTCGATCTCCACGCCTTTTTTCTTGAGGACCTTCAGCGCCTCGTCGTAGGTCATCCGTTCGAACGGAGGTTTCACGGCCTTCAGGAATTCGGGGGTCCGACCCATCGCGATGACGTCGTCCGCTCGCTCCTCCGCGACCCGCTGGCACGCGTGCGAGATTACGCCCTCTGCGTGTTTGATCACGTCTTCCATCCCGGCCCACGCTTGTTCCATCTCCGCATGCCAGTATTCCGTCAGGTGCCGCGTGGTGCGGGATTTCTCCGCGCGGAATGACGGACCGATGTAGTAGATTTTCTCCATGGCGAGGACGAGGGCCTCCGCGTACAACTGCCATGACTGCGTCAGGTGGGCTTTCCGGCCGAAGTACTCGAGCTCGAACAGCGTCGACCCGCCCTCGCTGCCCGCGGGCGTAATCATGGGTGGGTGGACCTCCCAGAACCCCTGGTCCCGGAAGTATTCGTGGACCGCGCCAAAGGTGGTGTGTCGGATTCGGAAGATCGTCGTCATCCGCTGGGAGCGGACCCAGAGGTGGCGGACGTCGAGCAGGAACTCCTCGCTCAGATCCTCCTGGATCGGGAACTTTTCTGCGAAGTGGACGACCTTGAAGTCGTCGGCGCGAATCTCGAACCCACCCGGGGCGCGCTTGTCTTCGACGACCTTGCCGTGCACGATGACGGCGGATTCGATGAGCGCCTTCTGTGCCGCGGCGAATGCCTCCGCCGGCACGGCGTCGCGGGACATCGCCACCTGCACGATCCCGGTTGCGTCCCGGACCACGACGAACGCCTTGCCGCCGACCGACCGGGTGCGGTAGATCCAGCCTCGTAGCTCGACCTCCTTGCCGGTGTGGCGTCCCTTCAGGATTTCCGCGATGGAGACCATGAACCTCCGCCCTATTTGGCTGGGTCTAGATTACCCTTTCGCGGGTCGAAAAGGAGAATAAGCAGGCGCGCGGTTTGACCGCGCCTTGTTCCGTGTTGCCGGGCCCGATGATCTGGACGCGTTGTACCGATTCGAGATCCTCTGCTTCCGAGAGCACCGCTTCCGTCGAGACCATGTCGACTGGATCTTGCGGAACGAGCGAGCCCTCACGCTGGTGGAAGACGGCCGGAAGGGGGTGACCGCGGCGATGATGCTCCTCTTCGAGGGACATGTGTGCCGCGTCCTATCGGTGGCCGTCGCACCGAAAGCCCGGCGCCACGGGATCGGGACTCGAATGATGCAGGCGGCCGAAGCCGTTTGCCGCGAGCGGGGCCTGTTGACCATCCGACTCGAGGTGAGCACGAAGAATCTCGTCGCCATCGAATTCTATCGTCGGCTCGGCTACCGCACGGACGGTGTGCTGTACAGTTACTACTCGTGGGGCGAGGATGCATACAGCATGCACAAACCGATCATCCCGCCGTCCTCTGCGGAAAGTTCTCAGCGGGTGACCGCAGCGAGCCATACAACCTGATAAATAATAATATCTGGATATTATTCTGCAACGGGTCCCGCTCTCTTTCGCAAACCCTTAAGTCTCCTCGGGCAATCCCGCGCGTTCGCAGAGCACATGTTGCCCCTTCCCACGAAATTCTTCGTCACGTCCGGCAAGGCGGTGTCGAAAGTCTCGGACCTCAACGCCTTTGATGAAGCGCTCCAAAACGCAGGCTTGGCGGAACAAAACATCGTGTCGGTCTCCTCGGTCCTCCCGGTGGGAATCCGAGCCGTCCGCCGGCGGGATCTCCCGATGGGTGCGATCACCCACTGCGTGCTCGCGCAGCAACGAGGAGGGGAAGGCGAGACGATCTCCGCGGGCATCGCATTCGGATTTCGCGACGATGATTTCGGAGGGTACGTCGCGGAAGGCCACATGCATGGGACCAAGAATTCTCTGCGCGAGGTGATGGAGTGGAAGATGGGGGAGATGGCGAAGCTCCGTGGGATCAAGTTCCGCCGGATCGACTATCGGATTGAGGACCTGAGCATCCCGATGGACCATTACGGCGCATGTCTCGCGGCGCTCGTGTTCCTCGTCTGAGCATGTACGGAGTCGTCGTCTGCCCGCGATGCAAACGCGCGAAAGGCGTGAATCTGAAGCAGAAGACGACGACCTGCCAATGTGGGTTTGAGATTTACGTCCTCCCGGCGCGCGTGCGTGCCCGAGCCGACACTGCGCGAGAGCTCGCGCCGCTCGTGGGGCAGGTGAGTGCGGAGCTCGCGGGTGGCACCGAGGAGTACCGTCAAGCCCGTGCGCCCGCCCGCCGGAGCCGATCCCGAGACGTCCACGTCCGCGTCATCGGCGTCGCCGCGAAAGCCCGCGACCGTCGAAGTCGTGTGCGATCCGCCGCGATCGAGCTGACGCGGGAACTCGAGCTCTTCTCGATCTCCGACTGGGAGCGGGTCCTCGCCGGCCTGGGAATTCCCCACCCCGCGGAGGCCCTCGCGTCGCTGGTGCAGGAGAACACCGTGTTCGAACCGAAGGCCGGTTTCTTCCGAGCGGTCGTCCTCAATCCCTAGCCGCCGGCGCGCGGCGACGCTCTCGTCGCAGCTCGCGACGGATGTCCTCGGGAAGCGTGCCCGGCAGGATCTCGCGGTAGATGTAGTAGTAGATCAACAGGGCAAAGCCGACCGACGTGACCGCGGAGATCGCGCCGTACGGTTCGTCCACCTGGAGCAGGAACGGAGAGAGGAAAACCCCGTGTGCGAGGCGGACGCCGATTGCCTGTAGGAACGCTCGCCAGGTGTCTCCCCGTGAGGCGCCGAATCCGATCAGCGCTCCCGTATCCGCATTCACGAGACCGAGGCTAATCGAGTAGACGATGAGGAGGGCGAAGGTCTCGGGGACGTACAGAATGTCACGCGACGCCCACGCGGCCGCGACCACGCCGCTCGCCGCGGCCCCGATTCCGAGCGGCACGCCGTAGAACGTCGTGTCGAATCGGCCGCGGTAGCTGCGGCGATTGAGCCACGCGAGCTTGAACGACTCCTCGAATACAAAGCTGACGCCGACGGCGACAAGAAACGAGACCAGGTCCCCGCGGGGGAGCGCGAGGGCGAAGATGCTCGCCACGGTCCCGAAGATGAGACCGACGGCGAGGCTCCCGAATACGCGACGGTCGTCGAACAGCGTGTGGTCCACCTGCGGCCGATCGAACCGTCGAAGGGAGGCCCACAGGATCACCAGGCCCGGGAGGATTCCCAGGAGAAACGCGACGAGGAAATCCACGTTCGAGGCCATGGAGGCCGTAAGAAAGCTCGGGCGCTACTTAAGAACGCGGCCGGCCGACTATCGGGCCTGACAACAAGGACCGCGGTTTTATGGTCCGCGGGACAGGTCGAATCCGATGTCGATGCCCGGGAAGCAGGCCCGGGTCCTGTGTCCCGTCTGCGCGGAGCCCATGCCTCCGGACGAGACGGAGTGCGCGAACTGCGGGGCCTTTGTCATCGACGAGGCCGTCGTCCGGCTCAGCCGAGCCTTCGGGCTCCTCTTCATCTGCACGAACTGCGGCGGCTTCGTCGCCGCGGGCGACGCAAAGTGCCCTCGGTGTGCGGCCGAGTTCGAGGCGGAGCCGGAGGCGGAGCCGCCGGGCACGGAAGAGGACATCCTGGATGTGGTCCTGTGCCCCACATGCGGCGGGGACAACGACCCCGAGCTCGAGGAATGTGAAATCTGCGGCACCGTCCTTCGGGGGACGAAGGAACCCAGCCCTGTGGCTCCCCAGGCGAGCCCTGCGATTCCTCAGGCCACCACGCCACCCCCAGTCAGGCGCGTGCTCGACAAGGTCGATGAGTTCCTTAGAGACCTGAGGCCGCTCGTCTCCCATCTCCCGCGCCCGGACGCCCCGCGGCCCGCGGCAGCGTCGAGACCCTCGGAGGCGACGGTGAAGGCTCCGGTCCCTCTGCCCAAACCCGCCCCGGCCTCGCCGGCTAACAAGTTGGGGTCGGCTCCCGCACCGAGTCCGGTGCCGGTCCCGGTCCCATCGAGGCCCGCGTCGCCGATGCCCGAGCCGAAGTCCGTCGCGCAGACGCGGCCAGCTCCGGCGATTGAAATCGCGTCGAGATTGGCCCCGAGAGACAAGGCCGCCACTCCGGCATCGGCCAGGATTCGCGGGCGGGCCGAGGCGCCGAGTCGAATCCCGCGAAAGAACGCTCGCCCCCCAGCGAGGGAAGCTCGCATCCGAATCACCGCGGAGACCGCCGGGGGCCTCCTCCTCGCGGCGTCGACCAGCCTGCTGTTGGCGGGGGCGCTGAACGAACCCATCGTGAGCGCAGGGATCGCCGCGTTCCTCATCGGCTTCGGCGCGTACCTCAGCGTCGATTACGTCCGCGCCACGCGTGTCCGGCCGTCGCGCTTCGATGCATTGCTCTTGGGTGCGGGGACCGTCCTCACCGTGAGCGCGCTGCTCTTCCGCGGCTTGCCGATCGATCCGAATGCCGCGGTCGCCCTTCCGGTCCTCTCCGTTCTGCCGTTCGCAGGGGCCACGAGGAGCCTGGTGCGCGGTCCTCATCGGATCCTCTTGGCCATCGCGAGTGGGATTCCGATCATTGGTCAGGCCATCGCGATGGTCGCCGATCCAGCGTATGCGATGAGCCTGCCCTGGATCGTCGGCATTGGGGCTGCCATGCCGTGGCCCGCGGCGCTCGCAGCCGCGGAAATCCTCCGCCGCAACTCCGCGTCGACCCTCCGGCGGCAGCTGATCCGTGCCGAGCGGGACATGGGGCGCAAAGACTACGAACTGTCCCTCGCGGATTACGACCGCGCGATCGCCACGGCACGGCCGGGCGTAACCGGCGCGGAAATCCCCTGGTACGGGAAAGGGGCGACCCTCATCCTGCTCGGGCGGTACGACGAGGCCTTGCGGGCGATCGACACCGCGCTCGACATCAACCCGCACAACGAGGTCGCCTGGCTGAACAAAGGCAACGCGTTCACGAAACTCGGTCGGCTCGTCGACGCGCTGCGCTGCTTCAACGCGGCGATCAAGGTCAATCCCACGTACGAGGTCGCGTGGAACAACAAGGGAAACGCACTTGCCCGCCTCGGAAAATTCGACGAGGCGCTCGGATGCTACGAACGCGCCCTCGAGATCGACGCGGCGTACCGCGGCGCCTGGGTGAACAAGGGCTTCGTCCTGACGAAGCTCGGGCGATTCGACGAAGCCGCCTCGTGCGCGGATCGCGCGTTGGGGTTGGAGCCGGGGCGACGGGCCGACCCTATCTGACCCGCCTCGCCTTGCGCGGTTTCGCGGATGGAGATCCGGCCTTCCACTCGGCGGCGGAGATGGGTTGCTTCAGATCGAACACGTTCCCGTCCAGGTCCGCGAACTGACCGAGCCACTCGCCCCACTCCATCTTCTCGGGCGGGAGCGGGAACTCCACGCCTTGGCGCCGCATGCGTTCGTAGTCCGCCTGGATGTCGTCGGAGATGAACGTGATCCCCGAAGGCCCGGGCTCCGTCTCCCCGCGCATGAAGCACAGGTGGACCCGGGTGCGCGGACGAGCCGGTCCGAGCTCGACCCAATGGCCCGGATTCTCCGGCGTCCCCTGGACCGACGGGTCGGGGTTCGACTCGCTCGGGCCGATGTATGCGACGTCCAGGCCGAGGACATCCCGATACCATTCGATTGCCTTTCGCGGATCGGAAACGACGATCGCAATCGTGTCGACGCCGAGGACGGTCATGCGAATCGAGATGGAATCGGAGATTCGCGCTATGACCCTGAGCGTCTCAGGACGGCGGGTGTCAGCGCTCCGCCGCCCCGCGGCCGTACATCTTCGCGTACCACTCCATGACCTCGTGGTCCGAGATCCGGTCGACCTGCTCTTCCACCGCGAGCTCGTTCTCCGCTTCCCAGGCCTCCACGATCCTCCGGGCGGCGGGTTCGCCTTGGAACTCCGTGACGAGGAGCTCCCATTTTCGGCGCCGGGCTTTGAAGGCCGCGATCATCTCGGGGCCGTCGAAGACGACGTAGCAGGACCCCATGTGGAACTTGTCGACAATCGATTCGCGCAAGTAGAGGAACAAGTTGTCCAGAGGGGTGAGCACGAACTTCCGACGGAATTCCGTTTGCTCGATTTCCTCGAGGCCGTCCTTCACCGCCCACATCACGGTCCGCTCCCCGCGGGCGAGGAAGCCCTTCACCAACCAGCCCTCGGCCTCGAACTCCCGCAATCGCAGGCGGGTCTCCCCCATGTTGTACTCGAAGCGCGTGTACGCGGCGAGCGACTCGGCGGAGGTCACGCCGAGGCTGCGGATGATCCGCCGCAGGACTTCGCGGCGGGCGTCGTCCCGGCCAATCTTCAGGTCTGCGACCGGCCGATAGCGATTGTCCGAATCCCGGGTCACGTGGAGCCCCTCGTACAGCTTCCGCAGGGCCGCCGTCGTGGTGGGCCGGCTGAGGTCCGACAGGATCAGGAGCCGCTGGCGCGAAATCGGTCCTTCTTCCTGGATGATTCGGAGGACGGCTTTCATGTCCTTCGTGAGGCGCATCGCCTTCGCAGCCTTGTACAGGCCGAGATCCGCCTCCGTGCAGTACGTCCAGTACTCGGGGATCGCAAGTCCTTTCGCGAGGAGCCCGCTCCGGTGGAGCCGCTCCAGCGGGCGGAACTCCTTCACGCGGAGACGCGCCGCGAAATCGGAGCGCAGGCCCCCGAGGGCTTTTGCCGCCGCGACCGGATCGGCGAATCGGGAGTCGAGGGCGACCCCTTGCCTCGTCAGCGCGAAGGCGAGCAAGTCCTTCGGCTCGAAGTCCCGCGGCACGATGGGACCCTGGGCCAAGAAATCGGAGAATCGAATGAAGCCCGCCCGAGTCCAGTGGGAAAGGTCTTCCGCCTCCGGGACGTTCTTCGCCTGAAACCGCGTGACCCGGAGCACGTCGACGCCTCGCATCGCGTAGAACCGCATCATGCGCGCGAGGGCCGCAATCGCCTCGTCCAGCTGATCCGGGGAAGCGAGATCCATCTCGCGGACCTCGATGCATCCGCTCATCTCCCAGATCTCCGCCATGCCGACGAGGTCGCCATCCTTGACGAGGGGGAAGAACCAGCCGTCCCCGTAGCGGCTCGCGACCTGGGCCCAGAGAGCCTGCGTCCACGGATCGAGCAGGGACAGGACCCGCATCGGATCCGTCCCCGGCTTCCCGCCGACCTTTCGGAGGGCCGGGAGATCCTCAGCGAGGACGTACATCTCCGACTCCGCCTTCCCCGTCACGAGGATCCGCGTGACGACTCCGTCCTCCTCGAGCCGGTCCATCAGTCGTTCGAGCTCGTCCCACTCGAACCGAGCCCACTCCCGGATCCCGGAGAAGGGCACGGGACCGTACGCTGCGAGGAAGCGTCGCACAATCGTCTCGAACGCGTCCGCCACCTTCGCATGCGGCGGATCGAACGCCACATACAGATTGCGGGCGGTCCACCCGTCCCCCTGGAACCGACGGATCACGTAGACGTCGTAGTCGAGTTTGTCGAGCGCCTCTTTCACTTGTTCCCGTTCCGCCCGGACCTTCGAGGTGATCGCCCAGAGGTCCGTCCCGTCGCTTTCGCGAATCACGTCGAGGACCTTCGACTCGAATTCCGTGAGCGGGCTCCGGGGAAAGGCTGACAGAAACAGGGGCACATCCTTCGCACGGACGTACCGCACCCGGCCGTTCAGGAAGCGGCCCTCGAGGATGTCGCCGGCCTCGCGCCGTCGCAGCCATTCCTTGTAGTCGAACCGCGCCGTGTGATTGTAGATGTCGAGGACCATGCCGGCCTCGAGGAACCGATCGAAATATTCGTCGAGGGTGTCGATGCTCGCAAACTGCTTCTCGAGCAAGAAGGCCTTCACCTGATTCTCGTCGAAGACCTCGCGCGTCTCGTCTTTCCGCTGGAGGCGCTGGAGGTCCCGCGTCATCATGAACTGGAATTCTTTGTCGACGAGGAAGTGGCCGGACGAGACGACGCCCTCGGACTCAAGGTCCCGCAGGACCTCCTCGACGAGCTCGGGCTCCAGGCCCAACGCGACCGCAAGCTCCTGCGCGCTGTAGGGGCCGTCGACCTCGAGCCGCTTCGTGAGGATCTTGTCCAACGACTCCTCGAAGTTCGCCCGCTGCGGTTCGCGCGCGAAGTAGATCGTCTCCTCGACGCCACGCCGGCCGACGAGGTACGCCCGCTCGAGTTTGCGCAGCGCCTCGTTCAGGTCGTCTTTCCCGAGTTTCGTCAGGCGGGCGAGGTCCTTGTGGGCCCGCGGCTTCTCCTTGATCAGTTTGAGCACTTTCTCTTCCGGCGGCTTGAGCCGGGACCGCTGCGCGTAGACCGCGACGTACGTGGGAAGCTGGTCCTTCGGCGTCCAGTGGATGCCCTGCGGGGTCCACACGCTCTCGACGAGGCCCTCGTCCATGAGCTGACCGGCCCACTTGCGCAGATCGGCAAAGGACGCGGACGCGACCTCGAAGACCGTGCGGCCCTTCTGCTGGAGCAGGTTCGCATCCCCGACGCGGTCCAGATAGGACAGGATGTCTTCCTTCCGAGCGACCTTCGGCAGCTTTCGCCGGAAATACTCCGCGATCTCGCCCGGTTGGAACTGGATCGAGCTGATCTGGTCCGTTGGCATGACGCGTTCGAGGACCTTGCGATGAAGTTCCCGCAACAGGGCCGACCGGTCCTCCATGAGGACGAGGTCCGAGACGCCTTGGAGCACGACGTTGTGGGCGAACGGGGACGGCAGGCTGGTGAAGTCGCTCTCGACGACCGCGATCTCCCCGGCCTCGATCCGCCGCAGGATCTCGCGGGCGTGATCCAGGTCCATGACCATGTGCAGGATCTCGTTGTAGGTCTCCTTGACCACCGGGAAGTCTTCGATCTCGTGGAGCCAGTCGAGCACCCGCTGGGACCGCAGCTGCTGCCGGCCGATCGAGACTTCGCGGCCCTTGTAGTTCCGGAGGATCATGAACGACCGCGTCGCACAGTGTCGGAAGCGCTGCTTGAACAGCTCCGTGTTCCGAATCGCCCGCCGGAGTAGATCCTCGAGGTTCTTGCTCGTGACGAGCTTCGTGAGGCCCTTGAGCTCGATCCGTCGCGGCACCGTGATCATGAAGTTGTCGTCCGTCACGCTCACGCGGACGTTCGTGTGGTGGGCCTCCGTGATGGCGAACGCGAAGGCGCGGCTCAGCGCGTCGTTCACGCGCCGGCCGAACGGGAAGTGGAAGATGACGTTCCGGTTCCCTTTGACGTCCAGGTAACCTTCGAGGAGGACCTGGCGGTCCGTCGGGAGGGACGGGATGAGCGCTTCTTGTTCCTGGACGTAGGAGGTGAGGGATTGCGCGGAGCCCTCGTCCACGCGGTACTCCTCCCGGAGCCACTCCTTGGCGGCCTTCTCCCCGTCCTTGGCGATCTTCGCGGCGAGATCGCGGCGGAACTCGCCGACGGCCATCGATAGGTCGAACGACCGAGGCAACATTTCGCCGGTCCACGAGGGCACCGTGGGCCGCCGGCCGGACGCGTCCTTCACGTACACGGATGTGCCCCGGGCGCGGACGAACTGGTACGTTCGACCGCCGAGGACGAAGATGTCGCTCGGGCTCAGGTACTCGACGAACTTCTCGCTCAGCTCGCCGAGCGGCGAGCCCCGCTCCGAGAAGACGTGGTACGTCCCTTCCTCCGGGATCGTCCCGACGTTCGTGTAGTAGATCATCCGGGTGCCTTTCTTCTTCCCGATTCGACCTTCTTCCTCGTCGAACCATATCTTCGCGAAGACCTTGATGTCCGGATTGCGCGATGAGAGGTAGTCGAGGACCGCGAGGAAATCCTTCTTCGTCAGGTCGTGGAAGCTGTGCGAGCGCCGGACGAGCTCGAACGCCTCATCGACATCCCAGCGTTTCTCGAGGGACATCGCGACCAGCGCCTGGGCGAGGACATCGAGCGGATTGCTCGGGATGTCCACCCGGTCGATCCGGGCGTCGTAGGCGGCCTTGGCCAGGGTCGCGCACTCCATGAGATCCCAAGGCTCGAACGCGATCATCCGGCCGACCGCGGTGTCGCCGTACGCGTGGCCCGCGCGCCCGATCCGCTGTAAGCCCTTCGCGACGGACTTCGGCGAGCCGATCTGCACGACGAGGTCAATGTAGCCGATGTCGATTCCGAGTTCGAGGGATGTGGACGACACAGCCGCCTTCAGTTGACCGTCCTTGAGCTTCTGCTCCACCTCGAGACGGGTCACCTTCGACAG
>WNGN01001422.1_pt1 | contig 19009 bp, 13 predicted proteins | sample 5400561 | NCBI WGS metagenome assembly WNGN01 (sample SAMN13153379, study PRJNA577476) | soil metagenome | isolation source: 115 cm soil or saprolite under Garry oak tree replicate 2 | place: USA:California | collected 2016-06-15
TCCGACAGCTCGTCCATCCCGAGGATCGCAATGATGTCCTGCAGGTCCTTGTAGCGTTGCAGAATGCGCTGTACCTCGACCGCAACCTTGTAGTGCCGGTCGCCGAGGTACTGCGCATCGAGGATGCGGCTGGACGACGACAGGGGGTTCACCGCGGGATAGATCCCCAGCTCCACAATGGCGCGATCGAGCACGACCGTCGCGTCGAGGTGCGAGAACGCGGTCGCGGGGGCGGGATCGGTGAGGTCGTCGGCCGGCACGTAGATCGCCTGCACCGACGTAATGGATCCCTTCTTCGTCGACGTGATGCGCTCTTGCAGCTCCCCCATCTCCGTGGCGAGCGTCGGTTGATAGCCGACGGCCGACGGCATTCTGCCGAGCAGCGCCGACACTTCCGATCCCGCCTGCGTGAATCGGAAGATGTTGTCGATGAAGACGAGCACGTCTTGGCCTTCGACGTCGCGGAAATACTCGGCGACGGTGAGTCCCGTCAGCCCCACGCGCAAACGTGCACCGGGCGGTTCGTTCATCTGTCCGTAGATCAGCGCTACGGAGTCGAGCACGTTGCTTTCCTTCATCTCGAGGTAGAGGTCGTTCCCCTCGCGGGTGCGCTCACCGACGCCGCAGAACACCGACCGACCCCCGTGCCCCTTCTGCACGTTGTTGATCAGCTCCATGATGACGACCGTCTTGCCGACGCCCGCGCCACCGAACAACCCGATCTTGCCGCCCTTCACGAACGGCGCGATGAGATCGATGACCTTGATGCCGGTCTCGAAGACTTCGGTCTTCGGCTCGAGGTCGACGAACTTCGGTGAGCCGCGATGAATCGGCCACCGCTCCGCATCTTTCGGGATCGGCGGGCCCTCGTCCACGGGCTCGCCGATGACATTGAGGATGCGTCCCAGCGCCGGCTTGCCGACCGGAACAGTGATCGGCGTGCCCGTGTCCACGACTTCCATGCCGCGCACGACGCCGTCGGTCGAGCTCATCGCGACGGCGCGGACCTGATTGCGGCCGATGTGCTGTTCGACTTCGGCGACGAGCTGGCCACTATCGACTTTCACCGTGACCGCATTGTAGAGCTCGGGCAGCTGCTCGGGCTCGAACTCCACGTCGAGCACAGGGCCGATCACCTGCACGACTTTGCCGATGTTTTGTTTTGTCATATCCTAGCCTTTGAGAGCTTCGGCGCCGCCGACGATTTCGGCGAGCTCCTGCGTGATCTGCGCCTGCCGCGCGCGGTTGAAGGTGCGCTGCAGGATGTTCAACATGTCGCTCCCCGCGTCCGTCGCATTCTTCATGGCCGTGCGCCGAGCGCCGTGCTCGGCGGCCGCCGTCTCGACGAGCGCGCGGTACATCTGGTTCTGCACATATAAGGGAAGGAGCTGCTCGAGGATTTCCTCGGCAGAAGGCCTGAGGATGTAGTTCAGGGCGCCCTGCTTGGCCTTTGGAGGATCCACCGGTAGGATCCGAAGCGTCGTGGGTGGCGTACTCACCGCGCTATTGAACTTCGCAAACACCACGTCCACCTCGTCCAACTCCCCTTTGGCGAACCTGTCCATGAGCGGCTTCGCCAGCTCGGCGGCATGCTCCAGCGTGGGACGATCGCCGATATCGACGCGCTGCGACGCGATGTTCCGCTTGGTGAACTTGAAGTAGGAGACGCCCTTTTTGCCGACGAGGTGCAGCTCGGTGTGGGCGTCCTGCGCTTCGAGCTCTTCCAGACGCCGCCGCGCCTCGCGAATCAAGTTCGCGTTGAACGCGCCGCACAGGCCACGATTCGAGGTGATGAGCAGCACGGCAACGCGCCGCACTCCTGCTCCGCGCCCGGTGTGGCCCGGCTGGCGCAATAGCGGAAAGCGCTCCGCCAGCTCCGGCGAGTACAGCTGTCCGATCACCTCGGCGAGCGCCTGAGCGTAGGGCCGCGCGCCTACCACGCGATCCTGCGCGCGCTTGAGCTTCGACGTGGAGACAAGCTCCATCGTCTTGGTGATCTTGCGCGTGTTTTGCACCGAGCGGATGCGCCGGCGCAGCTCGCGGGGCTTTGCCATTACAGCGCCTTGTACTCCTCGATCGCCTTGCGCAGCCGCCCGCTCAGATCGTCGGAGAGCGCCTTCCGCGTGCGAATCTCTTCCGCAATCTCGGCATGCTGCGCCGCCATGAACTCGAGTAGACCCTTCTCCCACTCTTTGATCGCGGGGACTTGCACGTCATCGATCAGGCCGCTGGTCACCGCAAAGATCACGATCACCTGCTGCTCGACCGGCATGGGCTGATACTGCGGCTGCTTGAGCACTTCGACGACCCGCGCGCCGCGCGCCAGCTGCTTCTGCGTTGCTGGATCGAGCTCCGACCCGAACTGCGCAAAGGCCTCGAGCTCGCGATACTGCGCGAGGTCGAGGCGCAACCGTCCGGCGACCTGCTTCATCGCCTTGATCTGCGCGTTGCCGCCCACGCGGCTCACGGAGATCCCGGCGTTGACCGCGGGCCGCACGTTCGAATAGAACAGGTCCGTCTCGAGGAAGATCTGGCCGTCCGTGATCGAGATGACGTTGGTCGGGATGTACGCCGAGACGTCGCCCGCCTGCGTCTCGATGATCGGCAGCGCGGTCAGCGAGCCGCCGCCCATTTCATCGGACAACTTCGCCGCGCGCTCGAGCAACCGGCTGTGGAGATAAAAGACGTCACCGGGATACGCCTCGCGGCCGGGCGGGCGCCTGAGCACGAGCGAGAGCTGGCGGTACGCGGCGGCCTGCTTCGAGAGGTCGTCGTACACGCACAGCGTCGCTTTCTTCTCATCGTACACGAAGTACTCAGCCATCGAGCAGCCCGCGTACGGCGCGATGTACTGCATCGGCGCCGGCTCGGACGCCGACGCGACGACGACGATCGTGTACTCCATTGCGTCGTGCTCCTTCAAACGCTCCACCACCGCCGCCACGGTCGAGTTCTTCTGGCCGATCGCGACGTAGACGCAGATGACGCCCTGGCCCTTCTGATTGATGATCGTATCGATCGCGATGGCCGTCTTGCCCGTGCCACGGTCGCCGATGATCAGCTCGCGCTGGCCGCGGCCAATCGGGATCATCGAGTCGATCGCCTTGATGCCGGTCTGCAACGGCTCCTTGACCGGCTGCCGCTTAATGATGCCGGGCGCGACGATCTCGACCTTGCGCGTCTTGTTCGTGTGAATCGGGCCCAGCCCGTCGACCGGGCGACCGAGCGCATCGACCACCCGACCCACCATCGCGGGACCAACGGGCACCTCGAGCACGCGCGCCGTGCGCCGCACCTCATCGCCTTCACGGAGCTCGAGATAATCGCCGAAGATCACGGCGCCGATGTTGTCTTCCTCGAGGTTCAGCGCGAGGCCCGTAATCTTCTCGCCCGTCGCAGAGACCGTGAATTCGAGCATCTCGCCCGCCATCGCCGATGTCAGCCCATAGATACGGGCGATACCGTCCTTCACCTCCAGCACGGTGCCGACTTCGCGGACGTCGATGTCCGCCAGGTCCGCCGCCTGGATTTCCTTGAGGAGGAGCTCTTTCAGCTCGCCGGGACGCAGGATGGAGTCGGTGGCCATTGAGAGTACCGTTTGGAGTTTGTGAAAAATATCACAAAGTACGGGATGCAGCAACGGGCGTTGAAATGTGTTGCGTAGGGGCGCAGCATACTGTGCCCCAACACGCCTACAGGCGCGACCTAGTCCTTCCTGTCAGAAATCTCGTCAACACTCCCCGCGGACCCAGCTCGCGCAACTCCACCGGCGTCGCCCCCGCCACGCGTCGCGCCGCGCCCGCCAGATGACTCGGCGACGCATAGCCCAGAATGCGAACGACGCAGCGCACAGTATACCCCGGGTTGCCGAGCAGGTCCGCGGCGCAGGCGGCGCGTGCCAGATCGATGACCCGCTTGAGGTTCGGCGCGCCGCCGGCCCCGAATTCCCGCGACAGATGCTCGCGCGTCACTCGCAGCGCCGCGGCGACGTGGCCCGTTTGGGTCGGCGTGCCCGCGCGGCGCAGCACCTCCTCCCACGCGGCGAGCTGGAGCCGATCGGTGAGACGCAGGAGCCGGGGCGCATCGGCAAGCGCGCGCCGCCGGGCGACTTGTGCGGTGCGGGCGGCAATCCATTCGCCCGCGACGGCGTTATCCACGCCTTCGACGAGAATACCCGTGAACCCAGCATCACGGCACGACGCGAGTAAGGCGCCGTCATCCGGCCGCACCGCGGAGAGGGCATACATCGGAATGCGGGGGAAGCGCGCCGGCAGTTCCAGCCCTTCGCCATCGCAATTGCGGACGTCGAGCACCACCGCGTCCACGAGGCGCTCGTCGAGCAGCTGCTTGACCGCCTGAATTGTGCGGCACAACCGCACACTCCCGACGCCGCGGGGATAGCCGCGCTTGAGCGCCCGCCGCGCTTCGCGGCGAGGATGGAAGACAGGCACGACCGGATAGGCGCTCGCCGTGGCGACCCCCCCCCCTCCCCTCCCCCTCACGTCTGCACCAATGCGTGCTGCATCTCGGCAGCCTGCCGTAGCACGTCCCGAGCATTGTCGTAGCTGATCGTCTGTCGGGCTTCGTCGAGCGGTTGCCACACACACGCGGTGATGCCTTCCGCTTCTTCCGGAACCGGATCGCCCTGGCGCGATTCGAACAGGAAAAAATGACAGTACTTGTGGATGGTCTTGCCGCGGAAGCGGAAATACCAATCGATCACCTTGATGGGACCATGGAGCACGAGGTCCTGGAGTCCGGTCTCTTCGGTCACCTCGCGTCGCGCGGCGTCCGCCGGCGGTTCGGCAGGCTCGAGATGCCCCTTGGGAAAGCCCCAGTTCTTGTAGGAGTCGCGGATGAGGAGAAACCGCACCTGACCTTCGGGGCCGCGACGAAAGACGACGCCGCCGGCGCTCGTTTCGCGCTGGGCGCGGGGCTGGGGCTTGCGACCCTTGCTGCTACGGCGGGTCATGAGATTGTCGATTGCGGATTGCGGATTGCGGATTGGACCGGGCGAGCTCGAACCCCGACACAGGGCACGAGATCCGCACCAAGAATCCGCAATCCGCAATCCCCAATCCGCATTTGTCTCTTAGAAGACGCTGAACGTGAAATACTTCCGTGGATTCGCTTGGATATCGGACAACAGCTGTCGGAGCTGAATCATCGTGAGCGTCGTCTCGCGGTACAGCGCCGAATCGGCCACCAGCAGTCCCAGTGTCCCGCTGCGGTTCGAGATGCGTGAGAGAACGGTGTCCGCATTCTGCAGCACCCGCACGAGGCTCTCCTGGTTGCGGTTCGCGGCGGCCATGAGCTGGCGGAAATCCTGGGACGCGCTGCGCAGGTCAGTGCTCGTCGCGGCCGTGTTGTTCAGGATGGTCGCGAGCTGGCCCTGGTTTGTGGCGGTATCGACGCGACCGAGCGTGGCCTTGAGATCCGTCGCAGCCCGCGCCAGCGCGTCCGAGCCGTGCTGGAGGTTGGAACCGACGTCGCCGATCACGTCGGCCTGCTCGTTCGTCACGCGCGCCAATCGATCGGCCACCTGGCCGAAATCGTGAATCGAGCGCCGTAAGTCCATCACCGCCTGCGAGTCGAACGCGCTCTGCACGCGGGCCGCGACCGTCCCGATGTCGGTCGCGATGCGGCTCGCCTGAGCGGTCAACTGGCCGATATCGGGGAGGGTGGCCCCGGGCCACTTGCCGCCACCTACGGCCTGCGCCTCTTCGAGCGCCTGGCGAATGTTGGGATCGGCCGGTGGCGGGTCGCTCGAAATCAATGTCGCCGCCCACTCACCAAACAACGACGCCGATGCCGCGATGACCGCCGGCTTCGCGGGCGGCGTCACGCCGGAGTAAATCTTGAGATCCGCCTCGACCCAGTTACCGGGCGCGAGCCGGATCGCTTCGATCCGCCCGACCCGCACGCCGCGCAACACGACGGGGCTGCCGGCGCCGAGGCCGCCGACGGTCCGGAAGCGCGCCGTGTACACCGCTTCCGTCCGGCCGATGTGGGCGCCGGAAAGCCAGAGGGCGCCCCCCATGATCAACGCCAGCGCGGCGATGACGACCAGTCCGACGGCGAACTCGTTCTCGCGCTTCATTCGGGGCGTCCCTCGATGAACTGCCGCACCACCGGATCCTCCGTCTGCTGAATCTCCGCGACGCTCCCCACCTGCCGCACGCGCCCCTCGTACAGCATCGCGATCCGGTCCCCGACGGTGTAGGCGCTGCGCATGTCGTGCGTCACGACCACCCCGGTCACGCCGAGGTGCTCGCGCGTGCGGACCATGAGCCGGTCGATCACGGCGGATGTCACCGGATCCAGACCCGTGGTCGGCTCGTCGTACAAGATGTAGCGGGGCCGCAGCGCGATCGCGCGCGCGATGCCGACGCGTTTGCGCATACCGCCCGACAGCTCCGCGGGCATTCGATCACCCGTCCCCGACAGGTCCACGAGTGCCAGTGCTTCGCGCACGCGCTCTTCGATCTCCTCCTCGTCCAGCTCGCGCCGCCGCAACCCCAGCTCCAGGTTTTCCGCTACCGTCATTGAGTCGAACAGCGCGGCGAACTGGAACACGTACCCGATGCCCTGTCGCAGCAGGGTCAAGCCGCCCCGATCGAGCATGCTGACCGCCTGACCGTCAACGATGACGTCGCCGGCATCGGGGTGCAACAGCCCGACGATGTGCTTCAACGCCACGCTCTTGCCGGTCCCCGAGTAACCGATGATCACGACCGTTTCGGCATCGCGAATCTTCAGTGAGAGGCCCTGCAGCACCGGTTTGCCGTCGAATGCCTTGTGCAGGTCCTGGAATTCGATCACAACAGCACCACCGCCCAGAACGCATCGAGCACGAGGATGAAGATCGCCGAATACACGACCGTGCGGGTCGTGCTGCGACCGACTCCCTCGGCGCCGCCGCGCGTCGACAGCCCCACGGTGCAACCCACGAGCGCGATCGTGCAGCCGAAGCTCGCGCTCTTCAGCAGGCCGAACCACACATCTTTGAACACATAAAACAACTTCAGCCCTTTGATGAAATCGGGCGTGGAGAGATCGAGCAGCGCCAGGCTCGTCAGCCAGCCGGTGACGATGCCGGTCGCGATGGCGAATACGACGATGACCGGAAACATCAGGGTGGCCGCGAGGACGCGCGGGACGACGAGAAAGCTCTGGGGATCGTACGCGAGCGTCTCGAGCGCATCCACCTGCTCGGTGACTTTCATCGTGCCGAGCTCGGCGGCCATGCTGGCGCCGACCCGGCCGGCGAGCGCGAGCCCGGTCAGCACGGGTCCCAGCTCCAGCATCATCGTTTTACCGACCAATGTGCCGACGAAGTAGAGTGGGACGGCGCCGGTGAACGTGTAGGAGGCCTGGAGCGCGAGCACGACGCCGGTGAAGGCGGCGATAAAGAGGGCGACGGGAAGCGAATCGACGCCGATGCGGCGCATCTGGCCGACGAGCAGGCGCGCCCAGACGCCCAGGTCGGAGAGGGCGCGGCCCATGTCCATCAGAAAGTGGCCGAACCGGCCGACGGCTTCGATGGCGGAGATGGAGCGACGGCCGATGGATTCAATCACGGGGAGAAAAAGTAGACCAAAAACAGTAGGGGCGCAGCATGCTGCGCCCCTACATCTTCACCGCCCGGCCTGGTTACGCTGCGAAGCTGGCGAGCGCCTTGCCGACATCTCCATCGCGCAGCCGCTTCAACGCGCGGTCGCGCAACTGCCGCACGCGCTCGCGAGTCACACCCAGCATTCCCCCAATTTCCTCGAGTGTGTGCTCTCGTCCACCATCCAGTCCGAAATACAGCCGCAACACTTTTGCATCGCGCCGCTGCAGCGTGTTGAGCGCCTGCTCGATTTCGTCCGACAAAAAGCGATCCATCGCCTGATCTTCGGTATCCGGCAGATCCTCGGCGATGAAGCGCTCGATCAGCGAACGATCGCCGTCGGGATCGAGCGGCGCGTCGAGGCGCACGTCGCCCGTATTCAGCGCGGCGAGCGACTGCACCACTTCGAGCGACAGCTTCGTGGCGTCGGCGATTTCCTCGGGCGTCGGCTCGCGGCGCAGCGTCTGGCGCAGATACTCGGCCGTCCGCACGATGCGCGAGAGATCGGCCGTGCGGTTCAGCGGCACGCGGACGGTGCGGCCCTGCCGCGCCAGCGCGGCGAGAATCGCCTGGCGGATCCACCACACGGCGTACGAAATGAACTTCACGCCCTGATCGGGATCGAACTTGCGCGCCGCGGTGAGCAGGCCGACGTTGCCCTCCCCGATGAGATCGGTGAGCGGCAGGCCGCGGTTCTGATATTTCTTGGCGACCGAAATCACGAAGCGCAGGTTGCGCTTCACGAGCTCCTGCATCGCCTCCTGATCGCCGGCGCGCACCTTGCGCGCAAGCGCGATCTCCTCCTTCTGCGTCAGCAGCGGAGTCTTCGAGACCTCGTGCAGGTACTGATCGAGGATGTCGCGCTCGTGCTCGTGATGACCCAGACCCGTGAGCAGACCCCGGCGCCGGCCGCGGCGCTTCGCGCCGCGTCGCTCTTCCTTCGCGACGGGCGCGGCCTTCGCCTTGGCCTTCGGAGCCGGAGCGGCTTTCGTCTTCTTACGTGTACGAGCCATGGGGTCGCCCTATTGGGTGCTCTGTAGTACGCAGACGCGACAGAAATGTTCATGAAACAAGCGGAAAATCGCTTGACACCGCTTGAACGCGCCGATAAGATGCCGTGTTCCCGTCTGGCAGGTTAGGCCATTTCGGGGGCGGCAATATAAGGGGGGCGTAGCTCAGTTGGGAGAGCGCGTGAATGGCATTCACGAGGTCAGGGGTTCGATCCCCCTCGCCTCCATAACTGCTAGACGCCGAGAGGCCCAGAGGCCGAGAGGCCTAGTCTAACTCGTTGTGGAACGGTTACATTAGGCGTCGGTCGGGATATGCGGGAATAGCTCAGTTGGTAGAGCACAACCTTGCCAAGGTTGGGGTCGCGGGTTCGAGTCCCGTTTCCCGCTCTCCATTAAGGAATAGCAGCACACGACGACGCGGGGTGGAGCAGTCTGGTAGCTCGCCGGGCTCATAACCCGGAGGTCGTGGGTTCAAATCCCACCCCCGCTACTTCCTGATTGCGGATTGTGGATTGTGGATTGCGGATTGGCATCAGTCAGTTCAATCCGCAATCGCAAATCCGCAATCCGCAATTCGTTCGCGGGCGGTTAGCTCAGTTGGTTAGAGCGCCACGTTGACATCGTGGAGGTCACTAGTTCGAGTCTAGTACCGCCCATCCGCGCCCATAGCTCAACTGGATAGAGCGCTTGACTACGGATCAAGAGGCTGGGGGTTCGAGTCCTCCTGGGCGCATCGACTCATCCTCAAACTCGCGGTAGGCCCCAAACCTCGCCAATCGATCTTCTCCCAGCTGGGCAGGAACCGGCGTACAGGGTTCGTGCAGCTTTTCACAGAGCTGATTCCACAACGCCGTGCGGACATAGCGCTGATGAACTTTCTGAAACGGGACGGATAGGAGACGTGCTTTGGCCCTCTGCGATTCTCCTTTATCAATGAGCAACTGCACCCGTCGCTCGACGACCCGCTCGTCCTCGATTGGGTCCGCTTCATCCAGCCATCGCTCGCGTTCGGGGATCGTTTCGGCTCCTGCGCGGCGCAGCACGTCGTCGCGCTCCGCAACGATCTGCGGATGCGACTGCAGCGATCGTTCCCGAATCGAGCGTACGGCCCGCGCAGCACCCTCGACATCACCGTCAAGAATCAGCAGCCTGGCGAGCAGCGCCTGAGCGACCCCGACGGTGCTCGTGGAGAGCATTCGGATCGCGTCCTCCTTTCGTCCTCTTCCGGCCAACCACGTGCCATAGTGGAATTTCCAACCATCAGCCGTTGCACTGCGGGCACTCCCAATCGCCCATTCAAAGACCGCATCGAGATCTTCCATACCCGCAGGCGCCCACCGGCACTCATCTGCTTGAGGAGGCTCACGTAACCGGCCCTTGGTCTTGTGTGCGCTCGCGAGATCCTTCCACACCCGGACTTCATCCTCACGGGCCCAGTCGAAGAGCGGAACCTCGCTGCTCGGTCTGAGCTGGATGTCGGGAACCGTGAGGGAGTAGATGTCGTGGGCTTCATCGGCCGGAATCCAGAACTCGACGTGCGATCGTGTCTCGTGGGGCTGGAGCATCAACTTTGTCGCCTGATCCTTGAGCGGCCCACCCTGGATCTCCACGTACGCTCGCGTCGCCCATGCACGGTCCTCCCCGACGCCATAGCTCCACAACTTCATTCCGGGTGCCAGCGAGGCATCGGCAACGTGATAGAGTCCGGATCCCAACGAAGGGGTAAAGGCACCAAAGGCGTTTGCCGTCTTTGTCTTCCAGAAGAAGCCGGTCATTTCCTTGATGTCGGATTCACGCGTCGGCCCCGCACGCCGCCAATCGATGGTCCGCAGCGAGGACGAATGACACAACACCTCGCCGTTTGGAAAATGAAATTCCGTATCCGGCGCGGAGGGCAACGCGGCATTCGACCAGGACATCCAGGGGTAGGCCGATCGTCCAGGATTGTGAAACACGGCACGCTGTGTGAGAAAATCGTCACCGGGGCCGAGGGAGTATTCGACCGACCACTGCATGCCAAAGTGCAGCTCCCGCTCCCCGCAGGTCACATAGACGCGTGATGTCGTGCGATCGATCCGGGAGAGCACGGGCTCGTTCTGCGTGGGAGAATGAGAAATCGGAAAGCTGACCGCGATCCCGCCGGCGACAAAAGAGAATCGCGGTAATATCCGCACCGGCTTGATGACGTCCGGCGCGTACAGCACCTCTTTGCCTGAGCCCTTATGAATGAGGGATGTGATCCTACCGCCGAGATCAGGGCAGATGACTACTCGCAGTCGAGCATTCTCCAACGCGATGAACCGGTACTGCTTCCGTACCGGTCGCGGCGAGGTTTCGACGTAGCTGACGTAGGGATAGACACCATCGGGATCGAACGCCGTCGGGATCGGACCGGCGGGTATCAGCTCATGCGTGAAGACGTCGTCCTGAACCTCCGTACACGCGACGCCTGCGGTGATCACTTACCGCGACAGGCCGTCGCTCAACGCCGCGAGCATACGCTTCCCCTGCTGCACGGCCTCCGTGATGCGTCGCTGATCGTAATTCCGCTTGCTGTAATCGCGATCGCCGACGAATGTGGCCAGGTGATTCTCGAATGCTTGCATCTGACTCTTGATCTTGCGATCGGTTGACGCGGACGCGAGCGCGCGCACGATCCGCATCTTTTCATAATCCACGATGCCTTCGCGCAGTTTCTCGAACCGAATGCTGCTGTTGGCTCCGGGGTAGACGAGAAACGTGTCACCTGCGGGCCAAATCGCATGTCGCGCGTCGCGCGCCGGGTCGGCCGGCCAGGCATCGTATGCCCAGCGCAGGAATCCGTCGTAGCCGTATGCCGCCGCGTACCAGCCGATGTAGCGGCCTTCAATCGGGGGCGAAAAGACAAACGTGTTGGGCCGCGGCGGAAAACAGGCAACGTAGTAGGTAGTCGTGAACCCGCGTGCCGACCGCTGGCGCACTTCCGGCTGACTGGGCTCGCTGGTGATGGCGGGCGAGTAGTCGTCGAGCAGACTATCCAGCTCCGGGTGCCAGTCGCCGGCGTAGGTGATCCGCCACGACCGCGAATGGTCCTTGATCACTCTCGCGGCCGCGAGCGTGTACTCCAACGGGTTCTCGTTGATGCCGAGGTAGGTCCGGGAGAACCATCCCTTCTGCTCCAGATGCGCCTTCAGATCGTCCAGAAACACGGGCCACACCGCGCGAAATTTCGCGGAGTCGGGTGACCACGCCTCATATACGTAGTTGCCGGTTTTGGCATCGAGGTAGCGAAACCGGTGGCCCCACGGGACGGGCGTGTAGATCGTGATGGCCTTGTCCACGCCCGCATCCATGGCGAGCTGCACGTATTGATCGAAGATGTCGTAATCGAATTTCCAGCTGCCGTCGGCGCGCTTGGTCCAATCGATCATCGCGCCTTCGATCATGTACGAATTGTCGGCCCACGGGGAATGGACGGCGTAGGTGGTGATGTACTTGCCGCCGGCCGCCGCGTAGAGCTGGAGGTGCTTCTTCAGCAGCGCTTTGTGCTCGTCGGACCAGGGCTGGACTTTGTAGTACCACGCCAGGACCCAGGGGTTTTGCCACAGGTCGAGCCTGAACTTCCAATCGCGTGGGCTGGGTAAGACCTGGTTTTGCACGCGGATTCTCACCTGCAATGCGGCACGACTGTCCTCCGAGCTGACGTCGATCGTCCCCTGGTAGACGCCGGCCTCGGTACCGGGAGGAATGTCCAGCGAAATCCACACTGGCCTGACCGTGCGGCTTGGGATATCGAACCGCGCGAGGGATTCGAGTCTATCCGGGACGAGAAAGACGGTGTCCGTCGCGTCGCACCCCCTGGGCGCGGCACCATACGGGTAATTCGACAGCACGTAGCGAACGAGATTCACGTGGAGATTGGTCTTGCTCAACACCCCGCCTTTGGCATTGACGAGGTCATTGGTCGTGATCCGTATCTGCTTCACGGTATCCCGCGACCAAATGAGCAGCTGCGCATTCAGCCGCTCGCCTTTCCACCCGGTGTCAGCCCAGAGGCGGGATTCCTTTGGCAGGCTTGGAACCTCACTGCGCATGTACAACTCATCGGTCGTACCGAACGACACGTTCAAGCCGTTTTGTTGCTGCGACCACCCGAGCGAGTCACTCGGCACATCGAACGTGTACTCCGCCTGGTAGTGCGGCTGCGGCGCAGGGACTTTCGCGGGATCGATCCGCGTGCGTTGCCATTGCCCGGCGGCGACGCCGGGCGCCAGGCAGAACGGCAGGACCGCGAGGAGGACGGTTCTCAGGTCACCAACCCGGATTTTGGGTGAGCGTGCCGTGCGACAATTGAATCTGCTGCAACGGAAGCGGGTCGAGATAGTGCTTCGGCGCGATGTATTGGCGTGAGGCCGCAGGATCAGAGATGACGAAGCCACCGGCGTCGACCTGGATATCCGTACCGATCACGAGCCCGGGATCCCGTTGCTGGTATTCCGTGCCGACGAATTTTACGCCGCGCAACGCCTGCGGCATCTCGGTTTCGGCCGTCTTCCAGCGCCGCAAGTCGTCCCGCCGGAATCCTTCGAACGCCAATTCCACGGTCCGCTCTCGCCGAATCTCCGTGAGCATGTCGAGCCCGTTGGCGCTCACCAGACCATTAGTGAGCGCAGGCATGCCAACCCGGTCGCGCAACGGTTTGATCGTCCGGTTCAGGTCGCCATCGGAGATTGTACCGTCACGCTCAAACAGCGCCTCGGCGAGGATCAGCAAAACCTCCCCGTAACGAAACTCCTTGAAATCGTACTGACCGACAAAATGCGCCGCATCGTCACTTTCGTCCAAGAATTTGCGCAGCATGTAGCCGGTGCGAGTGGCGTTACTGCCCGAAAAGCCTGGAATGACCGGGTTGAACCCATTCTCCTGGTGGACAGCGCTGCCGGGGACGATGAACGTCTGGGCCATTCTGGGGTCCCGGTTTTGAAATTCAGTTGTCTCCAGCGAATCATATCCCAGGAACTGCGGCGAGATCGTAATCGGCAGGCCGTCCTTGCACAGGTACATGTCGGCCAGCTTCTTCGTGGGGATCATGTAATTGAACCACAGTTCTCGGGTCCAATTGTGGGTGGCGCGGCCCGCGTAATACCGTCTGGCCAGGATCACTTCCTTACTATCATCGCCCTGCAGGATGAACAGGAACTTGTAAGCGCTGTCTGTGCCGTGGTCGCGGTACAGGTCGTATTCATTTGACGCAATGAGTTGCTCCGCGGCAGCGATTGCGTCCGCGAGCATCGCCGTGGGACTGCCTTCGGCGTGGTACTTGAGCCACGTGCCCTGGTACAGCGCCGCCCGCGCTTTCAGCGCGAGCGCCGCGCCCTGGGTCACCCGCCCCATCTCTTGGGCGCTGAGCTGGCTCTGCTTGAGGAGTTTCGGGATGGCATTGTCGAGGTCGGCAATGATGAAATCGATAACTTCTTGCTGCGTGGATCGCGCCGCGTACACCTCTGGCGAGGTCACGTCGAGCACTTTGGTGATCAGCGGCACACCGCCGTACTTCTTCACCAGGGTCCAATAGTTGTAGGCGCGGAAGAACAACGCCTCGCCAACCCACCGGTCGATCTGCGATCCGAGACCTGATTCTTGTGCCTTCTGAAGCAAATAGTTGGTGGCTCGGATGCCCGCGTAGGAATTGTCCCAGACGGTGTCGTTGGCCTGCGGCAAGAACGACCCGTCACTCACGGAGGACATCACAGAGTTGCCACTTCCCGTGGCAATATCCGAATTGAGCTCGGTGTAGTTTTGCGCGCCCACCAGTCTCCAATAGAAATCGTTGGCGGCTAGCCTGAACTGGTCGGGTGTCTTCCAGAATGATGCGTCCGAAACCTGATCCTTGGGACCGAGATCGAGGCCTTTGCAGCCCAGCGCCAGCAGGAGGAGGGCGCCGGTACAGGTAACAGTGAGCCGGTTCATGGATGGGCGCCCCATTAGAAGGTGATATCCAGACCGAAGGAGTACAGCCGCTGGAATGGATAGTTGAAGCCGTTCGCGATCGACTCGGGATCCCAGCCGCCCTTCACATGATGCTTCTCCCACAGGTCAAACCCACTGAAATAGATTCGTGCATGCGTCATGCGAGCCCGCGCGATCAGACGCTCCGGGAGGGAGAACCCGATCTGCAGATTCTTCAACCGCACGTAGGCCCCATTGATCGCCTGCAACGTCGACGGCTGGTAATTCCAGAATCGGATGTCGCCGTGCGAGAGGCGCGGATAGGGCGCGTTGGGGCGATCCTCATTCCAGGTTTGGTTGTAGTAGAACAGCGGCGGCTGCCTCCACCAATCACTCCACGGCATCCGGTAGTCACCCTCCCGGAACAGCGTCCGCTTGCCCACCCCCTGGAAGAACACGCTGAAATCAAACCGCTTCCATCCGGCGTCCAGGTTTAGCCCGTAGGTGTAGCGCGGCGCCTGATTCCCCAGATTGACGACATCACCATCCTGACCGGGGCTGTCCCCGTATAGGCTGATCTTGCCATCGCCGTTCACGTCCTTGAACCGCGCGTCGCCGATGCCGATGTCGCTGGGAACGCCGCCGAGCAGTTTATACGCGTCGAGCTCGGCCTGCGTGCGGATCAGCCCGTCGAACACGTAGCCGAAATACGTGTTCACCGGATAGCCCTGGCGTATGACGTTGTAACCCAGGACATAGGTGTCCTGGCCGCCATAGTTCACGACCTTGTTCTGGGCATCGCTGAGCGATAGCCGTGCCGCATACCGCAGCCCCCGGGTCGCTCCTTTCCATCCCACCGATGTTTCGAAGCCCCAGGCCTTGAGCTCACCCGCGTTTGAGAACGGCGGTGTTGCCCCGAGCAGGGCCGGGTACGTGACGGGCACCAGCATGTCGTTGTTGCGTTTGACGAAGTAGTCGAACGTCACAGTGAGGCGGGATGACAACAGCGTGGCGTCCCACCCCACGTTGGTCGTGGCGATCGTTTCCCACGTTCTGTCTTTCGAAACCATTCCCGACAGAAATGCCGATTGATCCTGGCCACCGGCTCCGAACGGATACGGATAGCCGCGGCCGATCGTGATCAGCTGCAGGTAGTCGTAGAGGTTGATGCCTTCCTGATTCCCGTTCTTGCCGTACGAGGCGCGCAGCTTCAGATCATTGAATAGGGAAAAGCCCCCAGCGCTTTTCCGGGCGGAAGCGGGAGCTGCCATCATAGCGCAGCGTGGCATCGAGCAGGTACTTGTTGTTGAACCCGTAACTCAAGCGGGAGAAGAACGATCGGATCGCCCACTGCGAGCCGCCGCCGCCGGTCCACGTGTTGCCGGTCCCGCCGAGATTGAGTCCCCACACGTCCTGGTTCGGGAAGCCGTATCTGCCTGCCTGGAACCAGTCCACGTCGTCGTCTTCGTGTGATACACCGCCCATCAACTCGACCGCGTGCCGGTCCGCAAACGTTCTGCTGAACTGCGCATACCCGACGTAGTTCCGATGCACCGTGGTTGCATTGTACCGGCCGACCCAGTTTTGATCGGGATTGGTCGAATAGTAGGCGATGTTGCTGTCATTCCACTGGTAGTACGGGTAGGACTTGCCGATATCGGTGTTGTCCTCCGTGCGGTAGTCGATGCCGGACTGGAGATTCAATTTCAGTCCATCCAGCGGCTGGACGATCAATTTGAAATTGGTATTGACGTTCCGCGTGACAAACGAGGCCGTCGCAGCGTCCTTCGCTTGCGCCACCGCGTTGCCCCAGCCCCCCTGCGCAAAAAAGTGCTGACCGCTCTCCGTGTAGATGGGATGATTGGGCATCCCGAAGATCCCTTCCACGATCACCCAGGGACAGCTACACCAGGAGCCGTGGGTCAAGCCGCCGATGTCGGACCGGTCCTGATTCTCCACGCCAAGGCGCGTTTCCAGGCGGACGCGCCGGGAGAAATCGTAATCGTAATTCAGCCTGAGCTGGTAGCGTTTGTTGTTGTCGTTCGCGTAGCGGATCACGCCGTGCTCGAAGCCGTCTTCGAACAGGGCTTTGCGCCAATCGGTGTTCGTAAAGAAGAGCATCCACCCCGAGCTCGCGTAGATCGGATGCGGGATGGGCGTCGGATCGCCGATACGCACGCGGTTGAGCAGATCCGGGGTGTACATCGGCGCCGCCCCGTTGTGGATGTTCGCCTCATTATCCATGACCGCCATCTGATAGTTATTCGGCGTATCCATCATTCCGGTTAACTTCGTGACGGCAGTGTTGTTGCTGTAGGTAAACACCGGCGCGCTGCGCGTGCCGCGCTTGGTCGTCACCAGCAGCGCCCCGTCAGCTGCCCGCGCGCCGTAGATCGACGCGGCGGCATCCTTCAGCGCCGTGATCGATTCGATGTCCGAGGGGTTCAGCAGATCGAGATTGCCCGGGACGCCGTCGATCAGCACCAGGGGAGTGTTCGCTGCGTTGCCGGTGTCGGCGGGATTGTACGATGACACGCCGCGCAAGTTCAGATTGAAGTCTTCCACTCCCGGCTGTCCTCCACCCCGCTGCACGATCAATCCAGGCAGCGCCCCCTGCAGTGCCGCCACGGTGTTGGTGATCGGTCGTCCATTCAGGGCTTCAGGGCCAACGGTCGTCACCGCTCCGGTGAGATCTTCGCGGCGCTTTTCACCATAGCCCACGGCCACGACCGCCTCGAGCTCGATGGCCTGCGCCTTCAGCTGGAAGTTGATGACACTCTCCTGCCCTTCCGCGACCGTCGTGCCCGTGTCGACCGGCGCGTAGCCGAGCATGCGGGCCCGGAGGCGCTGCGCTCCTACCGGAACGTTGGCGATCGTGTAGCGCCCGTTCGCGTCGGTTTCAGTGCTGAGGTGCGTACCGATCACGCTCACGACGGCGCGGGTGAGCGGCGTGCCGGTCTCCACGGCGGTCACGGCACCGGCGATCGAGCCCAGCTGCACGGCGGGGCCGGGTGGCCGCTTCACCAGCGTGGCACGTCCTTCCGGTGTGAACACGATGTCCACGCCGGCGTCGAGCAGCACGTCGGTCAGCGCCGCGGCCACTGTGATGCGGTCCGCGCGCAGACTTACGGTCATCTCGCCCGGCAAGACGTCGTCGGCGTACACCAGGCTGAGCCGAGCCTGCCGGGAGATCTCGGCCAGCGCGTCCTTCAGCGGGACGTCGTCGAGCGCGAGCGAGAGCGGCCGGCGCAAGACCGCCGATCGCTTGAGATCGACCGGCACCGGCGTGGACCGCTCGGCCATGGCCAGCAGGAAGCGCGGGGCCCGGCTTACGGTCGCGTCTTCATTTTGTGTGGCACAGATGCGGAGAGGCAGCGCGGACAGCACGCACGCCAGTCCGAGATGCCGCAGAGCAATCCGATGCATAGACCAGCTCCCCGAAGCAGGTGACATGACGGTTAACTGCCGTTTCGGAGCAAGAACACAGACCCCTCGCCGCGCTCGACGCGCATGCCGAGGGTCAACGCAATACGCTTCATGACCAGGTCGATCGGCTCATTCTGGAAGGTTGCCGTGAGGCGGCGCGCGCCGAGCGCGCTATCGGACAGCCGGATCTCGACGTTGTACCACCGCTCGAGCGCGGGCATCACCTCGCTCAGCGGCGTGCCGTCGAAGGCCAGCACACCCTTCGTCCACGCGAGGTATCGGTCGACATCGACGCCACGTCGCACCGTTGCGGGGCCGCTGGCATCGAGCCGCCCGAGGTCCCGGAGGCCGAGCACAACCGCGGGCGAGGTCGCCTCGGCCCGCGAGAGCGACACCCGCCCTTCAGTCACGACCACTTCGGTCGTGCGCTGATCGGCATAGGCGCTGACGACAAACGCCGTCCCCAGATCCTCGGTGACGCTGCCGGGCGTGTGGACGCGGAACGGACGCTTGGAGTCGGGGGCGACTTGGAAATAGGCTTCGCCGTCCAGATACAGGTCGCGGTGCGCTCGGCCGAAGTCGCCCGTGAAGCGCACGCGACTCTTGGGCGCGATGGTGACCTGCGTGCCGTCTTGCAGCCGAATGACCATGCGCTGCGCAGCGGCGGTCGCATATTCCTTCCACTGCGGCCCTCGCCGCAGCACGCGCCCTCCCCCGATCACCGCGATGAGAACCGCCGCAGTGGCGAGCGCCACCATCAGCAACCGCCGCAACACGCGCGGCTTCCGTCCAACGCCGAGAGTTTTGACCGCTCGCATCCAGGCAGCATCGACGCTGGTCGGTGGTGGTGTGTCGTGTGCGACGTGCTTGATCAGCCGCAGATCCGCGAGGACTTGCGCGTGCGCGGCGTCTTCCGCGAGCCACGCGCGCACGATCTCCGCGTCTACGGCCGACGCCTCGCCCGCCAGGTAGCGCTCGAGCAGGGGATAGAGACGCTCGTCTTCGATGTGCACACCCTTATAACGGGGCAGCA
>WNGN01000906.1_pt1 | contig 19006 bp, 17 predicted proteins | sample 5400561 | NCBI WGS metagenome assembly WNGN01 (sample SAMN13153379, study PRJNA577476) | soil metagenome | isolation source: 115 cm soil or saprolite under Garry oak tree replicate 2 | place: USA:California | collected 2016-06-15
GCGATCTGGGCGTTGGTGAGTCCCTGCGCTACCAGGCGCAGCACTTCGACCTCGCGGGCAGTCAGATCATTGGGATAGGTCACTGCTGATTTTGCTGAAGCGGGTGATGGCTGCTCCATAGGATCAGGCATGAGCACTGGCGCTGGTCCCCGAGCGGCGAGAACTTCATCGAGCGTCATGGCTCGTCCTTCGGCCCGGGCAGCGGCAAAGGTTTTCTCACCTAGTTGAGCGCGGGTGGAAGCGACTGCTTGCTCGTAGTCAGCACGATAGATCGGCGGCAGGGGGATCCTGTAGGCTTCCCGCTGGGCTTGCGCCGTGCCCCAGAGACGCGCCGCCCACGTTGGTTCCCCCTGTGCTGCGACCACGGCCGCCAGACCTTCGAGAGCTGGAGCAAGATCCAGGAAAGACAGATTCCTGTTCACTCCCTTCCCTCGGATCAGGCTCTCTTCGTAGATAGCTCGCGCCGCCGCCAGATCGCCCTGGGCAGCGATGACCTTCCCTAACAGGGAGAGCGTCCAGGCAAGTTGTCTCTCGTTTCCTACCTCTCGATAAAAAGCGCAGGTCTTCTCAAGCAGCAGACGGGCAGTGGTCGTATCGCCTTGACAGAACGTAATCTCTGCCAGGACTGGGAGCACTTCCGCTTCAGCACTCCTGGTACCTATTTCCCTCTTCAGCGCGAGACCCTCCTCTGCCACTGCACGCGCTCGCGCAAGGTCGCCTTGAGCAAACAGCATCTTTGCCAAACAGAGGATCGAGTTGGCAATGCCGGTCTTCTCGCCCGACGCTCTGAAGTGCGCGAGACCCTCTTCAAGAAGCGGGCGTGCTCTGGCATACTCCCCCTGTTGGACGGCTATCCCCGCCAGGAAGCTGAGTGCCCAGGCAACGAGACTCGTGTCGCCGACCTCCCTGGCGAGTACCAGGCTCTCCTCGTACCGCGAGCGCGCCGCTGCAAAATCGCACTTCCATTCAGCGATCCATGCCAGCTGAAAGACGGCAGTTCCCATCCCTTTGGTATCTCCGATCGCTCGGAACAGCACCAGACTCTCCTGGCAGAGCACTTCACCCCGCTCAAAGGAACCCAGGGAGCTGGCTAGATTCCCAGCAGACCAGAGCGCCTTTGCCCGCAGCGACGCGGCAACTTCCTCGCTTCCCTCCAGTGCTCGCTCGAGAAAGCCCCATCCCTCATACACATAGTCACTCAGCAACCAGAACCACCACAGAGCGGTACACAGGCGTAAGGTCATCTCGGCTTCTCCCCGCTCGAGCAGCCAGCTCATGGCTGCCCGCAGGTTGTCATGCTCCTGCTCCAGCCGCGCAAACGACACCGCCTCCCGCGGACCTTCCCACTCCTGTTCCGCTGCCTCTGCCAGCGCCAGGTAATACACCGCATGGGCCTGGCGCGTGGCCTCCACTTCCCCGCGCACGGTGAGCGCCTCTCGCCCATACTCGCGGATGGTCTCCAACATCATGAGGCGGGTCTCCTCTCCCTCGGCCTGTTGCAGCAAGTTCTTGTCCAGAAGCGAGGCGACTCCATCCAGGACCCTTTCCGTTCTCTCATCAAGCGCCGTGCAGAGGGCCTCGACAGCCTCCAGGGTACAACCGCCGACGAAGACAGAGAGCCACCGGAAGAGACGTTGTTCCTGGGCACTCAAGAGGTCATAGCTCCAGGCGATGGTGTTGCGCAGGGTCTGCTGCCTGGTTGGAGCATCCTGTGGTCCACTGGTTAACACCTGTAAGCGATGTTCCAGCCGGGCCAGGAGGGCGTGCGGGGAGAGGAGCTTGCTGCGGGCGGCTGCCAGTTCGATGGCGAGTGGCAAGCCATCCAGACGGACACAGATCTCCGCGATGGGACGAGCAGTGGCGCTGGTCACCTGGAACGCCGGTTTCGTGGCCTGGGCGCGCTGGAGAAAGAGGGCGACGGCGGCAGAGTGGGCGAGGACCTCAGGTCCAGGAAGCTGTGTGAGGTCAGGGAGCGCCAAGGGTGGGACCGGAAATTCCTGTTCGCCCTGGACATGCAAGGTGGCGCGACTGGTGACCAGGAGCTTGAGGGTAGGACAGAAGGCCAGCAGGTCCGTCAGGTGTGGGGCTGCTGGCAGGACCTGCTCGAAGTTGTCGAGCACGAGCAGCAGGTGCTTGTCCATCAGAAAAGCTTTGAGCAGGTCCAGCAGGGGTCGCGCTCCGCTCTCTTTGATGCCGAGTGCCTGAGTGATGGCGGGAATGACCAGTTCGGGATCGCTGATGGGAGCAAGTGAGAGAAAGGAGACGCCGTCAGCGAACTCGTCAAGCAGGTCGGTGGCGACCTGGAGAGCGAGGCGAGTTTTGCCGACACCACCGGTGCCGGTGAGGGTGAGGAGGCGCACGTCTGGTCGTCGCAGGAGAGCACACGCTAGCGTCGCCTCCTGCTCACGCCCGATGAGAGGGGTGAGCTGCGCGGGCAGGTTATGTATGATCGCTCGTTTTTTCGATTGAATAGCTACGAGTTTTGGTCGCTGCATGGATGCACTCACTGGGGCTACTGCTCTCGCAATGCCGATGTATAGATATATGCTACTTATGCATCTATTTTTACATCTACATTATAACTCAGCAGAGCGCGGTTGTCATGGAGGGGAACAAGAGGGTCTTTCAGAGGTAGGTTTTTGTGAGGCCACACTGTTCCCCAGCACGGGCGACCATAAAGGCCCACCCATCCGCTCCACTCCACTCTCGCCCCTACGGGTGGTGGGGAGCTTTTCCTTGGGTTGATGCGTATTGGGTGACTGCAAGGGTCGCCATTACATTCAGGTTGCGCGCATGGCTGGTATGTTTTCTTATAGTTGGCTGTAGCGGGGGCGATTGGCTTGTGATAAGATGGGTACAAATGTGATACACAGGCCAGGAGGCGAGTGATTATGCAGAAAGAGACAGGAACAGTACAAGTTAAGCGAGCATTTCCAGAGATGCTGAAGGGTGGGGTAATTTGCGACGTGGTGAACGCGGAGCAGGCGCGCATCGCGGAAGAGGCGGGGGCGTCGGCGGTGATGGCACTGGAGCGCGTGCCGGCCGATATCCGCGCGCAGGGCGGCGTTGCCCGCATGAGCGATCCCGAGTTGATTATTCAGATTAAAGAAGCGGTCACCATCCCTGTGATGGCGAAGTGCCGCATTGGTCATTTTGTCGAGGCGGAAATTTTGCAGGCGCTAGGCGTGGACTGTATCGACGAATCGGAGGTGTTGACGCCGGCTGATGAGCATTTCCATGTCAATAAGCACCTGTTCGCGGTGCCCTTCGTGTGCGGGGCGCGCGACCTGGGCGAGGCGCTGCGGCGCATCGGGGAAGGCGCGGCGATGATCCGAACCAAAGGCGAGGCGGGTACCGGCAATGTCATCGAAGCGGTACGGCATATGCGGGCGATTATGGATGGCATTCGCCGCTTGCAGACGCTGCCAGAAGAAGAGTTGATGACGGAGGCGAAGAACCTGGGCGCGCCATATGAGCTGGTGCGCGATATCGCCCGCACGGGTAAGCTGCCGGTGGTGAACTTCTCGGCGGGCGGCGTGGCTACTCCGGCCGACGCGGCTTTGATGATGCGCCTGGGCGCGGAGGGCATCTTTGTTGGCTCCGGCATATTCAAGTCGGGCAATCCGCTGGTGCGGGCAAAGGCGATTGTGCGCGCGACGACGCACTACCAGGACGCGGAGATGCTGGCGGAAGTGTCGAGGAATCTGGGTGAGCCGATGGTCGGCATTAACCTGGATACGCTGCCGGAGCGAGAATTGATGGCACGCCGCGGGTGGTGATGCATGGAAAAGTACAACCTGAAGACACGTATCGGCGTATTAGCATTACAGGGTGATTTTGAAGCGCACCTAAAAATGTTGGCCGAGCTGGGAGTCGAGGGCAAGGCCGTTCGACTCCCTCAACATTTGGACGAATTAAATGGTATAATTGTACCAGGAGGTGAGAGTACCACCATCGGGAAATTGATGGTGTTGTACGGCTTGCACGAGGTGTTGCGACGGAAGATCCAGGAGGGTTTTCCTGTTTGGGGGACCTGTGCAGGACTGATATTATTAGCGCGTGAGACGGATAATGGGCTGGCAGGCCAGCCGTTACTGGCCTCGATGCACATCCGAGTTCGGCGCAACGCGTTTGGTAGTCAGCGGGAAAGTTTTGAAACTGATCTGTCTGTGCCAGTGTTAGGAGAAGCGCCGTTCCATACATTCTTCATCCGCGGCCCGGTGGTTGAGTCGGCCGGACCAGAGGTAGAGGTGCTGGCGACGCTCGACGATGGTTCTATCGTCGCTGTCCGAGAAGGAAACCTGCTAGGCACCGCATTTCATCCGGAGGTTGCTGGAGACCCACGTTTTCATCAGTACTTTCTCCGCATAGTACAGGGCGCTAAGGGGTAAGAGCCCGATTCACCGGCCCGGCGGGCACGATAAATCGGCCGTTACAACCTGGTACGGGAGCACTGGATGATACGACCGGTACTATATGTTGACCTGCCGGGGATCATCTACTCTATGGACCGCCGCGCTCGCAGTAGGCAGCACGAGTTAGCCAATTTCGTCTGCTGGCTCGAGCCGGTAGACAATCGTGTTTCCCTGCCGCCTATCCTACGTGATATCATCCCGCTCAATCCTACCTCGCGCACGTGGATCTGTGAGGAAAACTGGCGTATCCTCGGGTTTGCCCAGGTGCGGGAACGCCCTTCTCGCATTATGTGGGACCTCTCCTACCTTGCTTCTATGGTACATGGTAATGTAGCGAGCGACGAGGTTTTGATGGCCTTGCTCGAATACATGCTGGAAATTGCATCCACGCACGGCATTCTACGTATTTTTGCCAAGGTCGAAGACGAAATTCCGGAGCTGGAGCTGTTCCAGCGCGCGGGGTTTCAACGTTATGCCCGCGAGCTGACCTACATTTATGAGCCGGAGGGGCTGCCGCCGGGGATCGACCTGCCTTCACTACGGCGCTGGAATCGTCACCACGTGTGGGGGTTACACCAGCTATATCGCTCCGTTACTCCGCAGCGAGTGCAGATGGCGGAAATGCTAGAGAATAGTGAAGAATTTGCTCAATTACACGTCGGGTCGCTGCGCCGGCTGCCGTTCTCTCTATCGGGAGGGCGGGAGAACTACGTGTGTGACCTGGGCGTTCGTTTAGGGGCCTGGCTGCAGGTGTTCCGGGGTCATGGCTCGGCGCCGCACCAGATCTCGCTTATTGTGCATCCTGAACATGCCGAACTGGCGGAACCCCTGCTGAAGTTTGGCGTGAGACGGGCACTGGAGGGGGGCGTACGGCGCATCTATTGCCAGGTGCGCGAGTACGAATCTGCTGTTATTGCTGCCCTGCGTTCCAGTGGTTTTGAGCATGCCGGGACGAAGTTGCTGCTGGTGAGGCACCTGGCCTTACTGGCAATGAACCCACGCACCGTGCCGGCGCTGGAGCAACGGGTGGTCTATGGCGTGAGGGGACTGGGAACGGTCAATTCGCGCCAAAATCAAACTACGAGGTGAAAAAACTGCTTATGCAACATGCGATCACTGACGATCTGGAGGCTCTGCTGGGGACACTACCGCCCAGCATCCACGACGCGGTCAATCGGCTTGAGAACCGAAGCGAACTGCTGGAGATCGTGATGGACCTTGGGCGCTTGCCCGAGGGCCGATTCCCGGAAGGGGAGGTGATCCTTAGTACTTCGCCTGTGGGCTATGCCGACCTGGAGTACGTGGTTGAGCGTATCGGTGAATTTGGCGACGATAACCGGGCGGGTATTGAGCGGACACTGCACCGTATCAGCGCGCTGCGCAACCGCAAGGGGAAAGTCGTTGGCTTGACCTGCCGTATTGGCCGGGCGGTACTTGGCAGTATTGCGCTGATTCGCGATATCGTCGAGCAGGGCCAGTCGATATTGATTCTTGGACGCCCGGGTGTGGGTAAAACCACCCTGTTGCGTGAAATAGCGCGTGTCCTCGCTGACGAAGCGAACTTACGTGTCGTGGTGGTGGACACCTCCAATGAGATCGCGGGCGATGGTGATATCCCGCATCCCGGCATCGGGCGCGCCCGGCGCATGCAGGTGGCACGCACGGTGGAGCAGCATGCTGTGATGATCGAGGCGGTGGAGAACCACATGCCCCAGGTGATTATCATCGATGAGATTGGTACCGAGTTGGAGGCGGCTGCCGCGCGCACTATCGCGGAACGCGGCGTGCAACTTGTTGCCACGGCTCATGGGAACTCGCTGGACAACTTGCTCGTCAACCCGACGCTTTCCGACCTGGTGGGTGGGATTCAAACCGTGACCCTGGGGGACGAGGAGGCACGGCGGCGGCATACACAGAAGAGTATCCTGGAGCGCAAAGCGCCGCCAACGTTTGATGTGGTGGTCGAGCAGCAGAGCTGGCAGGAATTGATTGTACATCGCGATGTCGCTGACACGGTGGACAATATGTTGCGCGGGCAGACCATTTTTGCCGAGGAGCGCACGCGGGATGAAATGACGGGCGAGGTGACGCTACGGCGTATCACCGCAGGTGGGATGGAGGTCCCGCAGTGGGGCGTTGGAGGCATGTCACGCCAGGGGAGTGCGATGAATCGCGGCACGGACAATGGCTGGGAGCCAATCCGCCAGATGAGGCAGCAGGGCGTCCACAGCGGCGGTGGAAGCGAGCGCATACGCGGCCGCAGCCAGGCGCAGGTGCGGGCGCTGGCTCCTACGGGCACGGCCCCGGCCGATGTTGGGCATCGAGGCGCGGCCACGCTCGTAGCGGCCAATCACCCACTGCTTGCCGAAAGGGAGTACCTGGACACAGAGGAGGAGGCGCAGCTATTGCAGATGCGCACGCTGCGAGTCTACCCGTTCGGTGTGAACCGCGACCGGCTGGCACAGTCGGCACGGCTGCTGCGCGTACCAGTGGTGATCACGAATGACCAGAGCCAGGCCGATGCTGTGATCACGCTGAAGAACTACTATCGCCGCCAGCCAGAACGGCTGCAACAGGCAGAAGAGCAGCACAAGCTGATCATCATCTTGAAGAACAATACGGTTGCGCAGATGCAGCACGCGCTGGCGCGCATCTTCGATATTCCGTTGATGGATGTGCCACCGGATGATGACGAAGAAAGCGGTAACGGTAACAATGGGAAAGCTACGGATGATCCGACGACGCGAGTGCTGCTGGAGACTGAAGATGCTATTCACCAGGTGTTGAATAAAGGCCTGACGACTGCCGAACTGCCGCCAGCGAACGCTTATGTCAGGCGCCTGCAGCACCAGATGGCGACGCGTTATAACCTGATCTCGCGCAGCCGGGGGAAGGAGCCGAACCGGCGGGTGAAGATTTTCCGTTCGAGGGGGGATTAGTAAACTGGGCGACCGCGCGGTCGCCCAGTTTGTTTATGGCGAGTTAAATATGTTGTCTCCTGTCGCCAGTTGCGCTATAATCCTTTGCAAAGCACCCAGGCAGTGCGGCGTGGGCTCGTTCAATGATGCACGGAAAGGAGTTGTATAGCAAGTCATGCGTTCAATTAAGAGGGATATCCTTAGCGAAACCTCTCCGGATGTAGAGCAGGTGGAAGCGAGACCCGCACCGCTAGCGAAGTCGGTGACCATTGCAGACATCTGGGAGGCGCACAAGCTCCTCATGCCGCTGCTTCATCATACACCGCTCACCCCTTCGCGCACGCTGCATGATAAGACGGGTGCCGATGTTTACCTGAAAGCTGAGAACCTGCAGCGGTCTGGCTCCTTCAAGGTACGAGGAGCGAGCTATAAGATGTCGCGCCTGAGCGAGCAGGAGCGCCGCTGCGGCGTGATCACCGCCTCGGCGGGCAATCACGCGCAGGGCGTGGCGATTGCCGCGGCGCAGTATCATATTCCCTGTACGATTGTTATGCCGGAGACGGCTGCACTCGCCAAGGTGGTGGCCACGCAGGGCTATGGGGCCAGCGTGGTGCTGCATGGTTTTACCTATGACGACGCGTACCAGCGCAGCCTGGAACTGCAGGCGGAGACGGGCGCGACATTTATTCACCCCTTCGACGACCCAGACGTGATCGCGGGACAGGGGACGTTGGGGCTGGAGATGTTGAGCGACCTGCCAGACGCCGACGCGGTAGTGGTGCCGGTGGGAGGAGGAGGTTTGATAGCAGGCGTGGCTATCGCCGCTCGCGCACTGAAGCCCAACATTACGATTATTGGTGTGCAGGCGGCGGGCGCGCCAAGTACCCGCGCGGCTCTTGACGCGGGAGCACCCTACAGCTTGCCAGCTATTAACACGGTGGCCGATGGGATTGCTGTGAAGCGGCCGGGGGAACTGACCTTTTCCATTATCCAGCGCCTGGTGGACGACGTTGTACTGGTGGATGACGAGGCGATTATCAGCGCGGTGCTGCTGCTGCTGGAGCGCAGCAAGATGCTGGTCGAGGGCGCGGGCGCCGTGGGAGTAGCGGCGTTATTGAGCGGCGCGGTCAAGCTCGAGGGCAAGAAGGTGCTGGTGCCCCTTACAGGCGGCAATATCGATATCAACCTGGTGGGGCGCTTTATCGAGCACGGTCTGGCCGTTGCCGGTCGTTATTTCGTGATCCACACGCGCCTGGACGATCGCCCTGGCGAGTTGATGCGCCTGCTCGGTATTATCGCCGAGATGCGCATCAACGTGATCGACGTGAGCTATGAGCGCATCTCCAGCCATTTACCCATCTTGCAGCGTGAAGAAACGATTACGATGGAGACGCGCGACCGCGAGCAGTGCGATGAACTGCTGCGGCGCTTACGCGCGGCCGGGTATATAGTAAAAGAGGCACCGGCGTGGGAGTAGCTGCTACCCCTGCGGTAGGAGTGGCAGGATGCGCTGTTTCAGTTGTTCGTTGATTCGATCGGCGGGCAGGCTGGCATCGATGACCTGGAAATGGTATTCCCCGGCCATGGCGTCGAACTCCTGTAGCAGAAGCGCCTGGTACTTGACGAAACTCTCGAAGAGATCGGCGCCCAGCCGCATGTCCATGCCCGATTCCCAGTAATCGAAGCCGCCGCTTTGCAGGACGCGCGGTATCAGGTCGTTGATGCTCACTTTCAGGTAGAAGATGGCATCGGGCTTCAAGGCCAGGCCGTAGATGGAGCGGATCCAGGTGGGATCGGCGCCGCGCACGAGGGCACGGGCCATCAAAGAATAGATGTAGCGGTCGGTCAGGACGATAAAGCCGGCGCGCAGGGCCGGTAAAATCTGGCTTTCGAAACGGTCTACGAAATCGGTGGCATAAAAGAGATTCAGCGTGATCGAGCCGAGCGTGTGGCCCTGCTTGGCTCGTTTGAGACCCGGCCCTGCCAGGACTGAACGCGTCATCTCCGTGTCGACCACTGCATAGCCAGTGCTCTCCAGCCAGGGACGCAAGATAGTGAGCTGGGTCGAACGACCCACGCCATCGGTACCTTCAATGACGATGAGACGGCCGGGTAAAAGCTCCTCAGTCTCTTTCAGGTGAATGGCGTCGATACCGTAAAAATCGAGCTTTGTCATGGGATTCCTCTCTGTGGCGCTTCTGTGGTGGACGTCTTGACCACTGACTCTCCAGCTCGTTCCCGGTATCCCTGTCGACGCAGGAGCTGCGTATCCTCTGTTTGGGCTGGCCGCATCTCCCGTGCCAGCCCAGCCCATGCTGCCCGCTGCGCGGGCGTGTGTTTATTGCGCGTGCCCTGCAAGTAGGGGCGAATGATTTTGCGCATGCGCCGCTGCTGCTCTGGAATGGGCAATGTGGCATCCATTACGGTTAACCCAAATTCATCGATCATTGCTTCGTATTCGTTGACTATGCGCTGCTGGAAGAGGCGGAAGCTCTCGTGCGGATCATTGCTCAAGCCCAGGTCCATACCCGATTCATAGTATTTGAGTTCGATACGCCCTGTCAAGATGCGGTTGAGGGAGACTTCCAGGGGGACGCGATAGTAGAATGCCACGGTGGGTTTGACGGCGAGCTGGTACAATTCGCGCACCCACTTGCGGTCAACATTGCGCGCAACGTCGCGGGCAAAGGCCGTGTAGATATAGCGGTCTGCGAGCACGATGGCGCCCGCCTTGAGCGGGGGGATGATGTCGTGTTCGGTACGGTCCGCGAAATCGGTGGCGTGGATGAGGCTGAACGAGGTTGGCGTGAGCAGTTGCTTCTTCTTGCCTTTGCTCGTTGTTTTCTTGACGAGCGGTGACGAGTTCCATTCGCTGAAGAAGACGGTGTAGCCTTCGCTGATTAGCCATTGTCGCAGCAGTGCAATCTGCGTGCTCTTCCCGGAGCCGTCGACCCCTTCTACGACGAAGAGGCGACCGGGATACTGGTGCAATCCATAGGTCTCCATGATAGTCCTTTTCATTTTATTTAAGAAGGATGGGAATGATATAGAACGATTATTGTTGAACGGAGGTGTTCTGTCAAGGGTTCGGAACCTCGATTTCGTAAAATCATTATAGGATGGGGTGCAAGTGCTAGCTCTGGATGTTGCTACCCAGGGAGAATAGCTTGAAGGTGGTCTTGTTCCCGCAGCGATTCGTGTTATACTGTGGTAATGTGAGCTATCGATGTGTACTTATCGATGTATGCGGGAAAGGAAAGGGTAGTTATCAGCCAGATACTGCATATCAATATACCTACTGCACAGGGGCACCTGGAGGGTATTCTGAAGCCCGAAGAAGCGGGGGTAAAGCCTCGCTATGCCGCGCTGGTCTGCCACCCGCATCCCCTCGGGGGTGGGACGATGCATAATAAGGTGGTGTTCAAGGTGGCGCAGACGCTGCAATTGCTGGGCATGCCGGCGCTGCGTTTCAACTTCCGGGGGGTGGGACACAGCACTGGATCGTATGACGAGGGGCGAGGTGAGATGGATGATGTACGCTATGCATTGGATTTTCTGAGCCGCCGCTATCCTGGGCTGCCGGTGGTACTCGGCGGCTTCTCATTTGGCGCCTACGTGGGGCTGCGGGTTGCCGCCATCGATGATCGCGTACAGGCCATGATCGGCCTTGGCGTGCCCGCGCGCATGTTTAACGGCGATGCGCTGAAAGGCTGCCAGAAGCCCAAGCTTATTATTCACGGGACGCAGGATGAGCTTGCTCCCTACGAGCAAACGTTGCAGTGGTTCGAGCAATTGCCGGCGCCAAAGAGTATGGCGGCGGTGCGCGGGGCGGATCATTTTTTCCAGGGGCACCTGGAGGAGGTGCAAACGGTCATCGTCGATTTCGTGCGAACGCTATCCGGCTATATTTCATATGCCTCCAGGTGAAGTATTTTGCTCCTAAAAAGCGCTAGTCATCTTCTTGAACGGGTGCTTCTTCGTCGATTATCTCTTCGACTGTCTCTCGAACCGCGGTACCATCGGGCATAGGTGTGGTGGTGCGTACGACGTGTACGCGCCTGAAACGACCTATTCCCAGCCCACCTCGAGCATAGAAACGTACACTTACCACAACGCCCACAATGATGAGTAGGCTGACAAGTGCTAGTGTGACGAGAAATACTCCCATGGTGACTCACTCCTCAGAGAGGAAACGATCTACTTCCTCTCTTGTGAAAGCTGTATCCCTGGCTTGTATGATGATACTTCTTTCGGTCGAAAGAACACACAGTTTCGCTAGGCGCCGAATTCACTCTCTTTACTAACACGAGAAGGCTGAGCAGAGTGTTTCAGAGGCATATCACGGACAGGAATGATATCCCTGTCATCAGAAGGAACGATACATGAGGAAAGGGATACCTATTTAAAGTGGAGCCGGTGGTCGGAATCGAACCGACGGCCATCGCTTTACAAGAGCGACGCTCTACCGCTGAGCTACACCGGCTAATTACTTGAAGCAGCTACTTCTATGAACAGTCTTGTGAGGCGTCAAGAAGTAATTGACGTAGACGATTTTACCTCTCACGTGCCTGGTGTGTCAAGCGTTTTTTCTACGTGCCCAGGGTTTTTCGAAAGTCACCTCTCGAGATCTTTGCTCGCGCCTGCGGCGCTCGCGGAGTAATAATTGTTGAGTTTGTTGTGGGCTGAAAGCCCACAACAAACTCAACAATTATTTTGCAAATTAACTTGATGACTATGCGGTGGGTCTTGCCTCCGTCTTGTGGCCTAGCGGTCTGGCTCGCTCAACATGGTCACGAGATGTCCGTCGGGGGGGTGAACGGAGAAGATGGACCCGAACGGTTGGTGTACGATTGCTGTTGGCTCTATAGCCTTGTTGATATAAGAGGAACGCAGCCCCTCGAGGTCGTCCGTTTTGAAGTACAATTCGACGCTGCCGGGTTTGGGAGTTGCCTCCGTCGCCTGAACGATACCAAAACCAATATTGCTCTGTCCATCAACAAGGTTGCGGAATACAGGAGAATTCTGCGCTGGATCGTGGCCAAAGCCGAGCTCCTGGGTGAAGTAGGCGAGCGAAGCTTCAAGGTCTGAAACGTAGAACACAATGAAGTCAATTGCTGGTGTGGATGGCATGTATACCTTTCCTTTACTGGCTGCGACAAGCAGTCTGGCTTGCGAGATTGTCGCAGGTTGTCTATCCATACCAACAGTGTAGTCGATGCGAGTGACAACAGTATGTCAGCAGCGTTTCCAGGTTTTGAACAATCATTCGATGTTTTGATGATTACTCAGCATCGCCTCTGCCTCCTCCACCAGGCGTTTACGTAGGGACTCCGGCTCCAGGATATGCACATGGCGGCCCCAGCTGAGGAGCCACTGGAGCACTTCGCTCACCTGCCGTACCTTGAGGGTGACCATCAGCCCCACGGGGGTCTCTTCCTCCGTGACGACGTAGAAGGAGCGTGACTCATGCGCCCAGCGAGCAACCTCCTTATCGAACAGTGCTCGTACGATGATGTTCCTTTCTTTGCCCTGGCGGTCATCCATCTGAAAGTCAGTGCGGCGAGTAAAGGTTCTGGCAAGCAGTTCCAGGTTCTCCATGCGGTGGAGTCGAAAATGGCGTATTCCCTGACGCAGGTGACAATAAGCCACCAGGTGCCAGGCGTGAGAGACATGCACGAGGCTATAGGGGTCGGCCTCGCGAGTGCTTTGCGCATCCCTACCGTCTTCTGCATGCCGTGTGTGATAACGAAAGCGCACAGTAGTTCGCTCGATGATCGCCCGCCGCAGTTGTTGCAGCGTCTCAGGCTCGGCTGATTGCTCCGGGCTATCCATAACGATGAAGCGAATGTTACTCTGAAGGTATTGCACCTCGTCATGTAGTTTCTCGGGGAGCACTCCTGCTATCTTGCGACCCGCCGACTGGGCGGCTGCGCGATACTGCGCGTCGAAGTTCTGGGCCATGAAGTCGCTGCCTAACAGCAGCATCGTCGCTTCTTCCGTGGTGAAGCTCAGGGGTGGTAGGAAATAGCCTTTCATCAGCGAGTAGCCATGACCGGGAAGGGAGATCAGGGGAACGCCTGCCTGACCCAGCGCCTGAATGTCGCGATAGATGGTGCGCTTGCTGGTCTCAAAAGTGGCGGCCAGGTCTTCGGCACGCTGCCTGCCCCTGCCTTGCAGTTCGAGTACGATTGCTAAAAGGCGGTCGGTGCGGTTCATATGTTCACTTTCGTTCGTCCAGGGCCTGGTTGGCCAGGGCGTCGGCAAGGTGATTCTCGGCGCGTTCGATATGGGTGAAGGAGACGGCGGGAAGTTCGGCCACGAAGTGGCGGGCCTCTTCGTAGAGTGGAAGCAGGTCGTCATGGCGGACTTTGTAGCGGCCGTTCATCTGGTTGACGACGAGTTCGCTGTCTATGTAGACGCGAACGGCCGCGGGATGATACTTCGCGACGGCTTTCAGGCCGAGGATGAGCGCCTGGTACTCGGCCTGGTTGTTGGTGAGGCGGCCCAGGTATTTTTTGCCGCGTGCGAGCAGTTTGCCCTGTACATCTTCGATGATGACTCCGGCGGCCGCGTGGCCCGGGTTGCCGCGCGCAGCGCCGTCTGTGCGCAAGATTAATGTCTGGTTGCGTGGAATCATGTATGTCCCTTATCAGCGGTCGTAGTACAGGATGCGCCCGCAGTTGCTGCATGTCTGCAGCTCGGCGCTGGCGCGTACATGCTGCAGTTCGCTGGGGGTGAGAATGACCCTGCACCATTGACACAAACCCTGCTCGACTTTGGAGACAGCGCGTCCCTGCCGGGTGCGGCGGATATTGTCGTAGCGAGTGAGCAGGCCTGCATCGAGCCTGGCTGCCGACTGCTCGCGCTTTGCCCGGGTTTCTTTGCCACGCGCCTCCAGTTGATCACGTCGTGCCAGCAGGGCGGCGCTTTGAGTGACCCAGGCTTCTTCCGCCTGGTCCAGTTCCGTAGCTATTCGCTGTACCCTTTCCTGCATTGATTCGGCGGCTTCCATGGCTTCCAGAGTTTTTCCTTCCTGTTTGTCCTGCTGGAACCGCAGGTGCAGGATTTCCTGTTCGAGGGCGTTGAGTTCTTTGGGGTTTTTCACGACTCCGCTGTAGAGACGTTGTTCCTGTGCTTTGAGGCGGCGTCCCAGGTCTTCGAGCGTCCACTCTGCATCGCGCTGCGCCTGCAAGGCGCTCTGTAGTTGTTTCTGCGCGGTTTTCTGCTCAGCGCGCAACTGCTGCAGCGCGGCATTACCCTGGAGGGAAGTCGCTACTGTTTGCTGCTCGTTTGAGATGCGTTCCAGTTCGAAATCGAGTTGCTGCAATTGATATAGTGCGGCAGCTATCTGTGTCGTGCTCATAGGCAAGCGATCTCCTTTTACGCGAGCTGATGCCATCGAGGTGAGGCTCTTATTGTATCCTCATATAATAATGAGGGCAAGGGCCGATATGTTATCGTGATATTAACACATATTTTAGTATTAGATCATGTTTTACCCATAGAAGTAGGGTATACTGGAAAGTAAAATCGTCGCCAAACGAAATAATATTGCAAGGAGGAAAGCGATGCAGGTTATTCGCTGGCAGGAGTCAGCGTTGCCTCAAGAGCAGGAACTGTGCAGGCGCATGCAGGAGGAGGGGTTATCACCCTATAGCTGGTCGAATGGGCCCGGCGATAGCTACGCGGTGCACAGCCACAACTACGAGAAAGTACTGTATTGTGTACGCGGCTCGATCCGCTTCACGCTGCCCGATATGCGCGATGCAGGAGGCAATATAAGCGCGGTAGACCTGGCTCCCGGAGATTGCCTGGTCCTGCCTGCCGGTACACGGCATGGCGCGCTGGTTGGCTCGCGGGGTGTGACCTGCATGGAGGCTCCACGTCATCATAGCATGTAGTTGTGATATACTCAGTGCAACGTGACGGGCATGTGCAGCCTGTACGTGGCGGCCAGATTCGATATCCAAACTACAAAAAGGAGTAATGAATGGGACGACTTGATGGACGAGTTGCCTTCATCACCGGGGCAGGGCGAGGGATAGGCGCGGCAACGGCGCTACGCATGGCCGAGGAGGGTGCTCGCGTAGCACTTGCAGATGTGGATACCGAGGGCTCCGAGCAGGTAGCAGCGGAACTTGATCGCCTTGGCACGGAGGGACTGGTGGTGGCCTGCAATGTAGCGGACAGCGCTATGGTGCAAGACGCGGTGGATAAGACAGCCAGCCATTTCGGGCGGCTGGATATCCTGGTCAATAACGCGGGAGTGACGCGCGACAACCTGCTCTTCAAGATGTCGGAGGATGATTGGGATACGGTGATGGGGGTACATCTCAAGGGGGCGTTCCTGTGCAGCCGCGCAGCGCAGGCGTACATGGTGAATCAGAAATACGGGCGTATCGTCTCGCTCTCCTCGACCTCCGCGCTGGGCAATCGCGGGCAGGCGAACTATTCTTCCGCCAAGGCAGGCTTGCAAGGTTTTACGCGCACGTTATCCATTGAACTTGGGCCTTTCGGCATCAACGTGAACGCGGTCGCTCCTGGCTACATCGACACCGAGATGACGCGCGCCACTGCACGCCGGTTGGGGCTTGATCCGCAGGTGATGCAGGAAGAAGCGGCCAAGCGCATTCCGGTACGCCGTGTTGGCCAGCCGCGCGACGTTGCCAATGTGATCTGCTTCCTGTGTTCTGATGAAGCCAGCTTTGTCAACGGCCAGATTATCTATGTATCGGGTGGGCCATCCGAACGCGGTTAAGGGCTTGAAAGGGAGAACATGCAGTCCGCAGAGCGCCGGCAGGCAATTATCGTTCTTGATTTTGGATCGCAGTACAGCAGGCTGATTACTCGTCGTGTGCGCGAGTGCCACGTCTACAGCGAACTGGTAGCGGCGACGACTACGCTGGCGGAACTGCAGCGGAACCCGCACCTGGATATCAAAGGCTTTATTTTGTCGGGTGGGCCAGCGAGCGTCTATGATGAGCACGCGCCCACCTGCGACCCCGCCATTCTCCGGAGCGGCCTGCCGGTGCTGGGCATTTGCTATGGTATGCAACTGCTGGCACAGCAGCTCGGCGGCCGCGTGGCGCATACAAGCGGGCGGCGCGAATATGGCCCCGCTACGATCGAAGTAGCGGCGGAAGCGGCGGGAGATCCCCAGGTTTTTCGCATTTTCGCGGGGATCGATGGGTCTGCTGGAGGAACAGAACAAGCACAAACAGGAGCGCCAGAGGCAGAGCGGGGGCAAGCGGAAGAGGAGCAAACAGGGCGAGGGGAGGCAGGACGAGGGCAAGCCTCGCCCGTACATTTACCGGCGGTGGCACCGTTGTGTTTACGAGTGTGGATGAGTCATGGGGATAGCGTGGCGAAGCTGCCCGAGGGCTTCAGCGTGCTGGCGAGGACGGAGAATAATCCGGTGGCGGCGATGGCCAATGCGCAGGGGATGGTTGGCTTGCAGTTTCATCCCGAAGTGACGCATACGCCGCGAGGGAAAGAGATTATCCGCAACTTCCTCTTTCGTATCTGCGGCTGCGAGCCTGGATGGACGGTCGGTTCAGTGATCGAGGAGGCGATCGAGCAGGTACGCCAGCGCGTCGGCACGAGCCGGGTGATCTGCGGCCTGTCGGGCGGGGTAGATTCGGCGGTGACGGCGCTGCTGGTCCACCGCGCCGTTGGCGAACAGCTTACCTGTGTCTTTGTGGATACGGGGTGCCTGCGAGCAGGCGAGCGAGAGCAGGTTGTGGAGACGTTCAGCCGTGCGCTGCATATCCCACTGGTGGTTGTGGACGCGAGACAGCGCTTCCTGGCGCGGCTGGCAGGGGTAATCGATCCCGAGCGGAAGCGCAAGATCATCGGCGAGGAGTTTATTCGCGTCTTCGAGGAAGAAGCGGCACGGCTGGATGAGCAGGGCGGTCCGATTAGCTTCCTGGCGCAGGGCACGCTCTATCCCGACGTGATCGAGAGCACCAGTCACGATACAGCGGCGACAGCAACGCGCATCAAGACGCACCACAATGTAGGCGGCCTGCCGGAGGAGATGAGCCTGCAACTGGTTGAGCCGCTGCGCGTGCTGTTCAAAGACGAGGTGCGCGAGATCGGCCTGGCGCTCGGACTGCCGGAAGAGTGGGTGTGGCGGCATCCTTTCCCGGGTCCCGGGCTGGCGATTCGCGTGATTGGGGCGGTTGACGAGGAGAGGCTGGAGACGCTGCGGGCGGCGGACGCAATCGTGATCGAGGAGATTCGCCGCGCGGGAGTGTATCGCGAACTGGGGCAGGCCTTCGCGGTGCTGACGCCCCTGCAGAGCGTCGGCGTGATGGGCGATGGAAGAACGTATGCCAACGTGGTGGCGGTGCGGGCGGTCACGACCGGCGATTTTATGACAGCGGACTGGGCGCGGCTGTCGCCGGAACTGCTGGCGCGCATCTCCCATCGCATTGTGAACGAGGTGCCGGGGGTCAACCGCGTTGTGTACGATATCACCTCGAAACCGCCAGCGACGATCGAGTGGGAATAGATTTCCCAGGGAATTTGTTTTTAGTCGATACGCGGCGGTCCCTGTTTGATGCGCGTGCGTACATCCTCTGCCGTCACGCCATCGCCCCAGCGAGCTTCCAGCCACCAGGTTATGCCCGCCTCTACCCACGGGCGCACGATGGCGGCTGCCTGTTCATGGTCATCCCCAGGCGTCTCGCCCTCCCACACGATATCGAACGGGGTTGTCAACGCGCGCTGCTCGTCTACGAAGGCCTTCATGGCCCGGATATCGGTGGGCGTCACCTGGGCGAAGGAGCCATCGTCAGCCTTCTTAGTAGGCAGCAGGCCATCATAACGCAGGACGCGCCGCATCGACTTCATTCTCGGCCAGGCCCCCACTACCCAGATGGGGATGCGAGGCGATTGCACAGGAGGCGGCAATAACGTCATGGTCTGTACGTGGTAGTGCTCACCATCGTAACTAAACGGCTGACCGCTCCACAGGCCCGTCAGGATCTCCAGGCTTTCGTCAAGCAACTGCGCCCTGATCTTGATGTCCATTGCCTCACCGACTTTGTAGAAGCCTGCATCGTCCCCGGCAGCTCCTAACCCGACGGCCAGGATGAGTCGACCATTGGAGAGATGATCCAGCGTTACCGTTTCACGAGCCAGTTTCCAGGGACGGCGCCGCGATGGAGCAGACAACATGGTGCCTATGCGTATATGCCGCGTACGCATGGCCATCACTGCCAGCAGGATCCAGGGATCGTACCAGGGTGACGCGGGAAATTGTTCGGTCTCGATAGAGATGCAGTCAGGGATAAAGATGCCGTCCCAGCCCGCTGCTTCCGCCTCGGCAGCAAGTTCAGGAAAGCTCTGGGTGTCACCATTCGGTATAATAAAACCATATTGCATGTGTCTCTCCTCCTGAGGGGAATCATTCGTCTAATAGTAGGCAGACGAAGTATACATGATGTTTGTTGACAAGGTATGTCATATTTCAGATTGGTCCGGTGATCTATAATTTTGTCAATCGATACGGAGAGATACGGCAGAAAAAATGGAGTTCGAAATATTAGCCCGTGGCCTGTACATGCCCGAGCAGGTTTTGATCACCTATGACCCTGTGCTGAGAATGCCTGTTGATGACGCGATACAGGGTTGGATGAACGACCTGTGGCAACGGAAGCTGGCTATAGC
>WNGN01000908.1_pt1 | contig 18991 bp, 11 predicted proteins | sample 5400561 | NCBI WGS metagenome assembly WNGN01 (sample SAMN13153379, study PRJNA577476) | soil metagenome | isolation source: 115 cm soil or saprolite under Garry oak tree replicate 2 | place: USA:California | collected 2016-06-15
AGTCCCCGGCTCAGCGGAACATAGAGCAGATTCTGGTAGAGGGTCTGCGCGTAACGGCCGACACCTATGAAGAAAGCCGCGTATAACAGCATGAGATCGGCGAAGAGTGCTGAGACGAAAGTGACGAGCAGGAGATTCGTGGCATCAGTTGCGCCTTGCAGAAAACCGCCGAGAAGAGGTGAAAGGAAGAAAGCAATCACCATAGCCGGTACAGCGACGGCAAGAGAAAGTCTCAGAGTCGCCCTAGCGACTCCACTCGCCGCATGCAGGTCCCTCGCTGCAATGCTCCTCGAAATGAACCTAGTGGCCGCGGACGGAAGCGACCCAGATACCAAGCCTACAAAGAGAGCCTGAATGAGCGCGAGGACAGCAAACTGGCCGACCTCTACCTTGTTCAGGATGCGCGCAAGAAGAGCGTAGAAGACCAGGTATGTGGCGTAGAGGATCAGTTGCTGGCTTGTGAGAAAGGCAGTGCCCCTCGGAACGTTGTACAGGTCCGCGTTCTTCGTCAAGTAAGGCCGTCTTGGCTACGGAACGTGAGCTTCTTCTAGCTTATGCTTGGTTCGACATCTCGGACCAATGCGTCGCATTGGATCATGAACCATTCAAAGCATGTTTCGAGACAGTGTGAAAAAGACGCGCCTCACCGGGAACTGATGCGGGAAACCATGTGCTCCCAACCGCGTAGTTCTATCCGTCGCGCTCGTCCCTTGGACAGGACTCTCACTTCCCCTCGACCTGATTCAATTGTCCCGATTCTTATCAGCGAGGGAATCCGCTTCTTTAGCGCAGAAAACGAGCCTCGGCGAATAGCCAGCACCAGTTCATACTCTTCACCTCCATACATGGCGAGATCTTCAGCATCTAGACCTTGTTTCTGGGCGTAGACTCGAGCCTCCGGCGCCACAGGAATATTCTCTAAGAGTATGTCGACTCTGCTCAAGCGAGCAATCTCGTGGAGGCTCCATGCCAGCCCATCGCTCGAATCGATCGCGCTGTGAACAGTTCCGCTGCGGGCAAGCTTGAGGCCTGTTTTAAGCCTCGCCATAGGGTGGGTCACCGATTCTACCAGCTTCGAGAATCTCATTGCAGTCGCCTTGTTCTTTGCGAGGAGGATTCTCAATCCAGCTGCCGTCTTGCCGAAGGTCCCGGTCACGGCAATTACGTCGCCGGGTCTCGCTCCGCTTCTCCTGAGTATTCTCTTTGGCTCAGCGATCCCGAAGCCAATACAGTCGATTACAAGATCATCTGACTCTCCAGTATCGCCCCCCAAGATCCTGCAATCATACTCTCGTGCAGCTTTGTCTAGACCCTTTGCTATCTCGTTCACCATCCGGGGCCGGACCGGAGGCGTAAGCCCGAGAGAGATCAGCAGCCCTAGCGGTTGAACTCCTTTGGCGGCGAAGTCACTAACTGTCGCGACGACCGCCTTTCTAGCAGCCTGAGCGATACTCATGCCTGGGGGAACATCAGTGTGTCCAAACAGCATGTCCGTCTTCAAGACGACCCATCTGTTCCGTGAGAACGGGAAGACAGCTACATCGTCGTCGAAACCAAGCGGAGGTGACGGTTGCAATGCTGAGAACCTCCTTGTCAAGATTCCTATGATCTGTCGCTCTCCGAGTCCGGTGCTAGTCATTATGCGCCGTTCAACCGTGACGAGTAGGAGCTTTAAGTCAGATTGTCCAGTTAATTTAGATACTTTTGGAAGCTAGGAAGGAAATCAATCCGCCTTCAAATCGTTCCGAGATCGTTCTCTATTCGGCTTTCAACACGTCGAGAGCTTTGTTCCAGTCTCGCAACCACAATGCTATGTCTCTACTATCTGTGGGTTTTTCCGAACACTTCCCCGATGAGATTTGAGCATCCTGAAAGACTCATCCTCGGAGATTTCGTTTGTTTCCATCTTTGATACCTGAAGGGCCAGAACTATTTCTATCACAAAGAGCTTTCTAAAACTGCTTACTAGAGTCGAACGCAAAACTGCTAAGTATCACTTGGTTGCCGGTTCCGGAACGCCCTTAGTTGTCAGAGCTTACAATCAAAGATGCGATAGAGCGAGCTATTGGGCAAGCAGGCGGACGGGCAGACCTCAAGCAGATTTATGCAACCGTCAAGAAGCTCAGGAGGCTACAGGGAAAGACTCCGGATGAATCAATCCGAAGCGATCTCTACCGAGGCAGGGATGCTGGAAGATTTGTCGAGAACGCTGATGGGACTTACTCCCTGCCCGGCGGAAAGAGTTCTGCACTCGCGGACAAGTCAGGTTTGGAGAGCTACATCTACGAAGGGGTCAAGTCAGACCTTGACAAAAAGTTCCTTGACCGGTTCGGAAGAGCGGTGCACTTGGAAATTACTGCAAGAGGCCAATTTTCGGACATTCTGAAGGCACAGGTACCCGACAACAGAGAAATCGTGTTTGCGTTCTTAGAGAGCAGGAAAGCTTTCCCTGACATCACCGGATTTCTTATTGGTGGACTTAGTGGTACGCGGTTCATAACTGTAGAAATCAAACGGACCCGAATAGAACTTGATGATGTTTACCAAGCCAAGAAGTACGCGGACTTGTTCGGGGCTGAATTTGGGTTCCTGATCTCAGATGTTCGACTCCCTGACGAACTCAAGAGACTTCATCGAGTCGCCAAGATTTTCCAACCCGTCTATCATGGCTACTACAATTCTCAGGAGAATTCCATCGAGAAAGATAGCTGGTTTCCAGAAAATCCTTTCAGATTCTAACCCGAGCCAATTCTCTAAATCTTGTCAGTAAACTAAGCTCTTAAGTCAAAGTATTGGCTCCGCACCGATTTGGTGCCTCGGTGGCTCAGCCTGGTAGATGCGTCTCGCAACAGAGAGCATCCGCCTCGTAAGCGGAAGGGCAGAAACAATGCCCCGCAGGGTCGCGGGTTCAAACCCCGCCCGAGGCTCCAAATCCAAAGGTCCCTTGACCACGCCGGGCGAGTCAGCTGAAACACGGACTCTTTGGGGGGTGATCCCAGCCGAATCTATTCCAGCCAAACCTATTCAGATGTTTCCAAGATCGTGGTCGTCAGATCGGGGCTGTCACCGTGCAGTTGACTTCAGGGTTGAACTCGACTATTATCCATGGCTGAGACTCATTCTTCTCAGCCTTCGCGTGGGATCAATGGATGAGCAGCGCATCGGATTTCAAGGAAGCGACCTTCATTGTCGGGAGACTGGTTCGGATCTCGAAACGAAGGGCAGAGATAGAATCCGAGGATGAAGATGGAGAGTTTTCTCTAATGAAGGTCAGATTGGCCGACGACGTGAACATCGACATTGGTGCGATAGGTGAAGATGTCAAGGCAGTCATAGTGGACGGTAAGATCGCCCGGATAACCCCGATAACCGGAAACCCCGCCGCCCAAACCTATGAAAAGTCAGATACCTAGTAGCCTTCCTGCTGACGCTTTTCTTCCAAAAAGGCCCTGTCTATTTTCTCTTTTATCCACATTGAGAAGAAATATTTGGCCGGCGGCTCTCAGTTTTCTAGGTGATGTACTCGTCGCTGAACATTAGCTGGATATTCATTTGCGAGTTGTCTGCTTGGACCCAGTAGAACCCGAGCACCGAGGTCGAGTCATTGATGTTCCCAGCATTGTAGTCGCTTCCTATGAAGACGAGGAAGTTCCCTTCTTGAACGTTGAAGACGAGGCTCTGATACCAGTTTCCCGGCTTTCCAGAATATTGATGAATCTGGTTCGAGGCATAGTCGTAGAAGAGGAGGTACAATTCTTCTCGGAGAGGGTCATAGCTCGCGGTCCAGACCGGATTGGTGTTATTGCCGATTGTTGTAATGGTCTGTGGAGGACTCCATGATCCTGTTCGGGCGGCGAACTGTACCCTCCCTGTGCCATTCTCTTGCCAGACCGCGTAGATTGTGCCGTTTCCGCCACCGAAGCCGAACGCATTCTCAAGCACGTATGTGTCGACTGGGTTGACGACCTCTTCTGACCCCCAGCCAGGAGACCCGTAGAGTCTTCCCCGCATCCCGCCCATGAAGGGCCAGTAGAGCACGTACATCTGTCCAGCTGGTAGCGCAACCAGTGAGAAGCGCCAATCATCGCTAGCTCCTCCGAGAAGCGTGTCCTCAACCCACATGGAATAGTTAAGACCGTCTGAATGGATCACATACGGAAGCCCGATGCCGCCGTCATAGTCGCAACAGGACGCGAGATAGGCGATAAAGACCTCTCCCATCGTGCTAAGCCTCATCGACATAGCGGACCACTCCAGGCCTGTTGTCGGGGGCTTCACGGTTGTCTCAGGCTCCCATGTGATTGTCCCATTCGAGTCGAGCGCGCCAACCCTGAACCTCATTGCTTCCTCAGGGGTCTCGTATGTCCCGTCATAGCGAGCATAGAACACGTGGGTTCCGTTGGTTATGACAGAGGGGGTGTTCGCGCTCACAACGCCTAGATTATACGTGGTCCAGGACGCGCCATTTGTGCTGGTGGCGTAGTAGAGACAGTCAGACGATACGCCTCCGCAACTGGTCCAGTTGAGGTAGAAGATCCAGTGCCTTCCCAGGGCGTAGAAACCGCTCCCGCTCCATGGATAGAAGAAAGGCTGTACTATGTGGTTGGTGGATGTAACATGATCGCCGGACTCGAAGTTTTCATAACTGATCAGAGTCCCCCATTCATCCAAACCAATCGAGCCATAGACTCCCGCTCCCACGGTACTTGTCCACGGCGCCGCCGGCCAGAGGAGTCTACCGAATCTCGGATTACTGCTGTCTTCGTAGTTGACGATTTCCTGGATATAGTGTAGACTAATAGCGGTGTAACCAGCCGCTCCCTTCACAATCGCAAGGCTGGAACGGACACAAGTTGTGCCGTTTACTGTCCCACACGATGTGCCTCCCTCGGTGTTGAGGATCGGCCAGCCGAATCCAGTGTTCACTGTTTCATTGACCATTGTCAGATAATCCTCGCGAGCGAAGATCTCGGCGGTAGTGTCGTTCCAGTACGTGCTACGTGTACTGCCGTCAGGGGCTAATGTTGCAAGCCCATAGTTCATGTATGTATGGAAGCTCTCGAAGACATGGTACTCCGTATCGTTGACCGTGGGATAGTCGAGATAATATTCGCCACGGTCCTTGTGGCACGTAAAGCTACACATGTTCTGGGCCACAACCCAGTGAGTGTCGCCCATTTCGCGGTCTCTGTTCAGCCAGGACTGATACTGCATCGACATGTAAGCCGTCTCGTTGTCATCGCACTGCGCCCGATTATGTACACACCAAGTAGTATTGCTGAGGGGGAATGACAGGGAAGACGGCTCGTTTAGAGGCTCCCATACTAACTGGTCGTAGCTGTTCATGAAGGCTCCAACAACACCAGTAGGACCGCTTAGAGTGCTGTTCGGGCCGAACCAGAAGTTCATCCAGCAATCGACGAGCGTCGAGTTCACAAAGTCCGCGTATCCGTGGTAGTCAACAGCTATCCACAAGTTGAAGTATTGAGCGATCGAGATTGCTCGCGCAAGTTGGATCGCGCTATAGTTGCCCATGAAATCCTGTGGAACGGCATGGTTCAACCCATACAGGACAGAGCAGTACGGCGCGAAAGACGCCCTGATTGCGTTGTAACCGAGCTGGACCTGTCTCAGGGCTATCTGCTCGAAGTTGCTCTGCCTCTCACCGGAAAACACGAGTGAAGCAGGAGCGGTCAAATTCTGCCCACTATCCACCAGCCGGGCACCACCCCAGCCGCCCAAGACCGGAGCAGACGACGTGACGGAGGCATGGACCCCAGGCGGCGGTGAAAATAGAATGGAGCTTGATATCGCAAGGGAAATCATAAAAAATGAAGTGAGAACGGTTTTGAAGAAGTTAGATCGCCTCTCTATAGTTACGATATCTCTCATTCGCCCTCCGGTGAGATTCTAGACAAGGCTGGTCAGAACGATGATGGTCTGGGAGGTTGTGACGCTCTGTCCGTTCGCGTCAGTGACCGTCAGCGTCACGGTGTATGATCCCGGCAACACGTATGAGTGGCTTACCGATTGTCCGTCACCTGTTGACCCGTCTCCGAAATTCCAGCTGTAGCTGTATGGTTGACTGCCTCCACTCGCGCTGGCATCGAACGTCACCGGCAGGAGTGGTAACGGGCTGGATGGGCTGTAGGTGAAGCTAGCCGAGAGCTTTGCATAGACTGTTATCGTCTGGGAGGATTTCGCGACTTGGCCTGCCGAATCGGTGACCGTCAAGGCCACGGTGTAGGTTCCGCTTGACTGGTACGTGTGTTTGGGAGAGCTTCCCGAGGCTGTTCCTCCGTCGCCGAAGCTCCAGGAATAGGTGTAGGGGGAGGTCCCTCCCGATGCTGATCCGGTGAATGAGACGGATTGTCCAGTGTCAGGCGAGGATGGGTTGAATGTGAAGCTTGCAGACAGTGGAGGCGGTGGGCTGGCGACGGTGACAGTCTTCTGAGAGGATACGGTCTGCTGAGGCGAGCCACTATCCTTGACGGTGAGTGTGACAGTGTATGATCCTGCTGACGAGTAGGTGTGGGTTACTGATGATCCGGTTCCGGTTGACCCGTCGCCGAAGCTCCAACTGAAACTGCAGGGACTCGTCCCACCGCTGGCGGAAGCGGTGAATGTCACCTGTTGTCCTGTTTGAGGTGAAGATGGGCTATAGGTGAAGCTGGCGGTCAGAGCCGGGGGCGGATTTGAGATTGTGATAGACCTTTGGGATGATGCGGTCTGCTGGGGCGAACCTCTGTCTCCGACTGTGAGGGTAACTGTGAAAGTTCCCGCTGATGAGTATGTGTGCGCCACGGCCGAGCCTGTTCCTGTTGATCCATCGCCGAAATCCCAAGAATATGTGTAGGGTGATGTCCCTCCAGACGTCGTGGCTGTGAATGTGACTTGCTGGCCTGCCTCTGGCGACGACGGACTATAGGTGAAGCTGGTTGTCAACGTTGGAGGCGGGCCGCTGACTGTAACGATCTGCTGCGAGGTCACCGTCTGTTGAGGCGAACCAGCGTCCGTGACAGTCAAGGTGACAGGGAAAGACTCAGCAGATGGGTAGGTGTGGGTCACAGTGAGACCCGTTCCTGTGGATCCATCTCCGAACGACCAGCTGAATGAATACGGAGTCGTCCCGCCAGCAGCGGAGGCGGTGAACGTCACCTGCTGTCCAACCTGAGGCGATGAAGGACTGTAAGTAAAGCTGGCAGACAATGGAGGAGGCGTACTAGATACAGTGACCGTCTTCTGTGAAGTCACCGTCTGCTGTGGTGAGCCGCTGTCTCTGACCGTCAACGTGACAGTGTACGAACCTGCGGACGAAAACGCATGAGTCACTGACGAACCTGTTCCGGTCGAACCGTCTCCAAATGACCAACTGAAAGTGTAGGGAGTCGTTCCACCAGTGGCGCTGGCCGTGAACGTGATTTGCTGTCCAGCCTGGGGTGAAGATGGACTGTAGCTGAAACTACCACTCAGAACAGGAGGAGCACCGGAGACAGTTATGGATTGTTGGGTTGTCGTTGTCTGTTGAGGCGAGCTACTATCCTTGACGGTCAATACAACTGGAAACGATCCTGTTGAGGAATATGCGTGAGTTGCTGACGATCCTGTCCCCGTGGACCCGTCACCGAGACTCCAAGAATAGCTGTAGGGCGAGGTTCCTCCTGACGCTGACCCGGTGAATGAAACGGTCTGTCCTACTTGTGGAGATGACGGACTATAGGTGAAGCTTGCTGTCAGCGCCGGCGGTGGACTAGTGACCGAGACAGGCTGCTGGTAAGACGTGGTTTGCTGCGGTGAGCCACTGTCCCTGACCGTCAAAACCACGTTAAACGTTCCAGCCGCAGTATAGGTATGACTCGCGGAAACGCCTGTTCCAGTCGATCCATCACCGAAGTTCCAAGTGTAAGAGTAGGGAACTGTTCCACCGGTCGCGCTTGCGGTGAATGTGACCTGTTGTCCTGCCTGGGGAGAGGATGGGCTGAATGTGAAGCTGGCAGACAGCGGGGGCGGTGGGCTCGTGATAGTGACTGTCTTCTGGGAAGTTATTGTCTGCTGTGGTGAGCTGCTATCCTTCGCTGTCAGTGTTACGGTGAATGATCCTGCTGACGCGTAGGTGTGTGTTACAGGAGATCCTGTTCCAGTTGATCCGTCTCCGAAGGACCAGCTGAACGAATATGGACTCGTCCCACCACTAGCCGACGCTGTGAAGGTCACCTGCTGTCCTGCTTGAGGCGAAGAAGGACTGTAAGTGAAGCTGGCTGTTAGAACAGGAGGCGGACTGGACACGGTTACGGATTGCTGAGATGTTGCTGTTTGTTGAGGCGAACTGCTATCCTTGACGGTCAAGATCACGTTGAACGTTCCTGCTGATGAGTAAGTGTGTGTAGCGGAAGAGCCTGTCCCTGATGACCCGTCACCAAAACTCCAGCTGAAACTATACGGAGTGGTCCCGCCGCTAGCAGAGGCGCTGAAAGTTACCTGCTGGCCCACTTGAGGAGAAGAGGGACTATAACCGAAAATGGCCGAGAGCGGGGGCGCAAAGAATTCGGCCATGGGAGTGGCGTTAGCGTCGTTGTTGGTTAGAGTCTGCAGATTCCAGTTTACTTCTATTGTGCGTAGCCATGAGTAGTGGTTGTAGAGATTCGTGGTTCCAAAGCTTGCTTTGGCCTGTCGGCCTGCCCAGACAGCATAGACACAATCCTCTGTTGTGCTCTGATTGAGTGGACAGTAACCGTTCCCCTCGTCAAAGACCACGAACAGTGCGGACCTCTGCGTTTTGAACGTGGCGCTGTTCAGAATATTCGGTATGAGACCACTCAGATAACTATCGCCGAACGAGACGGAGGTGGGGCATAGGACTGTGCCGTTCGTATATGTGAACCCGTGCATGTTATCACAGTTGTTCGGCGTCAGCCACATGAAATTGGGAGCAGAACCCGAGTTCAAGTCGTTGATGAGCGGACAGACGGTCACAGAGCAGCCGCTAGGGTTGGCGAGAACGATCTGGGAGCAACGGGTAGGGCTGTTGACGATGTCGGTGAATCCGACGAATGGGTTATGCTCAGGAGTATACGGCTGGTGATACGTCAGGTCACAGCCGCTTGCCATGTTCTGGTTCTCGATGTAGCCCTTCCAGGTCAAGCCTGATGCTTCAAGCCTGTCAACAAGGTTGGGACCGCTGAACGGCCATGGACAGCCTGCGGAGCTGCAGTTGTCAGTTGTACCGCCCAGCATCGCGAGATAGTCAGCCTGGCTGTAATGGGTCACGCCGAGATACTGCGAGCCGATAGTATAGCTATTGGCCAAGCCCGCCATGTATGGTGCACCCATAGTGCTCTGACAGGGAGGCGGACTAGAACCGCATATCTGCTGTATACCATGATCCTCCATGATGACAACCACGACATGGTCGAAATAGACGCCTGCAGCCGTAGAAGCTTGGGTTGTGGCACCAGCCGATTTTGCCAGATGCGGGACGTTGATGATGCTGAAAGTCGCAGCTAGGGAGACTAGAATGAGTGAGAAAATGATAATCGAGCGCCTATCTTTCAACCTAATACACTACTCACCGAGGTCTCCGATCGATCCGCGCGTGAGAGGCGCACGGCTCGTTTCTAGACACTATCCGGGCCTTCCCTGGTCTGAACAGAACTATCCATCCAAACATAGTGAGGCAAGGCATGGGACGAGTTAGCGCCGTGCTATTCATACCAGCGCTACGTAGATGTTGACCACTGTCGTGTGGGTCACCCCGCCGCTTGAAGCTGATATGGTGACGGCGTACGTTCCAGGCGTAGTGAGAAGCGACGCTGAGACTGTCAGCGTCACTGTCCCAGAGCCTCCTGCGGACAAGGCTACGTTTGACGCACTAAGAGATGCGCTGGGATCCGAAGGAGAAAGCCCTCCAGTAAGGCTTGTTGGGCTGACACTGGCCGAGAGCCCTATGCTACCCGAGAACCCGTTGATGCTTCCTAACGTCAGTATGGAGTGGCCCGAGGAGCCGATCGGAATCGCGAGGGAGGTTGGGTTGGCCACCACGCTGAAGTCTACAATATTGATTCCCAGAGTCAACGAGCGGGTGATATTGCCGTTTGTCCCAGTCATTGTCACAACGTAGTCTCCCGTATCGGACGACGCGGTCGTAACGGTTAGAGTGGAGGCGGCTGTTCCGCTGGCGGAAACATTGACCGACGAGGGGTTCATCACAGCCATAGGAGTAGGTCCGCTCGAGTTGGACTGTGATACTACTGCGGTTGTGAATGACACACTCCCCGTGAATGAGTTGAGACTGTTCACCGTGATGGTTGAAGAGGCCGACTGCCCTGGCAGTATGGGCAATGAACTGGGACTCGCGCCGAGACTGAAATCTGGAGATGTGCTCGAGATCCTCCACGCTGTGAGAGCATGTATCTCCCATCCGGAGAAACTATGAGAGGCATCGTTCGCGTGGAACGTGTCAAAGAAAACGAATCCTTGCACATCTATAAAGCAAGCGGGAGGTACCGGGGTCTTCTGGCAGTTTGATGAGGGCTCTGCGGGTGTGGCCCGAGCCATTGCGTGAGGGTCGCAGGCCGTGTTCGGCCCGCAGTATCCTGCCGCCTTCCAGTCGTGATCAAACTCCATGTGAATAGTGTGCATGCAGCCGGTCGTGTTCGTGGATGTGCAAGTCGCATAGCCAGGGGTGAATGCGTTGAACGTTGTATCGGATAGGTTCATACCCGTCGGATATGAGCTTCCGCCATTGACAGGGTCGTACACGACTGCATAGTCCTCATTGGCGAGATACATTCTCTGGATCCGGTGGATCTCTACAAACGCAGATACGACCTGACCGTTCGCGTTTGTTATCGTGCAGGGCGGACCGGGCGATACCCATCCGGGTGGAGTTGGGCCGGGAGTCAGCCATCGCTTGGCCGATCCAACGGGCGACGTGATTCCAGGATTGAATATACTACCATTCTCGGTGGCACCGCCCATGGAGTTCGTCTGGTTCCCGAGCACCTGCTCGATCGTCACAACCATCGGAGTACAATTGACACTAGGATTCCAGGAGCCACTAGCGGTCGCAAGAGCGCCGGACACAGCCGGTGGCGGAAGGTATCCGAGATAGGCATATGTGGATAGGACTAGGAGGAAACAGGAAACGATTGTCGTCACAACTCTTCTCTTTGAGAGAAGGCTCGTCCATGGCTCTGTCAACTGAGTCGCCTGATGATCGTTATAGGATGCGGGCTGGATATTTGAGTGGGGCGTCTACATCTGTTGAGGTTCTGAGCCATGGATGGCTGTTGTCACACTATAGACATCAGAAGTATGCGTTTGAAACACAACAGCCGGCAATCGGTCGAAGGCCCGGATATAGAAAGCTATATTGAATCATCGTTTGCAATCCGGAATAAGCCCTGGCCAACCCACCGATGCCTCTATGTGTGTCGAATAGACATCGCTCACAGGCATATTGGAGGGTCATCGGGTGAGGGGCTGAACACGGGCTCGAGAGCGCCGTCTGATTGTAGCCGTGATTATGGTCCCGAGAAGCACTGAGCCCAAAAAGATGACATAGACGATATTCGCAGAGACGGCTGAGAGCAACGCAACCCAAGGCCCGGATATGCCGGATGACGGAAGAATCTCCACGGTTTTTGTCAGACTCGCTCCGGAGCCGGGCATGCCATCTACCGGACCAGCAACGGCCGCGATGACATAATTTCCAACCTGCCATCCCTCTGTGTTCCAGAGAAATGGTACGACTCGCACTTCTTGTACAGAAAGGTTTGCAACAGGCTTCGATCCGATCGCGGTCTGGTTTGCGTAGACTGTAACGTTGAAAGTTTCGACCACGTTCCCCTCATTCCTAATGCTAACATTGATCTGCACGTTGCTCCCGAGCGTTGTAGCGTTGGCTGAAGAGAGGTCTGCCACGACGACCATGTGAACGATGGGGGCGAAGATAGCGGTAACTAACTGATCATTGTTCATCTGAAGCATTAACGGATTGTTTGAACCCACCTGGTTATTTTCAACCTGCCACTGGGCGAGAGTGTTGTTCGATCGCGGTATGGCTGAGATGTTGACTGTGGTTCCTGCTATGAAAGAATAGCTCCCTGCTGCAGGAAATGTTGACCCTGCACCGGAACTATTCAGAACCAGGCTGTAAGTGGTGAATCTCTGCCACGTGATCTGTTCCGCATAGCCTCCGGGAGCAAGGGCTCCCAAGCCTCCCGCGCCTGGACTGGATGACCAGTCGCCGGCGGGCCACCATAACCAGTTGATCCTCTGCGGCGCGTTGTTCTCTAAGAGCGTGGTAAGGGTCTGGATGAAGTGCAGATTTGTCTTGCAGTAGCCCGACGAACCTGTCAGAACCAAATCCGTGCATGTAGTAGTTATCCCGTTTACTTTTCCTTCCGTAGCTCCGGGACCGCCCTCGGTGTTTAGCACTGGAAACGTGGTTCTCCGGGTCCCGTTCGACATCGTGTCATAGAAATCGTGGGCGAGACTTCCAGCCGTCGCGTTGTTCCAGCTGCCATGATAGACTTGGTATGACATGTACGGGTGTAAGCTTATGAAGATCCTGTCAAGTGGATCCATAACCGTTGGATATCCGGAGACTGCAGCGGAACAGTCTCCGTTATATGTTGGGCAGAAACTGCATGCATAGCTGCAAATGTTCTGAACCACGATCCAGTGGGAGTCGCCCTGGCTCCGAGTCTGATTGATGAAGGCCTGATACTCCGAATTGAGCGTTGGCATCGCAGCCGTTGCGTTGTTGTTGTTGAAGAAGCATCCCTGACTCAGGTTTGTTCCCGCGTGATTTGGACAGTACGCTGGCTCGTTTTCCGGCTCCCAGATTATCTGGGAGTAACTGTTACTGAACTGGCTCGTTACGCCTGACCAGAAGTTCAGCCAGCACTGTTGGACTGTCTCTCCATTGGGGATGGTCGTCTTGTTGAACACGTCACTATAGCCATGATAGTCTATGATGATCCAGAGGTCGAAGGTCTCCGCGATCCTAATAGCTCTCTCCAGTCTCGTCGAGTTGTACCTGCTCAGGAAACCGTCCGGGTTTGTGCAGTAAGGAGCAAAGCTTACCCTCATAGCATTCGAGCCGCTCTGTACAATACTCCTGGCAAGGATTTCCTGATCGCTCGCATTCTCACCTGGAAAGACGATGCTTGGAATCGCAGCGACTTTATAGATCTCATTCTCGATGAGCCTTGAGCCTCCCCAGCCGACTATTGAGGGAGGGGTGACCGTTCCGGCCGCCGTCTGAGCCACATGTGGTAGGTTGATGAACACTGACAGCCAGAGAATTAGGGCCGCTAGTGCAATACTCTTAGATGGCACCAATATTTTCCTGAGAGGCATGGCATCCCGCGAGCGGACCGTTTACCGCAAGGGTCGAGCATGCAACACCCGCCTAGGATAGCATTCTCTCGGCTATTACTTGAGTCGCATGTACATCTCTCATTGCAAACGAACACAAGCTCACACAAATAGTCCGAAGGTAGGCTTCATCTACAGAATATCTTGCAACACACGCTCACACAACCTTCCTCTCGAGGACACCCAGTCTTCTCGCCCTCCCTTCAGCATATTTGAAGGTCAAGAGACCAACAACGAGAAGGGTCAAACTCCCCTAGGAGACTCAGACCAAGATAATAGAAGAAGGTCCGATGCTTGCTGGCGGAAGCAGAAAAGCACGTGGCGCGGGCTTGGTAGACCCGGCAATTTCCGGAGAGTCGAGTTGTCAGCCCTCGTCTTAACGATTCGCCTGGCGCATACATGGCCTTCTCAGATTCTTCGAATTAATGGCTCTCATCATCAACAGAGTCTAGACTAGTCAAAGCAAACAAACTGTCGTCTTGAACATCCGTCCTAAAATTGCCGGGTGATCAGGCTGGCTCAAATCCTGCGCATGCCATGCCGTAGTAGCTGGGTACTTGATACGAGAGTAGCTGAGATTGTGAAGGGACAACTTCGGTAACTCCTGCCAACAGAGTCATCTGCCAGAGACTGTCGGGCTTGGCCCTTTCTACAAGCCTCGGGTCCAGACTTAGGAGCCGTTTGAGATCATTGTCTTGTATCGCGTCAACAACAAGGCTATCGTACCTAGACGCCGCGGGGCTATAGCCATAGGGACCCGACCGGGAGTGAGCGTGGGCTTGATCGGCGCTGGCAATAAAGACGAACCGTTTTTTCCCGTCCCTGCTCATCAACTTGCCCAGGAGCTCTCCAAAGCGATAGTTTGTTCGAAGTGGAATCTCCCGAGAGGGCGCTACTATCACAATCTTTGGCCTCGCCCTCTTCAGCACGAACCATAATGGGACGAGCGTGCCCCAATCCATCGGGATGTCTGACGCAGGTCCTGAGGCGGTTCCATAATTGGCTCCGACCACTGGGAGGCGCTCTGCCTCCGACTCTCGAACAATTTTCTCCGCGAACTCTCTATCGCAACTTGCGCGGAGAGAGACGGAACGTTTCGAAGAACCCTTCAGTTCGCCTGAGGAGTTCTCGGACGTGACCACGGCGATCCTTGCCAGGAGCCGCAGATTGTGAGGGCTTGCAAGGACGATCGTGTGAGGCCTGACTCGACTAATTCTACGCGCAAGGACCCGCATTGCTCGGCGAGTCTCCTCGAATCTGGGCAACATCGAGCTTGACGCAAGCTCCGGAATTATCTCTCCTCCGTGAGGAGCAATGCATGAGTAGACCAGCGTCATCCGGGACCAGCAATCTCGCTCTAGCAAACCGAAGTTTAAGCTATTGGTGGTCCCAGAAAAAGCCGAGAGGATGAGAGACGCTCTGAGCATGAGAGTGCACAAGACCATCGTCAATCCCTAGATATCCTATTCCACCGGAAGATCCAAAACGAGAGCTTGGAGGGCAAAAGGATTATACGGCCGATTGACCGCCAGTTCCCAATTAGGAACGCATAACAGCTTATGACAGAGCACGCTCCAATGCCGGCGCCCGCGCAGGCTCAACATGAAGTCGAGCCTCATGTTCAGCACAGGAATCGGATACCGCTCGCGTCTCCAATAATCGATGCTGAGATGAAGGAGGCGGCGCTCGCCGCGCTTGAGAATGAGAAACTTGTGATGGGCGAGAGCGTCCACAAGTTCGAAGAAGAGTTCGCCAGATTCTGCGGGACGAAATACGCAGTATCAACCGGCTCAGGAACCGCGGCGCTATCGATCACGCTACAAGCACTCGGCATCAGCCACGGCAGCGAGGTGGTCACAACACCCTTCTCTTTCATCGCGACAGCCAACGCGGTCCTCCACGCGGGCGCGGAGCCTCTCTTCGCAGATGTGGAAGACTCGGGAATAAATCTCAGTCCGGGTAAGGCTCGGGCGCAGATCGGTCCCAAGACCCGTGCCATAATCCCTGTCCACCTCTACGGTCATCCCGCCGCCATGGACGAGTTTCTCGAGATCTCCCGCGATAAGGGCCTCAAACTCGTCGAGGATGCTTGCCAAGCTCACGGTGCCGAGATTGGAGGTAAAAGGGTCGGCTCGATCGGCGAGGCGGGATGCTTCTCGTTCTATCCGGCGAAGAATATGACCGTTGGTGGAGACGGTGGAATGATCACCACAGACAATGCGGAGCTTGCCGAGGCTGCGGGGAGCATAAGGGATTGTGGCCGAGACAAGAACAGCAAGTACTACATGGGCCGGATCGGTTATACTTCTAGACTCAACAGTGTCAACGCGGCCATTGGAAGGGTACAGCTGAGAAGGCTTGATTCGTGGAATGAGTCGAGGCGGCGCTTGGCAGCACTGTACAGAAAACGGCTCGGAAGTGTCGATGGAATCGTATTACCTCCCACTGAGAAGCCAGGTGAGAGTCCGGTCTATCACCTGTTCGTAATCAGGACGAAGATGAGGGAACAGGTGAAGAAGCATTTGGAGAAGAACGGCATCGAGACGGGGGTACACTACCCTGTGCCGATCCATCTTCAGACACCCTACGTGCAAGAGTACGGCTACACCGAGGGAGCCTTCCCGCTGAGCGAATCCCTCTCCAACGAGGTGCTTAGCCTACCAATGTATCCGACGCTCGCAGAAAATGACGTTGTCAGGATTTGCAACGTTCTGAAAGACTCGTTGAGTCATTAGTCTGGCTGCAAGAAATCGGATCAGTTGTCTATCTTCGTCTCAGAAGAGTAGATGTTAGTAGTATTGAGGGGAGCAGTATCGCCGCACCGGCAAAGAATATTCTCTGTATCCCCAGGATACCCCCCTCCTCGGCCACAAAGCCGCCTAGGATGTTACCGACTGCCATCCCGATGCTTAGGACGACGCTGTATATTCCGTTGGCTGAGCCGCGCCTCGCTTTTCCTGAAATATCGCTGACGTAGCTGAGAATCGCAGGCGCTATTGCTGAGGCCATGAAGAAGAGCGGAGCCAGATACACGGCATACTTGAGAAAGTTTGGAAAGGACCATCCGAAGAGTACGAGAAATCCCAGTTCGCCGATTGCGCCCATGATCATGATCTTTGTCCTGCCTACCTTGTCCGAGATATGACCAAAGACTATGGCGCCTAGGGCAAATAGACCTCCGATTACTCCAAGGAAGATGAGCATCTCCCGAGTTACTGTGAAGCTCGCACTCTCGAACGCCTTCGGCAACAGGAAGTACATTCCTAGGACAATCGTCTGGCCGAGCCAGACTGGGAGAACAGGGCGAAGCCTAGCGCCGATCCGTCTGTGACGGACCCCGGGCTGATTCAGTTCAAAACTCCTCACGGGCTCGACGAGAAACTTTGTCGCAAGTAGTGAAGTGGCGAGGAAGATTCCTGATGTCACCCAGAAAGCCTCGGACAATCCATAGTGACCGTTCACAAACTCGGTTACTAGGAGAGAGCCGAGACCGAATCCGAGGCCGTACCCGCCCAGGTTAGCTAGGTCGAAGCCTCCCATCTTCGTTCCTCTGCTCGTCTGTTTCGTCGCATCGCCTAGCAGGGTGAGTGATGTGACGGCGGCCATGGCAGCGGATATGCCCATCAGAGCATGAAGTATTGAAACATTCAACAGATTCTGAGTGAATCCGATAGCTGCGGTCAGAATCGTTATCGTCGCCATTCCTGCCAGGTGGAGTCTCTTCCTGCTCACCCTGTCGGCGAGTCGGCCAACGGGCATTGCTGAGAGTGCCTCGGCTATCGGATATAACGCGAGGATTATCCCGACTTGGAACGCTTGTGCGTTCAGGTAAAGAGGGAAGAGTATGGTTATTGAGCCGAATCCTATACGGGTCAGAAATACTGCCAGGTAGAGGTATAGAATCATCCTTAGGCCGATCTTCTTGGGCATGGCAGTATCAGGGGCTACAGGTTGAGCGTTCCGGGTTCTGCTTGTAATATGCTATCTGGTCCATGGAGAGATATGGACGGGGGACGGACCCGTGGAGATATGTCCGCCAGCGAGTCCAGGCTTCTAGAACTTGCGGGGGAGCTGGAGGAGGTTCAGCCCGATACTGCTGTCTCTTGCTTTCTGCAGCTTCCCGGGAAGCCTAGCAAGATTAACTTCAACCATGTTGGCGAGAGAGCCTTCTTCCAAGTGTCCTCCGATAACCGAAAAGTCCCGTCGGCCCAGGGTCGCGTGAGCGTGGGGCAGAGCTTGCTGGTTCATCGTCGATACGTTTCCTGATAGAGTGAGAATCTCCAGGTCCTCGTCAAAGGTCTCGTACTTGTAGGTCCTGGTGTCCTTGAAGTCGTAGTGGCCGAGTCTCGCCTTGTACAGGGAGCCTATTCCCTCGAAGAAGGCAGCACGTATCTTCTGCGAGTCTGCGAATTGTTTCAACGTCTTCAGTATGTCGTCGCCCTGTTCTAGGCGGAGGACGAAGCTGGATCCCTGTTCGCTGTAGAGCATTGCTCTGCTCCTGTTGAAGGCTCAGCTATCTGTCTGCAAGCAACATCCATCAGGATGAGATCGGGACTGTCGCTGAGCCGTAGGGAACAACGGCCACGTCCCGCTCGTACAGCTTCGCGTCCAGCGACCCCAGCGCATCGTCTATTGTTCTATAGAACTTGATCCGAGTCTTGCCAAGGAATTCTTCCACATCTGAGGGTGCCTTGGGAGAGACTACGAGGAAGTCGGCCTTCGGATCATCCAAGGCGAACCGGTTCGGCTTCTGCGACGCCTCCGTGACTTTTCCAGCCTTTGCTCTCTTCTTCAGATCCTCAATGATCGCTGAGGGCTCCATCTGGCCATAGGTCTCCATCTCTTTCCTGAAAGCGTCACTCCCGACGCCGTTCTCAAGCGAGGCTAGAAGGATTATCGCGGGCTTGGGCTGGCTTCCCTGAGGGACGAGGCCCGTCGCGAAGGCCGAGGCCTTGAGGGCCTGGTACAGGTTCTGGCCCATGGGTCCGTCAGCCCTCGTCAGGACTAGACGTGAGGGGCGCGACTGGACAGTGTGGGCTCGACGGGAAAAGTTCTCTGCAAGTTGTTGGTGGGCGAAATTCGGGTCTCCATAGGCCGCCTCAACCAGGGTGCCGTTCTGGTTATAGACGAAGTCGAGGATCCTGTGTTCGATCTTCATGAAATCCTTGAGGATGCCAGGAACTTCGTTCATGTCCTCGCGGAGAGGGTTTCCTTTGATCACGAGTTCGCGGCAGCTGGTGTTGCCGATCACGTTTCCGTGGTTTGTCGTGATCGTCTTAAGCCCTGAGCAGCCTGGGAGGAGGGCTTTGGCGCCGCCCTCGTAGCCTGCGAAGTAGTGCGGCTGGACGTTCAGCGACGAGATGAGCAGATCACGGTCGAAGAGCTCCTTGTTCAGCTCTACCGGAGTCCCTCTGCCTGTGACTCCGATCCATTCGTACTTGCTTGACGGGTTCTGGGTAGAGCTCACTCTGATGCTCTTCTCATATTTCTTTTGGATATCCTCGCCGAGCACGTTCCTGATGAACGACATGTCTGCGGGAACGTGGGTGCCGCAGGCGAAGATGATCTTGATATCATCAGTCTTGGGCTCGATGAGGTTGATCAGGTG
>WNGN01001559.1_pt1 | contig 18989 bp, 11 predicted proteins | sample 5400561 | NCBI WGS metagenome assembly WNGN01 (sample SAMN13153379, study PRJNA577476) | soil metagenome | isolation source: 115 cm soil or saprolite under Garry oak tree replicate 2 | place: USA:California | collected 2016-06-15
CATGGATCCATCACCACCATGGCGCCGGAAACTTCCGGGAGCTGGCGCAGGCGGAACTGGCCCTCGACCAGACTGCCATCCTTTGCAATCAACGGGTCGGCATAGATGATGTCGCCGGGGCTTAAAACCTGCGAAACTGAAGTCGGCGTCCTGCCGCGTGCCGGACCCGCCGCGGCTTTCGCCCACCGCACGCCATCAAGCGTGATGTTTCCGGTTTGTCGTCCCTTGGCGACGGCGCCGCCCAGTTCGCGGCCGGGCTGAAAACCAATCCGTGCCGACTGTTCGCTGGTCTCCAGCACCACGGCCAGCCGCCACGGCGAAATATCCGACAGCGATTTGACATCGGCGAGCTTGACGCCCCAATCGCCTGTTATGTCGAGCTTGGATGTCGCGCCGCGCCAACCTTGCGTCTCGTCAAAGTTCACGAGGCCCGCGGTCATCGTCTTGCGCGCCATCACCTGCAGCTTGGGATCGAGCGTGGTCCGCACCGAGAGACCGCCTTCATAGAGCTTCTTTTCGCCGTATCGCTCGAACACGTCGCGGCGGACTTCCTCGGCAAAATACTCGCCGGCAAAAATGTGCGCGGCGTTGGTCCGGCTGGTCACCGCCAGCGCATCCTTGCGGGCCTTGTCGGCGTCGGCCTGCTTGATCCAGCCATTTTCCAGCAGCCGATCGACGACGTAGTTACGCCGCTCGATGGCCCGATCGCGGTTGCGCACCGGATGCAGCGCCGCCGGCGCCTTCGGCAACGCGGCCAGATAGGCGGCTTCCGCGACGGTGAGTTCGTTCACCGATTTGTCGAAATAGACCAGCGATGCCGCCGCGACGCCGTAGGCGCCAAGGCCGAGATAAATTTCATTGAGATAGAGCTCGAGAATCTTGTCCTTTGAGTAGGTGCGCTCGAGCCGCATCGCCAGCAAGGCTTCCTTGATCTTGCGGGTGAACGACACCTCATTGGTCAGAAGGAAGTTCTTCGCGACCTGCTGGGTGATCGTGGACGCGCCCTGCGGACGACGATTGGAACCATAATTCTGCGCGTAGAGAACCGCGGCGCGCGCCATGCCGGTAAAGTCGATGCCGCCGTGCTCGTAGAAATTCTTGTCCTCGGCCGCCAGGAACGCGTTGATCACCAGTTTTGGAACCGCCTGGATTGGCAGATACAGCCGGCGCTCCTTGGAATATTCGCCGAGCAGCGCCCCGTCAGACGCATGTACGCGCGTCATTACGGGCGGCTCATAATCCTGAAGCTGAGAGTAGTCAGGCAAATCCCTGGAATAATGCCAGATCAGTCCCGCCGTGGCGGCGACGCCCACCAGGAACACGACGGTTCCGGCGGCGAACAAGAAACCCATGAACCGCACCAGAAAGCGCATTATTGAAGTTCCGTTTCAGCGATCACGCCGTCTATCCCGGCACTATCCTCAGCGTGAAAATTTGCCGCGGGACGATTTGCCAGTCCGCGCAGGCACATAATACATCGGCCGTGAGCGTAGTTCGACCGATTCCAGAGACCTCGCGGTAGCTTTTTTATAGTGCAGTCGCTGTGGCCAAACTAGGGCTTCTGTGATCTGACGAGCCCGTTTTCAGTTTGACGACCCAGCCTTCGCCACGCGTTTGGCAAAGAAGGCGTCGATCGCCTGCCCCATCGATCCGACGATCCGGGTACGCCAGCTCTCCGACAGCAGGTGTTCGAGGTCGTCCTTGTTCGAGACGTAGCCGAGTTCGACCAGGACCGACGGCACGTCGGGAGCTTTCAGTACCTTGAAACCCGCCGATTTCAGGGGGCGCTTGTGCATTCGCGCCGTCGTCTTCATCTCGCCCATCAGCAGGCGCGCGAATCGGTTCGAGAATGTGCGGGTTTCGCGCCGTGCCAGATCGATCAGAATGTCGGCAACCTCGGTCGGCTCCTCGGTGAGGTTGACCCCGCCGATGGCGTCAGCCTTGTTTTCCGTCTCGGCGAGCCTTTCCGCCTCGGAGTCGGAGGCGCGGTCGGATAACGTGTAGATCGTGGCGCCCTGAGCGTCACCTTCGCCACGCGGCAGCGCGTCGGCATGGATCGACACAAACAGCGCCGCCGACTGATTGCGAGCGATCCTGACACGGTCGGCGAGTGGAACGAAAGTATCGTCCTCGCGGGTCATGACAACACGATATTTGCCGCTCTTCTCGATGCGATCGCGTAGCGCCAGCCCGAATCCCAGCACCAGGTCCTTTTCGTTGTTTTCGCCGCCGCCGGCCTGCGTGCCATTGTCGACGCCGCCATGGCCCGGATCAATCACCACCACCGGACGCAGATCCATAGCATCTGCGGGCTTGGGCTCGGCCGCGGCCTTCATGGCGACGATGGGGTCTGCAGCATCCGCGATCGCGGGCCGCAGCTGCGGCCGGCTTTCGACGGCGAGCGACTGGACGAAATTGGTGCGGTCTATCTCTTCCAGTTCAAGCACCAACCGCGGCGGTTGATCGTTGGCCGCGTCAAGCACGTAAGATTTGGCGATCCTGGCGGGACCGGTCAGATCGAACACGATCCGCGATCCGCCCGGCATGACCAGCCCATAGCGGAATGCCTTGATCAGACCGCGCCCGGTGACGCCGGCTTCTGGAGGGAGTTGAAAACTGACCTGAGGAATATCCACCACCACCCGGTACGGATCGGCGAGTGCAAAGGCGCGAAACTGGACGGACTTGTCGAGGTCGAGAACGAACCGCGTGCGCTTGCTGTCACCGGCCAGGCGGGCGTCCGAGGCGACCGGAAAGCTCGAGGAAGCGATCGAACCCGAAGACGGCCCCTCGGCCGCGCCGACATCGGCGGCGCCGGAACACAGCAATGCTGCAGCGCACAACAGCACGCTTCCCAGCAAAACACGGTGATTTGCGCAGCTCGCCAACGAATCCCTGCCTCCGAGCAGCCCTCTTACCGCAATAGATCCACAGGGTTAACTGCAGCTTAAGCGTCGTCCCCAAATAAGGCGAAGTGTTGCCGCCCCGTGACGCTTCGCTTGCGCGGGGCGGCCAATCAACGTATGTACAGGGTGCTGACAGCTAAAACTCCCGGTTGTGTCGCGTTCAGCCTCCCGGTGCAGCGCCGGAACCTCCGAAAGTTCGGAGATTCCAGCGTCTTTCCGATCCCTCCGCAGCCAGCGCAGCGCGCGGCTGACAAGGAGCGGCGGTTTCGAGCCCGAGCGGCGTCCAGTCCCAGGTTACCTTCTTGCTCCAGGGACAGCTTTAGACACGGCATAACCGATTATCCGGGCCGCAGGGCCCGATATGCGGTGGCCGGCGGGCGCTTTGGCGCCGCGCCGAGCTTTCAGCGACAGACAAGGCGGCGCCTTTTGCCGCCAATGTGTTCAGACGGGCCGACGCTTGATGCGCCAGACAGTGTTGCCGACCATGGTCCACGGAACAATTACGCCGATGCGGGGCGAAAGCTCCGCGCGTCGTGTTGCTCCGCCGGGATCCCGTTCGGCCCGGCGCCCCGGGTTGCGTTTTGGCCTTCCCCTCACCCCCGAATCAGGTGGACCGTCGCGTCAACCGGCCGCGCGATACGCGCTCATGGTCATACGCGTCCGCCGCCGTCATGAGTTCCAAAATGCCCAACAAAATGTTGATCGATGCCACCCATCCGGAAGAGACCCGGGTCGTTGTGGTCCGCGGCAATCGCGTCGAAGAATTTGATTTCGAGACCGCTCAGCGCAAACAACTGCGCGGTAACATCTATCTCGCCAAGGTCACGCGGGTAGAGCCGTCACTTCAGGCAGCCTTCATCGAGTATGGCGGCAACCGCCACGGCTTTCTTGCCTTCAGTGAAATCCATCCGGACTATTATCAAATTCCGGTCGCCGATCGCCAGGCGCTGATCGAGGCGGACGAACGCGCCCATCGCGAGGCCGAGGAGGAGACCGAAAACCGCTCCAACCGCCGCCGTCCGCGCCACCGCAACTCGCGCCGCCGTGGCAATGGTGAGCGCGTCCAGAGCGAGGTCATCGAGAACGCCAGCGCCGATCCGTCACAGGCCGCCCAGCCGCATCAGGGCTACGCGGAAGACCTGCACGACGAAAACGGCCATGCCCACCCGCACGACAGCGAACATCAAGCCGATGCGGAGCATCATGATGATACCGGGCATCACGATCATGACGGGCATTCGCACGATCACGAACATGCCCACGACGAAAACAGCCATGTCGATGCCAGCGAGACGCTGGCGGCGGTGACTCTGCCCGACACGGCCGCCCTCGAGGCATCCGCGCCCACCAACGAGGCTCATGAATATCCCGCGCATGATGAGCATATCCACGACGAGCACGCGCGGGAAAACGCGGCCCATGCCGACGATGCGCCGCGCGCCGAAGACGGCGGCGGTGAGCATGCCGAACACGCTGGTACCGAGCACGCCGTCTCGGATCACGCCGAACATGCCGCCCCGCATGGCGACGACAACCACGATGATGAAGATGACGGCGACGAGGCCGAGGAGGAAGTTGTCGAATCCGTCGGCGGCGATGACGTCATGGAAGAGGTGCCGGAGCGCGCCTTCCGTCCGCGCCGGCAGTACAAGATCCAGGAAGTCATCAAGCGCCGCCAGGTGATGCTGGTGCAGGTCGTCAAGGAAGAGCGTGGCAACAAGGGCGCCGCGCTGACCACCTATCTATCGCTGGCCGGTCGCTATGCGGTATTGATGCCCAACACCGCGCGCGGCGGCGGCATCAGCCGCAAGATCACCTCGGCGCAGGATCGCTCGCGGCTGAAGGAAGTGGTCCAGGATCTCGACGTGCCCGAGGGCATGGGCATCATTCTGCGCACCGCGGGCGCATCGCGTACCAAACCTGAAATCAAGCGCGACTTCGAATATCTGATCCGCATGTGGGAAACCGTGCGCGACATGACCCTGAAGTCGCAGGCGCCGACACTCGTCTACGAGGAAGGCTCGCTGATCAAACGTTCGCTGCGCGACCTCTATAACAAGGAAATCGACGAAATCCAGGTCGCCGGCGAAGCCGGCTATCAGGAAGCCCGCGATTTCATGAAGATGCTGATGCCGTCGAATGTGCGCGCGGTCCGGCAATATCGCGACGGCCAGCCGCTGTTCTCGCGGATGGGCGTCGAGAGCCAGTTGGATGCGATGTTCTCGCCGACCGTGCAATTGCGGTCCGGCGGCTACATCGTGATCAACCAGACCGAGGCGCTGGTTTCGATCGACGTCAATTCCGGCCGCTCCACCCGCGAACATCACATCGAGGATACCGCGCTCAAGACCAACCTTGAGGCTTCCGAGGAAGTCGCAAGACAGCTGCGCCTGCGCGATCTCGCCGGCCTGATCGTCATCGACTTCATCGACATGGACGAGAAGCGCAACAACCGCTCGGTTGAACGCAAACTCAGCGATTGTCTGAGGCAGGACCGCGCGCGAATCCAGGTCGGGCGCATCTCGCATTTCGGCCTGCTCGAAATGTCGCGCCAGCGCATTCGCGCCAGCGTGCTGGAGAGTTCGACGGAACCCTGCTCGCAATGCGGCGGAAGCGGCCATGTGCGTTCGGTGTCTTCGGTGGCATTGCAACTGCTGCGCGGTCTCGAGGAAATCCTGATGAAGGGGGCGACCCACAATCTCGTGGTGCGCACCCGGACCGATGTTGCGCTCTACGTCCTCAATCACAAGCGCGGCCATCTGCGCGATCTCGAAAACAGCTTCAAGGTGACGCTTGCGGTGATCGCCGATCCGACCGTAAGCGGCCAGCAGTCGTTCATCATCGATCGCAGCGAACAGGTGCATACGCTGGAGGCCGCCAAGGCGCTGCTGGCGGCGCAGGTTGCTGCTTTCCCGGCCTATGTCGAGGAAGCCTCCGACGACGAAGGGCTGTTCGACGTCGAAACCGAGTCGGAAGTGGAAACCGAAGAGACCGAAGCGCTGGCCGACGATGTGCCGGTCAGCGAGGCGAGCGACGGCGAAACCGATGCGGATGGCCACAAGCGCAAGCGGCGGCGGCGGCGGCGCGGCCGTCCCGGCGAGGCGCGTGACGGCGGGCCCGCGCGCGAGGAAAGCGAAATTCCTCACGTGGTGTCTGAGACCGCAGGGGTTGCCGGCGTGGCCGGCGACGAGACCGAATCCGACGAGGACGAAGGCGAGGAGCAGCCCGGCGTGGTTCGCGCCGATCAAGGGCCAGGCGGCGAGCGAAGGCCGCGCCGTCGCGGACGTCGTGGCGGTCGCCGCCGGCGCGGCGGGCCGGAAGATGGTCTGGCCGGATCGATTGCGGACGAGTTGGGGCCGACCCCGGTCTCGGAAGCGACCGATGCGGTTGCCGATTTCGATGGAAATTCGGGCGAGCCGTCTTTGCCGGTCGTTCAACCCGAATCCATCGCACCATCGCCCGAACGACAATACGCGGATCATGGTGGGCAGGATCAGCAGGAAGCGGCTCGCCCGTCCGCGCCGGAGGACACCGCTCAAGAGGCCGAAAGAGCCGCGCGGCGCCGCTCAACCGTGCGCGAAAAGGTGAGCTTCCTGGTCGAAGCCCGGCCCGACCCAGCGCCGGCACCTGTCAATCATAGCCCGCCACAGCCATCGGTGGCCCCTGCCCCGGCACAGCCCGCTCCTGAGCCTGAGGCAGCAGATGATGGCCAGCCGCGCCGCGCCGGATGGTGGTCGCGCCGTTTCGGCAGCGGCGAATAACAGCAAGGACTTCTGAACAGCAAAACCGCCCGGCAAGCCAGGCGGTTTTTTTATTGAGCCGCGGCTATCCGGTGGTGATGGCCGTTCCCACGTCTGCTGCCGCTATGGGCCGTTGCCGCGAGGCTTGGTCTTTGGCACCTCTTCCTTCAACTTCTCCAAGGCATCGGGCATCATGCGTCCGAACATGGAGCTCAGCATTGCCGTCGGGATGAGGCCGCCATTGTTCTCCTGGCCCTGCGCGCCGGACATCAGAAATTGCGGAACAAGCGGTTGATTGATCTTGGTCAAGGCGTCGGCGAAGCGAGAGAAGTTCTGCTCGGCCAGCCGATATTCGGGACCGCCATAAGCATCGACGGAGAGCTTGGTGGCCTGGGCATTCGCCGTACCGATCGCCAGCGCCCGGTCCGCCTCGCCTTGCCCCTCGAGCCGCGATCTCTCACCGACCGCGGCTGCGGTCACCTTCACGGTCTCGGCATCCTTCAGCGCCCGCGCCAGCGCCGCGGCGCCTTCGTTCTCATGCACCTTGACCTGAATTAGCGACTGCGTCAGTGCGATCTGCGCCGCCGCAGTCGCCTTGGCCTCGTTCAGAGTCCGCTCTTGCACCGCCGCCTTCTCTTGCTCCTGATAGGTCGTCACCTGTTCCCGTGCAACTTGGCGTGAACGCAGTTGAATAAGGATATTCTCAATGGTTTGGTCACCAGTTGCGGCGCGCGGCGTGCCGATCAGCACCTCCTGCAATTCGAGCGAGTAGGCCTCGAACCTCGCTTTCATTTCGTCCCCCGATTCCTGTTGGATCGCGGCCCTGTTCTGCAACAGTTCGATGAGCGTCATCTTCTGCGCAATGTTCTTGAAAAAGGCGCTGACCATCGGGTCAAGCGTCTGTTCGACCAGCTTCTTCACATCGCCAAAGCGCTGAATGATCATCGGCGCCTTTTTATAGTCGATATGCATGACGACGGACAGCGGCAGCGTCGGCTCGAACGCGTCCCTTGTGATGAGCGAAATCTCCGAAAGGTTTTCGTCGAGCTTCAACGCGCCGACTTCGCCGCGAACCCATTTGAGGATGAAGTTGACGGTGGGGATGATCTCGATCTTGCCGGCGTAGGTATTGAACGCGTATTTGCCGGGCAGCATGGGATCTCTCCAGACGCCGCGGCTGCCGTTCGTGACGAGTTCGCCATGACGATATTGCTCGCCGGAGACGTCGGCGGTCTTCGGCCCGGTATAGAAGATCACGACGCCGACATTGCCGACCGGGATCACGGACTTGGGGACGGCTTCAATAGTCGCGAATAATCGATTGATGTACCAGGTGCCCTCGACCACGACCTGCAATTGGCGTCCGCGAAATCCCCCCGCCTTCAAGAATTTCTCCGGCTCTTGAAAGTTGTTATGAAACGTCCCGGCCTCATTAAGGTCGGTGCCAACCTCCGGTGCGATGATTTCACCGGGAGGCAGCGAGGGGCCATCGTGCACTGTAACGATGCCGACCAGATCCTGACCGGCGGCAAGGATGACCGGGGCGAATCCGTCGCGATCCGCGATCGTCTGCGTCATGTCGTCAAGAACGCCCTGTTCCTGTTGACTCAAGGCGTGGCCATAGACCCGCTCATCGGTGATGACGGCAAATTGCGTGGTGTTGATCGCGTAGGTTCCCGCGCGCAGAACCTTGCGCTGCGGGCCTTTCTGGCCACCGCTCACGAGAAATTTCCGCGCATCCTGAAAGTCGGACTTGTCCTCGGTGTCGTTGGCTGCGAGTGCCTGGGAAGCCCCCAGCGAGGCCCCGTCGCGCGCGAACACGTAGGCGATTTTGCCCTGTCCGACGGTAACGAGGTCGGATTTGTGGATTCGATAGGTGAAGGGAAAGAACACGTGGACGCCGCCGCGCAGGATCTCGGGCTCGAACCCGGCCTCGCCATGGAGCGCGATGAAGCCCGATTGGATGGACCCCTTCGCCGCCCACATTTTCTCCACGATCCCGACCTGGTTGTTCGAGATGTAGCGAAAGATATTGGCCACGCGCAGCAAAATAAGGATCGCGACCAGGCACCCGATCCAGATGCCGGGTGTGACGAGGTTGGTGATGTCCACGCTTAATACTCCCTGAGTGCCGATATCCGCCCGCGCCAAGACGCGCGGGCTGCCGGTACCATTGTAGCGATGTCATCAGGACTCAGCCATCCCAACGTTGCGGTGGTTAGCCTTGAGCGCGGAGGCCTTGAATGGGAGTATCGGTAGCTCCTTCGGCCGGACTTTGATCTTTTTAACAGGTCTTCATGACATCGCTCGCGCCCTGCTAACCCGTCGTCATCGCCGTTTCCATGTCGGACGGATCGATCTGTTTGTTGAGATTGGCATGCAGCTTGTCGCGATCGAGTTCCCCCTCCCACCACGACACCACAACACACGCGACACCGTTGCCGCAAAGGTTGGTCAGGGCGCGGCATTCGCTCATGAACTTGTCGATGCCCAGAACGATGGCCATGCCTGGCACCAAACGCGGATCGACGACGGCCAGCGTCGCGGCGAGCGTGATAAAGCCCGCTCCCGTGATGCCGGACGCCCCCTTCGAGGTCAGCATCGCGACCAGCAGGATGGTTAGTTGCTGGCCGAACGTAAGGTCGAAACCGAGCGCTTGCGCAATGAAAAGAGTTGCGAGCGTCATATAGATATTCGTGCCGTCGAGGTTGAACGAATATCCGGTCGGCACCACCAGGCCGACGACCGACTTGGAACAGCCGAGCCGTTCGAGTTTTTCCATCAAGGAGGGAAGCGCGCTTTCCGAAGATGACGTGCCGAGCACGATCAGCAACTCGTCCTTGATGTAGGCAAGGAATTTGAAGATCGAGAAACCGACAATTCGCGCGATGATGCCCAGGACCACGAACACGAAAAGTGCGGCAGTGAAATAGAACGTCGCGATAAGGCCGATCAGATTCAGGATCGCGCCGGTGCCGAACTTGCCGATGGTAAAGGCCATGGCTCCGAAAGCGCCGACCGGTGCGGCCTTCATGACAATGGCGATCACCCCAAAGACCCCGTGCGCCGCGTCGTCGATGAAGGCGCGCAGGGTGTGGCCGCGCTCGCCAAGGCCCATCAGGGCAAAGCCGAAAAGAATTGAGAACAGCAGAACCTGCAAGATCTCGCCGGTCGCGAACGCCCCGATGACCGTGTCGGGAATGATGTGCAGAAAGAAATCTACACTCCTCTGGGACTCCGCCTGCTTGGCGTAGGTGGCCACCGCCTGAGCATTGGCCATGGCGCCACCGAAGCCCGCGCCCGGACGCGCCAGATTTCCGACCAGCAGCCCGATTACAAGAGCGAATGTAGAGACGATCTCGAAATAGATCAGGGCTTTGACGCCGATGCGGCCGACTTTCTTGGCATCCTGGATATGCGCGATTCCGGAAACCACCGTGCAGAAGATGATCGGCGCGATCACCATCTTGATCAGCTTGATGAAGCCATCGCCCAGCGCCTTGATCCAATCGTTCGTTGCATAGGCCGGCTCAAGCCAGCCGAAAAGCGCGCCGAGCACGATCGCAATCAGCACCTGAATATAGAGAATCTTGTACCAGGGTTTCGCCGCGCGAGCCGGCGCGGCTGTTGCGATCGTTGTTGCCGTCATGACTGTCCACTCCCCCATGAGATATGCGGATTTTGTCCGTCGTTCTTGCGCCGACGGCCGTCCCACCGGATACAGCCAAAATCCATTGGTCGGCGGAGTCAATGGCGTTGCCTTCCGCCAGCGGGCTTATCCGCGGCGATCCAAGGGTTCGCACATCTATCCGAGCCACCGCGCGATGCGCGCAACGGCCTCTCGCATCTCGTCAGCCGAACGGGCGTAGGAAAAGCGGATGAATTGATGGCCGTGAACCGGATCGAAGTCGATGCCGGGAGTTGCCGCGACGTGTGCCTGCTCCAGCATCTGCTTGGCGAATTCGAGGCTGTCGGAGGTGAATTTCGAAACGTCGGCGTAGAGGTAAAACGCGCCGTCGGCGGGCAGGAATTTGTCGATCCCGGCTTGCGGCAGGCCTTCAATCAGGATGCGTCGATTTTCCTGGTAGCCGCGCTTGACTTGTTCCATCTCGAGGCGGCCTTCGAACGCAGCCTCGGCGGCTATCTGCGACAGCGTCGGCACCGAAATGGCAAGATTTTGCTGCAGCCGTTCGACCGGCCGCACCAGCGGTTCCGGCACCACCATCCAGCCGACCCGCCAGCCGGTCATGCAGAAATATTTCGAGAACGAATTGATGACGAGCGCATGCGGAGAAAGCTGCGCCGCCGTCGCTGCCGGAAACGCATAGTCGAGGCCATGATAGATTTCGTCGGAGATGAACCGGATACCCGCGCCTTCCGCCGCCGATATCAGGCTGGCGAGCGCCTCTCGCGACATCATCGTACCCGTGGGATTGGCCGGGCTGCCGACCAGCACGCCCTTTAGCGGCGTTCTGCGATGGGCGGCGAGCAAGGCTTCGCCGGTCAGCGCATGACGGGTTTCGCTCGACGTCTCGATCAGCACCGGTTCGCAGCCGAGCGCGGTGAGGATGTGGCGATACGGCGGATAACCGGGGACCGTCACCGCGACGCGATCGCCCGGCTCGAACATGGCAAGAAAGCCCAGGATGAATGCGCCCGATGAGCCGGTGGTGACGACGATCCGCTCGGCATCGACGGCGCAGCCGTAGGTCTCTCGGTAGTGCCTGGCGATGCGCTCGCGCAGCGAGGGCATGCCCAGCGCCGAGGTATAGTCGATCCGCCCGGCATCGAGCGCCGCGTGAGCGGCCGATATCGCGGTCTTCGGCGCCGAAGCCGCCGGTTGTCCCACTTCCATGTGAACGACATGGCCGCCGGCCGCTTCGATCCGCGCCGCGGCCGCCATCACATCCATCACCATGAACGGCGGAACATTGCTGCGCCCCGACGCCGTCAGCAGGCCCCTGGCCCGTTCTCTCAAGGTCGCATCCAGCATCGATATCTGCTACTTGTCCCGGCGCCCCAGACTGGCCGCATTCCACGGTTTGGTAGGGCATAACTTGTATCCGGCCCGCCGCCAACGATTAAAGACCGCTCAATGTTGCCTTGCATGGCGCTACGAAGAAAAACCTCGAAACTGACCGCTGTTGCCACCGCGGTCTCGCTTGCCATGGCGCCGATGTCGGCGCTTGCGCAGCAGGCCAAGGGTCCACCGGTAATCCGCGACACCGAGGCCGAACAATTGCTGCGCGAATATACCCGGCCGATCCTGCGATCGGCCGGGCTGGAGAAGCAGAACATCCAGATCGTGATTATCAACGAGAGCGTTTTTAACGCCTTCGTCGCGGATGGGCGCCGCATTTTCGTGAACTACGGTGCGATGATGCAGTCGGAGACCCCGAACCAGATCATCGGGGTGATGGCGCATGAAACCGGCCACCTCGCCGGCGGTCATCTCTCCAAGATGCGCGAGCAAATGGCGCAGGCGCAGACCCAGATGATCATCGCCATGTTGCTCGGCGCCGGCGCGATGGTGGCGGGCTCACGAGGCGGCAACAGCAATGGCGGCCTGGCCAATGCCGGCGCGGCCGTGGTCGCCGGGCCGCAGGAAATGATCAGGCGCACCCTGATCTCCTATGTGCGCCAGCAGGAGGAAAATGCCGACCGCGCCGGGGTGAAGTTTCTCAACGCGACCGGTCAATCCGCCAAAGGCATGTACGAGACCTTCAAGCGGTTTACCAATGACAGCCTGTTCGCCGCACGCGGGGCGGATCCTTACGTGCAGTCGCATCCGATGCCCGCCGAGCGCGTCGCGGCACTCGAGGAAATGGCGCGTTCGAGCCCCTATTGGGACAAGAAAGACGATCCGGCCCTGCAGCTGCGACACGACATGGTCCGCGCCAAGATCTCGGCGTTCATGGAGCGGCAGGACACCGTCTACCGGCGCTATCCGTTGTCGAACGACAGTCTGCCGGCGCGCTACGCGCGTGCGATCACGACCTACCTGCACGGCGATTTGCGCTCCGCGCTCGCCCAGATCGACGGGCTGATCCAGCTCCAGCCCAACAACCCGTATTTTTATGAATTGCGCGGCCAGGCGCTGCTGGAAGGCGCCAAGCCCGCTGAGGCCATAGCACCCCTGCGGAAGGCGGTTTCGCTCTCGAATAACGCGCCGCTCATCGAGATGTTACTTGGGCAGGCGCTCGTGGCAACTGATAATAAAGCCTATACGGAAGAAGCAATTGCGATTCTGCGCGCGGCGGTGGCACGAGAGTCCGAGGCTCCGCTCGGCTATGCCCAGCTCGCGATGGCCTACGGCCGAAAGGGAGATTTCGCGCAGGCCGATCTGGCGTCGGCGCAGGCCGCCTTTCTCCGCGGCGACAACAAGACCGCGCGCGAACTTGCGTCGCGCGCAAAGACCCGTTTCGCCGTCGGCACGCCCGGATGGGTCAAGGCTGACGACATCGTCGCTGCTAAGCCACTGCCCGGCCAAAACAGCAACTAGAATTAAATTGAGCCGGCGTCCGAAAGTTTTCGGAAAGCCGGCTTCCACCAAGAGGATTTTCCCATGGCTTCGTTTCGCTTGCTCGCCCCCGCACTATTTGCGCTCGCACTCTGCGGCACGCCCCCGGCTGCATCGGCGCAGAGTTTCTCGGACGGCCAGCGCGGGGACATCGAGGCCATCGTCCGGAATTATCTGCTCGCCCACCCCGAAGTGCTGGAAGAGGCCATGGCCGAACTGAGCAAGCGCCAGGCCGCCGCCGAGAGCGAGAAACATGAAGCCAGCGTCGGCAAGAACGCGGAGAAGATTTTCAATTCGCCGCGCGGCGTCACCATCGGCAACAAGGACGGCGATGTCACCTTCGTCGAATTCTTTGACTACAATTGCGGCTACTGCAAACGCGCCATGACCGACATGCTCGACCTGATGAAAGCCGATCCCAAACTGAAGGTCGTGCTGAAGGAATTCCCGGTGCTTGGACCCGGCTCGGTCGAGGCCGCGCAGGTCGCGGTCGCCGCGCGCATGCAGGACCCCGCCGGCAAGAAGTATCTCGACTTCCATCAGAAGCTGCTCGGCGGCCGCGGCCAGGCCGACAAGGCGCACGCGATGACGGCGGCGAAAGAAGCCGGATTCGACATGGCGAAACTCGAGAAGGATGTTTCGAGCCCGGAGGTACGGGCTACGCTTGAGGAAAACTTCAAGCTCGCCGAGGAAATGGGCATGAACGGCACGCCGAGTTACGTGATCGGCAAGCAGGTGGTGATCGGCGCGGTCGGTGTTGACAGCCTCAAGGAAAAAATAGGCATTGCCCGCTGCGGCAAGGCGACGTGTTGAGGGCTTTCTCTATCGATTGAACATTGTTGCGTTGGCGAACTGAAGGGCCGGCTGTCGAGCCGGCCTTTTACGTTGACCACGCTTCAAAGCGACGGGTTCATCCGGCATTCACAAAAACAAACCCGATGGAACCGCGATTATGGGGGAACATCGCACAACTGCTTTCGTTGTTGGCGCGGGCAATGCAAACACGTGAGGAGACAATTCCATGATTAATCGTTTTATGATCTCGGTGGCCGCGGCGGCGCTGATCGCCGGGACCGGGTTCGCCAACGCACAGGGAACCGGGACGAGCCGCGAAGCGCCGTCGGCGGGCTCCACCGTCCAGCAGAGCGCGCCGTCCGAGCACGGCAACTCGGCAGCCCCGTCGAACCGCAACGCGGCGGAACCGAGGGGTCCTTCGTCCGGTATGAAGGCAACGCAGTCTGAAGAGAAGTCACCGGGCGCGGCCAAGAACCAGCGCACCGAAGACCAGGGCATGCAAGGTCAAAAGTCGAAGAGCATGAGCTCTGAGAGCGAAGGCGCCAAGGGTGGCAAGGACATGAAGGCTGAAGGCCGCGAAGGCCGTAAGGACATGAAGGCCGAAGGTCACGAAGGCCGTAAGGACATGAAGGCCGAAGGCCGCGAAGGCCGTAAGGACATGAAGGCCGAAGGCCGCGAAGGCGGCAAGGACATGAAGGCCGAGGGCCGCGAAGGCCGTCCTGGCAACACGAACGCCGAGACAAAGGGTGGCGTGGATAGCAAGTCCCAGACGACTACCCAGTCTCAAACCAACCAGTCCCAGACCACAGGTCAGGCTGGCGGGGGCGCCAAGCTCTCGACTGAGCAGCGCACCAAGATCACCACGGTGATCAAGGAACAGCACGTTCAGCCGGTGACCAACGTCAACTTCTCAATCTCGGTCGGTACCCGCGTTCCGCGCGGCAGCGGCGTAACCTTCCATCCGCTTCCGGCGGAAATCGTGACGGTTTATCCGCAATGGCGCGGTTATGAGTACATCCTGGTCCGCGACCAGATCCTCGTGATCGATCCGCGCACAGGCGAGATCGTGGATGTTATCGACACCTAAGACTTGCCGTTAGCAACCAGTCAGGGGCGGGCAGCGATGCCCGCCCCTTTTTCATTGGCCCGCCGCCGGCCACGGAACCATGCGAACCGGGTGAGGCCTTTGAGGCACGTCCGGGACGGCCTAAAGGCTTCCCCTTGGTCCTGTTGTTACCTATAACCGCGCCACCTACCGCCACATTGCCGGGATTTGGATGGCCAAGACAGCTGCCGAGACGATTTACGTGCTCAACGGCCCGAACCTCAATTTGTTGGGGACCCGCGAGCCCGAGACCTATGGTCATGCGAAGCTTGCCGACGTCGAAAAACTTTGCGCCGAGACCGCCGAACAATTTGGCCTGAAGGCCGATTGCAGGCAGTCCAACCGCGAAGGCGAACTGATCGATTTCGTCCACGAGGCGCATGCCAAAAAGGCGGTCGGGATCATCATCAATGCCGGGGGCTACTCGCACACCTCGATCGCGCTGCATGACGCTTTGGTGGCGGTGAAGATTCCCGCCGTCGAAGTGCACATCAGCAATATTCACGCCCGCGAGAGCTTCCGTCATCATTCCTTCACCGCCAGAGCCGCGTTCGCAACGCTTTCCGGCTTCGGCATCGACGGCTACAGGCTCGCGATCAATGGCCTTGCCGCCAGGATCGGTGCCAAGGCAAAAGCCTGACGCGCCGGCCCCTCATCAAACAGAAACTTTCGGATCAAGATCATGGCGCGCCAGCCTGACGATAAACCAGCCGCAAAATTCAACAGCGACGACAGCACGCTTATCCGCGAACTCGCACTGCTGCTTGACGAGACCAGTCTCACCGAGATCGAGATCGAGCGCGCGGGCCTGCGGGTAAGGGTCGCCCGCAACGTCACCATCGCGGCATCGATGCCGGCGAACTTTCAACCCGCCGCTTCCGCGCCGGCAGCCGCCGTGCCGGCCGCCGTTGCCGATCTCGCCAAGCACCCGGGCGTCGTGCCCTCGCCTATGGTCGGCACCGCATACTGGGCTTCCGAGCCCGGCGCCAAGCCGTTCATCGAAGTCGGCACCAAGGTGTCGGTCGGACAGACGCTGCTGATCATCGAGGCGATGAAGACGATGAACCAGATTCCATCACCGCACGGGGGCACCGTGACGCAGATTCTTGTCGAAGACGGCCAGCCGGTCGAATTCGGCGAACCGCTGGTGATTATCGAGTAGCGCGAATAGCGAGTGGCGAATGGTTTCCACTATTCGCCACTCGCCATTCGCCCCCTAGGACAACATGTTCGACAAGATCCTGATAGCCAATCGCGGCGAAATCGCATTGCGGGTTCTGCGCGCGTGCAAGGAACTCGGCATTGCCACGGTCGCGGTGCATTCGACCGCCGACGCCGACGCCATGCATGTGCGGCTCGCCGATGAGAGCGTCTGCATCGGCCCGCCGCCGTCAAAGGACAGCTATCTCAACGTGCCGGCGCTGCTCGCCGCCTGCGAAATCACCGGCGCCGACGCGGTGCATCCCGGCTACGGCTTTCTGTCGGAAAACGCCCGCTTTGCCGAGATCCTCGCCGATCACAATTTGCATTTCATCGGGCCAAAGGCCGAACACATCCGCCTGATGGGCGACAAGATCGAGGCCAAGAAGACCGCGAAGAAACTCGGCATTCCCGTGGTGCCCGGCTCCGACGGTGGCGTCGGGCCTGACGACGACGCGATGGCGATCGCGCAAGCCATCGGTTTTCCGGTGCTGGTGAAGGCGGCGTCAGGTGGCGGCGGGCGCGGCATGAAGGTCGCGCAGACCGCCGACGACCTGATGCTGGCGCTCTCCACCGCCTCCAATGAAGCCAAATCGGCATTCGGCGACGCGTCGGTCTATCTCGAAAAATATCTGCAAAAACCGCGCCACATCGAAATCCAGGTACTCGGCGACGGCCGCGGCGGCGCGATCCATCTCGGCGAGCGCGATTGCTCGCTGCAGCGACGCCATCAGAAGGTCTGGGAAGAAGGCCCTTCGCCGGCGCTCGACGCCGCCTCGCGCAAAAAAATCGGCGCGACCTGTGCGAAGGCCATGCAGGAGATGAAATATCTCGGCGTCGGCACCGTGGAATTCCTCTACGAGGACGGCGAATTCTATTTCATCGAGATGAATACCCGCATCCAGGTCGAACATCCCGTCACCGAGATGATCACCGATATCGACCTCGTGCTGGAGCAGATCCGGATCGCGGCCGGCGGCGACCTGCCGGTGACGCAGGATGAAGTGATGATCAACGGCCACTCCATCGAGTGCCGCGTCAACGCCGAAAACCCCGTTAGCTTCCGCCCCTCGCCCGGCAAGATCCTGCAATACCACCCGCCCGGCGGCCTCGGGGTGCGGATCGATTCCGCCGTCTACCAGGGCTATGTCATTCCGCCCTATTATGACTCGCTGGTCGGCAAGTTGATCGTGCATGGCAAGACCCGCGCCGAGTGCCTGATGCGGCTGCGCCGTGCGCTGGACGAAATGGTGGTGGAGGGCATCGAGACCACGCTGCCGCTGTTTCGGGCCCTGGTCCGGGAACCCGACATCATTGACGGCGACTATCATATCCACTGGCTCGAACAGTATCTGGCTGGGAAAGCGGGCGGTTGAGCGGCAACTTGCCTGTCGAAAAACAATAACAAGCCCCTGGAACCAATTGACCGAACGGGCGTTCCGTCCCGCTGGGAAAAATCTTTCCCGTTCGGGGGACTACTTGAATTCCGTTCGCTTATGACGCGAGACTATCGTGACGTCTGATGCCACGCGCCGGCGCGCGATTGGCCAAATCCTGCTGCTCGCGGCGGGCCTCATGGTGCTGACGGTTATCAGCGCCGGTTCGGTCTATCTGGTGAACAAGGCACGGGAGGACGCGCGCTGGGTGGTCCACACCGTCGAATCCGAAAACCAGATATCCTTCACCCAATTGCAATTGCGCCGCGCCGAAAGCGCACAGCGCGGTTTTCTTCTGACATTGCAGCCCAGGTTTCAAACCGATTTCGAGGAAGCCGCATCCCAGCTTGGACCGGCGATAACGCGGTTGAGCCAGCTCGTAAGCAACAATCCTGTTCAAAGGCAGCTGCTGGACCAGATGGTTCCACTGAGCAATCAGCGAATCGACGAATTCCGTCAAAACATCGAACTTGCCCGGATGCGGCGTTTGGACGCCGCCGCGAAGATCGTGCGCGAGGACATCGGGCGCGACGCCATGAATCACATCTACGATCTGGCCGGCCAGATGCGCGCGGAAGAAGATCGTCAGTTCGCCCTGCGCACGGCTGGTGCGGACCGCAGCCAGACCCTGGGTGCATCGATGACCGGGATCGGTTCGGGTTTCGTTGTCGTGCTGGCGGGCATCTCGATTTTTCTGGTGCGGCGCTCCTTGCGCGCGCGTGAGGACGCCGAAGCCCAACTGCGGGATTATAACCTCAATCTGGAGGCCACCATCGACGAGCGCACCGCCGATCTCCGCGAGGCCAACGACGAAATCCAGCGCTTTGCCTATATCGTCAGCCACGATCTGCGCTCGCCGCTGGTGAACATCATGGGCTTCACCAGCGAGCTCGAGGAGCTGCGCGGCGACATTTTCAGGCGGATCGCAGCGCTCGGCCGCGCCGCCACTTCGGCTTCGCCGCCGCCGCTGGTTGCCGGCGAGATCGAGCCGGTCCTCGACGGCGAAGACAAGCAACTCTCGCAGGATTTCGCCGAGGCGCTCGGATTCATCAAATCGTCGATCGCCAAGATGGACCGGCTGATATCAGCCATCCTCCACCTCACCCGCGAGGGGCGGCGCGAGTTCGAGCCGGTGCGGATCGAGACTCGCGAACTGATCGCAGGTATTGTTGCGACCGTCGCGCATCAGGTTGCCGAGGCCGAGGCCCAGATTCGCGTCGAACCGCTGCCGGCCATCGTCAGCGATCGCCTCGCGCTGGAACAGATTTTCTCCAATCTGATCGACAA
>WNGN01003269.1_pt1 | contig 18980 bp, 12 predicted proteins | sample 5400561 | NCBI WGS metagenome assembly WNGN01 (sample SAMN13153379, study PRJNA577476) | soil metagenome | isolation source: 115 cm soil or saprolite under Garry oak tree replicate 2 | place: USA:California | collected 2016-06-15
CACTTGGTGGACTACGACGGCATGTGGGTGCCGGCCTTGAGGGGCCGCCACGCCACGGAAATCGGCCACCGTGCCTACCAACATCCCGAGCGTAGCGAGCAAGACTACGGCCAAGAGATTGATCGTTTCTCAGCTCTCGTCATTTATCTGTCGCTGGCGGCGCTGGAGAGGGACGTCACCCTATGGGAACGTTTTCATACCGGCGACAATCTGATCTTCGTGCGCGAAGATTTCCAGCAGTCGGGTCGATCGGCGATTTGGCAGCAATTACGTCGTATCGGATCGCGGGAAGTCGATCAACTCGCCGCTGCCCTGGCGGCCATGGTGCAGCAGCACCCGATGAAGGTCGGCAATCTCGATAGCGTTCTCAAAAATCCGGCGAGCTATCCGGCGAGCTCCAAAGTCCCTACCTCGATTCCGGCCTCGACTCCGGCCCAGCGAGTCGCTCCCAAGCCGGCGCGCGTGTCGACGCCGCCAGTGCCGAGCTGGATGAAAAAGAGCGGTTATCGTGATCATTCGGATGACTGAGGATCATCGGCGGTATTGCTCGTCGCTGACCTTTTCCATCCACTCGGGCGACTGAGGCGCTCGAAAAGGACACAGCCCCCCTATACGGACCGCTTCCCGCATAGGGGGGTGTGAATCCTAAGTCCTGCGCGTCTACCAGTTCCGCCACGGTCGCGGGGCCGCCGAGGCTGAACTTTAGCCACCTGCGGCACGCACCTTGCCACCTCTCCCGGCAACCGGCATCCTTATCGGGTCGGCATGAAACGCAACGGCTTTACGCTCATCGAGCTGCTGATCGTGGTAGCGATCATCGGGCTCGTCGCCACGATCGCGGTGCCCAGGCTCATCAATACCAAAGAGCGGGCCCTGGTCGCGGGGATGAAGTCTGACCTGCGCAACCTCGTGACGGCTGAAGAGAGCTATGTCGCCGACCACTCCAAGTACACGACCGACCTGGGCCCGGACTACCACTACTCGGCCGGCAATCGACCGCCCACGATCACGCTCACGGACGACGGGTGGACCGCGTCGATGACCAATCCGAACACGACCGAGCAGTGCGCCGTGTTCGTCGGCTCGACGCCGCTGGCCCCGGCCACACGGGAAGCCGCGCCCGCCTGTGCGAAGGGCGTGACGACCACGACACCGCCGCCCTAGCCGTCCGGCCGGGCCGTTGTCACAAGACTATCCCCTCTGACGTAGTCTCCCGGTCGCCCCGTCGGGTGACACGACCCGTCACCCTTGGAGATGCTCGTGACCGCCGCCCACGTCCTGCTCGCGCTGCTCGCGCTCCAGACCCCCGTGGACTGGCCCGCCTACGGCCACGACCGGCAGGGCACGCGCTATTCCCCCGCCGCCGCGATCGACCGGCGCAACGTCGCCCGGCTCGAGCCGGCCTGGACGTACCGGACCGGTGAGGCCGGCGCCGCGTTCCAGACCGCCAAGCCCACGGCCTTCGAAGCGACGCCGCTGGTGGTGGACGGCGTGATGTATGTGGGCACGCCGCTGGGCCGGGTGATAGCGCTCGACCCGGCCACCGCTCGGGAGCGTTGGGTGTTCGACCCCGGAATCAAACGCGACGTGACGTACGGAGATTTCGCGAGCCGGGGCGTCGCGACGTGGGTCGATGAAGCCGCGCCCACCGGCACGGGGTGCCGCCGGCGCATCTTCGTCGCCACGGCGCAGTCGCAGCTCATCGCGCTCGATGCCCGCGACGGGCGGCCGTGCGCCGGATTCGGGCGCAGCGGAATCGTCGACCTCAAGGCGGGCTTGCGGATTGCGCCGTTCGAGCCGGGCGCGTATTCGATGACGTCGCCCCCGCTCGTCGTGAACGGAGTGGTCATCACCGGCTCTTCAATCGCGGACAACAGTCGACCCGACCCGGCGAGCGGAGAGGTGCGCGCCTACGATGCCCGCAGCGGGGCGCTCAAGTGGACCTGGGACCCGATTCCCCAGGATTCCACGGACCCCGCCTACGGCGAGTGGCGCGGCGCGCTGGCCCACAAGACCGGAGCGGCCAACGCCTGGTCGGTGCTGGCGGCGGATCCCGCGCACGACCTGGTCTTTGTTCCCACGGGCAGCGCCGCGCCCGACTACTACGGAGTGCTCCGTCTCGGGCGTAACCGCTACGCCAACTCGATCGCGGCGTTGCGCGCTTCGACGGGCAAGCTGGTCTGGGCCTTTCAGACCGTACACCACGACCTGTGGGACTACGACAACGCGTCGCCGCCCGCGCTCGTGACGGTCACCCACGACGGCGCGATGCTCCCAGCCGTGTTACACGCCACCAAAACCGGCATGCTGTTCGTGCTCGAGCGCGAGACGGGCCGGCCGATCTTTCCGGTGGAGGAGCGTCCCGTCCCCGCGAGTGACATCCCGGGTGAGCAGGCGTCCCCCACGCAGCCATTCACCGCGGTGATTGCGCCGCTCAGCCCGCACCGTCTGACGCCGGACGACGTATGGGGCGCGACCGACGCGGACCGGGCCGCCTGCCATGCGGCGATCGACAGTCTCCGTAATGAGGGGATCTTCACCCCTCCCAGCGTGCGAGGGACTTTCGTCCTGCCGTCCAATATCGGCGGCGCCCATTGGGGTGGTGTGGCCGTGGACCCGGTGCGCCAGATCGCGGTCGTGCCGGTGAACCGCGTCGCCGCAGTGGTGCAGCTCTTCCCGCGGGAGCAGTTCCATCACGAGCAGGCCATGGCGGAAGACAAACGCCTGGGACGCGATTACGAATACAACGGCATGTGGGGGACGCCCTACGTCATGCGACGTCGGATTCTGCTGAGCCCGTCCGGGATGCCCTGCACTCCGCCCCCCTTCGGCACCCTCGTCGCCGTCGATCTCAAGACCGGGAAGCGGCTATGGGAGGTGCCGCTCGGCTCCTTCACACGCCTGTTGCCGGCCGAGCAGGCCGCGAAGGTCAGGCCGGAGTGGGGCTCTCCCAACCTCGGCGGGCCGATCGTGACCGCGGGAGGCGTGGTGTTCATCGGCGCGGCCCTCGATCGCTGGCTCCACGCTTACGACATCGAGACCGGACAGGAGTTGTGGCGCGGTCCGCTTCCCGAGAGCGGCAAGGCGACTCCCATGACCTACCAGCTCGCGTCGGGCGAGCAATTCGTCGCGATCGCGGTCGGCGGGGGCGGCGCGTTCGGCGCGGGCGACTACGTCGTCGCGTTCCGGCTCGAGGCCGAGCGCCGCATCCGCTGAGTCCGCCCGCGGTAGGTGCTGCGGTGGCCGCGACGATCTTCCCGGCGGAACCGACGCCCCTTGGCGCGCGAGCCGAAGATCTCGGTCCATTTGCCGTTCTTGAACACGCTCATATAGCCACCCGCGAGGATCTGGAACGGACGCCGGACCTTCTTCGCGTAGTCGAACTGGGCCGAGCCGGGCTTGCGGAACCCCTCGAACCACGCCGGATACACGAAATCGCTCATCGCGATGCCGTCGATGGTGAACTCGATCTCTTCCACGGCATCGGCGGTCTCGTAGGCGTAGAACACGTTGCCGTGGCCCGCGGCCGCCAGATTGATCGCCGGATCGACGAGCATCTCGGCGAGCTCGTGGCACGCCGTCACGCTCACCTTCTGTTTCGCTTCGAGGGTGGTCTGGACGAACACCTTCGAGAGCGGCAGGCCATCGGGCGTGAGGTCGTGATAGCCGAGCGCGTTCGCCACGTCGGCTCGGTCGAGCAACGCGAGCGCCCAGGCGCCCTTCCGGAATCCGCTGGTCTTAAGCAGCCTGGCGGGCGTGCCCCACACGGGCACGAAGTACTGGTCCACGAACTTCTGGAGCGCGGCGAGGAGCCGATCGAAATCCACGCCAAGGGCCGTGGTGGCCCTGTTGAAGCAGGCGATGGTGGGCACCTGGCCGTGGTCGAATGCGGCGGCGATGAAGCGCGAACGTGCGGTCTGCATGAGGTCTCCTTCGGGGTAGCGTGAGTGTCGCGTCGCGCCTCACCATGTTCTTCCAGCGTGACGGCAGCTCGGCGTCGCGAGGGCGCAACGCTGGCACGCTGGATGCCTAACAACTATAGTCGCTTGAGATTCCCTTACCACGCTCGCCGCATTAAAGAGAGGGGTGCCCCCGCTTGTGAAGCCGGGGATTCTGTTGAATCCATGAACGGGTCGCTCCCCAGTGCGGTGGAGGAGCGGTGGCAGGAAGTGCTCCGCAGGGCGGCGATTGCCCTCAAGGGGGCCGGCGTGGGCGTCTGGGACGCCGACGAGCGCGGTCGCCTGCGCCTGCTGGCCGCGAGTGACGCGGAGGGTCTCGCCCCCGTCGTCGCCGACGACCTCGAGGCCACGCTGCGCGCGCTCGACGTTTTGCCGCCGCGCCGCGCGCCGCGCCGCTGGGTAGCGAGCCGCCTCAAAGGGCGGCGTTGGTGCGTTGCGCCGGTGCGACGTGACCCGCCGCAGCCGCCTCCGGCTGGCGTCGAGCGGCGCGGCCGGGAACGTCTGACGCTCGAGCTGGCGGGCGTGTGCATCGGTTTGATGGACGACGCCGAGGGCGAGAGCTGGGGGCGCCTCGCCTTGGTGCTCGATCAGGCCCCGGCGGTGCTCTGGACGACCGACGCCGAGTTGCGCGTCATGTCGCGGGCGGGCGCCGGTCTCAAATCGCAGCAGATCCTGCCCGAACGTATCGTGGGCGCGTCGCTCCTCGAGCAGCAGGCCCAGCACAAAGTGAGCCCCGAGTCGGTGGCCGCGCACCGGCGGGCGCTCGCCGGCGAGTCGGTTTCCTACCAGATCCGCCTGCACCCCCGCTGCTACGATGCGCACGTGGAGCCGCTGCGGGACGAAGGCGGCGCGATCGTGGGCGTGGTGGGTGTCGCGGTGAACGTGAGCGATCGCGAGCACGCGCTGACGCAGGCGCGTCGTAGCCAGGCCGAGCTCGAGGACTTCTTCGAGAACGCGCCGGTGGGCATTCGGTGCATGGCGCCGGACGGCGCCATCCTCCGGGCCAACCGGGCCGAGCTCGACCTGCTGGGCTACCAGCCCGACGAATACCTGGGTCGGAACATCGCGCAGTTCTGCGTCGACCGGGAGGTCGCGGTGGACAGCGTGCGGCGCCTGTGGGGTGGGGAGGCGCTCCGCAACGTCGAGATGCGGATGCGCCACCGCGACGGCTCGATCCGCTATGGTCTCATGAGTGCGAACGCCCTGTTCGACGGTGCCGAGTTCATCCATGCCCGCTGCGTCACGCGGGACCTCACGGACCGCATCCAGGCCGACAAGGCGTTGGCGCAGTTCAAGGCCATGGTGGAGTCGGCCGACGACGCCGTCATCGGCAAGACGCTGGAGGGCATCATCACGAGCTGGAACGCGGCCGCGACGCGTCTGTACGGATATGCTGCTGAAGACGTCATCGGCAAGTCGATCAGCCTGCTCGCTCCCCCGGACAAGGACGACGAGCTCGCCGGGATCATGGAGCGCCTGCGGCGCGGGGAGCGCTTCGAGCAGCAGGACACGACCCGCGTGCGCAAGGACGGCACGCTGATCCAAGTATCGATTACCATCTCGCCGATCCTCGACCCGCACGGTCGCCCTATCGGCGCCACGAGCATCGCGCGGGTCATCACGGCGCGCAAACAGGCCGAGCAACAGCTGCTGCACGAGGCGTTGCACGACGCGCTCACCGACCTGCCCAACCGCGCCTACTTCGTGGAACGCGTGTCGCAAGCGCTGGCGCGCCTGCGGCGGGATCGCGATTACCGCTTCGCCGTGCTGTTCGTCGACCTGGACGACTTCAAGGGGGTGAACGACCGCCTCGGCCACGCAGCCGGCGACCACCTCCTGACGGAGATCGCGGCGCGGCTGCGCACGTGCGTGCGGCCGGCCGACGTCGTCGCGCGGCTCGGCGGCGATGAGTTCACCCTGTTGCTCGAGGAGATCACCGGACTGCCCGACGGGGAACGCGCCGCGCGGCGCATCCAGGACGCGCTCGCGGTGCCGGTGTCGCTCGCAGGCCAGGACATCGTCGCGACCGCGAGCATCGGCGTCGTCCTCAGCGGGTCCCAGTACGCGCAGCCTCAGGACCTGCTGCACGACGCGGACCTCGCCATGTATCACGCCAAGCAGCAAGGGCGTGCGCGATTCCAGGTGTTCGAGATCGCGATGCGTGATTCGGCCCAGGCCCGGCTCGGCATGGAGGCGGACCTGCGGCACGCGCTCGAGCGCCATGAGTTCCGCCTGGTGTTCCAGCCGATCGTGCAGCTCGAGACGGGCAGCGTGCATGGGTTCGAGGCGCTGCTGCGCTGGCATCGCCCGGAGCAGGAAGTGGTCCTTCCGCCCGACTTCGTGCCGCTGGCGGACCAGACCGGCCTCATGCTGCCGATCGGGGCGTGGGTGCTTCAGGAAGCGTGCCGCCACGCGCGACGCTGGCAGGACGCACTCCCGGCGTCGGCCTCGCTGCGCGTCAGCGTGAACCTTTCCGCCAAACAATTCGGGCACGCCGGCCTGGTGGACGAGGTGCGCATGGCCCTCACTGACGCCGGACTCGCGGCCTCCTCCTTGGCGCTCGAGATTCCCGAAAGCGTGCTCATGGCGAGCGTCGAGTCGTCGGCGGCCCGGCTCCGTCAGCTGCGGGAGCTGGGCGTCGAGCTGCACCTGGACGACTTCGGCACGGGATACTCGTCGCTGACCTCGCTGCCGCGCTTACCGCTCCAGGGAATCAAGGTCGACCGCTCCTTCGTCCACCGCATCGGGGGCCGCCGCATCGACCTCGACATCGTGCGCTCGATCGTGGACCTGGCGAGGAGCCTCGGTCTGGAGGTGATCGCGGAAGGCGTCGAGACCGTAGCGCAGCGCGAGCGTCTCATCGCCTTCGTGTGCGAGCTCGGGCAGGGCGATCTGTTCGCCAAGCCGCTGGAGCCGGCGGCCGCGAGCGCCCTGCTCACTCGATCGGGGCAGACGGACCGCCGCACCGCATAAGCCGGGCGACTCACCCAGCGAGCGCCGCGCGCAGCGCCTCCGCGAGCCGCCCCGCCGCCCCGTCGTCCCAGCCCAGGAACAGATGCGGCTCGATCAGCTCGAGCTCCATGAGCACCAGCCGGCCCTCGCGCTCCACCCCGTCGACACGTGCGTACAACGCGTCGCCCGGCACGGCTGCGAGCACGCGCCCCGCGTCGGCGATCAGGCGGCGCGCCGGAGCCGCGGACACCGCCGACCCGCCGAACTCCCACTGCACGCGGTAGTCCCCCGCCGCCGGCCGCTTCAGCACGGCGTGGCTGAAGCGGCCACCCAAAAACACGATGGACCACTCCCCGGCGTCGCTCACCTCGGAGAGCAGCGGCTGAACCATCACGTCGCCGGCCGTGAGCAGCTCCTCGAGGCGCGACTGGTCCCGGGACGCGGTCTCAGTCGAGCTGCGCCAGGTGCCGAACGCGCTGGCGGAGACCGCGGGCTTGATCACGGCTTCCCGCCATCCCACGTCGGCGAGCAGGCCCCGGAGGTCGGCCGGCTCGCCTCGTGCGAGCCAGCGCGTCGGTACCGTGGCGACGCCCCGCGCCGCCAGGTCCTGCAGGTAGCGCTTGTGATGGTTCCAACGGAGCAGGGCGCCTGGGTTCCACACACGCACGCCGCCACGCTCGAGCCGGGCGATCCAGTCCAGGAACTCGAGGGGGCGGAGGTGGTAATCCCACGAGGACCGTATCAGCACGCCCTGGAACTCGTCCCAGCACGCCTGTCCCGAGTCCCACACGGCCGGCACGGCCGTCACGCCGAGCGCGGCGAGGGCGGGGATGAGCAGGCGGTCGTCATCGTTCAGCGTCGGGAGCTTCGAATACGTTGCCAGGGCGATGCGGGTCAACGGGTCCCTTTCGCGAGGAGAGGTCTTCGGTCTATCGTTTGTTCGCGCCCTGAGAGGGCGCGCTCGGCCGTTGGTGCGTCCTTACAGGACGCACACCACGCCGAGCCCGGGCTCTCAGCCCGGGGGAATCTAGCGACCACTCATTTCGGAGCTTCGCCATGCGAACGCCAGCCCCACTGATCACCGCGCTCGCGCTGGGCGCCCTCGTCACGCCCGCGCTCTCCGCCCAGACCGCGACGGACCTGGCCGATGTCTGCAAGGCGCTCGGCAACGCGAAGGTGGGTCAGTGGGCGTCGTTCGAAGGGACCAGCGCCTCCGGTGGCGGCAAGCTGCGCCTCGCGGTGGTCGGCTCCGAGCGCGCGTCGGACTCCACACTCTACTGGTTCGAAGTGAACTTCGCGGGCCAGGAGCCCGGGAAGAGCGGGGTGGTCCAGATCCTCGCGCCCAATCTCGCGTCCGGTTCCGCGACGCCGCGCTCGCTGATCGTCAAGATCGGTGCCCAACCGGCGATGCGGATCTCGGGCGAGATGGCCGGCATGATGGGGCAGAAGCCGGGCCAGGACAACGCTGCCTTCGATTGGGCCTCGCGCTGCAGCGGAGCGCACGTCGTGGGCTGGGAGTCGGTCACGGTGCCGGCGGGCACATTCCGCGCCTTGCACGTGACGACCGACGACGCGGGCGAGGTCTGGGCGACGCGGGACGTCCCGTTCGGGTTGGTGAAGCTGCACGGCAAGCAAGGCGATCTCGTGCTCGCCGCCCGCGGTACGGATGCGAAGTCGTCCATCACGGAGAAACCGCTGGACATGGGCGGGATGATGAGCAAGCCCTAGGCACCCTTGCGGGGGTCGGCCTTTACGTGCTTACGTGGTGGCCTCTGCTCTCCACCCTGAGGAGGCCGACCCCCGTGTCCATTCGCTCGCTGTCTTTCGCCGCCGTCATCCTGCTGCTCGTCACCCCTCGCTCCGCGCCGGCCCAAGCGTACGACTCGACGGTTTTCGCCGGTCTCACCTGGCGCGAGATCGGCATTTTCCGCGGCGGCCGCAGCGTGGCCGTCGCCGGCTCGGCGGCCCGCCCCAACGAGTACTGGTTCGGCACCACGGGCGGCGGCGTCTTCAAGAGCACCGATGGGGGCAACACGTGGCTGCCGGTGACCGATAAGTATTTCGGCGGCACCATCGGCGCGATCGGCGTCTCGGAGTCGAATCCCGACATCGTGTACGTGGGCACGGGCGAGTTCCCGATCCGCGGCAACGTGTCACACGGCGACGGCGTCTGGAAGACGACCGACGGCGGCAAGACCTGGACGTTCCTCGGTCTCGCCGAGACACAGCAGATCGCGCGCGTGCGGGTGCATCCCACCAACCCCGACATCGTCTACGTGGCGGCCCAGGGACACGCGTTTGGGCCCAATCCCGAGCGCGGCGTCTACAAGACCAGCGACGGCGGCAAGACGTGGAACAAGGTGCTGTTCCGCAACGACTCCACCGGCGCCGCCGACCTGATCCTCGATCCCACCAACCCGAACGTGCTGTACGCCGGCCTGTGGCAGGCGGAGCGCCGGCCCTGGACGCTCGTTTCGGGCGGGGCGGGGAGCGGGCTGTTCAAGTCCACGGATGCGGGTGAGCACTGGACCGAGCTCACCAAGAACCCCGGGCTGCCCACGGGCCTGTGGGGAAACATCGGGATCGCGGTCTCACCGGCCAAGCCGGCGCGCGTGTGGGCCCTGATCGAGGCGGACTCGGGCGGCGTGTACCGCTCGGACGACAGCGGGTCCACCTGGAAGTATCTGAACTCGGACCACAAGCTGCGAGAGCGCGCCTGGTACTACTCGAAGATCATGGCCGATCCCAAAGACACGAACACGGTGTGGGCGCCGCAGGTAAACCTCTTCAAGTCCACCGACGGCGGGGTCACGTTCCGTCACGTGATCGATCCGCACGGCGACAATCACGACCTGTGGATCGCGTCCAACGATCCCAACCGGCTGATCGAGTCGAACGACGGCGGTCCCAACGTTTCGTTCAACGGCGGCAAGACGTGGACCGATCAGGACGTGGCGACGGCGCAGTTCTATCACGTCGAGACCACGAACCACTTCCCGTATCGCGTGTGCGGCGCGCAGCAGGACAACTCCGGTGTGTGCGGGCCGAGCCGCTGGCGGGGCGGGATCGACCGGGGCCAGTGGTACGACGTGTCGGGCGAGTCGGGCTATATCCAGGCTCGGCCCGACAACCCGGACATCACCTACGGCGGCGACAACTCGGGATTCCTCGGCCGGGTGGACCACAAGACGGGCTTCTTCCGGTTGATCAATCCGTGGCCCGACAGCCCCGACGGCCACGCGGCGGCGGAGGGGAAGTACCGCTTCCAGTGGACGGCCCCGTTGCTCATCTCGCCACACGATCCCCACGTGCTGTACCACGGTGCCAACGTCCTGTTCAAGACCACCAACGAGGGGCAGAGCTGGACGGTGATATCGCCCGATCTCACCCGCCACGATCCCGCGACACTCGGCCCCTCGGGCGGCCCGATCACGCTGGACCAGACGACGGCCGAGTACTACGGCACGATCTTCGCGATCGCCGAGTCGCCACGGGTGAAAGGGCTGATCTGGACCGGCTCGGACGACGGGCTGATCTATGTGACGCGCGACGGCGGGAAGCAGTGGACCAACGTGACGCCGAAGGCGTTCGGCGACTTCACGCGCGTGTCGATCATCGAGGCGTCGCACTACGCGCCCGGCACCGCGTACGTGGCGGCGAACCGCTACCAGCTCGAGGACATGACGCCCTCTATCTGGAAGACGACGGACTACGGGCGCACCTGGAGCAAGATCGTGAAGGGCCTGCCCGCCACCGAGTTCGTGCGCGTGGTGCGCGAGGATCCGGTGCGGCGGGGACTGTTGTTCGCGGGAACGGAGCGCGGCGTGTGGGTGTCGTTCGACGACGGCGCGAGCTGGCAGACGCTGCGTCGTAACCTCCCGATCGTGCCGGTGCACGATCTCGCCCTCAAAGAGGGCGACCTGGTTGCGGCGACCCACGGCCGGTCGTTCTGGATTCTCGACAACATCGCGCCGCTGCGCCAGCTCGTGCGGGCGACGCCGCGCGAGGCCGTGCATCTCTTCAAACCGAGCGACGCATATCGGGTTCCGCCCTCCGGCCCGATGATTTACTACTGGCTCAAGGACAAGGACCGCCACGTCACGCTCGACATCCTCGACGCCCGCGGCCGGCTGATCCGCAGCTTCTCGAGCCGCCAGGACTCGCTCACGGCAGCCGACAGCCTCAAGGTCGACGTCCTGAAGAAGGCGCGCACCGACAGCCTGAAGCAGGCGGGCGTCACCGATTCCGCCAAGGTCGACAGCATCCTGGGCGTGTTGTTCGCCGACACGCTCAAGGACGAGGACAAGCGGTGGCCGCACCGGCCCCCGGCCGAGCCCCGGGCGCCGAACAAGCAGGGCCTGAACAGGTTCGCATGGGACATGAAGTATCCTCCCGCCCGCTCGTTCTGGGGCATCAACGGCGTCGCGACCGACGGCCCCATCGCGCTCCCCGGACGCTACCAAGTGCGCCTCACGGTCGGCCCGAGATCAGCCACGCAGAGCTTCGCGCTCAAGCTCGATCCCCGGTCAAAGGCGTCGCCGGCCGATTTGCAAGCGCAGTTTGCCTTTCTCAAGCAGCTGCGCGACACGGTGAACGCCGTGACCAGCGCGATCATCACGATCCGGAACGTGCGCGCGCAGCTCGGGGATGCCACCGGGGCAGCGGCGGACGCGGCCAAGGCATTCGTGCAGAAGCTCAATACGATCGAAGACGGGCTGTACCAGGTGCACAGCCAGGCGGACGAGGACGCCCTGGTGTATCCGCCGGGCCCGACCGAGCGCCTCAGCGGGCTGATCTTCGGGGCGGGCGCGACTGATGCGCGCCCCACGGCGCAGATGTACGACGTGTTCCACCTGTTCGCGCCGCAGATCCAGACGCAGCTCGTGGCGCTCGCGGACGCCTGGAAGAGCGAGCTGCCGAAGCTGAACGCGGCGATAAAGTCAGCCGGTGGGCCGGTCGTGCGGCCACGCGCTGCGGAACTTCGGCTGCCGTCGGCCGCCAGCGGGCGGTGAGCTGGGGCGATGCGTGGTCGGATCAGGCGTTGTCGGGTACAGCGTTGTCGGATAGGGCGTTGTGGGGTGAGGCGTTGTGGGGTGAGACGTTACCGGGTGAGGCGTTGCCGGTTGTCCGGTGATGCGTTACCGGAGAGGCTGCGGGCGAGCGCCGTCACCAAGCGGGCGCAATGGGTCCGAGCGAGACGAACTTCCTTGAGCTTCGCGGGTGAGAGGTAGCCCTCTGCCAGCTCCAGAACTCCTTCGAGCTCGTCGAGCGAGCCCTTCGCGATCTGGAGGTATCGTCGGAATTGACGGGTGCTCGATTGCGCCGCTCCCTCCGCAATGTTCAGCGCGACGCTATACGCGACCCGCCGCCACTGGGCGCCGAGGGCAAAGGCCTCGTCCGGGGGAAGGAACCGAACGAGGTCACGCGACAGGGTCGCCAGGCGCTTCGCCTCCTGCCAGGCTTTGAGTTGTCGGAAGTCACCCATGCGTCCAATTTGAGCCACGCACCGGGTCTGCGCCTCATCGTTTTCGCCTCGCTCGGCGCATTTCCCCGCACGATACCGACAACGCATTCACCGGCAACGCCCTACCCGGCAACGCCCTACCCGGCAACGCCCTCCCCGACAACGCCGTACCCGACAACGCCCCACCCGGCTACGCTTCACCCATCAACGTGCTAACAACCCGCTCGAGCGGCAGCGCGGCCACGACGCCCTTGACGAGCGCGGTAAAGATGCCCGCCTCGCCCGCCACCAGGCGCTCGAGGGCGGCGGCGGCGGTGCGGCTGGCGAGCAGGCGGTCGAACGCGCCCGGCCCGCCGCCGCGCTGCACGTGGCCGAGGATCGTGGCCCGCAGCTCGAAGCCGATGCGCTCGCGGTGGTGCGCGAAGTAGTCCGCCAGCGCCGCCGCATTCCACTTCGCTCCCTCCGCGACCACGACCATGGCGTGCCGCTTGCCGCGGGTGTAGGCGTCCCGCAGCGCCGCCGCGACAGCGTCGGGATCGCTCGGCACCTCCGGAATGACCACGACGTCCGCCCCACCGGCGATCCCCGCCATCAGGGCGAGGTAGCCGTGGGCGCGCCCCATCACCTCCACCAGGAAGGCGCGCTGGTGCGAGGAGGCGGTGGTCTTGAGGCGATCGATCGCTTCGAGGGCGGTGTTCAGGGCGGTGTCCACACCGATCGTGATGTCGGCGCCGTTCACGTCGTTATCGATGGTCGAGGCCACGCCCACCACCGGGAAGCCAGTCTGGGAGAGGGCGTGGGCGCCCGAGAGCGAGCCGTTGCCGCCGATCACCACCAGGCCGTCGATGTTGTTTTGGCCGAGCACGCGCAGGGCGCAGTCGCGCCCTTCAGGGGTGCGGAAGTCCTGTGAGCGCGCGCTGCCGAGCATCGTGCCGCCGAGGTGGATGATCCCGGCGACGTCGCGCGGCCCGAGCGGCTGCAGCTGACCCGTGATCAGGCCCGTGTAGCCCTGCCGCACGCCGATCACCTCGAGCCCCTGCGTCGCGCCCACGCGCACCACGGCGCGCAGCGCCGCGTTCATCCCGGGCGCGTCGCCCCCGCTCGTGAGAACGGCGACTCGGTTCATCGTCACGGGCATTTCACCGCGAGCCATCCGCCGCTGAATCCGGCGCGGCACAGCCCCCGCACGATGTACGGATTCGTCTTCATGACGCGCCACACCAGCCCGGTGCGGTAGTTCTCGATCATCGCGACGATCGGCCCCTCGTCTATCCCCAAGTAATCGACGTCGAACCAGCCGGCCGCGCTGCTCTGCGTAAACGTCGGATTGAACGCGTCGCGGAAGCCGTAGGTGGAGAACAGGCTGGCGCCGTAGGTCTGGCGCATGGCCCAGAGCGCGGGGATGGCGATCTCGGGCGCGAACGGGATGGAGCCGCCCGCGGCGGTGGGCGCGAGAGTGCCGTCGTCGGGTGTCTCGGTGAACGACGCGCCGCGCGCCCAGTAGCTGTGGAACTGGCGCTGGCGGCCGCCGAGCGTGAGCGTCACGTCGCCCGGTCCATCCGAGGCGGTGAGCCCCCAGATACGGCTGCTGTAGCCGGTCCAGCCGCCCGGGTTCGCGGCGGCATACGCCTGCTGCGCGTACGTGGCGCGGCGCGTGTTCTCGAAGTAGTCGATACCGTGCGCCTGCATGTAGGCGTCGTGGATGCCCCGGAAGTCGATCCACACGTGCGAGTATTGGTGGCCGAATAGCGGGGCGAAGCCGACGTGGCTCTGGCCGTAGAACGTGCTCCACTGATACGCCGACGTCCACTGCGACCAGGCGGCGCTGTCGACGGGATGCGTCGGGGAGCCGAGTGCCAGGATGTAGAGGATCATCGCCTCGTTGTAGCCGCGCCAGTCGTACCGAATGAACCCGCTGTCGGGGTGCCAGCCCAGCGCTACGAGTGGTGCGTGTGGCGCCGCCCACTGCCAGTCGGTGCGGCGATAGATGGAATCGGCCAGCCGGCGGATCGCGGCCTCGCTGGTGTCGGTCGCGTTGTCGAAGTACGACTGGCAGAACAGTACGCCCGCGAGCAGCAGCGCCGTATCGATGGTCGACAGCTCGACCGTCTGGTAGCGCTTTCCCGTGTTCATGTCGAGAAAGTGATAGAAGAACCCGTGGTATCCCGTGGCACCGCTCGCGCTCGAGTCCTGCGTCGCGGTCCAGAAGAACTGCAGCGTCGTGAGTGTCCTGGCGGCCGCTTGGGCACGGGTGATGTAACCGCGCTCGGCGCCGATCGGGTAGGCGGTGAGCGCGAAGCCCACGGCCGCGATGCTCGAGAACGACTGCGTGGGAGACCGGTCGGGGGTGAGCCCGTTAGTGGTGTTGGTCAGGTCCCAGAAGTAATGGAACGTGCGCTCCTCGAGCGTGTCGAGGAAGCCGGCGGCCTGGGTCGAGTCGGGCGGGGGCGGGCCCTCGGAGTGGTTCGTGCCGCACGCCGCGAGGGCCGTCGCGACGAGCGCGGCGGCGAGCTGTGTGCTACGCGTCATGCGAGGAGAATATCGCTGCGGTCCCCTGGTGCGGGCCACCGGTGATGTGCACCGGTGGCCCGCGACGCGGGGTTCAGAAATGATACTCGACGCCGATCTGAGTCTTGCGCGGATCGCTCAGCAAGCCGTTCGGCTGCGGGTTTCCGTTGCTGTTGTCTGGATAACTGAAATTGTTGTAGTTGAACACATTGAACACGTCCACCGTCACGCTCAAGGTAGTCCCGGAAATGTTCGGGAAGTCCTTCCGCAACCGGAAGTCCACCTCTCGGTACGCCCAGCCCCCTGGGAAGATGAAGGCGTGCTGCGGTGGCGTGAATCCGCCTGGCGTGTAGCTCGTGAGCGGGAAGATGCCGCCGACGTTGTACCGCGGACCGGTGCCGAGTGTGATCACCCCGCCGAACTGGAAGCCGGCTGCGTAGGGCACGTCCACCGTCCAGTTCGCGACCAGTCTGCTCTTTTCATCGTTGGCCGGGTGCTTCGGATAGGCGGTTGACCTCGGGAACGTCGAGAACACATCCCCGACCGCGTTGCTTCCCTCCAGGGAGCGAGAGCCACTCGTGTACGATACCCCGCCTCCCCAACCCCAATTGCCCGTTCTCTTGTAAGGCCGGGTTACCTCCACCTGCAACGCGTCGTACCACGTCTTGGCGCTGTTGGTGCTGAAGATGATGTTGCTGAATCCGTGGCCGTATCCGCCCCCGGCGCAGCAACTGCCGTCTGACTTGAGGGCAAAGTTCCCCCAATTCATTACCAGCCCATCCGAGCTTCGTACGCCCACGTAGGTCGCGGAGACCGCTACGTCTCCGAACAGACGACGCACGCCCAGGTTAAACTGGCTGGACTTCGGCACCTTGGCGTCGTTGGCGATCAGCCAGACTTCTCGCCCCGAGGCCCGGTTGCTGCTGATCAGCGATTTGAGGGCGTTCGTATCCGCCGTCATGTAGCTGTTGCTCCACGCCACCTGATTTGCTGTCGGCGTGGAGTCGGGGTCGGCGAAATGCACAGTATATTCCGGGCGAACCAGCTTCAAGGTTTCGTCCACGGAGATGTCGAAGTACGTACGGTCGTAGTACAACCCCCATCCACCGAAAACGGTCGTCTTGCCATCGCGGTCGAGTGCGTACGAGAAGCCGATGCGCGGCTGGAAGGCGCCATAGAACTTCTTCCGCTGCGCACCGTCAGTGAAGTATCTCGTAGTGTCGAGCCGCGCCACGAGCGACTCGGCCTGTGTCACCGGGGCAGCGTCATACCTGCGGATACTATCTCGCACATCAGCCGGTGTGACGTAGTCATAGTTATACATATGCGACTCGAAGTCCCAACGGACCCCGAGGTTGATGGTAAACCGCGGCGTGGGGCTCCAGTCGTCTTGCACATAGGCGCCAATCTGTCTGTTGTTCGTGTTCACGACCGGATTGCCGTGCTGCCATACAACTTGGAATGGCACACGGAAGTTGTACGCCTCGGGCCCGGTGCAGGTCGGCGAGCAGCCCGCATCGTTCGGCGAGGGGTTCTGGGAGAAAAAGAACTGCGGTATCTCCCTGTTCGCCTTGTTGATGTCGTAAGTAAGGAAGGCGGTGCTCACTCCGGCCTTCATGACGTGGTCACCACCCCCGTGAAATCCTGTATAGGTGATGTCGTCACGGGCCGCAAACCGCTTCTGCGTGAATGCTTGGATGCTCAGGTTGCTTCCGATCGTCAGGCAGCAGGTGTTGGTGGCCTGGACGTAGAACCATCGCTGCGGGAGACCGGGCGTGTCGGGCGTGGGCTCCTGTTTGAAATGCTCGTAGGTCAGGTTCAGTTCGTTGACCCACGGACCGGTGAAGTAGTTATGCTTGAGGATGGTCGTTGTGGCGTCTATCGCGTGGTTGACGGCGCTCTGAAACGCGTTAAAGCCACCGAAATCGCGCACATCGGTCTCGTGTCGGTCATTGAAGCTGAGCTCGGTGGTCGAGTGGCTGCCAAGATTGTAGTTCAACTTCCCGAACACCAAAGTCTCGCGGAACGGTGAACTGAAGTTGCCGCCGTACTTCGCGAGGTTGATGGAGTCGAGGGCAGGGAATGCGCCCGTCGGCGGCAGGATGGCGGGGGTCAGGTTCACGAGGGCATCGCGGTTCTGATAGTTGCCCTCGTACGACCCGAAGAAGAACAGCTTGTCCTTGATGAGCGGGCCACCGGCGCTGAAACCCGCGAGGTATCGGGTGTAATCGGGCTTGGGGAACTTCTGCCCCTGGCTGATAGAATCCTGCGCCACCAGGTCCTTGTTCTGGTACCCGAACGACGCGTCGCCTGTCCACACGTTGCCTCCAGCCTTCGTGGTGGCGACGATGATCGCCCCTGACGACTGCTGGTATTCGGCTTTGAAGTTCTGTGTGATGACCCGATACTCTTGAACCGCCGCGCGCGGGAAGGGGTTGCCGCGGCTGGCGTCCTGACCGAATGTGCCACCGTGAATCCCGCTTTCACCGCCTGTGAGGTCGTTCTTCAGGCTGGCGCCGTCGATGAACACGTTGACCTGTCCCGTCCCCTGCCCGCCGTAGGAGAAGGCCTTATCGGTCACGCCGGCATTCGATGAACCCAAGTTCGTGAAGTCGGGGGCCACCGTAACACCCGGTGCGAGCGCCGCCAGAGCCAAGAAGTTGTGACTGGCTGATGGCAGGGCGGCCATTTGTCGCGGCGTCACGCTGGTTGCCACCTCGGACGTGCGTGACTCCACGCCAGCCGCTGCGGCGACAGTCACCACTTCGAGCTGGATCGCACGCGCGCCGAGCTTGAAGTCGAGCGGGAATACTTCGGCGATCAACACCCGCACACGAGTTTTCTGCGCCGCCATCCCGATCTGGCGTGCACTCACGTCGTACTCGGCGGGCACGAGGCCAATGATCGTGTAGAACCCGTTGCTCTTGCTCCTGGCCTCGCGCTGCGCCGAAGTCTGCACGTTGACGGCGATCACATTGGCTCCTGCAATCGGCGTCCCACTAGAGTCGGTCACATACCCCCGAATGCTCCCGGTGCTGGTCTGCGACCACGCCGCCGGCGCGGCGCCGACGAGAAAGACCAGGCCGAGCAGTAACCATCGGCCAAGGTAGGCGAACGATCTGCGACTCATGAGCGCATTCTCCCGTGCACGTGTTCGCCTCCGTTATCACGCGCGCACTAGGGTTTGTCAAGTCCGGTGACGGTCAACTAGATTGCTGGCGCCGCTGCTCAAATTCCTCTTTCTGAAACGGAACCCCGATGCGCCCGCTTAGCCGTTGTCTCACGGTGCTGCCGGCCGCCTTGGTCCTGTGCGCCGTCTGGCCACTGTCCGCCCAGCGCCCCGCCGCCGAGCCGAAGATCGACTCTCTCCTCGCCCGCATGACGCTCGAGGAGAAGCTGGGTCAGCTGAACCAGGTCTCTGTGGACGGTCAGCCGAACGCGGAGCAAATGGACCTGCTGCGCAAAGGGCTGGTCGGCAGCTTTTTGAACCTCGCCGGGGCGGACGCCACCCATGCCGCGCAGCAGGTCGCCGTCACTGAGTCGCGTCTCCACATCCCGCTGCTCTTCGGCCTCGACGTCATCCACGGCTACCGCACCATCTTCCCGATTCCGCTCGGCGAGGCCGCCTCGTGGGACCCGGAAGCGGTGCAGGCGGCCGCTCACGTCGCCGCCCGAGAGGCCGCGGCGGCCGGCGTGCACTGGACCTTCGCGCCCATGGTCGATATCGCCCGCGATCCCCGCTGGGGTCGCATCGCCGAAGGCTCAGGGGAGGATCCCTACCTGGGGTCGGCCATGGCCGCGGCGCGCGTCCGGGGCTTTCAGGGCGCCGATCCGCGCTCGCCGGACGCGGTGCTCGCTACCGTGAAACATTTTGCCGCCTATGGCGGCGCCGAGGGCGGCCGGGACTACAACACCGTCGATCTGTCCGAGCGGACGCTGCGCGAAGTGTACCTGCCGCCTTACCGGGCGGCCCTGGACGCGGGCGCCGGGAGCGTCATGACGTCATTCAACGAGATCGGCGGCATCCCGAGTACCGCGAGCCCTGGCTCATGACCACGGTGCTCCGCCGCGAGTGGGGCTTCCGGGGCTTCGTGGTG
>WNGN01009430.1_pt1 | contig 18965 bp, 15 predicted proteins | sample 5400561 | NCBI WGS metagenome assembly WNGN01 (sample SAMN13153379, study PRJNA577476) | soil metagenome | isolation source: 115 cm soil or saprolite under Garry oak tree replicate 2 | place: USA:California | collected 2016-06-15
CTTCCCCCTTCCCCGGCTGTTTACCCGCAGTTCCGTAACTCACCTTGAGTCGGATCGTATCCCCGACTTCGACGCGCCGCGGACCCTCCACGCCGGCGACGAAAGCGTCGAAGAAGCCGGGACGCAGCAGCACCACGAGGCGCGCCCGCCGCAGCAGATCGGCCGGGAGCGCCGCGCGGTCGGTGATCTCCCCATCGCTGACGATCACGAGCGGCCCGCCGCGCGCCGCGGCCGCCTCGAGCGCCGGCGCGAGACGCGACGCACCGTCGGCCGGCAGAGTGGAATCGAATCCGGCGACGCGATCGCCGAAGCGCCAGATCAGACCGCCGCGCGCGAGCGCGCGCGCCGTGTCCAGCGCCGCGCGCCAGACCGCGGCACGGCCGGTCATGCTGAGCGACGCGTCGAGCAGCACCAGCGGGCGGTCCCCACCGGGCACGGCGCGAGAGGTGACGGGATTCCACAGGAGCAGGAGCAGCGCCAGGATGCCCGTCGCCCGCAGGAGCACCAACCCCAGCGTCAGGCGGCGCACGCCAGCGCCTCGGCGATCGTAAAGCGCCCTTCGTGGAGCGCCCGGCCGACGATCGCTCCGGCGAGCCCCGCCTCCCGCACGCGGCGCAGGTCGTCGAGGGAGGCGATGCCGCCCGACGCGATGACCTCGAGGCCCAGGGCGGCGATGCCGCGCGCCCCGTCCACGTCCGGTCCGGCGAGCGTGCCGTCGCGCGCCACGTCGGTGTAGATGACCGTGCGCGCGCCCTGGTCGCGGACGCGCCGGGCGAGCTCCAAGGCGGTCAGGTGGAGTACCGTCGTCTCCCCCCGTGCGGCAACGCGCCCGTCCCGCGCATCAATACCGACCGCGAGCCGCCCCGGACCGAACCGCCCGAGGAGCCGCGTGACGAGCGCCGCGTCCGTCGCCCCCGCCGTGCCCAGCACGACGCGCGCCGCGCCCCAGTCGAGCATCTCCGCCACGGCGTCCTCGGTGCGCAGGGCGCCGCCGACCTGCACGGGGACCGTGACCGCCGCAAGCAGTCGGCGCGCGAGCTCGCGATTGTCGCCATGGCCGAACGCCCGGTCCAGGTCGACGAAGTGCAGCCAGCGCGCCCCCGCCGCGGACAGCGTCCGGGCGGCGGCCAGGGGGTCGTCCGCGCGGGCGCCGGCACGAGCCAGCCGCCCGCCGTGGACGTCAATGGCGGGATAGAGCTCCACGATGGAAGAGGAAACTAATCGACGCGTGCGGCGACGTGCGCGGGATGCGGCTCCAGCTGCGCGAGCAACAGGGCGCGAGCGGCGTCGTAGGCGTCCTTGAGGCTCTTGGGGACCGACGCCCCTTCCCCCGCGCTCGTGCGCTGGGGATTGGTGGGACGGCCGTTGACGAGGAACTCGTAGTGCAGGTGCGGCCCGGTCGAGAGGCCGGTCGAGCCGACGTAGGCGATGGTCTCGCTTTGCGCGACGTGCTGCCCGACGTGCAGCCCCTTGGCGAACGCCGAGAGGTGGCCGTAGCGCGTGCGAATGCCGTTTACGTGGCGCACCTCGACGAGGTTGCCGTACCCGCCCTCGCGGCCGACCCGGGTCACGATCCCGTCGGCGGTCGCGCGCACCGGGGTGCCGTACGCCGCGGCGTAGTCCGTGCCCTCGTGCGTGCGCCACTCGTGGAGGATCGGGTGGAAGCGGCTGCCGAAGCGGCTCGTGACCCGACGGAACTGCAGCGGCGCGCGCAGGAACGCGCGTTTGAGCGACCGTCCACGGTCGTCGTAGAAGCCGCCCCCAACGCCCCCCTGGCCGGAGTCGGGTTGGAACCAGAAGGCGAAACTGGGAGTGCGAGCCACGTCCACGCGCGCCGCGAGGATGCGCCCGAAGCGCCTGTCTCCCTCGGGGGACTCCAAGCGCTCGAGCAGGATCTCGAAGCGATCGCCGCGCTGGACGTCGCGCGTGAAGTCCACCTCCCAGTCGTAGACGTCGGCAATGGCCCACGCGAGCTGGCGCCGCTCGACGGCGGGCAGGAAGCTGTCGGGCACGGCCTGGTCCAGGGCGTCGTACAGCGACGATTCGATCAGCCCCACCACCCGGACGCGCTGAATGGTCCAGGGGATCGTCTCGACGCGTTGGGTCCACCCCGCCGCGGAGCGCTCCACCCACAACCGCTGCGCCGGCCCCGTGCGCACCATCAGCCGGTCGGGGAGCGAATCGGTGACGAGGCGGCGAACGTGGAAGAGGAGCCCGGGGCGCAGGCGCCGCGGCTGGAGCGCCGTGGCGGCGCCGAGGAACGCCGCCCAGTCGCGGCCGGTGATCCCCGCGCGCTGCAGCAACTGGCCCAGCGTCTCGCGGGAACCGAGGGTGAGCGCGGAATCGTGGTAGGCGGTGGACACGACGATGGGCGCCGCGGTCAACGGCCGGCGCCAGGGCCACGCGTCGCGCGAGGCCCACAGCAGCGCCACGGCGGCGAGCCCGCCCGCGGCGACGAGGTGGCGCGACCGCAGCGCCATCAGTCCATCTGCCGTCGGATGAACGTGGGGATCTCCATCTCGGAAACTTCGTTGGGCGGCGTCTGCGCGCGCCGGGCGGGCGGCTCGGCGGCGGGCCGGACGTATCCGGAAGGCGGCACCGGCGTCGGCCGCGAGACCCGCTTCTCGAAGGGCAGCACACCGGGGGCGCCGCGGCCCACCGCGACGGGCTCCGCCTGCGCCGCTCTCTCGAAGCCGGTGGCGATCACCGTAACGCGCACCTCGCCGTGCATCGCCGGGTCGTTGACCGCCCCGAAGATGATCTCCGCCTCGTCGCCCGCGGCGTCGTGGATCGCTTCGCTGATCTGGGTGACCTCGCCGAGCGTGAGATCGTCGCCGCCGGTGATGTTGATGAGCACGCCCGTGGCGCCGGCGATCGAGATGTTGTCGAGCAAGGGACTGGAGATCGCCTGCTGCGCGGCTTCCATCGCGCGGTTCTCACCGCGCCCCATTCCGGTCCCCATGAGCGCCGGCCCGCCGTTCTGCATGATGGTGCGGACGTCGGCGAAGTCCACGTTCACCAGGCCGGTGACGCTGATCAAGGAGGCGATGCCCTGCGTCGCGTGCAGCAGCACTTCGTCGGCCTTCTTGAGCGCGTCCTGGAAGGGGATGCCCTTGCCGACCACCGCGAGCAGCCGCTCGTTGGGCACGACGATCATCGTGTCGACGTGCTTGCGCATTTCGGCGATGCCCATTTCGGCCTGGCGCATCCGCTTGCGGCCTTCGAACAGGAACGGCTTGGTGCAGATCCCGATGGTGAGGCCGCCCAGATCGCGCGCCACCTGCGAGATGATCGGCGCCGCCCCCGTTCCCGTGCCGCCGCCCATGCCGCAGGTGACGAACACGAGGTCCGCGCTCTGCAGGGCGTGCAGCACCTCGTCGCGGTTCTCTTCGATCGCCTGCCGCCCGATCTCCGGGCGCGCGCCCGCGCCGAGCCCGCGCGTCAAGCGCTTGCCGATCTGGACCTTGACGTCGGCCTTGTTGTTGAGGAGCGCCTGGGCGTCAGTATTCACGGCGATGAACTCCACGCCGCGGACTCCCTCGTCGATCATGCGGTTCAGGGCGTTGCCGCCGCCGCCGCCGACCCCGACGACCTTCATGCGCGCGTTCTGCGATACGGTCTCTTCGAGCTCGAAGATCATGGTCCCCTCGGGTCGTCGATCAGAAGAAGTCCTGCAACCATCGCTTCAGCGGTCCCAACCATTTCTCCACCGCCCCGCTCCCGACGAGCGGTACCCCGCCCGCCGCTTGTCCGTGGGCAAGCCGCCGCGCCGCGTACAGCACCAGCCCCACCGGCACCGCGTAGCGTGGCGCCTGCACGCTGTCCACCAGCCCGGAGATGTCGCGCTCCGGCGCCCCGGCCCGCACCGGCGTCGCAAACACGTCCCGCGCCAGCTCGACGATCCCCGGCAGGTGGGCCGTGCCACCCGTCAGCACCACCCCGGCCGGCAGCCGCCCCGCGTAGCCCGCCTTCTCGAACTCGCGCGCCACCAGCTGAAACACCTCGTCCAGGCGCTGGTGGATGATGTGCGACAACAACTCGCGCGACGCCTGCCGCGCCCCCTGCCCCGGCGTCGACGGCAGGGCCACCATCTCCGACGGATCCACCAGCGGGGCGTACGCGATCCCGAACCGCTCCTTCAGCCGCTCCGCGTCCGCCTGCGTCACGCCGAGGCCCTGCACGAGATCGCTGCTCACGTGCGTGCCCGCGAACTTCAGCGACCCCAGGTGACGGATCTTCCCTTCATGGAAGATCGCGACGCCGGTGGACCCGCCGCCCACCTCGACCAGCGCGACCCCCAGCTCCTTCTCGTCCTCCGTCAGCACCGCGTACGACGCGGCGAGGGGCTCGAGCACCAGGTCCGCCACGCGGTAGCCCGCGCGCTGCACGCTCTTGCGCAGGTTCTGCGCCGCGGTGGACTGCACCGTGACGAGGTACATCTCCACCTCGAGACGCATCCCCGTCATGCCGACCGGGTCGAGCACGCCGTGTTGCTGGTCCACCACGTACTCCTGCGGGATGTCGTGCAGGAGCTCGTGGTCGCGGCCCAGGGACACCGCGCGCGCCACCTCGTTGACGCGCGCCACGTCCTGCGGCGTGATCTCTTCCCCCGTCACCGCCACCACGCCCGACGACGTGCGCGCCGCCACGTGCTCGCCGGCGATCCCGCAGGCAACGCCGGCCACCTTGGCGCCGGCCATTCGCTCGGCGTCGCGCAGGGCGGCGACGATCGACCGCGTCGTCTCCTCGATGTCGCGGACGACGCCGCGGCGCACGCCGGTGTTCCGCGCGAGCCCCACCCCGAGCACCTTCGCCACCGGCGACCGCGGGAGATCGCCGACCACTTCCGCGATCACCGCGCACGTCTTGGTGCTGCCGAGGTCGAGCCCGGCCACGAGCCGACGGTCCCGGCTCACGCCCCCGAGCCCCCGGCCGCGCCGCGGGCGCGCCGCCGCACCACCACCTGGCCGGCGTAGCGCGCATCGAGTTCCGCGTAGGGGCGCCGCTTGGCCGCCAGGTCCTGCGCCACCAGTCCCACCGCCTGTATGACCTCCGGTCCGGCGTCGCGTCCGAGCAGCACGCGGCGGGACCCCAGTTCCAATGCCACGTCGCCACGCGTCAGCCGGCGCGCGACGGTGATCTCCTGATACAGCCCCGCGTCCACCGCCTGCACCAGGGCGAGGACGCCGAGCACGGCCGAATCCGCCGTCACCGCGATCGGCAGGTCGAGCGGCGTGCGCGCCGGATCGAACGGCAACAGCGTGCCCCGCGCATCGACCGGCACGAGCCCACCGGGCCCGGGCACGAACGCGACCGGCTCGGCCTCGCGCACCACCACGGCCGGGCAGGGCCCTCACCCGTTCGCCCAACGGGGCCGTGGCGTCGAACACGCTCGCCCCGGGTCGCAGCCGCAGCGCCGCCGCGACCACGCGCGGCGGCAGCTGGCGCGCGCCCAGCACCTCAATCTCACGCACGCGGAACGCCGCCACGTCCCGCAACAGCGGCGGTCCCGCGAACGAGACGGCCGCCGCCGCGCCGGCGCCTACCGCCGCCCACAGCACGCGCCGCGACAACGCCCCGCGGCGACCGCTCACGACGTTCCGCTTCGCGGGCGGGCGAGGCGCGTCACCAGCTCGGGGCCGATGCGCGTCACGTCGCCCGCGCCGAGCGTGAACACGACGTCGCCCGCGCGCAGCCGCTCCGCCACCGCCGCCCCGAGCTCTGCCCGCTCGCGCACCGCCACCGTCGCCGCGCCCGCCCCGATCGCCCCGCGCGCCACCAGATCGCTGGTCACGCCCGGCAGGGGCTGCTCACGCGCGCCGTAGATCGGCGCCACGACCACCAGGTCCGCGGCCGCGAGCGCCCGGCCCAGCGCGTCCCCGTGCATCGCCGTGCGCGAGTAGAGGTGCGGCTGGAAGACGGCCACCAGCCGACGCCCCGGGAACGCCTGTCGCGCCGCCGCCAGCGTCGCCCCGACTTCCGTCGGGTGGTGCGCGTAATCGTCCATCACCGTCACACCCGCCGCCTCGCCGACGCGCTCGAAGCGCCGCGCCACCCCGGTAAACTCGGCGAGCGCCCGCAGCGCCGCGTCCTCGTCCGCTCCCAGCTCGTGGACGACGGCCAGCGCGGCGGCGGCGTTGCGCACGTTGTGCATCCCCGGCACCCGCAACGCCAACGCGACCACACGACCGCCGGGCAGCGTCACCATCGCGCGAGAACCGGTCGGCGCGAACTCGGTCTGCCCGATCCGCACGTCCGCGTCCGCCCCGACTCCCACCCGCCACACCTTCCCGCCGAGTCGCGCGGCGACGCGCCGCGCTCCGGCGTCGTCTCCGCCCGCGATCACGCGCCGCGCGCCACCCGCGAACTGCGCGAAGGCGTCTTCCAGCGCCGCGATCGTGCCGTAACACTCGAGGTGGTCGGCCTCCACGTTCGCCACGACCGCCACCGTCGGCACGAGCGACAGGAACGCCCGGTCGAATTCGTCCGCCTCGACCACGTACAGGTCCGTCCCGCCGACCCGCGCGTTCCCGCCCCACCCTGCGACACGGCCGCCGACGAGTCCCGTGGGATTCCGTCCGGCGGCCGTGAGCGCCTCCGTCACCATCACCGTGGTGGTAGTCTTGCCGTGCGTCCCGGCAACCGCCACCAGCATCCCCCCGGCCACCGCTTGACCTAAGGCATCGGCCCGCCGAATGACCGGGATCCCCAACTCCCGCGCCCGTTTGAGCTCCGGGTGGTCCTGGCCAACCGCCGCCGTCACCACGACCGCCTGCACCCCCTCGAGGTGCTGGGGATCGTGGCCCTGCCAAACTTGGACCCCCGAAGCCGCCAGATCGGCGGCTCCTGAAGGATCAGTATCGCAACCAGTTACCCGCACCCCCCTTTGCCTGGCCACCGTCGCCAGGGCACTCATCCCCGCACCGCCGATGCCCATGAAGTGCACTGGGCGGGGATCTGCGGGTCTAAACAAGGTCATTAGTGGCGGGCTAATATAGCGAAACTACTACACTTGCGAAAGAGTAATCAAGCGACTTCGACGAGTGTCAGAATCTGCGACACCACGTCCCGGGCGGCGTCGGGGCGTCCCCGACGACGGGCTTGGGCGGCCAGTGTGGTGAGTCGCGATCGGTCGGCGAAGAGCTCGGTAACCACGCGCGCCAGCGACGCCGGCGAGAGATCCCGCTCGACGAGCACCACCGCTCCCCCGGCATCGGCGAGCGCTCGGGCGTTGTGGGTCTGGTGGTCGGCCGCCGCGGTAGGCAGCGGCACGAGCACGCTCGCCTTCCCCCACGCGCACAGCTCAGCGACGGTCATCGCACCGGCGCGGCAGACGACGAGGTCCGCGGCGCGGTACGGGTCAGTCATCGGATCGAAGAATCCGCGCACCAGGACCCGCCCCGGCCGCGCGTGCGCCACGAACTGCGCGGCATGACCGGTCCCCGTGCCCCATAACACGTTGACGTCCTTGAGCAGGCCGTGCTCGACGATGCCCGCGAGGGCGTAGTTCAGCGCCCGCGCTCCCTGGCTGCCACCGAAGCACAGGACCGTCGGCCGTCCCGGAGCGAGGCCCAACCGCTCAAGGGCCGCGTCCCGATCGCCGGGGTCGGGAGGTCGGATGGGATTCCCGAGCGTGAAGACCGTTGTGCCGGGCCCGGGGCGCAGGCGGCCCTGCGCTTCGGGAAACCCGAGGTGGATCTGCCGCGCGCGGCGCGCGAGCCAGCGCGTGGCGAGGCCGGGACGGGCGTCCTGCTCCTGGAGCACGGTGGGTATTGATGCGCGTTGCGCCAACCACACGACTGGCCCCGATGCGTACCCGCCCGTGCCCACCACGACCGCGGGCTGCTCCTCGGCCAGCACGCGGCGGACGCCGCGGATGATGCGCCAGGCGAGGACGGGCCAGCGCAAGTTGCGCCACCACGTGCGCCGGTAGATCGGCTCGAACGGCAGCAAGTGGTGTCGAAATGGGTAACGCGGCAGGATATCCTTCTCGATGCCCCGCTCCGATCCCACCAGCACCGGCTCGACGTCCGGCCGCAGGCGCGCGAGCGTCTCGGCGAGCGCGAGGGCGGGCATGAGATGGCCCCCCGTCCCGCCCCCGGCGAACATCACCTTCACAGCCGCTCCCGGGCGCGGCCGATGCTGACCAGCACGCCGGTCGCCACGAGGGCCACCAGCAGACTCGAGCCCCCGTAGGAGAGGAACGGCAGGGTGACGCCGGTGGCGGGGAGCACGGCGAGGCTGACGCCGATGTGCAGCGCGGCGGTGACGCCGATCAGCGCCGTGAGACCGACGGCGAGCAGATGGCCGAAGGAATCGGGGGCGCTGCGCGCGATGCGGAATCCGATCCACACGAACGTCGCGAAGCACAGCACCACGCCGAGGACGCCGAGGAAGCCGAACTCTTCGCCGATCGTGGAGAAGATGAAGTCGGAGTACGCGTAGGGGAGATACCCGAGTTTCTGCTGGCCCTGCCCGAACCCGACGCCGAGCAGCTGGCCCGAGCCGAGGCCGACGAGGGATTGCGTGATCTGCCAGCTCGCCTCTTCGGGCGCGGCCCCGGGATTCAGAAACGTCAGCACGCGGGCCACGCGGTACTGTGCGGCGGCGACGGCGCCGAACAGCAGCGGCAGGGCGGCGATCCCGAGGAGCAGGAAGTGTCCGATGCGGGCGCCCGCGGCGAACATGACGATCCCGACTAGCATCGCCACCAGCACCGCCATCGACAGATTCGGCTCGAGAAAAATGAGGCCCGCGACGGGAATGACGATCACGAGAAACGGCAGGATACCGAGCTTGAAGGCGCGGATCTGCTCGCCCTTCTTGGCCGCGAGCGTCGCGGCCCACACGACGAGCGCGAACTTCGCCAGCTCGGAGGGTTGCAGCGCCACGACCCCGAACGTCACCCAGCGCCGCGCCCCGTTCAGGGTCGGAGCGATGGGATGCGTGAACGGCAGCAGCGGGATCAGCAGCAACCCGGCGATGGCGGCCAGCAGCCGCCACGCCCAGCGCTGCCAGACGTGGTAGTCGAGCCGCGCCACCACCGTCGCCAAGATGGCGGCGACCAGGGCGGCCACGGCCTGGCGCACCGCGAGCCGTGCCCCGACCGTCCCGCCGGCGGTGGTCACGAGGCTCGATGCGCCATAGACCTCAGCCAACCCGAGGACGACGAGCACCGCTGCAATCACCGCCAGCAGGCGGGTCTCCCAGCGGTGGTCGTTCACATCGCCTCGACGAGCTTGCGGAACAGCGCCCCGCGCTCCTCGTAATTCTTGAACATGTCGTAGCTCGAGCACGCGGGCGACAGCAGGACCGTGTCGCCCGGCCGCGCGGCGCGGCGCGCGCGGGTGATGACGTCCGCGAACGTCGTGCCGCGCTCCAGCGTGACCTGCCCCTTCAGATCCTCTTCGACGAGCGGGCCCGCCTCGCCGAAGGCGATGACCAGCCGGCACCGCTCGGCGAGGAGCGGGGCGAGCCGCGTGTACCGTTCGCCCTTGTGCCGACCGCCGAGCAGCAGAATGAAGGGCCGGTCCATCGCGGCGACCGCCACGGCCGTGGACGCGATGTTCGTCGCTTTGGAGTCGTTGATCCAGCGGACCCCGCCTACCTCCCGGACGAACTCCAGGCGGTGCGGCAGCGCGCGGAACGATCGCAGTCCCTCCGCGATGCGGCTCGGCGGGATGCCGGCCTCGTGCACCGCGAGGGCGGCGGCGAGCGCGTTGGCGACGTTGTGCTCGCCCAGCAGCTGCAGCTCCTCGCGCGCGATCAGGTCGGTGCCGCCCAGGCGCAGCCGCCGCTCCCGCGCGTCGTACCACCCCTCGGCGGGTCGGACGAGCGAGAAGCGCGACACGGTCCCCGCGGCGCCGGCGGCGAGCGCGAGCACGGCGGGGTCGTCCGCGTTCAGCACCCAGACGTTCACCGCGGTGGCGTTGCGAAACAGCAAGCGCTTGTCGGCATAGTACGCGTCGACCGACGGATAGCGGTCGAGATGGTCCGGGGCCAGATTCGTGAGCACGCCGACGTCCGGCGCGAAGTGCGGGCTGTCGTGCAGCTGGAAGGACGACACCTCGACGGCGAGCCATTGGTAGCGCTCGGCGCCGAGCGCGACGTCGCTGAGCGGCAGGCCGATGTTCCCCGAGGCTTCCGCCTTGAGTCCCGCCACCCGCAGCAGATGCGCGATCAACGCGGTGGTGGTGGTCTTGCCGTTGGTGCCAGTGATGGCGATGCAGCGCACGCCCTGCGCGCGCGCGGCCCGGAAGCCCAGGTCGATCTCGGAAACGATCTCGCGGCCCGCCTCCCGCGCCGCCGCCAGCGGCGGCGCATCGGGCGGCACCCCAGGTGAGACGACGACGCCGGCGGCGGCGCGGATCTTCGCCAGGTCGTGGCGCCCCACCTCCACCTCGACGCCGGGGAGCGTGCGCAGCGCCAGCGCGGCCTCGCCGGCGTAGGGGTGGTCGGAGGCGTCGCTCGCATACACGCGCGCGCCCTCGCGGGCGAGGAGCCGCGCGGCGGCGACGCCGCTGTGCCCCAGGCCGAGCACGGCGACCACGCCGTCCCGCCCCCGCCAGGCGGCGGGGATCACCGCACTTTCAACGTTGCCAGGGCGATCGCGGCGCACAGGAAGCCGAGGATGTAGAAGCGCATCACCACCTGCGGCTCGGCCCAACCGAGCTTTTCGAAGTGGTGGTGCAGCGGGGCCATGCGGAAGACGCGGTGGGCGTCGGCGTACTCTTTGCCGCGGCGCCGTTTGTGCCAGCGATACACCCACACCTGGAGTATCACCGAGAGCGCCTCGGCGACGAAGACGCCGCCGGCGATGAGGAGCAGGAACTCCGCCTTGAGCATGATGGCGACGGTCCCCAAGGCGCCGCCGATGGCGAGCGAGCCGGTGTCGCCCATGAACACCTGCGCGGGATGCGCGTTGAACCAGAGGAAACCCAGCGCCGCGCCCATCAATGCGCCGCAGAAGATGGCCAGCTCCCCCGCTCCAGGCAGGTAATAGACCAGCAGCCAGTTGGCAGCGTCGAAGCGTCCGAAGAGGTAGGCGAAGATGGCGAACGACCCGGCGACGATCGCGGTGAGGCCGCTCGCGAGACCGTCGAGCCCGTCGGTCAGGTTGACGGCGTTGGAACTCCCGGTGACGACCACGGTCACGAACGGGAGATACAACCACGCGAGGCCGAAGGTCAGCTGTCCGACCAGCTTCCAGCGGGCCACCAGCCCCTGTGGCTTGCCCCTCACGATCTTCAGGTAGTCGTCGACGAACCCGATGACGCCCATCCACAGCGTCGCCACGCACGCGACGATGACGAATCGCGTATCGAGCCGCGCCCACAACAGCGTGGGCACCACCGTGGAAAGAATGATGATGAGCCCGCCCATCGTCGGCGTGCCGCGCTTGCCCTGGTGACTCGCCGGGCCCTCGGCGCGGATCACCTGCCCCACGCGCAGCGTCCGCAGCCGGTTGATGATCCACGGGCCGATCACGAACGCGAAGAGCAGCGCCGTGACCGTCGCTCCCGCGGCGCGGAACGTGATGTAGTTGAAGAGATTGAAGATGATGTGCTGCTTCGCGAGCGGCGTCAGCAGGTGATAGAGCACGTCCGTCGTCCCCCCGAGCCCCTAGTGCAAGTGCGCCAGCACGCGCTCCAGCGCGACGCCGCGCGACGCCTTGAGCAGCACGACCTCGTTCCCGCGCAGCCGCCCCCGCAGCGCGGCCCCCAAGGCTTCGGCATTCGGCGCCGCGAGCAGGCGAGGTCCGAGCGTCGCGGCATGCCGCGCGAACGCCGGTCCAAACTCCCCCACCGCCGCGACGAGCGCCGGAGCGGGCCGCACGGCCATCACGGCGTCCGCCACGTCCGCGTGTAATCTTGCACTCTCGGCCCCCAACTCCAACATCGACCCCACCACGACGGCCAGGGGACGGCGATGCCGCGCCGCGTACGCCGCCGCAAAATCGAGCGCCGCGCGCATCGAAGACGGGTTGGCGTTGTAGGTGTCGTCGATCACGGTCAGGCCGTCGAGCTGCACCAGACTCCCCCGCCCCGGCGGCAGCGTGACCGCGGCCAGCCGCTCCGCGGCCGCGGCGGCGTCCACCCCCGCCTGTTCCGCGACCGCCAGCGCGATCATCGCGTTGTCGACCTGATGCAGGCCGACCACCGGCAGCGTGAAGGTGCGACCCCGCCAACGGATGACCGGCCGACCCGCATCGTCCAGCTCCGCGGCCTCAGGGCGGACCTCGGCCGGCGGCGCGCGCCCCGCCACGATCGTGCGGGTGCGCCGCCGCGCTTCCGCGGCGAGTTCTGGAGGGTCGGTTCCCACCACCGCGACCGGCACGCCGCCCAACAGCGCCAGCTTCTCGCGCATCACGCCGGCGAGCGAGCCGAACCCCTCGACGTGCGCGTACCCCACGTTGGTGATCACCGCGATGCTCGCCTCGATGATCGTGATCGCGACGACCGGCGCCCCGGCGGCCAGCGCCCGCCGCCGCGCGCGGGCCAGGAGCCCCAGCGCCGCGAGCGTGTCGTCGACTTCGAAGAACGGCAGGCCGGGCTGTCGCGGCGTGCCGCGCCGCACCACGGCGGCCGTCGCCCCCCGCGCCTCAGCGTCCTTCAGGAAGTCGTGCGCGTCGAAGCGGTCGCCTTTCAGGGCGACGAACAAGGTGCCGGGTGTCAGGTGTCGCGAGTCAGTAGAAACGTTCGTGAACGCCATCGAGGCAGGTGCCTTCACGCCCAGGGCCGTGGCCACCGTCTCCGACGTCCACTCGAACGGCTGACCGCCCTTCACTCGGCCCCCAGCTCCCGCACGATCTCGCGCTCGTCGAAATGCTGCTTCTCGGTGCCGATGATCTGATACGTCTCGTGCCCTTTGCCGGCGAGGAGGATCGTGTCTTGCGCGCGGGCGAGCCCCAACGCCAGGGCGATGGCGCGGCGCCGATCTGGCTCGCGGTGGTGCGGCTTGGCGCGCATCCCAGCTTCGACCTCGTCGAGGATGCGCTCGGGATCTTCCGTGCGCGGATTGTCGGAGGTCACGATGGCGACGTCGGCCAGGCGCACCGCGATCTCGCCCATGGGGGCGCGCTTGCCGCGGTCGCGGTCACCGCCGGCGCCGAACACCACGATGACGCGTCCTAACGTGAACGCGCGCACCGTCTGGAGCGCGCGCTCCAGGGCGTCGGGCTTGTGCGAATAGTCGCGGAGGATCGTGCAGGGGCGGCTCGCGATGCGCTCCATACGGCCAGGGATCTGCGGCGCGCTGCACAGGCGCCGGGCGACCTCGGCCTCCGGCGCGCCGAGGGCGATGGCGCACGCGGCCACGCCGAGCGCGTTGGCGACGTTGAAGCGGCCCGGGAGCGGCAGGGTCACGGGCCAGCGGCCCGACGGGGTGCACAGCGTGAAGGTCGAACCAGCGGGCGAGACCACGATCGCCTCCGCCCAGACGTCGGCGCCGCCCCGCTCGCTGAAGCGCACGCGGCGATGCCCATTCGGGAGGTCGGCCCAGGCCGGGTCGTCGGCGTTGACGACCGCGACACCGTCCGGGGCGAGGTACACGACGAGCTTCGCCTTCGCGGCGAGATAGGCCTCGAGCGTCTGGTGATAGTCGAGATGATCGCGAGAGAGATTCGTGAAAACCCCCGCGCGGAACACCAGCCCGTCGACGCGTCCCTGGTCGAGGCTGTGCGATGACACTTCCATCGCCGCGCCTTTCGCGCCGCGCGCTACCAGCGCGGCGAGCGTGGCCTGGAGGTCGATGGGCCCCGGGGTCGTGAGGTTCCCGGCCTCGCTCTCGACCGGCGCGCCGGCGGCGTCGAATGCGCCCAGCGTGCCGATCGCCCCCGTGGGCCACAGCGCGCCGAGCACGTGACGGGCGAGAACGACCGTGGTGGTCTTGCCGCTCGTGCCGGTCACCCCGACGAGCTGCAGTCGAGCGGCCGGGTGGCCGAAAAACGTGGCCGCGGCGAGGGCGGCCGCGCGCCGCCCGTCCTTGACGAGGATCTGCGGCAGCGGGGCGTCCACGTCGCGCTCGACGAGCGCGGCGGCCGCGCCGCGCTGCGCCGCCTCCGCCACGAAACGGTGCCCGTCCTGCGCCACGCCGCGCACGGCGCAAAACAGGGTGCCAGGGGTCAGGTGTCGGGTGTCAGAGCTGATCCCCGTCATGTCGGGAAGAGCCTTCGGCGCGCGAACGAGCTGACCGCCCGTCCGCAGGGCCTCGACGATCGCGGCCAACCGGCTCACGGGGCCGGCCGCGTGCCGAACAACGTGACGGTCGTGCCCGCCGCGGCCGAATCGCCTGCCGCCGGCCACGTGTGATGCGTGACGCCGAAGCCCTTGAGGACCACGCGGAACCCGCGGCGATGCAGCGCGCGCACCGCTTCGCGCAGGGGCAGCCCCGTCACGTCGGGCACGGCGCGCCGCGCCGCGGGAGCCCCCCCCCCGCGGGCGCTGTCCGGGGGCAGCGGCCACGGCAGCACGGCGGGTGCGCCCGCTTCTTCTTCCGCCGGCTGCGGGGGGCCTGCCGTGGACGCGAGCGCGACCGGCGCGCCGCCTGCGTCGGTGAGCCTAGCGCGATCCAGCGCCACCTGCCGCGCGGCGAGCGCCTGCTGCAGCATCGCGCGCGTCACGGGCGCCGCGGTGTGGGCGGCGAAGTAGGACCCTTTGCGGGGGTTGTCAATCTTCACCACCACGACGAGCTGGGGATGATCCGCCGGGAACAGCGCGGCGAACGAGGCGGTGTACTCGCCCGGCGCGTAGCGGCCGCCCACCACGCGCCGGGCCGTGCCGGTTTTGGCGGCGATCTGGAACGTGGCGAGCGTCCCCTCTTCCCCCGTGCCGCGCTGCGCGGCGCCGTGCAACAGCTCGCGCAGACGTCGCGCCACGTCCGCCGTCACCACGCGGCGCACCGGCGCGGGCCGATGCCGGTACAGCACGTCGCCGGCCGGGGAGCGGACCTCCTTGAGGAGGGTGGGCTCGAGCAGGACGCCGTCGTTGGCGATGGCGCCGTAGGCGGCCGCGAGCTGCAACGGGGTGACCGACATTTCGTAGCCGATCGCCAGACTCGCGGCACTGGGCCGCGTCCACTGCGCGGGGGGGCGCAGCCGCCCCGTCGCCTCGGACGGGAACTCGACGCCCGTCGGCGCGCCGAAGCCGAAGTCGCGCAGCACACCGTACTGTTCCGCCGGCTCGAGCCGCCGCGCGAACTTCACCAGCGCGATGTTGCTCGACACGCGGATCGCGTCGGCCAGCGTGAGCGAGGGCAGCGGTTCTTCGTCGACGATGGTGCGGTCGAGCAGCTTCCAGCGGCCGCCCTCTCCCGAGACCCGCTCGCCGGGCTTTACGCGGCCCAGCGCCAGCAGGCCGGCGGCGGCGAAGATCTTCGCGACCGACCCGGGCTCGAAGGTGTCGGTGAAGGCGCTGGGACGCGCCGTGCCGTCGCGCCGGCGCGAGGCGACCGCCAGCAGCTCGCCCGTCGCGGGATCGAGCATCACGACGTCGCCACCGTCGGCATCCATGCGGCGCAGCGCCTCGTCGAGCGCGCGCTGGGCAATCTCCTGCAGCTCGGCGTCGAGCGTCAGCACCACGTCGTTCCCCGCCAGCGGCCCGGCGATGACCCGCGCGGGCGAGACGTACTCGCGGCCGGCGCGGTCCTTGAGCACGACGGCCGACCCGGGCACGCCCGCGATCAGGCTGTCGAGCGTGCGCTCCAGCCCCGACGCGCCCCGGCCGTCGTTGTCGACGCCACCGATCACCGCCCCGGCGAGCCCCGGTGAGGGATAGAACCGGTTCAGCACCGGCTCCAGATGCACGCCGCGCCGCGCGCGGATCGGCTCGACCGTCGCGGCGCCGTACGGCCCGCCGAAGTAGGCGTAGCGCTGCCGCAGGGCGCGCCGGACGTCGACTGGCGCCAGGCGCAGCGCCCGCGCGATCGCCTCCCCGTCACCCGCGGGGTCCTTGAGCTCGTTGGGGGCGATGCCGACGTGATACGTCTCCTGGGTCACGGCGATGGGAGTGCCGCGGCGGTCGGTCAGGCCGCCGCGACGCGCGGGGAGCACGACGCGCTCAGTGCGCGCGGCCGTCGCCTGCGCCGCCCACCGCCGCCCCTGCACCACCTGGACCTCGGCGGCGCGCCCCAGCAGCACCAGGAGGGCGAGGAGCATCACGCCAAAAATCGCCTGGAGCCGGACGAGCGGGCGTGCCACGGTCAGTGCGCCCCTTTGACGGGCAGGGGGAGTAGAATGATCTCGCTGTCGGCCGGCTGCCGCAGCCGCAGCTGCTGCTGGGCGCGCGGCATCAGGATGCCGCGACTCTCGGCCGCGCGGATCCGGCGCTGCAGGTCGGCGCGGCGGCCTTCGAGCGCCCCGCGCTCCCGCCGCGCGTCGGCGAGCGCGCGGGCGGCGCGCAGCCCCGAGGTCTGGCGAGCGACCACGACCCACAGCACCGCCAGAATCGCGAGCAGCCAGAACATCAACCGGTGCCGGCCCTTGAGCGCCACGGCGCTAGCCCTCCGCCCGTTCGAAGACGCGCAAGGTGGCGGAGCGGGCGCGCGGGTTGCCGCGGATCTCGGCGGCGGTGGGGCGCACGCCTCTCTTCTCCAGGACCCGTCCCAGCGGCCGACCGCGGCAGGTGCACACCGGCTGACGGGGGGGACAGATGCAGGCGCGGCTCCACTCGCGGAAAGCGTGCTTGACGATGCGGTCCTCCCCCGAGTGATACGTGATCACGCCCAGCCGGCCGCCCGGGACGAGGGCGTCGCGGAGCGCGGGCAGCGCGGTCTCGAGCTGCTCGAGCTCGCCGTTCACAGCGATGCGCAGCGCCTGGAACAGGCGCGCGAAGTCGGCCGGCCCCGAGCGTTTTCCCAGCACCTCGCGGATCGCGTTCACAAAGTCGTCGCTCACGGCGTGCGGCGCGCGCCCGCGGCGGCGGATCACAGCCCGCGCGAGCGCCGCGGCGCGGCGCTCGTCGGCCCAGTCGCGGAACGCGGCCGCGAGATCGTCCTGGGCCCAGGTGTTGAGCACGTCCGCCGCAGTTGGACCCTCCCCGGGCGACATGCGCATGTCGAGGGGGGCCCCGGGACGAAAGGTAAAGCCGCGACCCTGGGAATCGACCTGGTGGGAGGAAAGCCCCAGGTCGAGGAGCACACGGTCGGGGCGGAAGGCCTGGACCCTGGTCAGCGCGGCCACGGAACCGAAGGGCGCGAGCAGGTATTCCACGTCCGCCTCGCCCAGTTGGGCGCGGGCGGTGGCGAGCGCCACGGGGTCGCGATCGAGGGCGAGCACGCGGGCGCCCGCGGCGCGCAGCAACGCGGCGTGCCCACCGCCGCCCACGGTGCCGTCGACGGCGCGGCGGCCGCCCGCGGCGAAGGCGGCCACGGCCTCGGCGAGCACGGGTACGTGAAAGGCGGATGCGATCGTCGTCTCGTCCCCTCCGCTCCCGAAAATGACGACGGCCCCGCCTGCCGAGGCAGGCGGGGCCGGTGACTTCATCCCGCGACGCGGGTTCAGGCGGGGCTGACGGGGCTCGAACCCGCGACCTCCGGTGTGACAGACCGGCACTCTAACCAGCTGAGCTACAGCCCCCTGCGACGGAGCGCTGCAATATAGTCTAAAAGTTTCTGCATTTGAACGCCCGCTTCACCTGCGGCATGTTCGCTTCATACTTGGCGAGGATGCCAAGCATCTGCTGCGCTACCTGCGGGGCGACTTTCCCGCCCAGGAACAGCGCTTGTTTGGTGCGCTGGATACGGTCGTTGATGTCCTTGGCTTGCTCGCACCGGATCGAGGCCGGTGCCTTGGTCATTATGGTATACGGTCCGAGCAGGGACAGCGTCGAGGACAACCCGAACCAGAAGCTGGTCTGGACACGAATCGCCTGGCGGGGCCCAACCGTATCCGCGAGTGACCGGGGTGCGACCAGATTCAGCAGTTGATCGAGCCACGGATATGCCCGGTCGTACGCCTGCGCCTGCGCGATTTTGGAGCCGCCCTGGAGCATGATCACCGCTGCGTTGACCCGCACATTGCTGTCAGGAGAGACGGTCCCGGGCTGGAGATACGGCCGCGCCGAATCCACGCGATTCGCGAACGTCGTGCCCATCAGTCGAAGGCACGTGGTGTCCTTGGCGCGCTGGCAGGAATTGAAGCGGGCGGTGTCCAACACAATGTGGTCAAGCATGGTCTTGGCCACGAGCAGGCCCGTTGAGACATCCGTCGTATCCATCCGGTACGCCTGCTGGTACATGATGATCGCCGAGTCGACCTTGCCGGCGAGCTCATAGGCCGCCGCGAGCTGCTTCACGAACGACTTGGACCGCGGGAAGCTGCGGGCGCCGAGCCGGCTCAGCTCGAGCAGGCGCGCGGTGTCGGGGATCGCCTGGTTGACAGCGATCGCGCCTCGCAGAAACGTCGAATCGTGCTGCAGCGCCGTGTCGGCTTCCAGCCGGGCGTGGTAGAAATCCGAGGCGGCCTGCCACAGCGAGCCCTCGGTGGCGCAGCGGATCCCCAGCTCGGTGAGCGCCGTCTCGCCGGGCGTCAGCTTCAAAGCCGCCTGCACAAGCTGCACGCATTTCTGGTGCTGGCGGTTGGTCAGCAACAGCTGCGCAGTGCCGCGCACGGTGCCGACGTTCTTGAGGTCGGTGAGCGCCAGCGAGTAAAACGCATCCATCGCGCGGAGCGTGTCGCCCTTGGCGAGGTAGTTCTGCGCGATGGAGTTCCAGGCGGTCGCGTTGAGCGAATCCCCCACGAGCGCGCGCCGCGCCGCGGCGATCATGCTGTCGGCGGGCATGCGCTGCACTTCGTAGACGCTCAGCACGCACAGATGCGCCGCCGGGAGATTCGGCTCGAGGGCGATCGCCTTGCGCGCGGCCTCGAGCGCGCGCAGCGCCGCGCCGCGGGAGCGCTGCTCCCGGCACTCGCGGGCGTTCTCGGCGGCGCGCACGATGTTGTTGAGCCGCTGGCCGATCGCCTCGCCGAG
>WNGN01005811.1_pt1 | contig 18923 bp, 17 predicted proteins | sample 5400561 | NCBI WGS metagenome assembly WNGN01 (sample SAMN13153379, study PRJNA577476) | soil metagenome | isolation source: 115 cm soil or saprolite under Garry oak tree replicate 2 | place: USA:California | collected 2016-06-15
CTCGCCACCGGTCTGGTAACGCTTGAGCGCCTCCATCTGAGTCGCGAAAGTCCGCGCCAGCTTGTTGAGCGCGCGCTCGGCGCTGTCCTGCTGCGGTAAGATTTCGGCCTGGGCGAGTCGCCGCGCGAAGGTCAGGATCGCGACGTGAATGGCCGCCATCTGCGCTGCAAGCATCGCCTCGAGCTGGTCTCTCGGCTTGATACCTTTGACCACGGAAAGCATGAAGTTAAGCCCTCCCCCGTCGATCTGTTTATCTTTCGTATCGACATTCACCAGTTGTTGGAGAAGGCCTAGCCCGAAATCGTAATCCGCGGTCCCGAGCGCCTCCATCAGGAGCGCGGAACCGACGCCCTCGTCTGGATGATCCGGCGAGAGGATTGTCGCCTGCTCGCCCTCCTGAACCTTAATCTTAGGCGCCGGTGGTTTGGCAGCCCTTCGGGCGACCTGCTGCGCGAGTGCGACCTGCTCTTGCAGGGTGGGCTGGTACTTCGCTTTCGGAGCCTGTGGCTCGCGTTTCTTGCTGCTGCTCAACGGTCAACCTCCATGCGGCGATTCTCATTTTTCCACCGAAACGGCCGCGAACGCCACCGTCATTTCTGCTCCTTTTCCTACCTTGCACGGGGTTGTTTTTGATTTTATTGCGGTTCCCCCCCCAGGGCGACGCTGTGCGTGCTCGTCCTGTTCGCCGCTCATGTATATTCACTCCTGTATAATTAGTGTGTGGGCGCACCAAGCCTCGACCCGCGGGTGGCAAAGGTTCGAGCGTCTCGGCTGCATGACGGAGAACAGCCATGCGTCTGAAATCACTGCTCGGCCTTGCGGCCCTGGCGCTCGTGGGCTTGGCTCTCGTGGCGCCGCCGACGCAGGCCGCCGGCGTCAACGCCGATGCATTCATTCGGCAATGGGATGCCGACCATGACGGCACGCTCGATCTCGGTGAGGTCAAGAAGGCCGCGGGCGCGCGCTTCGATCAGCTCGATCGCAATCGCGACGGCACCCTCGATCGCAGGGAACTGGGCGCCACGATGAGCGTGCGGGAATTTCGTCAGGCGGATGCCGACAAGGATGGGACGCTCGACAAGAACGAATATCTGACCATGGTCGAGAAGCGTTTTCGGGCCGCCGACAAGAATGGCGACGGCAAGCTCGACAAGAAGGAGCTCAACAGTCCGGCCGGCAGATCGCTGCTGCGGCTGTTCGGAACGCGACAGGGCCCGCTGTTCTAGGTCGTTGCCGGGCTCCGACGGCTACGGAACTGTCCTAGCCCAGCGTGATCGCCACCTTGCCGAAATGTCTTCCTTCCGACATGCAGCGGAACGCATCGCGCGCCGCCTCGAACGGAAAGACCTTCTCTACCACCGGCCGCAAGCGATGCTGCGCAATGCCCGCGACCATCGCCTCGAGATCGTCGAGCGAGCCGACCGTCACCCCCTGCAGGCGCAGCTGCTGCATGACCACGAGGGGGAGCCGCAGGTCGTTCGCCGGCCCGGCCAGCACCCCGATCATGGCCAGGGTGCCGCCGATCCGCGTCGCGCGCAGCGACTCGTTGAGCGTGCCGGCGCCGCCGACTTCGACCACCAGATCGACGCCGCGGCCCGCGGTGAGCGCCCGCGCCTGCTTGCCCCATTCGGGCTTGGCCCTGTAGTTGATGGTCTCGTCGGCGCCGAGCTTGCGCAGCTTCTCGATCTTCTCCTCGCTCGACGAGGTGGCGATCACCCGGGCGCCCGCGAGCCTGGCGAACTGCAGCGCGAACAGCGACACGCCGCCGGTGCCCTGGGTGAGCACCACGCTGCCCGGCTTGGTGCGGCCGAATTTCACCACCGCGCTCCAGGCGGTCAGGCCCGCGCAGGGCAGGGCGGCTGCCTCGATGTCGGAGAGGTGCGAAGGCGGATGCAGCAAGGCGTGTTGCGGAAAGACGCGGTATTGGCTGAGCACGCCATCGAACATGCCGCCCGGCGCGCCCGCAAGTTTCGCTTCGCTGGGCGCGCCGCCGATCCAGTTCTGAAAGAAGCTGTTGAACACCCGATCGCCGGGCTTGAAACGGGCAACGCCGGGGCCGAGCGCCTCCACGGTGCCGGCGGCGTCCGACAGGGGAATGAGCGGAAACTTCTGTCGCGAGCCGTAGCCGCCCTTGATCGTGACCAGATCGCGATAGTTCAGCGTCACCGCGCGGATCCGGACCAACACCTCGCCGGGGCCCGGTTGCGGGACCGGACGCTCCACCAGCTCGAGGCCGTCGATGCCGCTGGGGCCCTGGACTTCATAGGCTTGCATCGGTTTCCTCACGCGAAGGGACAATGCCCGCTTCCGGCTCAAACCGACCAGGGGATCGGCAATCAGCGCGGGCGCCGGGGCGGTAAGATCGAATGCTCGGTCGGCCGCAGCCTTGCGGTCAGTGGCCCCGGGAGTCGCGCTTTGCCGCCTTGGCCTTCAGCCGCTCGTAGGTCTTGGCCTTGTCGACCACGAAGCGCGTGTGCGTGCCGGCACTGATCGGCTCGAGCTCGTCCTTGGCGGTCACTTCGAAGGCGATCTTGCGGCCGTCGACCGCCGTGACCTTCGCGGTGATTTCCACGTCCATGCCCAGCAGCGTCGGCGCGAGATGCCGCACCGCGATCTCCATGCCGACCGAATCCTCGCCCGGATCGGCATATTGCAGCAGCAGCTGGCGGCAGGTCTGCTCGATGTCCCGCACCAGAAACGGCGTCCCGTAGACGCGGCCTTCTTCGCCCATGAAGTCGATGGTGCGGTCGCGGTCGACCTTGATCCGGGTGACGTGGGAGGCGCCCGGCTCGAGCCCTGGTTTCATGGTCGGATCCCCCTCGATCTGCGATCGCTTCACTCCTTCGCGCCCGCGCCCGAGTCAAGCCCCTGGCCCGGAGCGGCACGCAACCCAATCAGTCCGGCCGGCGCGGCACGATCCCGATCGGCGTAAAGGTGTAAACCGGCTCGCCGCGCTGGTTGAACGCGGTCCATTTGACCTTGACGATCCCCTGCGGCTTGGTCTTCGACGGCGCGAGCTCAACCACCTCGCCCTCGATGTGGAGCACGTCGCCGGGGCGGACCGGCGCGAGCCAACGCAACTCGTCGACCCCGATCCCCAACAGCGGGTGCGGCCCGAACGGGCGCGAATCGGTCGCCAATCGCATGGCAATAGCCGCGGTATGCCAACCCGACGCGGCGAGGCCCTGCAGCGCCGTCTTCTCGGCGGCGGCCTCGTCGAGGTGGTAGGGTTGCGGATCGAACTCCGCTGCGAACCGCTTGATGTCCTCCCGCGTCACGGGCTTTTCCGCGCTCTTGAAGCGCATGCCGAGCGCGAGATCGTCGAACCATTCGATCATGAACCCCTCATGGACCGTGCGGCATAGCCGGCGCTACAGACCCGCGCGGTTCTTGGCCTTCACGGCGCGATTGACCACGTTCACCGGCCATTGTCCCGTGAGCACCCGGCGCACTTCGGCCGGGGCCCCGGCCTGAAGCCCCGCCATGGCCTGCTCGCTATACCAGGCGGCGTGCGGGGTGATGATGACGTTGTCGCGCGCGCGCAACGGGTGCCCCTCGGGCAGGGGCTCGGGATCGGTGGTGTCCAGCGCGCAGCCGGCGATCGCCTTGTCGTCGAGCGCCCGCACCAGCGCCTCGGTGTCGACGATCGGTCCGCGCGCGCAATTGATCAGAACGGCGCTCGGCTTCATGCGTTCGAGCGCCTCGTCATCGATCAGCTTGCGGGTTTCTGGCACCAGCGGCGGATGCAGCGAAACGAAATCCGCCTCTGCCAGCAAGGCCTCGAGCTCGCTCTTCTTGGCCGTGATGCCGTGCTTGCCCTCCTCGACGAACGGATCGAAGAAGAGAATCCGCATGCCGAACGCGGCTGCCCGCGTCGCCACCTGCCGCGCGATGTTGCCGAAGCCGACCAGCCCCAGGGTGCTCCCGCTGAGGCGGAACATCGGCTTGCCCGGAGGCACCTCCCATCGCCCGGCCCGCACCAGCCGATCGTACAACGCGACCTTGCGGGCCGAGGCCAGCAACAGCGCCATCGTGTGCTCGGCCACCTCGTCGATGCAATAGGTCGGGTTGTTGGTGACGATGATGCCGGCCGCGGTGGCGGCGTCGAGATCGATCGTGTCCACGCCGATGCCGTAGCGGGCGATGATCTTGCATTTCGGCATTCGCGCCATCGCCTCGGCCGTGATCGGCCCCGCATAGGTGTTGAGCAACGCATCGCAGTCGGCCACATGCGGCAAGAACTCCTCGGGCGTCTTCGTCTTGAGCGCGACGAGCTCGGCGACGCCCTCCAGCGTCTTCTTCTCCACGTCCAGCGAATCCCAGACGTAGTCTGTGAGCACGACCTTCGCCTTTGCGGCCATTCCGTTTCCTCCCGCGTCGCCTGCGATTGCCGAGTTTCCGCCATGTTTCGGCCGGCTTGCGCAATGACACCGTTCCGGCAGCGTGTCCAGAGCAACGCAGACCGCGGCAATCGCCGCGACGCATGCTGCTAAAACTGTAGGAATCTCCGCCTTTACCGAATCGTAACCAGCACCACGTTAGCCGTTCTTGCGACTGACTGTCGCCACAGTTTGCGGTCAGTCTCACAGCCGGGATGGACGCTGGTAACAGGGGGAAGACACGTGAGTACGCCCGTCGATTTCAAAGACCATGTTGCGGATTGCCTGCGCATGGCGGAGCAAGCCAAGACCCAGACCCACAAGGCGCTGTTGCTGGATCTGGCCCAGGCTTGGGTCCTGCTCGCCGAGCAGGCGAGACACGTCGGCGGCCCGCATGGGCTCGAGAGTTCCCAACCCGCCAAGCTTTCAAACTGATCAACCAATTCTCGGCGCGTCGGCGAACCGAAAACTTTGGCCCGCGTTCGGGTCATGTCCGGCCGCGCGCCCCACAAAAGCCCGAGGAGGAATAGCGATGCTCGACGCCGCGAACGTGATGGAATCCGACCGCTCGCATCTGTTTTCTTGCGCGCAATGCGGCGACGCGCTCGTCGCGCCCGAATGGTCCGAGCACGTCAGCGAGCGCTGCGTACGGCATCTTTGGTCGTGCGAGGCATGCGGATACGAGTTCGAGACCGCGATCTATCTGCGCGCCGAGGCGTGACGGCGACCGGGAACGCATGGTCGCGTAGGCTTTCTACGGCAGCCCGCGCTGAGCGAGCGAATCCGCCATGGCCTCGATAAACACCCGTACGCGGGTAGGTAGCTGACGGCTCGACGGGAAGAGTGCGCAGACGGGCGCCGGTTCGCTGCGCCATTCCGATAAAACGTGGACGAGGTGGCCCGAGCGCAAGTGGGACTTCACGTCCACCCAGGAGTGCATGACGAGGCCGCTTCCTGCAAGCGCCCAATCGAGGGCGGCTTCACCGCTGTTGCTCCGCAGGCGCGAAACGGCTCGCACCTCGACCGCTTCCCCGGCGAGGTTTACCAGACGCCAGTGCGCCCCTACTCCACGGTAATGCACGCAGTCATGAGCTTCCAGTTCCGCCGGTGTCGCGGGCGTGCCGCGGCGGTGGAGATATTCGGGCGCGCCGACTACGACCCGGTAGTCATCGATCAATTTCCGCATGACCAGTTGCGAACTCTTCGGCGGTCCGATCCGGACGACGACATCGATTCCCTCTTCAATCAGCTCGACCATCCGATCCGTTAACTGGAGGTCGATCGACAGCGTCGGATGTTCGCGAACAAGGTCTCGACAGACTGGACCGACATGGATACGGCCGAACGCCACCGGCGCGCTTACCCGCAGCAAACCTTGCGGTTCGACCTGGCCACTCGTCAGTGCCGCCTCGGCCTGGTCAACCTCGGTCAGGATGCGCTGAGCTCTTTCGTAGAAATCCATCCCTTCTTCCGTCAGTGCCAGGCGGCGGGTGCTGCGCGCAATCAAGCGCGTGCCGGTCCGACGCTCCAGCGCCGCGAGACGCTTGCTGACCACGCTGAGCGCCAAGTCCATTTCCCGGGCGGCTGCGGAAAGGCTTCCCGCTGCGACGACATTGACGAAGGTCCGCAGTTCGTTAATGTCATCGAGCATGAGGACCTCCTGATATTTTCCATTTGGCGGACATTGCCTCCACCCGAGCCCGGATAGTTTTCCGAGTCAAGAACAGCCAGATTCCCTCCAGTAGACGGAGCCGCGAATGATCAAATCTGCAAAGCAGGCTTTGCAACTCGATCGCCGAGAGGCCCTTCAGACCGTCGGCGCGACCGTCGCACTCGCGGCCGCCTCCGGTGCCAGTGGCCTGACCGGCGGCGCCCACGCCGCGACCCCGTCCTTGAACGCATCCGACCGCGCCGGTTTCTGGCCGAACGGTGCCCGGTTGGCCGTGAGCCTTTCACTCATGTTCGAGGGCGGCGGGCAGCCGATCTCGGGCGCCGGCGGCGTCATCCCGGATCCGATCGAGGGGGGCGTCCCGGACCTGCCGACCAACGCATTCTTTGCCTACGGTCATTACGAGGGCATCCCCCGAGTGCTCGATCTCATGGACAAGCACGGGATCAAGCTCTCATCGTTCATGATCGGCAAGGCGGTCGAAACCTCGCCCGATCTCGCTCAGGAGATCGTGCGCCGGGGTCACGAGGCGGCGGCTCACGGCCGGGTATGGGACAATTCCTATCGGCTCCCGCGCGATGAGGAAAAGCGCTTCATCGCCGACAGCGTCGAGACGATCCATAAGGTCACCGGTCAGCAGCCGATCGGCTGGAACGCCTACTGGATGCGCAACTCCATCTACATTCTGGAGACGCTGCAGGATCTCGGCTTTCTCTATCACATCGACGAGCCGAGTCACGACGAACCGTTCATCGTCCCGGTGCGCGGGCGGGACTTCGTCACGGTGCCATACACCTTTCACCTGAACGATATCGTGTCTTTTCCCTTCGTGGGCTGGAATCCCGCTGCCTACGAGCAGGCGTTGCGCGATGAGTTCGACCAGCTTTACGAGGAGGGCGCGCATCGGCGGCGCATGATGGTGACGAGCCTGCACGACCGGATCTCCGGCCACGCCGGCAGGGTACGCGCGCTCGACCGATTTCTGACTTACGCGCGCTCCAAGCCTGACGTGTGGTTTGCGCGAAAAGACGAAATCGCGCGCTGGGCTCTCGCCAATCGCAGTGCAACGCCGGTCGTGAAACGCGGTCCGCCGCCGGTCACCGGGCTGCCCGGTTCAGCAACCTGACGTTCCGCCCCGGCCGCTGGAACGGCCAGGCGTGAGGACACTTCTATCTTGAGGAACGGACCAATGAGCATCGATGATTGTGCGCGCTGGCTGAGCCGCGTGACATTGGCCGTCGCGATCATCATGATCGGATGGGGCTTGAGCGTCGTCCTTCGCCAACCTGTCACCACGTGGTTTACCGCATCCGCCACGATTTGGATGGCGCTGCTGTTGATATCCGCTTTTTGGCAGCTACGTGGCTCCTTCACGGCCATTGCGGCGTCGGCGCTGGCCACTGCCGTGGTTGCGCGCCTGTTCAGCATTCTGCGTTTGAACCCCCCGGCCAGCATCGCCGGTTTGAGCGCTCAGGATCTCGACCTGCAGGTCGCGACGGGCCCGGGCGTGCCGGGCTTCGAGCTTCTGGGTTGGTTTCTCGGCGCTCTTGTGTTCGTCCATTTTATCCTGCGGGCCGCATCCGCCGCAGCACCGGCGGATTCGCGAGAAGTATCGCTCAATGCCTTGGCACTGACGTTCATTAGAGTCTATGTCGGGTTGATGCTCGTCCCTCATTTCGGAAGTCACATCCTCGGCGGGCCCTTTCAATTCAAGATCTACACGCTGTATTTTGCCAGCCTGGGCATGTCTCTGCCTGCCATGCAGGTCGCACTCGCCGGGTCGATCGAGCTCATTTGCGCGATCGGCCTCACCTTGGGCCTCTTCACGCGCCCCGTCGCCTTGCTCGGATCGGTGTATCTGCTGACGTCGATGCTCTTGGGCGGACATTTTCGGATCGGCTATGTATGGGCGCTGCCGGAAGGAGGCTACGAGTTCGGTATGTTTTGGGCCGTAGTAATCGCGGTGTTCGCCGTGCTGGGCGGCGGCCGGTATTCGGCAGACAGGGAACTATGGCGAAGCGAGCCGGCCCGCCGCCTCTTGCCCAGCGTCGTACGGCAGGTCCTGGCGAGCTAGCGAGGCAGCCATTCGGTATTCTCGCCTGGTGCCGCACCAGAGCAACATATCCTGCGCGCTGCGGCGGGCGCTTCTCAATCGGTTACGTGCGGATACTGCGCAACGGCGACATTGCGTCTCGTTCCGCAAAGGGCATTCGTAAAATCCCGCCCGCAGCAATGCCTTGAAGTAGGAGTGACAGATGCCAATCGAAAAACGTGACGTGATGTTCAAGAGCGGCGAGAGCTTCGCCGCCGCTTGGCTCTTCCTGCCGAAAGCTGCGGCGCCTGGCGCCCGCGTGCCCGCTGTCGCCATGGCCCAAATGGAGGATTACCGCAACGCTCTCACCTGGCTCTCCCTCCAGCCCGAAATCGACGCCGATTGCCTGGGGGTGTGGGGCAGCAGCTTCAGTGGCGGGCACGTCATTCAGGTCGCCGCCCACGACTCTCGGGTCAAGGCGGTGGTCAGCCAGGCCGGCGCGATGGATGTCGATCAGATCATCCATACGATCGCCGGCCCTGAAATGTTCGCGGGCCTGCAGCGTCTGACCGTGCAGGAGCGCATCCGTCACGCGACCGAAGGCGGAGAGAAATACATCCCGAGCACCGGACGGCCGGGCGAGGGCTTTGCGCTGCAGCCGGATCAAGACAGCTATGACTTCGCGCATCAGGCGCAGGCGACGGTCGCGCCTGCCTGGCGCAACGAAGTCACCATGGGTTCGCTGGACGCGATTCTTGAACATGCGCCGGGCCGGTTCATCGACCTTGTCGCGCCGCGCCCGCTGTTGATGATCCTGGCTAAAGACGACGTCATCGCCCCGCCAGACTCGATCCGCGAAGCATTCAATCGGGCGGGTGGTCCCAAGCGCCTGCTGGAAATCGACGGCGGCCACTACGCCGTCTACAGCGGCAACGGCGCCAAGAAGGCGGCACAGGCCGCGATCGAGTGGTTCACCGAGCACCTCTTGCACGCCAAGCCGGCGGCGACCGCGCCGGCGCGCAGTCCTACGCGGTGGCCTTGCGTATCGGTCTGGCTCGCGTTTTGACTCTCGTTGGCACATCCTCGGAAGTGCCCCTGCGGCCACAATGGCCCCTTTCGAGTACAGAGCAGGCTCCGCCGACGGAACATCTGTGGGTTCACCGCCGTTAGTTTGTGCTGACAAGGCCGAGGCTTTGCGCGCGCGATACAGCCTGTGCCCGCTTCTCGACAGCAAGCTTCACAAAGATGTTCTTGACATGGGACTTCACCGTCTCGGGCGTGATGCCAAGAGCACGTGCGATTTCCTTGTTGGATTCGCCTTTGCCGATACGCTCGAGAATGCTGCACTCGCGGGAGCTCAGCGACTCCGCAACAGCCGACGTAGGGCTCGGGGCAGGCTCGGATCCGTGACGCGCACGCCAGCCTGCAATCAACCTGTCGGCATACGCCGTCAGTTCGCGATCGCCTCCGGTGCGCGGCGCGCTATCCTGGAAGCTCAACAGCAAGGTGCCGATCCACGGCCCTTGATCCAATATCGCCTGATAGATGCCGGCCGGCGCCCCGGCGTGTAGAATCTCGCCAAAAACTTTCGAGGCCTCAACGGGCTTGTTCGCATTTAGCAACGCGACGGACAGATGCGTGGCCAGGCGCAGCGCAAAATAGTGATCGTCGGCGGACTCGGCTTCCTGACGCAGCTTGCTCAGGATGGCAATCGCTTCCGGCTGGCGATTCTGGGCTGAGGCCAGATGCGCACGGCCCAGATTGGCGTAATGATGGATATCCGACCAGGCGCAAGGGGTCGGTGCGGGATATTCGGCCGCGAGGCGCTCGAGGCGATCCACGCATACGCCGCCCTCCGTGATTCTGTCTTCCGCGAGATGAAGCCGTAGCCGTTCCAGCAGGGCCGCGGCGACCAACCGGCTCCATTGTCGCGTGTGGCCCAGGTTCTCCGCCTGCTCCAGCAGGGCGTAGGCGCGATCGATATGCCGGCGCGACACAGCGGTTCGCGTCAGCACGAGATACGCGCTGAGCACGCAATCCAGCGTCCCAGTTGCGTTGATGATCGGCACGCGGTCCAGGACCGCGGCTTCGGCGACGTCCAACTGGCCCTGCTCGTAGCGAATCCGAGCGATTAGACTGGCCGGCAACGCCGCCGCCACCGAGTTCGACCCTGCGTGCTGTTCGGCCAACCGCAACGCGTCAACGTAGTGGCGTTCCGCCGCGCCAAGCCGGAGCTGCTGGAAATCCATCAATCCATGCAGGAAAAGCCGATAGACCGACGAGAAGACATTCCTTCTGTCCTCGTCGAGCGAGTAAGGGATCCAGGGCGTTGCATATGCACTCTTCAGATCACCGGCCTTCCAATGTCCAAAACGGGCCACGGTCGATGCAACGTTCGCGGTCCAGGGGTCGGTCGCACGCCCGAGGCAGCCTTCGGCTAAGGACAGGGCGCTCTGGCTGTCGTCTTTCAAAGCGACCGCGACCGAGCGTATGGTCTGGCATTCGCACTGTAGAGCCTCGGTCTCCGGCGTATCCTCGCTGCCGAGGTCCTGCTCGATCTCGCCCGCCAGCTTCATTGCCTCCTCAAAACGCATGGCGAGCGCCATACCCCAGGCGACCGCGATCCTGAGTTTGAGCTGATTTCGCATGAGATCGGTCGGGAACAAACGTTGCCAGCCGAGCAGCGTGAGCATATCGCCCCGCTTCACGAGCTCCATGGCGCAGTTTTCGATCCAGCTGATGGCCTGATCGTCGTCGCCTGCGGCGATCGCGTGCTGGACTGCATCGGTCCACAGCTCGTGCGAAGCATACCATCGGCTGGCACGCCGATGCAGCAACAGGATTTCGTCTGCAAGCTGCTCGGCTTCCAATCTCTGGCACAGATAATCGCGCAGAAGTGGATGGTATCGATACCAATTCCCCTCCTCGTCTAGCGGTGTCACCAGCAATTGGCGAGCTTCCACTGATACCAACATGTCGTGACCTGATTCGATTCCCGTCACGGCTTGAACCAGGGACGCGGAGAGGCGGTCGAGGATGGCCGTCCGCAACATGAACTGAACCGTTTCCTGCGGAAGCGCGTCGAGCATCTCGGCGAGATAGGCGCTGATCGGGCGGAACGCAGCGGACAATCCGCGCACGTACTGCCCAGGATCTTCCCCCTTTTGTAAGGCGATCGACACAACGACGCGCAGCACGGCGGGCCAACCCTCCGTCTTCGCATTCAGATTCTTCACCTCGGAGGAACTCAAGGTGCTAAAGTTTTCATGTTCGAGAAACTGCCGCGTTTCTTCCAGATCGAACCGCAGCGCCGATGCGTCGACCTCGATCATCTGGTTCTGCGCGCGCAGGCGGGCAAGCGGCAGGACGGGTTCCACGCGCGAACCAATCACCAGATGGAATTGTGGCGGGGCATGTTTGAGCAAAAACGACAACGCGTCATGTATCTCCGGATCGGCGATGCAGTGATAATCATCCAGGAATAAAAACCCTTCGTCATCGATTTCGGCCAGCTCGTTGATCAGCGTCGATAGGATCGTATGCGGGCGGATCAAGGATCTCTCCATGATCAGGCCGGTTGCGGTCTTGCCGAGGCCGTTGCGGGCGCGTCGCAACGCCTGCGCCACATAGAAGAGGAACCGTGTGGGCTCGTCGTCCTCGGCATCGAGGGAAAGCCATGCGACCCAGTTACCGTTCTGCTCGAGGCGAGCCGCCCAAGCGGCCGCAAGGGAAGTCTTGCCGAACCCTGCACCCGCCTTGATCACCGTGAGCTGCTTGGTCTCGACCTGGGCGATCAGGCCAAGCAGTCGGGGCCGCTCGATCAGCCCCGTCGCGCGTCGTGGGGGAACGACCTTGGTGGTAAGGAACTCCGGCTGCCTGCCGGTACCAGGATGGAGCTTGGTGGCCTCTGGCACGACACCTCACCGACGGTCCGGGCTCGACCGAATAACTCCGAGTGCCCTTGGGCGCCCCCAAAATACAGGTTCAGCTCGTTAGCAACCGAAATGGACGGCAGGAGGCTTCGGGCAGCTTACCCCTGCATTCCCCCAAAACCTATCCTCGCCACCCCCCGTTCGGGGGATGCCTCGAACGAGGACGCCACGTTATTTGAACTCGTATGACGCCGAATACCCAAGGGAAAGGCATGTTCGATCGATCCCCGGAGAGCCAGGAGTATGCTCGGGGGCGGGGTTATCCGAACGCGGAACGCTTGAGGTGCGGCGCCCTCAGGCAGTGGTTCGCGAGATCGAAACGCCGCAACCGTTATCCATACTGACAGGTGCGGCGCCCTGAGGCAGTGTCCGCGAGATCGAAACGCCGCAACCGTTATCCATACTGACAGCCATCAGGAGGCAGATCGGCCAGCTCGCCAAACGCAAGCTTGCCGAAGAGGCACTTCAGGAAAGCGATAAGCGATTTCGCACCATAATTGAGCATGGCGCGGACCGTTGCGCTTACTACCAGAGAGGGGAGCGGTCATGACCGCCCACACACCAGCAGTCCGGTTTGGAACCAATAGAGCAGGACGTCCCACTGATACTCGTTCAGGACGGAGCGTTCGCACCCGGATCGATTCTCTCGCCGGTCGAACGCGGAATGAAAGCGGCCACGCCGTTCGCGCTCAGGTCAGCCAGATTCTGCTCAGGCCGGGCGATGAAACCGCTCCGCCGGCCGGGCGCACCTTCTCGTTTGGCCCCTTCCGCCTGCTTCCGACGCAACGGCTCCTCCTGGAAGACGAGAAGCCGCTTCGTCTCGGAAGTCGAGCCCTAGACATTCTTATCGCGCTGGTTGAGCGACCCGGTGAGCTAGTCAGCAAGCGTGAACTGATTGCGCGAGTCTGGCCAGACACCGTCGTGATTGAAGCCAATCTGACCGTCCATGTGGCCGCGCTACGCCGTGTGCTGGGCGACGGTCATGGCGGCAATCGTTATCTGGTCAATATTCCAGGCCGAGGCTATCGCTTCGTCGCGCCGGTCGAGGTCTTGGAGGAACCGACTCCTTCGGCTCTGCACACAACCGCAGCGGAGCGGGTGCACAATCTGCCCGCTCCAGTCACCCGTCTGATAGGTCGTGCCGATATTGTCAGCACCCTCGCGGCGCGGCTGTCCGGGCAACGCTTTCTCACCATCGTCGGGCCGGGGGGAATCGGCAAGACCTCCGTGGCCCTCGCGGCGGCAGAGGAGCTGATTGCCAATTATGAGCATGGCGTCTGGCTCATCGACCTGGCTCCGTTCGGCGCCCCTACGCTCGTGCCCACTGCGCTTGCTTCCGCCCTCGGACTGGAGATCCGCTCGGAGAATCTGCTCTCTAGTCTGATGGCCACTCTCAGAGACAAGCACATGCTGATTGTGCTCGACAACTGCGAGCACGTCATCGAGGCAGCGGCCGCTTTGGCTGCCGAGATCCTGAGAGAAGCACCTGGGGTGCAGATCCTGGCGACCAGTCGCGAACCGTTGCGAGCGAAAGGTGAGGTCGTACACCGCCTATCATCGTTGGAGTGCCCTCCCGCATCGGCCCGGCTCGGCGCGGCGGAGGCGGTCAAATTCCCGGCCGTTCAACTATTCGTCGAGCGCGTTGCGGCAATGATGAACGATTTTGAGCTTAGCGACGCGGACGCCCAGGTGGTCGCCGAGATCTGCTCGAAGTTGGATGGAAACCCACTAGCGATCGAGTTTGCGGCCGCCCGCGTCGACGCCCTAGGGGTGCCGGGGCTCGCAGCGCGCCTGACGGATCGATTTCGGCTGCTCACGAACGGCCATCGCTCGACGGTTTCACGGCACCAGACGATGAGCGCCACGCTCGACTGGAGTTACGAACTGCTCCCGGAACCCGAACGTGTCGTGCTGCGGCGTGTCGCAGTCTTCGCAGGCGACTTTGCGCCGGAAACGGCGAGCGTTGTCGCGGGTGACGGGATCGCCGCGTCGGACGTCGTCGATTGCGTGGCGAACCTGGTCGCGAAGTCGCTCGTCAATGCGGATGTCTTTGGCTCGACCGTGCGCTATCGCCTACCCGAGACGACCCGGGCTTACGCGCTCGAGAAGCTCATGGAAACCGGCGAGTTCGAGCAGGTCGCACGGCGCCACACGGAATACTGCGGGGACGTCTTTGAGCGGGCCGAAGACCGGTGGGGGACGCGGTCCCCGGCCGACTGGCTCGCCGATTACGGACCGCTCGTCGATAATGTTTGCAGGCAGCCAAGCGGCTCCTAGACGAGCTAGACCAGAAGCCGGCTGTGGCTGGCCTTGAGATGGCCCTTCCGCCCATGACTACGGCGGGCGCTGCGCGCGCAGGTTCAACCTCCCGGCAGATGTTTGCCAAGCTCGGAACAAGCTGATGTCGGTCACATTGCCACCCAAAGGTCGCGACTTGAGGCTCGACCTGTTTCGAGGCATCGCGAACTGGGCGATCTTCCTGGACCACATTCCGGACAATATCGTCAATTGGATCACCACGAGGAATTACGGATTCAGCGATGCGGCCGACCTGTTCGTTTTCATCTCGGGATACACCGCGTGCTTCGTGTACGCGAGGATGATGCTCGAACGCGGGTTCATCACCGGAGGCACTAGACTGATAAAGCGCGTCTGGCAGATCTATGTCGCTCACGTCTTGCTGCTCGTCGTCTACCTCGCGGAGATCGGCTATCTCGCCCAGAAATCTCGCGCCCTATCGGTTCGTCCATTTCGCGATCGTCGCGTTCCTCGTGGTGCGCTTTGTGCCGCGCAACTGGGCCGGCTTCGAACGGCGAGTCTTCCGGCCGGCGATCGTATGCGGGCAACAGTCGCTCGAGGTTTTCTGCGTCGGAATCTTTCTGTCGTTCGGCGCCCATTTCGTGCTGGTCGAAGTCTCCCATGCGGCGCCGATGCAGATCGCGGTGAGCATCACGGGCATTATGTTGATGACCGTCGTCGCCTTCTACAGATCATGGTCCAAGCGGATGGACAAATCGCCGCCCAAGCCGACATCGCAGCTGCCCGTTGATTTTCAGGTTGCGCGAGCCGGCTGATGTCAAAGTTTCTCGGGGGTTACATGCCTGCCAGTGAAGTGCTCCGTCACTGCTTGGCCCGTCTGCTTTCTAGAGATTTATCAAGATTTGGCAGACTTTATTCGATCGGCGCTCGCCGGAATGTAACAACTATTCCGGATGGGAAGTAACAGCGGTTCGCGTGCCCGGTTCGCTCCCTCCTCCGTCCCCAAGCCGGGTTCGGAGCGGCCGGTCCGGCTATGTATGGGCGCTGCCGGAAGGGGGCTACGAATTCGGCGTGTTTTGGGCGGCTATGATCGCGGTGTTCGCCGTTCTGGGCGGCGGTCGGTATTCGGCGGACAGGGTACTATGATGGAGTTTACGTCATGCTGGACCACGCGCCCAAAAGGTTGAAATCGCGGCGGCTGGAACGCCGTCCTCCGTTCGAACGAATTGCCCTCCTGCTGCAGGGCGGCGGCGCGCTGGGCGCCTACCAGGGCGGGGTTTATCAGGCGCTGGACGAGGCGAACCTGCATCCGGATTGGATCGCCGGCATTTCGATCGGCGCCGTGAATTCCGCCTTGATCGCCGGCAATCCGCCGGAACGACGGGTCGAGAAGCTGCGGGAATTCTGGGAGACCGTGAGCAGGTCGCCGTCGGGCGTTCCCTATTTCAAGTCGCTCGGGATCAAGGATGAGACCGCGCGTCGTTTGCTCAATCAGACACGCGCACTCGACATCCTGCTGTTTGGAGCGCCGGGTTTCTTCTCCCCTCGTATGCCGCCGTCGGTGCTGTGGCCCTCCGGGCGGGCCGACTCCGTCAGCTACTATGACGTGGCACCGCTGAAGAGCACGTTGGAACGCCTGGTCGATTTCGACCGCATCAATGCCGACGGCATTCGTTTCAGCGTTGGCGCGGTGAACGTGCGGACGGGCAACTTCATCTGCTTCGACAACAAGACGGACCGCATCGGCGTGGCGCACATCATGGCCAGCGGCTCGCTGCCGCCGGGGTTCCCAGCCGCGGAAATCGACGGAGAATATTATTGGGACGGCGGCCTGGTTTCCAACACGCCATTGCAATGGGTGCTGGACAGCAGGCCGCGTCAGGACACCCTGGCCTTCCAGGTCGATCTGTGGAGCGCGGACGGAGAGCTGCCACGCGATCTGCTGGAAGCCGAAGTGCGTCAAAAGGACATCCAGTATTCCAGTCGAACCCGTGCGTCGACCGACCAGTTCAAATACGCGCAGATGCTCCGCACCGCTTTCAGACACGTGCTCGAGCATCTTCCCGCTCACGTGCGAAAAATGCCGGAGGTGGAGGTGCTGGCAAAGGAGGCCGACGAGAAAGTCTACAACATCGTCCAGCTCATCTATCACGCCAAGAGTTATGAAGGGATCTCGAAGGATTTCGAGTTCTCCCGCCGCACGATGGAGGACCACTGGGCAACCGGCTACAACGACGCCGTTCGTTCGCTCGGGCATCCCGAGGTGCTGAAACGCCCGCATGGCCTGGAAGGCGTCCGCACCTTCGACTTTACGCAACACGCGCCCACGAAATGAGTCACATGACAATCGCCGCAGGAGATGCATGATGAACGCAGAGGAAGTTCGCGCCCGGGCGTTCGCCATGCCGTTGACGAACCCGGCGTTTCCGATCGGCCCGTATCGCTTCTATCACCGCGAATTCCTGATCATCACCTACCGTACCGATGCTCAGAAGCTCCGCGCGCTCGTGCCGGCGCCGCTCCAGGTCGACGAGCCGCTGGTGAAGTTCGAATTCATTCGCATGCCGGACTCCACCGGATTCGGAGATTACACGGAGAGCGGACAGGTCATTCCGGTGTCGTTCAAAGGCCGCAAGGGCAGCTATAGCCACTGCATGTTTCTCAACGACCATCCTCCGATCGCAGGCGGCCGCGAGCTCTGGGGCTTTCCCAAGAAGCTCGCCGAGCCCACGCTCAAGGCGGAGATCGATACGCTGGTCGGCAGGCTTCACTACGGCCCGCTTCCAATTGCCATCGGCACCATGGGGTACAAGCACAAGGAGGCCGATCTCGCTGCGATCAAGGCTTCGCTCGCCGCCCCCAACTTCCTGCTCAAGATCATCCCGCATGTCGACGGCACGCCGCGAATATGCGAGCTGGTCGAATATCATCTCATCGACATCGACCTGAAGGGCGCGTGGACCGGACCGGCGCAGCTGACCTTGTTTTCCCACGCCTTGGCGCCGCTCGCCGAGCTCCCCGTGCTGGAGGTCGTGTCGGGTCTTCACATCCTCGCCGATCTCACGCTCGACCTCGGCAAGGTCGTGCACGACTATCTGGCGTGAGAATTGGCACTCGTTCCTGAAAGGAGAGCCCCGTGCGTTTGAAGGACAAAGTCGCCATCGTCACCGGCGCAGCCAGCGGAATCGGCCGGGAGATCGCCGTCATCTTTGCCCGCGAAGGCGCCAGGATCGCCATCGCCGATTTGAACCAGCAAGCGGCCGATGCCACCGCGCGCGAGATCGATCCGCACGGCCAGCGGGCGATCGGCGTGGCAATGGATGTCAGCGACGAAGCACAGGTGGAGGCGGGCACCTCGAAAGTCGTCGAGGCGTTTGGCGCGCTGGATGTCCTCGTCAGCAACGCCGGCATCCAGATCGTGGCACCCGTCGTCGAGTTCGAATTCGCCAAATGGAAGAAGCTGCTGGCGATCCATCTCGATGGGGCCTTCCTGACCACTCGTGCCGCGCTCCGCCAGATGTACAAGCAGAACAGCGGCACAATCATCTACATGGGCTCGGTGCACTCGAAGGAGGCGTCGGTGCTCAAGGCGCCCTATGTCACGGCCAAACATGGCCTGATCGGCCTGGCAAAGGTAGTTGCCAAGGAGGGCGCCGCCCACGGCGTCCGCGCCAATGTGATTTGTCCCGGATTCGTGCGTACTCCCCTGGTCGACAAGCAGATCCCGGAGCAGGCGAAGGAACTCGGCATTTCCGAGCAGGAGGTCATCAAGAACGTCATGCTGAAGGAGACGGTGGACGGCGAGTTCACCACGATCGAAGACGTGGCGGAAACTGCACTTTTTCTGGCGTCCTTCGGCTCGAATGCGCTGACCGGCCAGTCGATCGTCGTCAGCCATGGGTGGTTCATGCAATAGGTTCGGCAGGCAGCGACGCGGCTTGACGCGCTTGCAAAATCGGGCATCGACGACGCTGAGGAGCAGGGCCAAATGGCACGCCTGACGAGGGCCTTTCGATGGACAGCTGGAGTCCTCGTGCTGGCCGTGTTCGCAGCGGTGCTGTGGCTCGCTACACGGCCGCCGCCGCTCACGGTGCAGGGCGAAGTATCGGCTGACCGCGTCGATATCAGTCCGCGCGTGGCCGGCCGCATCAAGACCCTTGGAGCCGACGTCGGCGACACCGTCGAGCGCGGAGCAGTCCTCACCGAGCTCGACAATCCGCAACTTGCCGCCACCCTCCTCGCGGCCCAAGCGGCGTTGCTGGTCGCCAAGGCCGATCTCGACCGGATCAACAGCACCCGGCCGGAGACGATCGCCGCCCGCCGTGCCGAGGTCGCGTCCGCGGAGGCCGATGTCACCCTCGCCCAGGAGACCTACGACAGACAGGCGCAGCTGGCTCGCTCCGGGAACACGCCGCAGACGCGCGTCGACGAGGCAACGCACAACCTGGAAGCGGCCATACGCAAGCGCGAGGCGGCGCAGGCCAACCTGCAGTTGGCGATCACCGGCGCGAGCCAGGAGGAACGGGCGCTGGCCGCAGCTCAGGTCAAGCAGACCGAGGCAGCCCTGAACCAGCGCGTGGTGGACATGGCGGAGCTGAGCATTCGCGCACCGATCTCGGGACAGATCACGACGCGCGTCGCGGAGCTTGGAG